>Ga0265295_1000088_pt1 | contig 179019 bp, 168 predicted proteins | sample Munlansysbiofilm_FD_192503 | JGI IMG/M metagenome (GOLD analysis project Ga0265295, IMG submission 192503) | Leachate microbial communities from a municipal landfill in Southern Ontario, Canada - Methane capture system biofilm | ecosystem: Engineered > Solid waste > Landfill > Unclassified ...
AAAGTCTCTGTTGGTGGAGGTTATCTGACTGGTGAAACAGAATATCAGATTGGCGGGCGGATAGACTATGCTGATGGCTCGGTCGCTAGCGCCCACTTCCCCCTCAGCGAACTCTCATTTCCCCTCGATTCTTATGTTATCAAAGGACAGGTCGATATAGATTTCGCCAAAAAATGGGCTCTGATGTTCAATGCTGAGACCAATATAACTGAGGATAGCGGGAAGATGGAGGACTCAGACTGGGGTGTCTGGGGAGGATCAGAAGTTAACAGCCTCGATATTTACTCTGAGAGTGACACTGAAATGAATATGCTGGGACTAGAGGGGAAGTTAACCTACAAATTTTATCAGGGCAACTATGCAGGGAACGCCCTTAACCCAGATAGTGGCAACCCAGATATCCGTTTTTCTTACACCATTGGTCTTGGGTATAAATATCAAAAATTTGATTTTGATATTTACGACGTTCACCAGTGGTATCCATCTGCTCCATACCTTGCTCACGATTATGTTGGGGGTCGGGTATTAACTTATGAAGCTGAGTATCACATCCCATATCTGGAACTCGGCATGCATATGTCCGTAGCAAAGACTTTTGAATTTGATCTAAGTGTTGCTTATGCACCCTATATTGACTTTAAAGATGAGGACCAACATTTGTTGCGCAACATGGAGAGCTTTTCTGACCACCATTGGGGTGGCGATGCGCTTATGGGCAATCTGAATATGCTCTACAAATTTTCCAGTCACTGGTCTCTGAAGGCCGAGTTTGAGGCGCTGAAAATATCCTCTGACGGGCGCTCGAAGACCTATATTGACGGCATATGGGACCATACTATTGATCAAGAAATATCTAGCCACCAATATCGTGCGCACCTGATGTTGGGGTATACTTTTTGATCTCTGTTGTCGTGCCCCGGGATGTACGACCATTAGAAATACTTTGTGTACATTACCAATTGTTTCCGAGATATACACACGCGTAACAACAGCAGAGCCACGTCACGTTTACGTGCAGTGCAGCACCCCACCCACCGCTGTCCTTTCACCAGTGCATTTCCCACTAGGGTCTTCTGTAATCAACTTACACACGGGGATATAACCCCAAATCAGTGCCCAAGAAAACTGGTACCACTTCACGAATATTTATTTTTCTTGACCGCCCCCTTGCTAGGTTGCTTTTTAGACATATAATTAATTTTAAATGTTTATAAAAGTCGACGCCCTACTCAAAAGAGTGAGGGTGTATGAAAACACCAACGTCAATGGGAGGCATTTCAGTGAAAAAGAATAATTTATTATGTCTGGTTTTGCTTATTTCAATGTTTGCTTTCAGTGGTTGTGGCGGCGGAGGATCTTCAGGTGATGATTCTTCTAGTAATGAACCCCCTAGTGATGGGTCTCCCGGTGGGGGAGATATTGCTCCATCAGCCGCAGTTCTACCTTTTGGTATCGACTCTTTCACATTGCCTGTTGGTGACGATGGAACCGTGCAAGTCGATTTCACCTATAACAATCAAGGTCAACTCACTGAGTGTGCAGTTCTAGCCGAATCTGACCTTGACACCAACGATAATCCTACCGAGAGCGAAAAAACCGTCTATACTCTTGATCCAAACAAACCCGCATCTTTGTTCTATCCCGATATGATAGGAAGTGTCAGTTCAGTTGCCTCTTTAGCCAGTGAAGTTGTCATTACGGAAAGCGATCCGTTCAACTCTTTGCCGGGAGCCCTTCGTGAAGTTAAATATACCCGTACAAGCAAAACTGCAGCAGGTGTTTCAGAATATCAGATAAATATAGCGTACAGCTACGATGCCATGCATCGACTTGAAAAAGTGGTTGCCATCAAAGAGGAGGCTGGATATACCCCCCAAAAAAATACACTGAACTACACTTATTATCCCTCGGGAAATCTTGCCAATATAAAGAGCAGTTTTCAATATGATAGTGGTGGAAACACTTGGGTGAACTCTGGTGGTTCTGAAAGATATTATGTGTATTATGTTGATTCAAATCATCTGGAAACGGAGGAATTTTATAAAATAGATTCCTCAGAAATTTCGCGCATAGAGTATAGAATAAACTATAGGTACGTTGATTTTGATGCTCAAGGCCGAATAAAAGAAATAGAAAAAATAAGGACTAATTATTCCGCAGACGGAACCTCCAGCGTCAGACCTACACAAACTTACAAATATACCTATAGTGGTTTAAATCTGGAAACGCACATCTATGAAGATTCTTCTGAGAGAACAACTTACACATTCAGCTACGATATAGTGAGTAATCGACTGATAGAACGAAGTAAAAATATCCATAAATTGGATTTATCTGGAGACTCTACTTACACAAAACGCTACGCTTATGATACTGAAGCACGTTTGATTTCAATAACTTCCACATCTGATGAGACTAGTTACGATGATAAGGCAATCTTTGACTATGATGATAAAGGCCGTTTGACAATGTGGGGCTATGAAGATCTTTCCAACGGTGACGTTCAGGAACAGTCTAGTGCCACACTAGAATACAATGCTACCGAAAGTTCCGCTCTAGGCAGCATAGAATTTTGGAAGAAAAATTCGAGCGACAATTCTCTTCCTCCCAGCGATGGAATCAGGAACTCGTCCTTTTCTTTTAAGGCTGGAGCACCCACCGCTACATTGAATTTCGCTATTGAGACAAGCTACCAGGAGGTCTCTGGGGCTTTTAAAGAAACCCTCGTGACCGTCCCTTTGCCGGCATTGTACGGGATTGGACTCAGCGCTCAAGCTGCTGGGATTGGTGATAACTAACTAAACGTTTTACACTCGCCATGAGCGGGGCATGCTAGCTACCTGCCCCGCTTCTTTCTGTGATATCTCCATCTGCTACGCACATCTATCCAAAACACCCTATCCATTCTATTTCCACCAGCGCATCTTTGGGTAGCGCAGCTACTTGTATGCAAGCGCGCGCTGGGGCGGGCTCAGGCATGTGCTCAGCGTAGATCTTATTTACTACAGCAAAATCGTTCAGGTCTTTTAAATAGATTGTTGCCTTGACAATATGGCTAAAATCCATACCTGCTGCTTTGAGAACGGCCTGCATATTCCTCATTACTTGGTTAGTCTGGGTTTGAATGTCAGTGCCAGCAAGTTCTCCAGTAAATGGATCAAGTGGGATCTGTCCGGAGAAAAAAACCATATTCCCCACCTGTATCCCTTGCGAATAAGGGCCTATGGCAGCAGGCGCATCTTGTGTAACAATTGCTGTTTTCACAACGGTTCTCCTTTTATTTCTTGAGAATAGTTTTACAGAATAATCTTTGGCAAGTTTCTAGATTGCGGTGGTTTTGTGTTTTCTAGACACGGATCCAGCCAGGTTAAGGTATTGACCGTATTGAGGATGTTCAATCCGCAGGCTGCTGTCAAGTTCTAATAACTGGGTCGCGGTGATAAAGAATGGCTTCTGAGTTTACAAATATCCAAAAGTTATATAGTAAACCAGTTTAAGCAGGATGTTTGAAGGGTTAGATGATAATACCTAGCAGCAAGGGCGAATACTACTCCGCTGTAATAAGTATCAATTGGTGATAGTGGCGTAGCACATGTACTTGAATTCAAGAGAATTACTCATGTACCTTCTATATTCTCTCGTTTTAAGAAGCTTGAAAACGGTAAAAGTCGCAACTGAAGGTATGCTGGACTCAACCCTTAAACAGACAGCAACCGCTCCTCCAATGGTTACGCGCTGTAACCATTGGAGGTATTTACACGCTTTTCTGCTGATTCAAACAGGAGGACGGCGACCCAGCACCAGAAACACAACGGCGAGGACCAGTCCAATGACAAATAGGATCCAAGCAATATTAACAGCAGTACCAGCGATACCGCTAAACCCAAACACCCCTGCAATAATTGCAATTATAAAAAATGTTGCAGCCCAACCGATCATAATTACTCTCCTTTCCAAGCTATCGGGTTATTTATTTCTTTTTCTCTTGGGTATCTAATGGACGATGTCAAACTTATCGTGTTCAATTTTTACTGACATTCTGAACCACATTACTGCTCACGCTTTTTTCGCTAGCTTTTCTTTTTCGGCGTCAATTGCTTCCTTGCCAGCCTTCGCAGCCATTTTAACCAGTTCGGTTTTCTCCTCTAACATATCCATGCTTTCACGGACTGCTTTTTTAACTCGATCTTCTGCGTCCTGCGTGAGGTCCCCCAATTTTTTCCGCGTGTCGTCGACCATGTCTTGCATTTTTTTCCGCGTTTCCTGGCCAGATCTGGGAGCAGCGAGCAAAGCAACTCCGCCGCCGATCACTGCACCGAGGGTAAACGTGAGAATAGCAGTCCCTATTCCACAATTTTGATTGTCTGTCATAATTTGCTCTCCTTTTCTTTGTTCGTTTTGGAGAAAACCTTGCTAGCGGCCTTAACCCCCAGCACCATATACCCAGCAATCTCAGCATAACGAGACATGTCCTGGCGTACAAAATCGCTTACATGACGTACCGATAGAGCAATTTCATTTAATGTTTCAAGCAGATTTTCTGTTTTGTCAGCATTAGCTTCTATTCTTTCCGTCATCTGGGTAGCCTGTTCGGTGAGCTCCCGCAAGTTCTTCAATGTTGGTGCTAGATCACGGCGCAATTCGCCAAGAAACACACCAACCTCCTGCGAGGTTTTTTTTATCTGCCAGATAGTTGGTAATAGAAAAATGACCAGAATGATCAGCACAATCAAGAAGCCGAGGCTAATCATGTCGACCTGAGCCACCATAATAACATCTCCCATTTCTCTAGTTTTACTGTGTGGATTAAATTAGAGCATAAAACGCAGCCGTAGCTGCCCTCAGTTCGAACAAAACATCTTTTTGAGCGATATTTTATCAAGCTATATCTATGATTTTCATCACACTCTTACATTGCTGGCATAAACGCAATGCGCCTTTGTAGTGGCTTGAGCCCAGCGACGCGGCTGCGTACACCCTCGTCTATACACTAAGTAAGTGACGCAAGTTGATTATCGAGATGTTAAGGTTGTGTGTTGCACCTGCTCTTGGACTGCTTGCACTTGGGTGTACTTAGCACTACCTTTATGAAGTAACTCTACGACCAAAACGATCGTTGTCAAGGGAGGTGCTATCGTATTTTATAGCAGCATTTTTTGAGCAGCAATTGATACTAAGCTAACTCTCGAAGACCTACTATACCAATTTCACGTCGGTGCATGTTTCTTCTCTTGCGCCTAATTAGATGTATTTTTTGAAAAAAAAGCCCTCAACCGATTAGGGCTAAGGGCTTGATTTTATGGCGACCCCGGCGGGATTTGAACCTGCGACCTACCGCTTAGGAGGCGATTGCTCTATCCAGCTGAGCTACGGAGTCTGGAACAGGGGTTATAACGCATCCACCAAGGTGTGGGCAAGTTTTTTTTAGAAATGGAGTAGGCTAAACACTTCTACGTCGGATAATCTTTCCCGTCCTTTTAGAAAATCGAGTTCCGCCAGGAAGGTACATTCTACTATTTCTGCGTCTAGCTCTCTGACTAGATCTACCGCGGCAGCGATGGTTCCTCCAGTAGCTAGCAAATCATCGGCGATAAGAACGCGTTCACCAGGCTTGAATGCGTCCGCATGGATCTCAAGGGTATCGGTCCCGTATTCAAGCGCGTAGGTTTTCTGAATTGTTTGATAGGGCAACTTGCCTGGCTTGCGTACTAGCGTAATGCCAGTTCCCAACTTATACGCCAAAGCTGAACCCAGAATAAACCCACGTGCTTCTACGCCAACAATCATATCAATATGCTGCCCCAGATATCGGTGCGCCAATAGATCTATGGTTCGGTGAAAATGGCGCCGGTGCGCCAACAAAGTTGTTATATCCTTAAACACAATCCCCTTCTTAGGGAAATCGATAATATCGCGAATGCTGTCTTTAAGTTCTTGCACGCTGTATGTCTCCTGTGCTGTTTTGATTATGAACCACCGCATCCATAGTAATTTGGCGTTAGTTTGTATGCAGCTCTTCTTGCATTATTTTACGCAATTTGTCGAGACTTTTGGCTTCTATCTGACGGATTCTTTCTCGCGTAACTCCGTAGCGCCTGCCAATAGTATCCAGGGTTTCCGGTTCATAATCGTTGAGACCAAAGCGATACTGCAAAATCTCAGCTTCCTTTTTTTTAAGGCTTTTAAGCCATTTTTCCACATACTCGTATCTGTCAATATTTTCGAGCAGTTCTGACGGACTTGGTGTATGCGGATCTTCTATGGTATCGATCAGGGTGTAGTTCCCCTCTTCACCCAAAGGGTGTTCGATCGAATAGGTCTTGCGAATCAACTGCTGTAGGCGTTCCACATCTGCTTGTTCAACACCCATAAGTGCCGCTATGTCCTGGGCGGTGGGCTCCTCACTTTTTCGGTATAAAATCTCTCTGGTTACCTTAAACATCCTGCTTACTTGCTCCGCAACATGCACCGGCAAGCGAATAGTTCTGCTCTGATTCACCAGGGCTCGCTCGATAGATTGACGAATCCACCATGTGGCATAGGTAGAGAAACGGCATCCTTTATCAGCTTTAAAGCGCTCCACAGCTTTGATGAGTCCCATATTTCCTTCTTCAATTAGATCCAGAAGAGGTAGTCCTTTATTTGTATAGCGCTTTGCTATTTTAACCACTAGACGCAGGTTAGATTCGATCATCCGAGCCCGCGCTTTGTCGTCACCCTGTGCAATCTGATCGGCCAAGATCTTTTCCTCGTCGGCAGTCAACAGTTTGGATTTTTGGATGTCACGCATATAGCTCTTTATGGCATCTTCGCCTCCGGAATCGGTCTCGCGGGGGCGTTTTTTTGATTCAGTAACTGCTGCGGGGCAATCTTTTTTCACGTTTTTAGCTCCTCAAGACCTAAAGTCCTAATTTATCCAAGCGATATCGCAGAGACCGGAAACTTAAATGCAGTAACCGTGCGGCTTTTTTTTTGATTCCGCTGCTGTGTTCCAACGCCTGGGTTAGTAATTGTGTTTCAACTTCACGCAGATAGGCTTCAATATCCAATCCCTCTTCTGGTAGATCTACTGTCATTGCAGGTTGATTGTCACCTGCCGTCAAGGATGATGGCAAGGACGCATATTCAAGTACGTCTTCTTCACTTAAAATGATGCTGCGCTCAAGAACATTCTCTAATTCACGTACATTACCCGGCCACGCGTGATCTAGCAGGGCACGCATCATGGGGGGGGAAACACTCAATGTGCGCTGTGGTGCAATCAACCTGCATAAGGCTTCGACAAGCAGTGGAATATCCTCACGCCGACGGCGCAGAGGTGGCATATGCAAATGTACCACATTTAGTCGATAGAATAGATCCTGTCTGAACTCATGCGCCTGTGTGAGTGCTTCAAGGTCACGATTTGTGGCCGCGATTATGCGCACGTCGATTTGATGATCTTTACTCCCCCCTACGGGCCGAATCTCTTTTTCCTGCAGAGCTCGTAGAAGTTTAACCTGCATTTGCAGTGGTAATTCAGCAATTTCATCAAGAAAAAGGGTGCCGCCGTCTGCTTGATCAAACAGGCCCTCCTTGCGTTGATCTGCTCCGGTAAAAGCGCCTTTTTCATGACCGAACAATTCATTTTCGAGTAAGTTTTCCGGTACCGCACCGCAATTCAGAGCGACAAAAGGTTTGTCGGCGCGCAAACTATTTACATGAACAGCTCGCGCTACAAGCTCTTTGCCTGTACCCGATTCTCCGCTGATCAACACACTTGCCGTTGTAGGCGCAACTTTTTCAATCAGGGTATACAAGTGTTGCATGGCGATACTTTTACCTGTCAGACGTTCAAAACTATTGCGGCGATCCAATTCTGAGCGCAAATGTTTATTTTCGTGCTTTAGGCTGGAAAACTCCAGCGCCTTTTTAACGGTAAGGCGAATATCTTCGATGTCGAACGGTTTGACTACATAATCGTAAGCACCAAGCTTCATTGCCTCTACCGCCTGAGCTGTTGTTGAATATGCCGTCATCAGGATGACGAGGGTCTCGGTGTGCAGGTTCCTGATCCGTTCCAGCAACTCAAGACCATCAACTTCAGGCATACGCATATCTGTTAGGATCAGATCGTATGCCTGATGCTGCAGTTTTTCCAGCGCTAAGGCTCCGTCGGCTGCAACATCTACAATATAGCCCTCAGCACTGAACATGATCTCCAGCACTTCGCGCATGCTGGCCTCGTCATCTACAATCAGAATATGGGGAGAATCATAGTATGGTGTTGAACTCGATGCTGAGGCTTTCATCTATATTGTCCTGTGGCTTGCGCCTGAAAAAGTTACTTTAAATCTAGCTCCACCTAGTGGAGCGCTGGCGTATTCAAGAATCGCTCCGTTAGTTTTGGCAAGAGCGTGGGCAATAGAGAGCCCTAGTCCGGTGCCAGCGGCCCGGGTCGTCTTAAAAGGCTCAAAAATGGCATCTTGCATCTGCTTGTCTACTCCCGGCCCATTGTCATCAATCCAGAAAGAGCGCTCGGTACTACTTGATCCACACTCGATAATACCGGGTGCCACGCAAAAGTTAGAGGCATTAACAAGAAGATTCCACACTACCTGTTTTATCTGTTCCTCATCAATATATTCATACCAGTTGCCACTATACCTGAACCGAATATCTAGGTTATTGAATTGTTCGGACCCACGCATCAGGTTTTCGATGTCATTTAAGGTAACATTGATATCGGTCTTCTTTTTAAACGGAGTGCGTGGGTTGGCAAAATTGAGGAAATCATCGACAAGATTGTTCAAACGCTGAGTTTCGCGTGCAATAATATTTAATAAGCGCTGTTGTGCGATATTATCCGCTTTTTCCCTGAGTAACTGCATACTGCCGCTGAGGGATGCCAGAGGATTGCGGATTTCGTGCGCCAATCCAGCCGACAAACTACCGATAGCAGCCAAATGTTCTTCGCGTCTTAAGTTTTGTTCCAAACGTTTTATCTGAGTAAGGTCCTGAAACATAAGAAGAATATTTATTGATTCACCCTGTTTAATCGGTGTGGAGCTGTACCCTAAAATGAGCATAACGCCGGCAGCGTTAGTAAAGTTAAATTCGGCCCTCTCGATTCGTTCGTGGGGCTCAGGGCACTTGAAGCCGGGCAGTGCCGTAGTCACTGGCAGGTTAATAACTGTGGAGGCCTCGATGGCACATATCTGCTGCGCAACTTGGTTTATCAGCAAAATCCTACCCCAACTATCTGTCAGAATCAGGCCGCTGGTAATGTTCTGCAAAATAAGATGATTGAAAGATTCAAGTTCCGCATGCTCGCGCTGCTGTTCTTCGATTTTCTGCGCATATTGCTGTAATCTGCTGGATAGAACTACGCCGATAAACGCCGCAAACACAAAAGCGGTGAAATTGAGAAATAACATGTAAAAAACATTGGTATCAGAGCGTGTTTGCCAGGCGTAGAAAGGAAGAAGTCCGTAAAAATCCAGAATTGTGAGGCCACCGTACAGGACTATACTTGCTAGAAGGGTTACAAGAACATTTTTTTTAGAGCTGATAAGTCCACTGGTGAGGATCACAAAGAGAAACAAAAAGGCGAAATCGCTGTACATCCCCCCGGTGAAATAAACTACCGCAGCGCATATTATAAGATCCCAGACAATCTGAATCTGAACAAAGAGAGTAGACGGGCCAAAACGCAACAGCCAGAACAGGGCCAGACCTATCTGCAGCAGGTACAGGCTGAGAATGCTTACAAGCTTAGTATTAGATAAAACCCCAGAATAGTCATATACAACAAGGGCAAAAATGACCGTCCCCCCCAAAAATAAGGAGAGCACCAAAAAACGCACCAGCACATACCACAGCTGGGCATTGAGTGACCGGGCTGTTGTCGGCACAACATGCAATGCAGGCACTGAGAATCAACCTCCCGCGGCACCTGCGAGTTTGAATATGGGGAGATACATGGCGATAACAAGCCCACCAACGGTTGTCCCCAGAAATAGCATCAGCAGAGGTTCCATCATAGCGGTTAAGTTGCCAACCGCGTCATCAACTTCATCATCGTAAAAATCCGCTATCTTGTTGAGCATGGTATCAATAGAGCCAGACTGTTCTCCAACTGCAATCATCTGGCACACCATGGGGGGGAAAACTCCTGATTTAGTCAGAGGCTCAGCAATGGTATTTCCTTCACTGATGCTTTTGCGTACCTCAATGATGGCGCGTTCTATCGTTTTATTGCCTGCGGTCCTTGAGGTTATATCGAGACCATCGAGGATAGGTACACCGCTGGAAATCATAGTGCCAAGAGTACGTGTAAATTTGGCCACAGCAACCTTGCGGATCAGGATACCGAACACTGGTGCCTTAAGCGACCAATTATCGATTTTTGCCCTCCCCTTTTCAGTAGCATAGATCTTTTTAGTCAGGAAGATAAGGAGAACAATTCCACCGATTATAAAAAAGATATAGTCTTGGATAAAGTTACTCAGGTTGATAACTATTTGGGTGGGAGCAGGCAATGAGCCGCCAAAGTCGGCAAACATTTCTTCAAAAGCTGGAATTACGAAAACAAGGATGACGCCAATTACAATAACGGCAATAGAGATAATAGTTGTAGGATACGTCATGGCACTTTTAACCTGCTTTTTTAGCTTCATCGACTTTTCAATGTATGCCGCCAAGCGGTTAAGAATGGTGTCTAGGATACCGCCGATCTCGCCAGCCGCAACAAGGTTAACAAACAGAGCGTCAAACGCTCGAGGATGCTTTTTTAGAGCATCCGCAAAGGTAGACCCAGATTCTACATCGTTTTTTATTTCAAGCAGAATCAATTTGAATGTTTTGTTTTCCTGCTGGGAAGATAAAATATCCAGACATTGAACCAGAGGGAGCCCTGCATCAATCATAGTGGCAAACTGGCGGGTAAATACCACCAAGTCCTTGGTTGTGACTTTGGGCGCAAAGCCAGGGATTTTAATGTCAACATCAAGCCCTTTGCCACGCTCTTTTATTTTATCAACAACAATACCTTGCCGGCGTAATTGAGCCTGTACGACTGCCTGACTAGGAGCTTCCATATCTCCTTTGTGTTTTTTACCATCTCGGCTCGTACCTTCCCATGTAAACTTAGCCATATCGCTACCTCATCCGCAAAACTGTAAGAAATTCCAAATTTACGTTTAGTTAACTCATTTTTCTTGCGCCACTTGGGGTCTGTTTTAACGCCAAGTTAGGGTTGGCAATCATCTGCTTGAGTTCCCCCTGTTCTGGCGAACGGGTCAAGGCTGCATCGTAGGTTATAAGTTTTCTGTGGTACAAACTAAAAAGAGACTGGTTCATGGTTTGCATACCGTATTTTTCTTGCCCCATCTGCATCTGCGAGTAGAGCTGGTGGATCTTGTCATCACGAATCAAAGCACGGATCGCAATATTAGGAATCATAACTTCCAGAGCCAAGACCCTGCCTGTTCCCGATGCTTTAGGAATAAGGGTTTGGGATAATACCCCTTCAAGGACAAAAGACAACTGGGTGCGTACCTGCGTCTGTTGATTAGTGGGAAATACGTCAACAATCCGGTTGATGGTCTGCACACACCCATTGGTGTGCAGGGTGGCGAAGCATAAGTGACCGGTCTCGGCGATGGTCAGCGCTGCCTCAATGGTTTCGAGATCACGCAATTCCCCTAGGAGCACAACATCAGGGTCTTGGCGCAAAATAGACTTCAGTGCCTTTTTAAATGAGTGGGTGTCGCTGCCTACCTCCCGCTGATTCACGACGCAATTCTTGTGCGGGTGGATGTATTCAATAGGATCTTCGATGGTGATGATATGCTCATGCCGCTCAGCGTTGATGGCGTCGACCATGGAGGCAAGGGTTGTGGTTTTCCCGCTCCCGGTCGGTCCAGTAACAAGGATAAGCCCGCGTGGGCGTTTGGATATCTCTGACACAATCGGGGGCAACCCCAACTGTGCAAAAGTTAAAAATTCATAAGGAATCCGTCGGAACGCCCCTGCAATGGCACCGCGTTGGACAAAAATATTGCCGCGAAAACGCGCCAGATTCTTGACTCCAAAAGATAGATCTATCTCGTTTTCTTCTTCCAATATCCGTTTCTGAGCGTCGGTAAGGATACTGTAACAAAGCTGTTTGGTGTCATTGGGCATAAGCTTTGGATAATCAAGCGCCCGCATTGAACCGTCGATTCTTATCTGTGGTGCCAACCCCGTGGTTATATGCAGATCCGAAGCATCTGAATCTACCATTATCTTAAGAAAATCATGGATACCGGCCATATATAATAACCCTTCAGAATAGTTTTACAGCGTAAAGTGCGTGCTCGTTCTAACCGCATGGAGCAATTTCCCAAAGTTTAGATCGCACATGAACTAATCATCGGAGACAGTGCAACGCAGAACTTCTGAAAATGAGGTTACCCCCTCTTTGAGCTTCAGCAGAGCAGACTGTCGCATGGTTCTGACTCCCAGACGCATAGATTCACGCTTGATTTCAGCGGTATTTGCTCCGGCCAGAATCATTTCACGTATTTCATCGAACATAGGCATAACCTGATAAATACCGACGCGCCCTTTGTAACCACTTTCATTGCAATTGCTGCACCCTTTGCCCGTGTAGCAGACGAAGTCATCTACCTCGTCGGGTGTTACACCTGCGTCTAGTAGTGCCTGCTTGGATATGTCATCAGGCTCCTTACACTCGGAGCACAGTCGCCGTCCCAGACGTTGCGCAGTAACCAAGTTAACCGCAGAAGCGACTAGAAACGGCTCAATACCCATATTCAGCAAGCGGTTGATGGTACTGGGGGCATCATTGGTATGCAGAGTAGATAGAACCATGTGCCCGGTAAGTGCCGCCTTGATACCTATTTCAGCTGTTTCAAAATCCCTGATCTCGCCGATCATAATGATGTCTGGATCCTGACGTAGAAAGGCCCGCAGCGCACTGGCAAAGTTAAGCCCGATATCTTCGTGCATCTGCACTTGATTGATTCCGGCAAAGTTAAATTCTACGGGGTCTTCGGCAGTGGAGATGTTTTCAGTGGTGGTATTTAGTTCAGCCAAGGCTGAATACAATGATACGGTTTTACCGCTCCCAGTCGGGCCAGTTACCAACACCATACCAAAAGGCTTTTTAATCTCCTGCTTAAACCACTTCAGCGCATCTTCTTCATAACCTAGTTTCGTCATGTCCAATTGCAGATTGGATTTATCCAGCAAACGCAACACCACTTTTTCACCAAAAAGGGTGGGCAAACAGTTCACGCGAAAGTCCATATCTTTGCCACCGGGCAACTTGATCTTGATCCGCCCGTCCTGAGGCAGACGGCGCTCTGCAATATCCATATTTGACAGGATTTTCAATCGTGACGTAATAGCTGCCTTAAGTTTCATGGGTGGCTTCATAACTTCGTAGAGCACGCCATCAATTCGATAGCGAACGCGAAAAACTTTCTCATATGGCTCAATATGGATATCGGAGGCCCCTTTTTTGATCGCATCGGTCATGATTAGGTTGACTAATCTGACTACGGGTGCCTCTTCCGTGGCGATCTGGAGCGCATTGACATCTATCTCATCATCACCTTCGACAACTTCAAGATCAATGTCGTCAAGCCCGCTCATAACTTCAGCTAACGAATCAGACTGGTCATAGTATTTATCAATGGCTTTTTTAATCGCGCTGTCTGTCGCGACAACCACCTCGACATTGTGCCCAGTCATGAACTTAACATCGTCAATGGCAAAAATATTTGACGGGTCGCTCATGGCGACAATCAGGGTCGAACCGGTCTTGCTGATAGGCATCAAGTGATATCTCTGCACTACTTCAGCAGATATCAACCTGGTCACGCCTGTATCAACCTCGAATTCATCAAGATTGATGGAGGGTGCACTATATTGACGCGCAAGAAAGGCGGCAAGGTCTTCTTCACTTATTAATTTAAGACGTGAAAGCGAAGTCACCAGGCGCTCTCGATGTGCCTTGTGTTCGGCAATTGCCTTATCTACTTGCTCTCTGGTAAGAATTTTATTCCGTACCAGAAGTTCACCCAGACGGTTACTAGCCATACAAAATATCCGTATTAAAAAGTTGAGACAGCTCTGAGAGCAGAAGCTCTTTATTGTGCCATATCAAGTTATTGGTAAAAACTTATTAGTGTCAAATTCAGTCGTCTAACTATGCCACATTTTCAACTGCGCACCGCATGGAGTCGCCAGGATCGTGCCCTGTCCAAATTTTGAACGCCTCTTCTCCCTGCGCTATCAGCATTCCGATCCCATCTTTCGCAACCATGCCGTTAGCACGGGCACGCTTAACTAAAGGGGTTGAACCGGGACTGTATACTACATCGTAAAGTAATGTTTCGCTATTAATATTTCCCCATGGCAATAGGTCAAAAGTCCCCGCTGCATTTGAACCCATCTTATCTAAACCTATGGAGGTAGTGTTTACAATAAGATCAGCCGCATAACAGGGTTCTTTAAGGGCATTATTGTCTAATGGAAAAGCATGTATTTTTGTACTCGGACAAATGAGGCCGAATTCTTCACTCAGTGCTATAGCGCGCTCGCAATTGCGGTTTGCAATAACTACCTCTGCCGCACCTGCCTGGCAAAGGGCATACACGCATGCTCGCGCAGCACCTCCGGCGCCGAGGACGACAATCCGGTGCCCCCGGGGCGAAAAACCGAGATCGTACTGCAGAGAGCGCAAAAAACCACTGGAATCTGAGTTGTGCCCAACCAGTTCATCCCCTTCACGCGCAACGGTATTGACAGCTCCAATAGCCTGCGCTTCTTTACTTAATCTATCTAGGCAGGGTATGATATTCTGTTTATGCGGAATGGTGACATTGAACCCTTGGATACTCAGCACACGTAATCCGGTTACCGCATCACGCAAGTCAATCTCCCTTACTGGGAAAGGGACATATACGGCGTCGATCTGCATAGCAGTAAAAGCTGCATTCTGCATAAGCGGCGAGAGTGAATGCGAAACAGGCCAGCCTACGATACCAAAAATTCTCGTTTTACCACTTAAGTTTACACTCAAATTTTTCATCCGGAAATCATTAATCACCCTTGAAACGTTTTATTTCAAACATGCATGTTGATCTGTTAGAAAGTGGGCTAAGCTCCAAGATATTCACTGTATTCTACAATTTCACATGTCCGCAAAATCGTTCGAGCTCGTTCAATGTCAGTTCTTATCGCCTGAATCAGTTCGTCTACGTCAGAGAATTTTTTTTCATCCCGCAGTCGTTTAACAAAATAGACGCGCATGTTTTCACCGTACAAGTCCCCTTTAAAATCAAGAATATGCACCTCTATAGTTAAACTATTTTCTCCAAAAGTAGGCTTATGCCCAATATTGATTACTACGTTATGCTCGGCAGAATTATGCCTTATACGTCCGGCATAAACTCCGCTCAGAGGCAGAAGTTCTTTGTCGGTTTCAATATTGGCAGTAGCAAAACCCATAGATTTCCCGCGTTGATCTCCATGTACAACCCTACCCTCAAGGTTGAAGTGACGCCCAAGCAGATGTTTTGCTCCTTCAACATCACCACGCAGAACATTTTGGCGTACCAGTGTTGAACTTAGAACGTTACCTCTGCACTGTACCGGACCGAAAACATCCACCCCGAAGCCCTTCTCTATCCCCTGTGCGCGCAAAAACGCGACATTGCCTGTGCGCCCTTTGCCAAAAGCGTAATCATATCCAACAATAAGATGTTGCACCCCTAACTTGCCTAGAAGTATCTCGTCCACAAATGTTGCTGGTGGCAGTGCAGCAAGATCATGATCAAAGGGGATCTGGAGCAATATGTCGATCTGCGATGCCGCAATGAGGCGTTCTTTTTCGGCGCGGGTATTTATCAAGCGCGGGGCACGGTCTGGTGCAAGAAACTTGAGAGGATGGGGATCGAAGGTACAAACTACAGAAACTCCGTCTTCGTGACGGGCACGCTTCACCAAGTTGCGAAATATGGCCCGATGCCCTAAGTGGACTCCATCAAAATTACCTACGGTGGCTACAGTATTGTTGAATGGTCTACTGATTTCATCCAGTGAGCGGATAATTTTCATGAATACTCAATATGCCTGCAAAATTTGTTGTGGACTTGGCGGATTTAAGCCGAAAACAGATTTAACTTCTAACATCATCTCGCACACCGTCCCTACGTCCGCCTAGCCCTTGGAGTTTTACGTTTTCTGTGCGTTACGGGTTTCTCCATCGTCTGCATAAATTCGGGTAGTACAAAATCAATCTCTCTGGTTTTTAAGCGTACGTCTTGAACCATGACGTCAACTTTTTGCCCAATTTTAAAATGACGCCGCCGCCGTTGTCCCATAAGCATTCGCTGCACAGGGTCATACTCGTAATAGTCATCCGCTAAGGTGCGGATATGTACCAGTCCTTCGACAAAAAACGGATCCAATTCGACAAAAAAACCAAATTCCGTAACTCCGGTTATAAAACCAGGAAATATCTCCTCCAGCTTGTCCTGCATAAACTGACAACTACGCAGGGCAACTATGTTGCGTTCGGCTTCCATTGAGCGCCGCTCACAACTGGTTACGTGATCTGCCATAACCTCCAGCGTCGCCGGACCAGCCAGATCCCCATTAGTCGGGGCGGTAGTGCCCGTAGTTACACCCGTATTTATACACAGCTTCAGCATTCGATGTTGTATCAGGTCAGAATAACGTCGAATAGGTGAAGTGAAGTGGCCATAGCTTGAAGTAGCCAAGGCAAAATGCTCACCCGGATGCGCTGCGTAGTATGCCTGTTTCATGCTGTGAAGTAAAACGCGGTTGATTATGAACGCTTGGGCGGGATTGTCAATCTGCTGTAAAACCTGGCGTAGCTGCAACGGCTTAATTCCATCGCTATCAAGGCTTATCCCGATATTGAAGGCGCTTAAGAACTCCTGAAACTGATTGATTGAGCTCAGCTCTGGCTTATCGTGGAGGCGGTAAATTCCCTGTACTTTAAATTTCTGCAAATAGTCTGCAACGCTCTCATTCGCCAGCAGCATGCATTCTTCGACGATGCGATGGGCATCTAGACGTTCCCGGCGCGTAACTCCGACCACATGCCCGGAATCATCGAGGTCAATTTGAGCTTCCGGCAGATCGAAATCAAGAGCACCTCTGGCAGTTCTGTTTTTGTTTAACTGGTGCGAAAAATCAAGCAGAGCTTTCAGCATCTTCTGGATTTGTGGGGTTAAATCTCCTTCTGCACCAACGGTACCATTCAGATAGTCCTGCACCTGGGTGTAAGTAAGACGGGCACGACTGCGTATCACCGCCAAATGCACGACCATGCTCGACACAATACCAGCATCGGTGCAGTGGATTTCCAGTACCACGGCCAGGCGTTTAGCATCTGGCATCAAAGAACAAATACCGTTGCTGAGCTGCTGTGGCAGCATGGGAAGACAAAAACCCGGAAAATAAGTGCTATTACCCCGCTCATAGGCATCTAAATCGAGCGCGGATCCCGGTTGGACATAATGACTTACATCGGCTATGGCGACCCACAGGATGTTACCTGTATCCTGACCAGGTTCGAGCGCTATAGCATCATCGAAGTCTTTGGCATCTGCACCATCAATAGTTACAAAGGGCAAGTGGCACAAATCTGTGCGTGCCTTACATACGTCTTCTTGTACTTCAATGGGGACCGAGGTTGCTGCTTGTTTTGCTTCGGGGCTGAAGTGCAAGGGGATTCCAACCTTGGAGGCCGCTGCAAGAATATCCACATGAGGATCACCCGCCGGTCCAAGTAATTCAAGCACGAAGGCGCGTCCAGGACGCCCACCAACCGGATAGGTGGTTATGCCCAATCGCGCAACCATTCCATCGAGCTGACCGATGTTCTTTTCCTGCCCTTCTCGAGTGAGAAGAAATGGCAGGTCAGATGGTTCAGCGTATACCAGGCAGGTATCATCAGCGGGATTGTAGCGGCATACCCCTGTAACAGTCTGTTGCTTGCGCTCTTTTATCTCTAGAATAAGCACACTTAGACGACGTCCACCGGAACGACGTGTCTCGGGACGGTGCGTGTCACTCCCCATTTCCAGCGCTATAACATGATCTCCATCCATGGGTTGATGCAATTGCGGTGATGGAATCTGATACTCGCTCGGGGCTGAGTCTGACGCTTTAGGCACAAAAACACGCCGTCCATTTTTTCTGACCCGGACATGGCCATGCAGCAATGCAGGGATACTGCGCTTGACATAGCGGCCTTTTTTATCCTTACGCACCACACCGTAAGAAACCAACAAATCCAACATCTGCTGGACCTGCCCGTGGTTCGCAGAACCAGCAGATATTAACTGCACCAGATCTGTAACAGAAAATACTCTTCCCACCCTTTTCAGAGCAGTATGCAGAGATGTAGCTAGTCCAGAATTTCCAACGTCCATGGAATTCAAACCCTTTTTATACATTACATGAAGTAAGAGGACACAGTTAAGCCCTTGAAATCAAGCTCTTTTGAAATCAATCCCGCAAAGAAAATTTCACCAAGTCCTGCGGGAGCATGGGTCGACAGCGAATCAAACCCACAGGTACTTGGATCTCATCCCAGGCAATATCCCGTACCTGTGAAAGGCTCGGCTCCGGGGCGAAAAAAGCCACGCAGTTAGCGACAGACTCGGTAAGAGCGCAGGCCTCTTCAATAGACTTGGGGATTGAAAAAATGTTGCTATCTTGCAAGTCTTCCGTTGAAACTTCAAGAACATGATTAAGAATTACACGTTGAAATAAAACCGCAGGAGAATCTGCACCGAGCTGTTTTTCGTCAAACTCTGTTTTCTGTAAATGCTCATGAGCGCGCAAGTGTAAGGTGTAAATATTTCTGCCACCGGGATATAATACAAGGTCAGGTGCTTCTACCGAATCGCTCAGGGTCTGACGGATGTGCGCAGCAACTGATGCAGCTGTGGGGTCAACCTCCCCGCCGCTGATATCAAAAAACTCACCCAGCTTACCCAACAGTAGTGGAATGTCGCTAAGGCGTGGCATACAGCAGGTTGAGAGCACCGGATCGATGGTCATACCATAGCCAGACGTGGAATCATCTATGTTGCTAAGCGCCATGACAATATAGTTGTAACTTTCTTTGCCACTGTAGTCAGCGTCAGTTTCTCTACGTCTGTCACGGTTGCGCAACATGGCTTCGTAGACAGAACGACCCTGTACAAGAATGAGTGACTTTTTATCCAACACAGCTTGAGCCTTGGCCAACAGCGTCTGTCCGCTTACCTTCCACAGTCTGCAGCGTACCCCCTCCTCAGGGTGCACTTCAACATCGGCAGGGCGCTGCTTTTCATTCTCACCTAGGGCTTCAAGCACACAGCAGGGATCTGCGTACAGCGCAGAAACCGTTTCATTCTGAGTATGTCCAACTTCCAACTGCTCCAGCAGGGTTTTAATAATCGCCTCATCCGCAAGTTCCAAGGGAAGAATTTTGCCTGAGGTAAACTGTTCTAAGTGAACTGCTGTGACGATCCCTCGATGGATCCCTGGGCCTTCAGCGCGGTCATACAGGATTTCAAACAAAAACAGGGCACAGTTTGCATCTTCGTGCTGGTCCACATCCACTCCGTCTATATAAACTCGGAGTTCTTTATCAACCTCTTCCGTCTCGCTGATATTTTCCTGCACATAAGTACATACGCATCCACTAAATGGAATGATCTCAGACATTTAAACTTACTCCTCTCAAGTCAGCGTTGTTTAGAGAATGCAGAACGAATTTTCTCGCGGCTGACATTGAAATACGCTAGTATCACATCCAATGAAAATTTCAGGCTAGGCACAACTTCGTACCTTCAGCCTTTCCTGGCCTTTGATTCAGTACTGGCAAATTGCAAGCAACCTTTGCAGCAAAAACCCAGTGTTGTCGCTGGCGGGCGCGTGTCCCACGTGTTTCATAGGCGCCATGGTGCACACGACGCATGTTTATTGTGATGCATATTCTGTGCTGTGCGTTTGTATCACGTTTTCCTATCGCATGGGTTCATTGCGCCCATATAAGCAGACCACCGAAGCGGTTGCAAGCTAAAAGGGATGGAGACAAGTGCAACTCTGCAGACGATTGCACTTGATATAAAATTAAGGATATCAACATCTTGGATGTATTGGACCCAGAAGGCTTACTCCAGAAATACTACCCAACTCACACCTTCGCCTACTCAATATTGTGGCAGCATAGCACTGCTGTTGCCATGAAAGCCGCCACTATAGCACGTGCTCTAGCATCTACCGAAACCATCGATTGCGAATTTGTCGAGCAGGCTTCAATGCTGCATGATATAGGAATATGTTTTGTCCATGCCCCTGGTATTGGGTGTTATGGCGAACACCCATACATCATGCACGGCGTCTGTGGTGCAAAACTCCTCAGAAAAGAGGGACTTGACCGACATGCATACATATGCGAAAACCACATCGGGGTGGGGTTAGAAGTAGAAGATATCGAGAATCAACACTTACCCCTCCCACGACGTGCTATGGTGCCCAACGAAATAGAAGCCAAAATAGTCGCCTATTCCGATCTATTTTACTCCAAAAACCCGAATACACTCACGCAGGAAAAAACCCCGCTCCAGGTGCGCAAATCACTGGAAAAATTCGGCGTTAAAAAAGTGGAGATTTTTGACAGTTGGCACGCGCGCTTTGCGCTATAAAGAGTTGTGCCCCGCTTCGCAGCGTCAACTATAACCATCAAGTCTTTTATAATAGCAATTTTTGTCACAATGGGCAGCCAGCTATGCTTCAAGTCAAGGTTGTAATGGCAGAACGTCCTGAAAAGGAAAGTCACAAGGGAAAACCTGTATGAGTATGATTCAGATGTGTAGAATTGCCAAAATTTATGACAACGGGGTACCCGCGCTGTACGATATCGACCTACAGATACCCGCAGGGGATTTCGCATATATTACAGGCTCATCCGGCGCAGGAAAATCAACCCTGTTGCGCCTACTATATTGTGCAGACCGCCCTACCAGAGGTCAGATTTTGATGGGCAACAGGAATATCACCCGTCTGAACGCCAGAAAAATTGCGTTTCTGCGGCGGCAGATCGGGTTTGTGTTTCAGGATTTTAAGTTGCTACAGAATAGAAGTGTAATTGAAAATGTCGCCCTACCATTGCAAGTCCAGGGGGTAAGTGTGAAAGAGACGCGCTCTCGAGCGTTTGAGCTACTTCAGTATGTTGGGCTCGAATACAAGATGCAGCGCAAACCGCTCGAACTTTCTGGGGGGGAACAGCAGAGGGTTGCCATCGCCCGTGCCATGATCGTGCGCCCCAAACTACTGCTCGCCGATGAACCGACGGGTAACTTGGACTACAGTCTGGCGCAAGAAATCATGGAGATGTTTTTCAGAATTAATCGAACCGGAACAACTGTGCTAGTGGCCACCCACGATACAGAGGTTATGCGACTGTTGCCCCAGCGGACGATAGCACTGGACAACGGGCACATTATATCCGACACCCGACCGACCGATGTCCTCTCGAAAACTGCCATAGATCAATCACAGGAAACAGTCTGAATGAAGCGACTCCGTTATTTTATCCAGCGCACTTTCTTGAATATGATTCAGAGCCCTCTGCTCAGCAGCGCTACCATCGGCACTATCGGTGTCGCTCTGATGCTATTGGCTTTCTTTACCCTAATTGTTTTAAATGTGCAGAATCTTACCCGCCAGTGGAGCCGAGAGATTCAGGTTACAGTGTACCTGGAGCAGGTTCCCTCCACTACAAAACTGCAACAATGGCAAGAGCAAATTGAACAGATGCCAAACGTAGGACATGTAACCTACGTCTCTCAGACCGAGGCTTTTGAGCTTTTTCGCAAACGTTTGGGGCGCAACGATGATCTCCTAGATGGACTGCTACCCGAGATTCTCCCTGCCTCGTTTGAAGTAGAACTAACTCAAAAATTCAGGAGTGGGCACGGAGCAGAGCTGCTGGTGCAGGAGCTTAAAAAGAACCCAGCTTTCTCTGGTTTTCGCTACGGCCAAGATTGGCTCAAGCGCTACGATGCCTTTGTTTTTCTGCTCAAGCTCACCGGTGCTCTTGCCGGAGGGTTTCTCATTTTTGCGACCCTGTTCATCATCTCCAACACCATTAAGCTCACAATATATGCACGCCGCGATGAACTTGAGATTATGACCTTGATTGGTGCCACCCCTATGTTTATCAAGATCCCTTTTCTCGCCGAAGGAGCTCTTCAGGGAATTATAGGTGCGTTGCTAGCTCTTGGCGGATGCCATGCACTCTACTTCTTCTTTCTGAAACGAGGTCTCTCTGCCCTGTTGACCACTACCGCAGCGGGGAATATAACTTTTTTGCCTCTTTCAGTTCAGGCCGGAATAATCCTACTGGGGTTCGTCCTGGGAATATGCGGCAGCGCTTTACCCTTGCGTAAATTTGTGCGGATGTAGAGGCATAACAGGCATGAGGTGGGCCATAATGAAGCGATCAACACGTACCCGATACCCCTGGCTGAAGGTTTATTTCAGATCCGTCGGTATCTGTACGCTGGGTATAGCTACTCTATTTGCTCCGTGTTCTACCGCGTTTGCAGCAGATGAACTGAATAAGAGCAAACAAAAACTGCAACAGGTTCAAAAGGAGATCGGGACAACTTCTAAGAAAATCAAAGAGAAGAAAGCTACTGAACATTCTGCTCTTCAGCGTCTTGATGAGTTAAACCTCAACATCAGTAAAAACGATTTCCAACTACAGCAACAAATTGATGCACTGGAGAAACTAAAAAAAGAGATGGCCGCAACACAAGCAAATGCCACTCTCTATGAGAAAATTCTGCAACGAACCCGCAAGGATGTAGAAAAACGTCTGCGAGCTCTATATATAACTGGAGAAGTTGGTGCGGTACGTCTGTTCTTTTCTGATACAAGCCCAGCAATCATTGCAGAAAACTCTGAATTCCTTCAGCGTATTACCGTACACGATAAAGCTCTAATGTTTGAATACCGCAAACAGGTTGCAAACCTCGAATCTGAACGTAAAGAGCTCGAAGTACAGAAAAAACGTTTCACTTCCACCCTTGCACAACAAAAGGACCAAAGACAAAAACTTGAGGCAGCCAAGCGTGAACAAGCCGCCTTGGTTGAAGAAATTCGTCGCGACAGCAGCATGCTCGAGAACTTGCTAGCCGATTTAAAGGAACGTTCCCGCACAATGGAGGGATTGATTGACTCTCTTGAGCAGCAAAAAAGCCGTACTTTTGTACCCAAAGGATCTTTTGCATCACTCAAGGGAACACTGGACTGGCCTTCTTCCGGCACATTACGCAGTGGATTCGGTGTCCACAAACACAAACAGTTCGGCAGTCAAGTTAAGACCAATGGGCTGGAAATAGTCGCCTTGCCGGGCACATCGATCAAGGCCATATGGCAAGGGAAAGTGGTTTTCGCCGCACCATTTAAGGGGTACGGCAATATGCTCATTCTCGACCATGGGGATAAGTACTACAGCCTATATGCCAACGTTGCGGAACTCAAATACCAAACCGGGGATATAGTCAAAGCGCAAGAGGTTATCGCCACAGCTGGTTTCGAAGGGGCAGATAACTACTACTTTGAAATTCGTCACCGTGGTGCGCCCCTAAATCCCACTCAATGGCTTGCTCCACGCACGTACTAAAGTGCTTTGCCGCTCAGGACAACCTGGACTCACTTTACAACCCCACTTTAATCCCATAGTGTAACCGCATATTGCAGACCTAAGTTGTGGCAGGGCGCTTATTCAATCCGTAGAGATGTCTATTCATGGGTTCGAAAAAAACTAAAAAAAAGCAACATTTACGCCACAACCGCCGTTCTCTTACGACGTTGCTCGCCTTTACCTTAATGCTCGGCGCTATAATCGCAGGCCTGCTTATCTTGAGTTACCAGCCACAATCGGACCAGTTGTCAAACAGCTCTGTCGGGACCATACAGCCAGTACAAGAAAACCAATCCCGCAAAACTCCCCAATCCTCCCTTTCTCTCATAACGCAAAAAATAGCCACAGATAGCGTTGCGCTGCTGCCTCGGGACGCGCTCAAGGCAAAACACAAAGAGTTGCTCTCACCCCAAGTTGCAATAATAATGGATGACCTCGGAGCTAGTATAAATAAAGCAACTTTGGTAGCCACGTTGGATATTCCGGTAACCATGTCCATTATCCCAACCCTAGGACACGCGCGCGAAACCATGCATGTGGCCGCGAGACATGCACGGGAAATAATGATCCATATCCCTATGGAACCACTAAACTACCCCTATCCCGATCCAGGTGATATGGCTTTGATGTCAAACATGAGCGATGCTGAGATTAAAAACATTATTGCAGATTTTTTGCACATGTTACCCTATGCCACCGGCAGCAATAACCACATGGGTTCCGCATTCACCCAACATCCACACCAGATGTCTGTGGCTTTAGAGCTTATCGCAGAACGAGGAATGTTCTTTATCGACAGTTTGACCAGTCCATCATCTATCGGGGCACTGGAAGCTGCACGAATGCATATCCCCACAGCAACTAGAGATGTTTTTCTAGATAACGACAGAGATGTAGCCAAAATCACTGTGCAATTAACCCAGCTGTTACAGATTGCACAAAAAAACGGCAGTGCCATAGGAATTTGCCATCCCTATCCCGAGACCATTACCGCCTTGAGGAAATTATCGAAACTGGCAGAGCAACACGGAGTCGCTGTGGTAAAGGTGGCAGAACTGTTACACTGACCTGTGATATATTCAGAAAACTATTACGCATAAAACCGCAGTGCCCGCTTTATTTCATGCTATCTGTGAGGCCATATGGACAGTACGACCCGCCTGAACCCATACTCAGTCCCGATCCTAAGCGTTACCCGTTTTACCCAGTTGGCGCAGGAACTTATTGAGGACAATCTCGCTGAACTCCTGCTCCGCGGCGAAATATCCAATCTGGCCAGACCGGCATCAGGACACTGGTATTTCAGCCTTAAAGATGAACATAGCCAGATCCGGGCAGTAATGTTTCGCACGGCCAATCGGCGGGTACCATTTACTCTTGAAAACGGCCAGCAAATTCTGTGTCGTGCCAGGGCTTCGGTATACACTCCTAGGGGCGATTTGCAATTGGTTGTGGAAGAGATCGAACCCGAAGGAATTGGTGGTCTGCAGATTGCGTTTGAACAGCTCAAAAATAGGCTGGAGCAGGAGGGGCTGTTTGCTCCGGAGCACAAGACGGTGCTGCCGCCCTACCCTCAAAGCATAGGTATTGTCACCTCCGCCACCGGCGCTGCGGTGCACGATATCCTCAACATTCTGGAGCGCAGAACCAGCGGTCTACACATAGTGCTGCGCCCGACTGTGGTACAGGGGGAGGAAGCGAGCGCCAGTATTGTTGACGCCATTGAAGAATTTAACACTTTCTGCTGTGTAGATGTTCTCATCGTTGGGCGCGGGGGTGGCTCTCTGGAAGATTTGCAGGCTTTTAACAGCGAAGGTGTTGCCAGAGCCATTTTCAATTCACAAATTCCAGTCATAAGCGCTACAGGGCACGAAACTGATTACACCATTGCTGATTTTGTTGCAGACCTACGCGCCCCTACTCCAAGTGCAGCTGCTGAACTTGTGGTTAAAAATCGCAATGAAGTAGAGCAGCATGTTGACCAATTACGCCTGCGCCTGGGCAGCGCCGTAAAACATAGACTTGAACGTAACCGTTCAGCACTTGCCACCCTTATGCACAGACTGCGATCACCTGTGCAGCAACTACAATTACGCAAGCAGGAATTGGAGAATTTACGTCAGCGTCTCGACGCAGGCATAAAGTACAGACTTGAAAACTGTCGTTATCAACTCAGCACCCGCTCTCGGGAACTGGAAGCCCTGTCGCCAATGCAAACCCTGAAACGTGGTTTCGCCGTGGTGGAAAAACAGCATGGTGCTACTCTTGTCACGTCGGCTGCTGAACTTGAATCCAACGAACGCATCAAAATCCGCTTCAGCGATGATGCTGTATGGGCGCGAGTCGAATAAAAAGGTTACGGCGGTGCTGCCTGCTTGACTATCTTAATTTATACCTGACATAATGCTTGATCCTGATGCGGTACATGGAGGACAGATCAAGGGGCCCATGGTCGAGTCTCATCAAAGGTTTCGTTAGGAGTTTTGCCAGCGCTCGATGCGAGCGCTTTTTACTTGCTGAATCATACAAAAACCAGAGGTGAACTACCAATGGCCAAAGAAATTAAATTTGAAGATGCCCTAAGTGAGCTTGAAGTCTGCGTACGCAGGATTGAAAACGACGAGCTCAACATTGAAGAGGCGTTTAAAGTGTACGAAAAAGGGGTAAACAACGCAGCTCGCTGCCAAAAAGCCCTTGAGCAGATTGAAAATAAGATCGAACTGCTCCAGAGAGACACCGCTGGCACCCTAAACACCACGATCACCACTCAAGATCAGCTCAGGGATAAATAGATGAAACTTCAGTCTTACCTACTCAAGCAACAACAATATATAGAGTCAGCTCTGCAGGAAGTGCTGCCCCAAAGTGAAGGACCGACAACTCAACTGCTTGAAGCTATGCGCTATTCTGTTTTTGCCGGCGGGAAGCGCTTGCGTCCGATTCTCATGCTTGCCGCATGTGAAGCGGTAGGTGGAGATAGCAAGCAAGCGCGAAAACCGGCCTGTGCTCTGGAGATGATCCATACCTACTCCCTTATCCACGACGATCTACCTGCCATGGATGATGACAACCTCAGGCGCGGGGTTCCCACGAACCACAAAGTATTTGGCGAAGCTATCGCTATCCTAGCTGGCGATGCACTGCTGACCGAGGCTTTTGTGCTTCTTTCCCAGCCAGACCAGACACTTGACGCCCAAACCAAACTTGAAATTATCCATATTGCGGCCAGAGCGTCAGGTTGGGGAGGAATGGTGGGCGGACAAGTGGCAGATATGATCGCTGAGGGGCAGGACAATTCCATAGATACCGTGGACTTTATCCACAAACATAAAACCGGCGCCCTTATTCTCGCCTCTTTGCAGATAGGCGCCTTATGTGGTGGAGCCAACCCTGAACAACTGAAACATATCACTGCATTCGGGCAAAGTGCAGGTCTTGCGTTTCAAATCGCCGACGACTTGCTGGATATTGAATCGAGTCAGGAGCAGCTGGGCAAAGATATCGGCAGTGATCAACAGCGTGGCAAGGCTACCTACCCTGCCGTTGCGGGAGTAGAAGAATCACACCGCCGCGCGGAACAACTCCATACAAAAGCCATTGCGCAGCTAAATTCATTTGGAGATGCTGCAGAGCCCCTGCGTCAGATTTCGGCGTATATTATCAACCGCAAGCTATAAGGCTCAATACTGTCTTCTTCAAGTATATAAAACATGCCATGACAAATTTCTTAGCCTCTATCGATTCGCCAGACGCGCTCAAACAGCTCTCCATCCCGGAATTAGAGCAATTGGCCACTGAATTACGCCATGAAATTTTAGACACCGTTTCGCGTACCGGTGGGCACTTGGCAAGCTCTTTGGGAACCGTGGAGCTCACCCTGGCCCTGCACTATGTCCTTAGCTCTCCTGTAGATAAAATCATCTGGGACGTAGGACATCAGGCCTATGCGCATAAATTGCTTACCGGACGGCAGGCAAAATTTCCTGGACTACGTCAACTCCACGGCATAAGTGGATTCCCGAAACGCAGCGAGAGTCCGCATGACTGTTTTGATGTTGGGCATTCAAGCACTTCCATCTCTGCCGCTACAGGCATGGCAATAGCTCGAGATGTGCAGCATAAAAACCATAAAATCGCAGCAGTTATCGGTGATGGCTCTCTAACAGCCGGGCTGGCTTTTGAAGCCCTCAATCATGCTGGGCATCTGGATAAAAACATGATCATTATCCTCAATGATAATGAGATGTCCATATCCAATAATGTCGGCGCGCTGTCGTCATTTTTAAGTAAAAAAATGACTTCACGCCTGTTTGTACGCTTCAAGCGAGAAACAGAAAATTTCCTGAACAGCGTGCCTCATTTCGGCAAAGATTTAATTCAGTTAGCGAAACGTACAGAAGATTCCTTCAAGACGTTTGTAACCCCTGGAATGTTGTTCGAAGCCTTCGGGATCGATTATGTCGGCCCTATAGACGGGCATCAGCTGAATGAAATTATTGACGCGCTGCAGCACGTCAAGGATCTGCAAGGTCCGGTTCTGGTTCATGTGGTTACCCACAAAGGACATGGTTTTACCCCCGCAGAGGAAAACCCGGCGCTATATCATGGGGTTGGACCATTCGATAAAGACACCGGCGTTATTAAAAAAAGTAGCAGCGCCAGCGTTCCAAGTTATACCGATGTTTTCGGTGCCTATCTATGTGAACTTGCACAACAGGATAAACGTCTGGTGGCTTTAACCGCGGCCATGACTTCCGGTACTGGTCTGAGCCAGTTTGCCCAGCAATATCCCGGGCGCTTTTTCGATGTCGGCATAGCGGAACAACATGCAGTTACTTGCGCGGCGGGTATGGCCGCCGAAGGGCTACGCCCAGTAGTGGCCATTTATTCAACGTTCATGCAGCGTGCCTACGATAATGTTCTGCATGATGTGTGTATGCAGAACCTACCGGTAACCTTCGCACTAGATCGCGGCGGACTGGTCGGAGCGGATGGCCCGACTCACCACGGCGTGTTTGACTTCAGCTATATGCGCCATATCCCTAACCTCACCATGGTGGCTCCCAGAGATGAAATTGAGCTGCGCCGTGCCATGCTCAGTGCCACCACCAGTAGCGGACCCTACGCCTACAGATATCCGCGCGGTTCAGGTCGTGGACTCAGCGCTTGCGATGCTGTCACCCCTTTTAGTCCCGGCAGTGCTGAAATATTGCGTTCAGGGACAGATGCAACCATTTTCGCCTTGGGCCCCTGTGTTTATACAGCGCTTGAAGCTGCGAAAGAACTTGGCGCAGATGGTTATAACATCGGGGTGGTGGATGCCCGCTTTTTAAAGCCGCTGGACGTGAAAACCATCACCGACTGTGCTCTAAGCAGCAACGCAATTATAACGTTGGAAGAAAATGTCCTTGCCGGGGGATTTGGCAGTTCTGTCATGGAATTACTGGAACAGCACGATATTGTGATGCCGGTAAAGCGGATTGGCCTGCCTGATATGTTTTTGGAACAAGGTACGCAAGGAGAACTGCGCCATATATATGGTCTGGACCGCGAAGGGACAATATCAGTAGTACGTAAGTTTCTGCGCAGCATCAGCCCCGGCAGTACCAGCCTTGAAGAAAACAAGGCCGGCTCCGCAACGTAAGCTAAAAAACCCCAAAGCCGTGCAGTAGCTTACCAGCTTTGGGGTTTCGTTTAATCCTTCCACTACCTAGGCTGATTCGCTTCAGCTGCTAGAAACTCCTGGGCTAGAGCCACCTCTTTTTTGCTCCCGATAAACACCGGAGAACATGCCTCTATATCCTGCGGCAAGATGTCAAGAATTGGCATTTTTCCGTCTGACGCAGCCCCACCCGCTTGCTCCACCAAATAAGCCATAGGGTTCAACTCGTACAGCATGCGCAACTTCCCTTGTGGTTTATTTTTCAGATGGGGATACATAAAAACCCCTCTACCCTTGATCAAAATCTGGTTGATATCCGGGACAAACCCCCCACTGTAACGTAATTTGCAGCCTTGCTCCTCTAGGGTGCGCACAAAACGCTCTGTCCCTTCAGTATATTGGTTACGCTGCCCTCCTGGAGAGTAGATATCCGCATTGCCGTCAATGGTTACATGCTCCTGCACCAAGGTGTACTCCATGAGCTGGTTCATGGCAAATTCATGTACTCCATTACCGGTAGAATACATCAGGGTGGTTCTCGGTCCGTATAGAATATACATAGCAGCTACTTGGTCACGACCTCTGCCTAGGAGGGCATTACCTTTACAGATCGAAATAATGGTGCCTATCGCCAGGTTGACATCCACTAAGGAGGAACCATCGAGAGGGTCATATGCGACTGAGTAACACTCCGAATGCCCAGGATTGAATTCAATAATTTGTTCCTGCTCTTCCGAAATCACACTGGCGACAACACCAGAGTGTTTCATACGCTTTTCCAAAATTCGATCTGCTAGAACATCTAGAGCAAGCTGCTTTTCTCCGTAGAGATTGGAAGTACCTGCAACTCCCAAATCACCAGTACGTATGGAGTTGATAATATATTTGGATGCCTCTGAAATTTCGCAAATTAGACGCGTCAGGTTGCGTTCAACCCCTGTTTCACGTAAGTGACGGCGCAGATCTATCTGAAATTTGGTTGAACCACGTTCATCTGCCATTTGCTGCTCCTGTAAGAAAATTAAAAAAAAGACTGAACCGTACTTATTTTAGTTTTGCTCTGTTCAACATATTTTCGTCCATGTTTCTGGTGCAAAATAGAGTCGCTGCCACTACGGCAAGGGGGATGGTGAGAAATTGAACAAGGGGAAGCATAAGGGTAAGCATAACAGCCAATCCGAATCCAAGAGCCTGTGTGCGATGAGTCCTTATAAACACGCGCTGATGGCTAAAGCGGAGACGTTTGCGTGAAAATACAAAACCAGTGTATTCGACAACCAAAAAGTAGAGAGTAAGCAAAACAGTGCATATCCCGAACACGGGTGGGCCTATTAACGGAATAAAATTAACGGGTAACAACAACATCATCACGATCACAAACATGCTCAGTTTTCTGACCTCATCCACTACGGTGCGCCATACATCCGAAAACAATGCTGCAACGGAAAAAGCTTCAGAGCAGGTGGTGTCCATGAGCATGTGTTCCGTTTTTTCGGACAGAACGTCATTAAAAGGCGCCGCAATAAAATTTCCTACTACGGTAAAGGTGAAAAACACCACCACCAGCATAAACAGAAACGCAACTCCTCTAGCACCCCAAGCTAAAATCTGCCACAACCAGTTGTCACCAGTGGATATATAGCTCCCTACGAGATAAGAGAAATATTCATTGCCTAAGAATATAATGGCAATAAAGACTACGACATTAATAAAAAATGGAATCGCTGCGTAACGAAACAGCGAAGGGTTACGATATAAAAAGATCCATGCCTGCCAGATGGAGAGTAAACCGTTGATAAAACCGCGCATCGTTTTGCTCTTTCCTGTAGCATCAAGTCTTTGTACGTTACTTGTAGATATGAAGAAAGCTGTTCTATTTAAGTATCACACACTTGAAGATAATCAAGATGATAATTTCCCAGATTAGCACAGTGCTCAATCAAATCCAAGAGTCGTATCTAGTTAAAATAAAAGCATGTTTATATCTATTTTCTCTCTTGCAACCCACAACCAATTTTTCTATACTCATATCTAAAGGTATAGCTCTCTACCCGGTGCGTGTGTTCTGAATGTCCACGCGGAATAAGTAATGAACGGGGTTTTTTTCCAGTGGCGCTGTGTGCCTGCCCTTCTTGTAAAGGGACGCCTGATGTGCTAACAAAAAACCCCACCTAGTAGTCTCTCGTAGTGAGACTAAAGATACACGGCTGGAGTGGAGAGCTTCTCTTATTACAACGAAAGGCATCTGGAACAGTTCCGATGCCTTTCGTTGTTTTTATCTATTGTTTTCTATGTGTGCATCACACATTCGCACATTTATGGAAGTAAAGGTATGTAGATCTGATGAGTCACGAAACATCCAGCACAGAACAAGTCACCCCGGAACAACCCATTACAGAACAAGATTTACACCGTCTCAACATAAATGGTCGTGAAATTATTCTCATTGGGACAGCACATATCTCAAGAGAATCTGTCGATACCGTTACCTACACTATTGAAAAAGAACACCCCTATAGTGTCTGTGTCGAGCTGGACGAACAGCGCTACCGTCATCTCACCGACAAAAACCGTTGGGAAAACCTCAATATAATTCAGGTTATAAAGAGTGGGCAAATCCCTTTTCTGATGGCAAATCTGGCGTTAGCTTCTTTTCAACGCCGTATGGGGCTGCATACAGGGGTCAAGCCGGGCGAAGAACTTGCGGCGGCAGCCCAAAAAGCCTCCGAGATGAACATGAATCTGGTTCTGGTCGACCGAAATATCCGCATCACATTATTACGTGCATGGCGTAAGACCGGGTTTATACGCAAAATGCAGTTGATATCAACAATATTTGCCGGGTTGTTTGAAAAAACAGAACTTGACGAGGAAGAACTAAGTAAAATACGCCAGATCGATACCCTTTCGGATATGCTCGATGAGATGGCAGGCGTGTTGCCACAAGCTAAAGCGACCTTGGTGGATGAACGAGACCGTTGGATGGCACATCACATTGCCGCAGCACCAGGCGCAAAAATTATCGCGGTTGTGGGTGCGGCACACGTGCCCGGCATTACCAACCATCTTTGCTCCGGCGCACCCATCGACATCACAGGGCTGGACATAATACCGAGGAAACCAGGATACTCCAAAATCATTCCATGGATTATTCCCTTTGTAGTCGCAGCACTGTTTGTAGGGGGGGTTTTCTTTGCTGACCGCTCTCAACTCTACGAAGCAGCTACTGCCTGGATCCTCGCAAATGGGATCCTCGCTGCGGGAGGTGCAGCGCTAGCGCTTGCACATCCACTCACCATTGTCTCCGCTTTTATTGCAGCCCCAATCACCTCACTCAACCCCACTATAGGAGCGGGCTTTGTTACGGCTCTGGTGCAAGCATACTGCTCTCCCCCAACTGTGGCGGATATGGAAAAAGTAGCGGACGATGTTGTCAATCTACGCGGCTGGTGGCATAACCGTGTGACCAGAATAATTCTGGTATTCTTTTTTTCTTCCCTTGGCTCATCAATCGGAACATTTGTGGCTTTTGGCTGGTTCAAGAATATATTTTAACCGAAGAGAGAAGCCCTTTCCGGAAATTTTCTCATGTCGCTAGCCGTTTACCTGCACATCTACCCTTTCAATACGCGGAAAAACTTGACCAGATAATCTGCACCTGACCACAATGTCAAAAACAGCGCTATATAAAAAAAGAATGTGCCCACATTGTGAAAATTCGCGCACAGCAGACTGAAATCCAGGCCAAAAAACCAGCAATACTCGTAGTGCAGTAATAAGCCAATAATGGCCACCATCTGAAATATTGTCTTGTATTTGCCTAGATTACTGGCAGCAATGATAACCCCTTCAGAAGAAGCTACCGAACGCAATCCCGTCACCACCACTTCTCTGGCTATAAGCAGGAACACAGCCCATGCCGGCACTCTGCCCAGCGGTATCATCATGATAAGCGCAGCCATAACAATTAATTTATCTGCCAGAGGATCGAGGAATTTGCCCATTACCGTCACTAAATCAAGACGTCGAGCCAAATAACCATCAAGCCAGTCAGTGATACAAGCCACTGAAAATATCAGCGTTGCGACAAAGCTCGAAGATTTGGTGCCTGTAAGTAGGGTCAAAACCAAAACCGGTATGCAAGCAATTCGGGCAAAAGTCAGCATGTTTGGCAGATTAAAGGGTCCATTATTTAACATTTCATATCACTCCCCCAAATTGTTTCGATACTGGTCAAAGTAAAGTTTTACATTTTTAACATAAGCACGTGTTTCTGCATAAGGTGGTATCCCTGCATAGCGCTCAACCACTGAAGGGCCAGCATTGTAGGCAGCGAGCGCCAAGTCAAGGTCACCATTAAAACGTTTAAGCATTTTCTGCAGATAACGACTCCCTGCGGCTATATTTTGTGCCGGGTCAAACAAGTCGTATATGTCCATTTCTGCTGCGGTAGTAGGCAGAACCTGCATCAATCCTTGTGCTCCTGCCTTAGAAACACACCCACTATCAAAATTACTTTCCGCTTTCACCACTGCCTTCACAAGAGCGGGATCAAGCTTGTGTCTTTGAGAATAGTGCTGAATTAGATCGTGCACAGACCTTCCGGCAACTACGGAATCATCACCCTCAGAACAGTAGAACATGAAACGGCTCTCTACAGGTACATTTGAAAAATGCACCCTGCCATTCTTGTCCACGTACTTATATACCGCAGCAGAGGCATTCTCAACACCGACGCAGAAAACAAATTGGCACAACACATAGCATAACAATGTTATACCAATATAAGGGCAATTTCGAGTATTGGATGAAGATGTAAAACTAGTATGCGATGCCATTGGGGGGGGTATCTTTCTTAATCGCAAGATTTACTTTACCAGTCACAATAATACACTAATACACATATATCAAACAGCTTGACAGATTTTCACCCAGTGCAATAATGCCAAGTGAATTTACTGGCATACTGCACGGGCATTTTATGCCCTCATTTTATTTGTCCTACGATTGGAATTTGCAATGAAAATCTCATCAGACTTTCTGGTTATCGGAGGCGGAATCGCTGGTCTATCCTATGCACTAAAAGTAGCTGAACACGGCACAGTTTCCGTTATCACAAAACGCGAAATCGGCGAAACTGCAACGTGCTATGCGCAGGGAGGAATAGCCAGTGTGTATTCGGAGCAGGATTCATTTGAAGAACATGCTCAGGATACCATGGTTGCGGGCGCATATTTATCCCATCCAGATATTGTGGATATGGTGGTGCGCAGTGGCCCAGAAGCCATCCAAAACCTTATCGAAATTGGTACCGAATTTACCAAAAACGAAGATGGAGATTACGATTTAACCCGCGAAGGTGGCCACAGCCACCGGCGCATACTTCATGCTTCCGACATTACCGGCAGAGAGATTGAGCGCGCGCTCGTAGCCGCAGCACAACAACATAAAAATATCACTATATATGAACGACATTGCGCTATCGACCTCATTACTGAGGCTAAAGTACTTCATCGTAGAATGCAGAACAACCGCTGCCTGGGTGCGTATGTCCTCAATAGTGAAACCAATAAAGTTATAAGCTTCGATGCTACAATCACCATGCTAGCTACCGGGGGGGCAGGAAAAGTTTATCTATATACATGCAATCCCGACATCGCCTCCGGCGATGGTGTTGCAATGGCGTACCGAGTCGGGGCGAGCATAGCCAACATGGAATTCATGCAGTTTCACCCCACAACGCTTTATCATCCGTTTGCCAAGTCTTTCCTGATTTCCGAAGCGGTACGTGGAGAAGGAGCAATACTCCGGCGCGCTGATGGTACAGCGTTTATGGAAAAATACCACAAACTAAAAGACTTAGCTCCACGCGATATTGTTGCAAGAGCCATTGACAACGAAATGAAGACGTACGGTGAAGACTGCGTCTATCTCGACATCACACATAAAAGTGCCGAGTACATTAAAAACCGTTTCCCCAACATATGTGGCACGTTGCAGGAATACGGGATTGACATGATCAATGAACCGATTCCAGTTGTTCCTGCCGCACACTATTTATGTGGTGGCGTCGTCGTCGATACCACCGGCGAAACAGATATTAAAAACTTGTTTGCCGCAGGTGAAGTTACCTGTACCGGTTTACATGGTGCCAACCGTTTAGCCAGTAACAGTCTACTTGAAGGAGCGGTCTACGGGGCTCTGGCAGCCAGAACCTCCATTGAACGGATAAAAGAGCAACATCCCACCTGCCCACCTATCGACCCATGGGACTACGGCAAAGCCATTACCAGCGACGAAGAAGTGGTAATCGCGCAGAACTGGGATGAAATACGCCGCTGCATGTGGAACTATGTAGGCATCGTCCGAACCAACAAACGCTTGGCGCGAGCTCTGCGCCGTATCCATATGGTTAAAGAGGAGATTGATGAATACTATTGGGATTTCTATGTAACATCAGATCTCATTGAGCTGCGAAACCTAGCTACGGTAGCAGAACTAATAATCCGTAGTGCCATGGAGCGCAAGGAAAGCCGCGGACTGCATTATAATCTCGACTACCCGGAAACAGATGATGTCCGCTGGAAAAAAGATACCGTGATAAGAAAATCCTTCTGACAGGAGCAGTAGATTGACTATTGACGACCTTCGGATAAAGATAGATCAACTCGATCAGGAGCTGCTACGCATCTTCAATCAACGTGCTGGCTTAGCCCTACAGATAGGCCATGTTAAAAAAGAGCTGGATCTACCAGTCTACAACCCAGACAGAGAGCAGTATATCTTTGACAAGATGCAGCAACTCAATCCAGGGCCTCTTGACAATCAGGCGATTAAGCGTTTATTCGAGCGAGTGATCGACGAATCGAGAACACTGGAGCGAATCAAATCGAAGGGACGTTGAACAATGCTGGTGGTAATGAAAAAAACAACAACATCCGGTGAAATAGAACAGGTAAAGCAATACCTCATCGACAATGATTTTGATTTCCACCAATCTACGGGAGCAAACCACACTATTATCGGGGTCATAGGAGATACCGCAGCCATTTCAACCTCTGGGATAGAACAACTCTCCGGCGTCCTTGTCGTATTCAGGATTCCGGAAAAATCGCCTGACAGGCAGAAGGCATAAACAGCAGAGTGAAACTTTTACGCAATTTCTCCATTTCCACTTCAAACAAAAAAAGCGCCTCAAGGCGCTTTTTTTGTATCTGCAACATTAAATTAACGTGACATATCAGGCATTAAAAGCTTCCCTACTTTCAGCATATATCGCATCAAACCCTTCAAGCAATTCAGCAGCGCTATCAGAGTCAAGCTTCAAATACCTCCCACCAGGCGTACCAGTCAGGTCCATGTCTTCAGTCGGGATTCTGGTGCCAATGCCGCACTTGTAGCACATGTTGACGCCCAGATTTGTAACAGCCGCAAGAAGCAGTGCATCAGGATTCACACTGTCCATTTCAACATCTATGTGCTGACACACTGACTCGACTAATAACTCGGCTATACCCCAAGAATGAAGGACCGCAGCGCCTACGTGGTTATACGGATGCGAGAAGTAGCTTCGTTCCAAGTCCACAAATCTGGTGTTACCATCGTTATATTGAGCCTCAGCTAACTCTTGATACTCAGCAGGATTATTATTATTGCGTACTACCTTGCCCAAATTACTGAACAAGCCCGATAGAAAGGCTTCCTCGCATTCACCTTTATTCAAACTTTGGCTTACAAACCTAGACGCTATCGCGCTGCCTACCGATTCTTCCCATAACAGTTTTTCCAATAATCCATACTGCTTATTCACACTGCACATGCTTGAGGCGAGTACCAGACTTTTAACCGTTCGCTCACCTAAAACAACTAGCGCACTGTGTAGTGTGGTAATCTTACGCAATAAACCGTAAACCGATGAATTGGTGATCTTCAGAATTCGCGCAGAAATGGCTGGATCCATTGAAATAGTATCCGCCAGTTCTTTTATGGACATATCTGGTTTCTGCAATAACTCCAAAGACTTTATTGCCACTATGGGCATTGATGGAAGGTCGCCGATATCTCCTGCTATTGCGTTATAGTCAAGCATTTATACACCTATATTAACAATTACTCCGTCCCGGGTATCTACTAGGCTGGAGAGTAAACGCCTAGAACCTGCCAAATTCAGAATCATCTAGCGCTATCTGAATAGTCTCGTTTTTACCTGCACCGCCGGACATTCCCCATCCCTCTGCTTTTTTTGCGTGAGACGATGGTTTTGCGGCTATTTTTTTCTGATCTTTACTCACGTACGATTTTCTTGTTATTGGAGCGTAATTATCTGGTGAACCCCCACTAAAACTAGATCCAGAGCGTCCGACTCTCGAGGTTTCGCGTAATTTGAAGTGCGCCAAAAGTTCGTTTAATTGAGCAGACTGGCTTGAAAGCTGTTCAGCTGACGCCGCTCCCTCTTCAGCATTGGCAGTGTTCTGTTGCGTGACATCATCGATGCGTGCAATACCCTCGTTGATTTCTGTAATCCCTTGTGACTGCTCGCTGCTTGAAGCAGCAATCTCGGAGATAAGATCATTAACCTTTTGAATCTCGCCTACAATCGCAGTGAATGCTGCGGAAGTGCTGTTCGCGATGGAGACACCATGCTTAGCTTTTTCGACCGAGCCCTCGATTAGAGCTGCTGTTTCTTGTGCTGCTTTGGCACTGCGCGCCGCGAGATTACGTACTTCTTCTGCAACTACCGCAAAACCTTTGCCATGCTGTCCAGCTCGTGCAGCCTCAACGGCAGCATTTAATGCAAGTAGGTTGGTTTGAAAAGCAATTTCATCAATAACCTTAATAATTTTGGAAATATTCTGCCCTGATTCGTTAATATCCGACATGGCAGTTACCATTTGCTGCATCTGTCGGTTGCCATTGTCTGCAGCGGAATGCGCCTGCGATGCCAGTTTATTGGCTTGGTTGGCATTGTCAGCATTGGCTTTGGTCTGTCCAGACAACTCATTCATTGAAGCTGAAATTTGTTCAACAGAACTAGCGGAGCTGGTTGCCCCTTCTGAAAGAGACTGGCTTGCATCAGCTACTTGCGAGGCCCCTGCAGCAATCTGGTTGGCACCCGTTTGCACCTGCAACATCAGTGCGGTTAGGTCATCACGAACCTTTTTTAGAGCTATGCGTAATGTATCATCTTGACTGAGCGGATCAGACTTAAAGGTCAAATCTCCGGCGGCAAGCATCTGCAGTGACACAAGGACGTCGTTCTGCAGAAAATCCGCAAAATTGTTTATGGTGGTGCCGATATGCCCGATCTCATCTTTTGATTTAACCTCTAAGCGTCTATCAAATCGGCCTGCTGCCATGTTATCAAAGATATTTTCAACCGCTAAAAGAGGTTTTTTAACCAATTTTCCAAGCAGGAAGAAAATGGCCAGTGCTGCGATGACTATACCACCTAGGCCTGTGAGTGCCAACGACTTGAGTGTTTCTCCCAACTGTGTTTCCATCTGCTTATTAATAGAGTTGCTTAAAGTGTGGAGATGAGACATATCGTAGCGCAGAAAAAACACCCCAGCCACGTCTCCGGTCTTTTGGGATTCATGGCACATGATGCAACCTTCGCTCAGGAAACTAGCTCTGGTGACAATCAACTCATCAGTGGTCTCGTGTTTTAGAAATTGGTCAGTTTTTTTAGCCTTATCGAAAATATCTCTGTCGAAATAGCGCTCTTTTAGGGACTGGTCGTTAGTAAAATTAACCTTGCCGTTCGGGGCTACTATGCCAAGCTCCCTAACGTTCTGTATAGATGCCAGATCTACTAGCAAATCAGAGAAAGCGTCCATATCCCCCATTTCAACCGAACTGCGTGAGCCAATCTCAAATCCATGGAATATAGTTTCTGCTTGTGTCACATTAGCTTCGTGCAGCAAAGCTATTTCATCATTTACCTGAGACTTAAGCACCCTACTAGTCTGTGAATTAACAAGTAGGATAAGTGTACCCATCAACAGGATCAGTAACGCTACTAGGATTCCGGAGACCTTATTCTGTATGCCCATTTCAATAATTCCTTGTAATAATTGTGCATAATTTCATAAAAAAGACCGCTACGCCCCAAATAGTCAGGTGACTTGACCTCAATATATCTAGGGGTAAATATTATCTGGCCATAATCATCGACTTATCTATCTATATTCGCACTTGCAGGAATTTTTGCTCTTGTATAATATGTGTCTTTGTTAGATGCATCCATCATAAGTCAATAGTTTCAAGCTCGGAATCATACAATAATTTGCCCACATTTAGCAGTATCTTAACCTGCTCACCCATCTTACCCATACCCTGGATATATTCTGAGCTACCTCCGGCAGTTGAGCGTGGCGGTGGTTCTATGTTTTCACCAGGAATGTCGGCCACCTCGTTAACCTGATCAACAACCAGTCCTACTGAAGCGTCGTTATAGTTAACCACAATTATACAGGTTCGTTCATCATATCCACGCGATGGGAGATGAAAGCGTGCCCTAACATCCATTACCGGGATCACCTTGCCGCGCAGGTTCACAACTCCTTTTATGAAGTCTGGCATATCCGGTACTTCGGTTATGCGCTGAATACCAATAATTTCTGTGACGTGCCGAATCTCAATACCGTAGTCCTCGCCCGCCATATGAAAGGTCAGATATTTACCTTCCTGCGTATCCTCGGATTCGAAATCTTTTTCGCTTTCAGCAACAGCCTGGCGGATATCACTCATTTCTATCCTCCCCTAGTAAATAGATCATCAGATCGATGGTAGATAATAACACGGTATAAAATAAGAGTGGTTCAAACCATCAGTATAATACCTAATCCCTACGCACGTGTACATGCTTAATGTATCTCATCGTAAACATTAGCAACAATTTCACAGCTACACAATCAAGGGAACAGAGGCACCACAGCAAGCCCCGCGCTTTCATCCAGACCAAACATGATATTCATATTTTGGATGGCCTGTCCGGAGGCACCTTTGACCAGATTATCAATTGCGCTTATTACAATAATGCGCCCAGTTCTGTCGTCAACCACCCAGCCCAGATCTACAAAATTGCTCCCTCGCACATACGCAGTGTTAGGCAGATTACCGTTGTGGCATAGACGCACAAAAGGCTCATTTGCGTAATACGCCTCAAACGCCGCATCTACGTGCGCAAGGGTGGTGCTGGCCTTCATCGAGACGTAGCAAGTGGAGAGTATTCCACGATTGAGTGGCAGCAAGTGTGGCGTAAAGTTGACTTTTACCATAGTACCGCTGAGCTCGCTCAAGGTTTGCTCAATTTCGGGGGTATGTCGATGACTTGAAACGGCATACGCTTTAAACCCTTCGTTTACTTCGCAAAACAAACTACTGGTTTTTGCGCTGCGGCCTGCTCCCGTTGCGCCAGATTTACTGTCGAGAATAATACCTTCTACCTCTATGAGGTTTTCGTGCAGTAATGGAGCCATAGCCACTGCAATGCTAGTGGGGTAACAACCAGGATTAGCTACTAGTTCTGCCGTGCCAATTTGACTTCTGTACAACTCGGGCAGCCCATAAACGGCGCCTTTGACTAACTCTGGGCTGGTATGGAGCTGATACCATTGTTCATATACAGCAACATCGCGTAAGCGATAATCTGCAGACAGGTCAACAACTCGGATATCATGCTCTAGCAGAGAGGGGACCACCTCCATTGCGGTTTTATGTGGTACTGCTGTGAAGGCAATATCTACTTGCTTACTCACCAGTTCTGCAACATCGAACTCTGTACACACAATATCAAGCTGTCCGGCCATCGATGGGAAGATTTGCGCAAAGCTCTCATTGGCATATTGGCGTGAAGTCAGGACAACAACATTAACCTGCGGATGCCGGAGGAGTAATCTTACCAATTCAACCCCGGTGTATCCGGTGGCACCAATAACAGCAACATTTAGCATTGTTTTTACTCCAGTTTGGTGTAACTGCAAAAAACATTAGTTCGTGAACCTGTATCTAATCTTACAAAACAGGCGATACAATGTAAAAAAGGGTGACCGTATGGCCACCCTTTTTAGTACAACTACCTACAGCAAAAGCAGCTATAGATAAAACTATTAACGTTTTGAGAACTGGAAACTACGGCGGGCAGCGGCACGGCCATATTTCTTCCGTTCTTTGATACGGCTGTCACGTGTAATAAATCCAGCCTTCTTTAAAACTGGGCGCAGCTCTGCATCTACGGCAAGTAAAGCCTTGGTGATACCATGCTTAATTGCACCGGCCTGACCTGAAGGGCCACCACCGCTTACATTGACAAATACGTCGTACTTACCAAGCATATCAGTCAATTCTAGGGGTTGGCGAATAACCATCTTGGAGGTGTCGCGCCCGAAATAGTCATTATAATCCTTCTTGTTTACCACGATACTGCCACTACCGGGCGTCATCCTTACACGTGCAATGGATGTTTTACGTTTGCCGGTAGCACTAAAATACTGTTCAGCCATATTCTGTCAATCTCCTGTGCTATTGAATCTCAAGTACGTTGGGCTTCTGAGCTGTATGAGGATGCTCAGAACCAGCATAAACCTTCAGCTTTTTCAGCATCTGGCGTCCCAATCTGTTTTTGGGCAACATGCCTCTAACGGCCTTGAGAACCAAATCTTCCGGCTTTTTTTCCAGCTGCTTTGCGGCATTAATAGAGCGAATGCCGCCCGGATACCCAGTGTGATGGTAATACATCTTGTCGTTGATTTTATTGCCAGTCAGGAGCAGCTTTCCGGCATTGGTCACAACCACAAAATCACCGGTATCCACGCTGGGTGAATAAATCGGCTTATGCTTACCTCGGAGTATACGCGCAATCTCTGTGGCGGTACGACCTAGTACTTTGCCATCCAGATCAATGACATACCAGTTGCGTTCGATCTCTTTTTCTTTAACTGTCTGCGTGCTCATTGTTATCCTCTCGTATGTATATAAATTCTGCGTAGCTGTACGGGGCTCACAGAAGAGCAAAAGATAACGAATATGCGCAGCTACGTCAAGCACTTTACACACATAATGCAGAGTTTTTATAGTAGACCTGCATCAGACAGAGTCCACATGCCGGAGCTGTTATGATCGAAAGTGGTCGGTTTTTTGTTTTCAACATCGTATTGATATCAGCTGCTGTCGCCTTATGGACACCAACAGCATAAAGGGCTCCAGTGACTATCCGTACCATATTCTTCAAAAATCCGTCCCCAACGACATCAATAAACACGAAGCCATCTTCAACGCTTATTGTGACTGATTCCAGGGTGCGTTCTGTTGTTGAAGCCACACACGAACTTGATCTGAAAGCAGCAAAGTCATGCCTCCCTTCCAGCAACACTGCAACAGCGCGCATCGCTTCTACATCAAGTCGCATTGGAACATGCCAGGCGTAAAGACGTTTCAGAGGGGAGCGCAAGTTCGACATATACATACTGTAGCGGTAGTGCTTTTTCAGCGCATCGAAACGTGCGTGAAAGTTGCCCACGACAAACTCAACCCCTACAACCGCAATATCCTGTGGAAGTCGCGAATTCACCCCCTGGCAATAGGCACTTAACGGCAAACAGGTCTCCGTGTCAAAGTGCGCTTTCATTCCAGCCGCATGCACCCCGGCATCGGTGCGCCCGGATGAATACAGCCTTACGGGGTGTTTCAACACTATTTCTAAAGCCTTTTCGAGAATAGCCTGAATAGTGCGTCCCCGCGTATTTGGCTGTATTTGCCAACCATGATAAGCAGTGCCGTCATATTCAATAGTCAAACACACACGGGGCACAGTAAATATTTTCTCCGAGGTTCTGAGTATTGGAATTTATTGGCAAGAGATAAACAATTCTGCAATCTGAACCGCATTCAAAGCGCTACCTTTACGAAGGTTATCAATAACGGACCACAGAGTGATGTGACCTTTATTCGTCACTCGGGTGACAGCTACTGGTATTTCGGTATATTGGTTGGCTGCACTGGTCCCGAATTCGTGGATAAGCGCAGTACTGATAACATCCACCCCTGTCTGGGATGAAAGGCAGGCAGATACGGCATCTACATTAACTCCAGCGGCAGCGCTACACATCAGACTTAAACCGTTTGCATAAAAAACTGGCGCTTGGATAAGTTCTGCGTTGCAGGAGATCTCAGATTGCCCAAGCAGCTGACACAATGCACTGCAGATAATATCAACACCTGGATAGTTAGCACCTCCCCCATTGACTGGGGTCAGGTTGTAAGCTAGCTGTGCGGGGGCATCTGCAGGCAAATCTTTATCATCTAAAGGGCGCCCGTTCAAAAGCGCGCCACTCTGTTTACGCAGGATATCTACACCCCCACCCCCAAGGGAAGAGGCACTTTGCAGCACAATAAGAGTCGTATCTTTGATTCCGAATTCCGCTTGAATAGGAGCCAAAAGGAGTGCAGCCTGAATTGCTGCAACAGGAGGACTCACCACAGTTGTTAAGGATTTCAGTATCTGTGCACTGGAGAGCTCAGGGATTATAAATGGTGCGACTGCACCCCGTGGAACTCCACTTAAATCAATACAGAATGCCCCTTGTTTTTCTGCCTGAGCCAAATGGGCTGAGCATACATGCGCCGGCGCACAAAAAAACACGATGTCCGCTCCCACAAAGGCGGTATCATCCAAGTGTTGAACCAGCACCACTTCGTCGCAAAACTCAACACTTTCGCCGGCAGAATTTTCAGAAGCGAAGGCAAGTAGTTTTTCAACCGGAAATGCGCGCGTCTCAAGCTCACGAATCACCTGACCACCAACTTGACCGGTAGCACCAACAACAACAATATTATACCGCATATATCCTTTTGTCCCTCACTTCAGTTCGTTACTTGTGCCCATCGCAGATTAAACGCAAGACGGGTCGACCCATGGTCGACCCGTAACATACTAAACAAGGTGTACAGGCCCTACTCTAGCGCCTCTCCAGCAGGATACGTACCATGCGGCGCAACGGCTCAGCTGCGCCCCAGATCAATTGGTCACCGCAGGTAAATGCAGACAGATATTCGGGTCCCATTTTCATCTTCCGCACTCGACCAACAGGAATATCCATGGTCCCTGAAACCGCAGCCGGAGTGAGTTCTGCCACGCTGGCAGCCTTAGTGTTGGGTATCAACTTGACCCAGTCGTTGTCCTCGGCGAGCATGTGCTCAACTTCATCTATAGGGATATCTCGCCTGAGCTTAATGGTCAAAGCCTGAGAATGACAGCGCATAGCCCCAACTCGGACACATATTCCATCTACAGGGACAGGATGCTTAAACCCAAGTATTTTGTTGGTTTCAGCAAAGCCTTTCCACTCTTCACGACTCTGGCCATCTTCTACTTCACGGTCAATCCACGGAAGTACGCTCCCTGCAAGGGGGTTGCCAAACTCAGCCACCGGTAACTGAGCACTACGCAGCATCGAAGTCACCTTGCGGTCTATATCAAGAATAGCTGAACCCGGATCCTGCAGCAGATCAGCAACAGAATCGTGCAGCACTCCCATCTGCGCCAGCAGTTCACGCATATTAGGGGCACCAGCCCCAGATGCAGCCTGGTATGTCATAGACGATACCCATTTAATCATATCGGCACGAAACAAACCACCTAAGGCCATCAACATCAGGCTGACCGTGCAGTTACCACCAATAAAGTCCTTTTGTCCGGAATTTAAAGCCGTATCGATGACTGAACGGTTCACTGGGTCTAGAATTATCACTGAACTGGAATCCATACGCAGCGTGCTGGCCGCATCAATCCAGTAGCCACCCCATCCAATCTGACGCAATTTTCCATGCACCGCCTTGGTATAGTCTCCGCCTTGACAGGTAACAATGGCATCCATCTGCTTCAGAGCATCGATATCTGTCGCGTCCTCCAGAATGCCTGCATTAAATGGGGCCTGCGAAGGAGCCTTTTGACCCACCTGTGAAGTTGAGAAAAATACCGGATCTAGTGCCGCGAAATCGTTCTCTTCCTGCATACGCTGCATGAGAACTGAGCCAACCATGCCACGCCAACCAACAAACCCTACTCTCATTGTCTCGATCCTTTACTTAAACCTGTGATTTTTGGTTAAAATTCAAGTTAAGCCAGTGCCTTCACTATGGCATCACCCATCTGCACAGTATTGACCTTGATCTCATTCTGAGTTCCCTGATGGATATCTCCGGTACGATACCCTTGGTTCAGAACCTCTTCTACAGCTTTTTCCACTGCATCCGCAGCTTCTGGCATATTGAAAGAATAGCGCAACATCATTGCAGCAGAAAGTATTTGCGCAATTGGATTAGCTATCCCTTGGCCAGCAATATCCGGCGCGCTGCCACCAGAGGGCTCGTACATGCCAAAGCTCCCCTCGGCAAGGGAAGCAGACGGAAGCATTCCTAACGAACCAGTGAGCATAGCTGCCTCGTCGGAAATTATGTCGCCAAACATATTGCCGCACAGCATTACATCAAACTGCTTCGGCCAACGAACCAACTGCATTGAAGCGTTATCCACATACATATGCGCCAACTCAACATCCGGATAATCTTTTGCGACTCTAGATACAACCTCACGCCAGAGCACAGATGTGGACAGAACGTTGGCTTTATCGATACTGCACACCTTCTTTCCGCGCTTTCTAGCTACATCAAAAGCCACTCTGGTTATGCGCTCAATCTCTGGTTCAGTATAGAGCATAGTGTCATATCCACACCGAACGCCGTCCCGGACTTCGATTCCCTTTGGCTCGGAAAAATATATTCCCCCGGTAAGTTCGCGCACCACCAGGATATTAAAGCCGCCCGCGATAACAGATTCTTTGAGGGATGAACTGCCGATCAGAGCGGGGAAAATTATAGCAGGGCGCAAATTGCAGAACAAACCGAAAATCTTACGCAATGGAAGCAGTGCTCCGCGCTCGGGCTGTTCGTTCGGTGGCAGGGATTCCCACTTCGGCCCTCCAACACTCCCAAACAGAATTGCATCTGATGCCTTGCACAGATTCACTGTTGCATCTGGCAATGCTTTACCTTCATTATCTATCCCGGCGCCACCTACATTAGCGTGTGTGTAGGCAAAGCTGGCTCCGAACTTTACTGCAACTGCATCAAGAACCTTGAGTGCTTCTACCATCACCTCAGGACCAATCCCGTCACCAGGGAGTACTGCTATTTTCCACGAATTATCAGCCACTTTTCTCTCCTAACTAACCTGAGCAATCAAAAATTAACATCAAATACACACCTAAATATTTAAGTGCGGGGCTATGGCTCATAGTGTTTAATCTAAAATAGTTAAAAACCAGAAGACCTGCGCCAACAGCAAGAACATGCGCTGTGCAACAAATTGTGTTGTTACTGGATAAATGTCAAATCATTTCATATCTGCAGCTGGTGGACACAACAAATGTGCGGCATTAAGGACACACCGCATGTGACGTGCGTGGCGCACTATGTTCTTAGTCAGCTACTGAAGCAAAAAACAATCGATATAGATCGACGAACCCGCACAGCACCAAGCGAATTGAACTTGGAAACCCAACAATCAATAACGCGCATCGGCAAATTCTACCCAACCACCAGCCTTAACCAGGGCCTTGTCAAACTCTGAAATTTTAAAAGTAAAGTCACTGCTCACCCCCCCTGCACAGGCGTGGATCACATGGGCATCTACATCAACATCAATAGCTACTGGACCTTTTGCCCGCAGCGCAAACAAGGCATCAATGTCTTCCTTGGGAAGTTCAATGGCGAGCATTCCGCCATTAAACATGTTTTGACGAAAAATACGTGCATAACTCTGCGCAATGATAGTGTGAACACCATTGACCTCAAATACCCACGGAGCATGTTCGCGCGAAGATCCGCACCCGAAATTTTCCCGCGTAACAACAACGCGAGCGTTCTTCAATTCGTCTCCGGTCGGATCAAAATCTGCTAGTTTCAGGTCTTCAAGCATATATGGCCGCAAAGCTTCTTTGGTTACCTCGGTGAGATACTTTGCCGGAATGATTTCATCCGTGTTTATATCATTACGATCAAGAAAAATTGCCGGTCCTTTGAAAATCTTTTCCATAAATCCATCCATATTTTTTAAATAGTATCAATCCGCAAGATCCAAGATAGGTTTCGGGCTACAACGTGCGTGCGTCGGTGATAACTCCAGTTATTGCGGTAGCAGCTGCCGTTGCGGGGCTCATCAGGTGCACCATTCCACCCTTTCCCATGCGTCCGTTAAAATTCCGATTACTGGTTGATGCGCACACTTCGCCTGGAGCCAACACTCCGTTGCTCATCCCCAAACAGGCACCGCAAGTAGGATTGGTGACACAAAATCCGGCCTGCATGAAAATTTGGATCAAACCTTCTTCCATAGCTTGGCTGAAGATCTTCGGCGTCGCAGGAGACAATACCCCACGCACTGAATCTGCAATGGTATGTCCTTCAAGTACTTGAGCCGCCACACGAAGATCCTCAATACGCCCATTGGTACAGGTGCCAATGTATACCTGATCAACTTTGATCCCCGCCATTTCTCCAACAGGCTTGACACAGTCAGGCTTGAAGTCGCAGGTAACTTGGGGCTCCAGATCAGAAAGATCAAAATCAATTGTTTGTTTATATTCGGCATCTGCGTCCGAATGCCAACGCATGAAGTCTGCAACTGCAGCCTCCAAGCTCGGGTATTCATCCTTAATAAACGGCCATAAATATTCAGCGGTTACTACATCGGGCATACAGATGCCGCAGGTAGCCCCAGCCTCTATGGCCATGTTACACAGCGTCATGCGTGCTTCCATACTCATAGCGTCTACCACCGGACCGGCAAATTCCAACACAGCATCGGTAGCACCATTAACTCCGAGTTTGGCAATTACATGCAAAATAACATCTTTAGAATATACGCCATTAGCGAGGGTGCCGCGCAGGTTCACCCGGATAGTGGAGGGCTGCCGGAACGCACACACACCTTTTAGAATCCCAACTTCCAAGTCTGTGGTTCCAACTCCGGCAGCAAAAGCACCAAAAGCTCCATGGGTACAGGTGTGGCTGTCACCCATAATCACAGTATAACCCGGACGAATGAAGCCTTTTTCTGGGAACAGCGCGTGACATACACCATTCCTCCCCACATCAAAGAAATCTGGCAGCTCGTGCCGCCGTGCCCAGTCGCGAATCATTTGAGCCTGTACCGCGGTTTTGGTATCTTTTGATGGTGTAACGTGATCGATTACAGCTTTAATCTTATTTTTATCGAACACCCGATCTTTACCCCGCCATTCAAGGTCAGCAATTGCTATCGGGGTCGTAATTTCATGACACAACACACATTCGAGGTTTAGGACTTTAGTACCCTCGAACGGCTCATCTCTCAGATGTGCGGCAAAAATTTTCTCAGCGATTGTCTTGCCCATATTTTCTCCTGCATTTACGTATACATTCAACGTTACTACCCGGGACAGCGCTCGGGCAAACACAAAGCAGGACGTTACCTAATTGAGAACGTCCTGCTTTTCCTTTGTGGCACTATAGCGAAAAACTGTAGTTAAATACATCCTGAACTAAAGATTAACGTCGCAGAGCGACCTATTGCACTCAGCTCATTTATTTAATATGCACATAACCTACTTATATATTGACCTCCATGCGCTTGCGGATAGATGCAATTTTATTCAGAGCGTTTATGTACGCCTTGGCAGCAGCCACAATAATATCTGAGTGCGCACCCTGCCCTAGTTGCTCGCGCCCATCCTTTTCAAGACGGACGGTGCACTCACCCAGTGCATCGGTACCACCGGTGATGGCCCCTACTGAGAAGTGCAGCAGATGCGCATCGGTTCCGGTCAAGGCTTTAATCGCCTTGAAGGTTGCGTCCACAGGCCCATCGCCCATTTCAGCTCGCTTGACTATCTCACCATCTACCTCCATCTGCACCGTTGCGGTGGGAGCCGCAAAAGAACCGGAGGACACATTTATCTGCAACAATTTATAACATTCAGGGACGCGAATAATTTCGTCGGCTATGATTGCATCCAGATCTTCGTCAAATATCTCCTTCTTCATATCCGCAAGGTCTTTAAAGCGCACAAAGGCCTTTTGAATATCATCTTTCGAGAGATTATAACCCAAATCCTGCAACCGCTTGGTAAATGCATGCCGCCCAGAATGTTTGCCGAGTACCAGCTTGTTCTGATTCAAGCCGATAGATTCCGGGGTCATAATTTCGTAGGTTGATTTATCCATCATCACACCGTGTTGATGGATTCCTGCCTCATGAGCAAAAGCGTTGGCACCCACTATCGCTTTATTTGCCTGCACCTGAAGACCTGTGACCGTAGCCAAGAGACGGCTTGTGGCGTAGATGTGTTCCGTCACAACGTCGGTGGCATAGGGAAGGATATCCTGCCTGGTTCGCAGGGTCATGACAATCTCTTCGAGAGAACAGTTACCTGCGCGCTCACCAATGCCATTGATGGTGCACTCTACCTGACCGGCGCCGGCCTGTACAGCTGCCAGAGAATTCGCCACCGCCAGGCCAAGATCGTTATGACAGTGCACCGAAATAACGGCCTGCTCAATATTAGGAACATTGCCCTTAAGATAGGATATTATATCGTAATATTCTGACGGAATCGTATACCCAACGGTGTCAGGAATGTTAACCGTTCTGGCACCCGCATCGATGACAGCTTCTATCACCCGTGCCAGAAAAGGAAGTCTGGTGCGCACAGCGTCTTCTGCAGAAAATTCGACGTTACGCGTATATCCTGCTGCACGCTTAACTGCTCTGACCGCCGCTTCAACCACTTCGTCCTCGCTCATTTTGAGCTTATACTTCATATGGATGTCACTGGTAGCGATAAAAGTGTGGATTCGGCCGCGCTCTCCCGCGTATTGCAAAGCCTCCCATGCACGATCGATGTCTGAGTCACTAGCCCGTGCAAGCCCTGATATCTGCGGCCCTTTAATCGTCTGTGCGATGCGCTTAACTGCCTCGAAATCCCCTGGAGATGCGATGGGAAAGCCCGCCTCCATGACGTCCACATTCATTTTTTCAAGCTGTGCCGCTATGCGTAGTTTTTCATCTATAGTCATGCTGGCGCCAGGAGATTGTTCTCCATCACGCAATGTCGTATCAAAAATAATTATCTTCTTTTTTTCGCTCATCATATTTCTCCCAAACGTTGTGCCTACTGCTAACATGTATACAGGTGGCGTATGAAATGTGCATTAAGTGCTGTAACATCAAACTTCTGAACAGTTAGGTCACTTAGGTCCGATTCCACATAACCACCCCCTCTCAAAAACTAACATCTACTTTTGATGCTTAGGCGCAAATAAAAAAGCTCTCGCCCCTGTATTGTTAATACAGGGGCGAGAGCTTGATTGCTTCGCGGTACCACCCTGATTCCATCCCCTCCGTCTATGGAGAACTCAAGAGATAGCTACAGCAGAATAAATGCCGCGATTATCTTCTTTGTGGGGATGCTCAATTAGCCGATAACGTCGGCCTTACGGCGGCAACTAGTCCTTGGAATTAATCTGACTGGAGTTCATCACCGCAGCTCCGAGGCGAGTTCGACGCTGTTCTGTTCCGACTCACACCAACCGTCGGTTCTCTCGACAGAACATAAACATTTACTACTCCTCTTCACAGCTTTTCACTTACCATCGTTCTAGCTGACAGTTACTCCCGAGTCAATAAATTTAACCCAAGAACGTCCTGAAACAACGTTTTTTTGTTGAGGGCAAACCGGATTTTGTTCAACTAAACCCTCGTATGCCTATTACGGTACTTGCGTAACTGACCCATACCAGCCAAAACCGGAGTAAATAATGTGTAGATCAGACAAATAACAAAAATCATTATTTCGGGTCGAGCCACTATTATCAAAATAATAAAAACCGCCAGAACCAGATTCCAAAACGGGCGACGCTTGAACAGAGCTGGGTCTTTAAAAGAATAAAACGTTATATTACTGACCATCAAAGCCGCAAGAACATAAATCAAAAGCACCACTGAGACCATCCGAATGGTACCTGTACCACCCAGATAGTAGAACAAAAGCACACAGGACGCTACTGTACAGGCTGCTGCTGGGATAGGCAGTCCAACAAAGTTTTTAGACTCAACGGTATTGGCATGGACATTAAAACGTGCCAAGCGCAACGCACCGCAAACCACATATAAGAACGCAGCTAGCCACCCCAGGCGTCCAAAAGGTTCGAGAGCCCAGGAATACATTAAAATTCCAGGAGCGACCCCAAAGGCTACCAGATCGGAAAGTGAATCATATTCCACTCCGAAGCGGCTTGTGGTTCCAGTAAGACGAGCAATTTTACCGTCAAGTACATCAAAGACTGAAGAAATCAGAATAAACCACGCAGCGACATGGTAAGCCTGTTGGGTACTCGCAATGATACCGTAAAACCCAGCAAACAGCCCCCCCGTGGTAATAAGATTCGGGAGTATGTAAACTCCCTTATGCGGGTTCCCACGTTTTACATCAGTTTCCTCAATCATCCCAACCTACTCAATACTGTTTCGCCGCCAACACAAAGATCCCCAAGATTTACCTGTAGTTGTGCATTGGCCGGCATGTAGACATCGACCCTTGAACCAAAACGGATAAGACCATAGCGCTGTCCGCGTTCAAGTACGGCACCAGTTACCGGATACGTAACAATGCGGCGCGCTATCAGCCCAGCGATCTGAACCACCAGAAATTTATTTTTATGCTTGTCTTCGATAACCATACCAGCCTGTTCGTTTTCGATACTTGCCTTGTCCAGAGATGCGTTTATAAAACTGCCTTTGGTGTAAAACTGATCTACCACGGTTCCAGAAATCGGCACCCGATTAACGTGTACGTTAAAAACCGACATAAAGATACTGACTTTGTACACTTCTCCATGCAAAAACCTATCTTCCTCGACCTTTCCTACATACACCACTTTGCCATCGGCTGGGGCAACCACAATATCGTCATCTTGGGGGATGGTGCGATCAGGATTACGAAAAAAATAAACCGTAAATAGGGTCAGCAACAAAAAAATAACTGCTAAAAAACTCCACTCCAGCAGGGAAAAAACCAAAGTTATAAACGCAAACAAACCGATAAACGGATAGCCTTCTACGGCTACGGGCTGATTCTGATTTCGCATTTGTTCCATCCTGTAATTGCAATATACGCAAGTTCTTTCAACCAAATATCCATTAAAGCGTCGTCAATATACACCATCACAATCTTTACAGCAAAGTTTTTGCTTTCTGACATTTTAATATGTGCATAGAAAAACATGGGCCTTCCCGATACTCACCGGAAAGACCCACTGTTCTACCATACTCAAACAATAAGTTTTTTTAGTCTTCACTTCTCCAGGCTTTGGGACCACGCCCAAGGACGATAGGGCCGGATCGCACAATCTCTTTCAATCCCATAGGACGCAAAAGTTCAATCATGGCGTCAATTTTACTCGGAGCTCCGGTAACTTCGACAGAATATGAGCGTGGGGTGACATCCACCACATTCGCCCTGAAAATATCCACGATGCGTAAAATTTCCGCTCGAGTCTGCATGTCAGCAGTAATTTTCACCATCGCCATTTCCCGCTCTACAAACGGTTGGTCAGTAAAATCGATAACCTTTATTACATCAATAAGTTTGTTGAGCTGTTTGGTGATCTGTTCCAGAATACGATCATCCCCACAGGTTACAATGGTCATTCGGGATATGGTTTCATCCAGCGTCGGAGCCACTGAAAGACTTTCTATATTGAACCCGCGCCCGGAGAACAGCCCGGACACCCGTGGTAAAACTCCGAACTCATTTTCTACCAGAATTGAAATTACGTGTCTCATGTAAGAACTCCCAGCTTTTATAGTTGCTATGACAGAACCATCTCGTTGAGTCCGGCCCCTGCTGGTACCATGGGTAGAACATTTTCTTCCCGCGCCACCTTGAATTCCATAATTACCGGTCCGGGAGTTTCCAGCCCCTGCCGCAGAACTTTTTCTACATCTTCGGGCTTGGTGGCACGAAAACCCTCTGCACCATATGCCTGCGCCAATTTTATGAAATCTATCGGCAACTCCATGCAGGTCTGGCTGTAGCGTTTATCGAAAAAGAGCTGCTGCCACTGACGCACCATCCCCAGGAAATTATTGTTCAGGATTACAATTTTGACCGGCAAGCGGTACTGCACCAGGGTTGCCAACTCCTGCGAATTCATCTGAAAGGAGCCATCCCCAGAGATATCGATAACCTGGCGCTTGGGGAACGCAGCTTGTGCTCCAAGCGCCGCGGGAAGGCCGAAACCCATCGTTCCCAGTCCACCCGAGGTTAAAAAGGTGCGCGGTACGGAAAAATCATAAAACTGGGCTGCCCACATCTGATGCTGCCCAACTTCTGTAGTAATAATGGCATCATCTGCGGTGAGTTCACACAGTTTCTCGATAACATACTGAGGTTTTATGGTGGCCTTAGTATTCTTGTATGTCATCGGATGCTGCTCTTTCCACTCCTGTACCTGGTTGCGCCAAGCTTGGCTCGAAGCTACCACACGCGCCAAGGTCTCGGGGTCTTTTTGCAGGCGTTCTATCAGGCCAGGTAGAACCTTGGGCAACACTCCTACTACAGGCAGATCCACCCGGACATTCTTTTTAATAGAGGTGGGGTCTACATCAACGTGGATGATTTTGGCGTTAGGGGCAAATGTAGCAATTTTGCCGGTGACGCGATCGTCAAATCTCGCCCCGAGAGCAATGAGAAGGTCGGAATTTGTTACCGCCATATTAGCGTAAAAGGTGCCGTGCATCCCCAGCATCCCCAAAGAAAGCGGGTGTTTGCTCGGAAAGCTCGACATCCCCATCAGGGTGGTTGTAACCGGGGCCTGAATAGCCTCGGCCAATGTCATGAGTTCTTTGTCAACATCGGATAGAGTAGCACCACCGCCAACATACAGAACCGGCTTACGCGCGGCCAGAATCATCTCCGCGGCTTTATCCAGTTGACGCGGATTGGGGGTAATTGTGGGCTTGTAACCGCGCAATTCAACTGTATCAGGATAAGAGAACGTAGTGCTTGCCACCTGAATATCCTTAGGCAGGTCAATCAACACTGGGCCCGGACGCCCAGTTCGGGCGATATGAAACGCTTGTTTTACAATTCGAGCCAAGTCCTTGACATCACGAACCAGGTAGTTGTGTTTGGTAATCGGGCGCGTAATTCCTACCATGTCGGCTTCTTGGAATGCGTCGTTGCCGATGAGAGGGGTAGGAACCTGACCGGTTATAATCACCATGGGAGTAGAATCCATGTAGGCAGTTGCTATTCCGGTTACGGTGTTAGTCGCGCCCGGCCCGCTGGTTGCGATCGCCACTCCTACCTTGCCGGTTGCACGTGCATACGCATCTGCAGCGTGCACTGCAGCCTGCTCGTGCCGTGTAAGAATATGATTTATGGGTGTATCCATCAAATCATCATACAGATTGATAACTGTACCACCCGGGTAGCCAAAAATAGTCTCAACCCCTTCGAGTTGCAGACATTCAAGTAATATCTGAGAACCTGTTTTTTTCACCGTTTCTCCTCCAGCATTGCTGCCCACTGAGCCGTTGAATCGAAATTACATATATAATGTTTGCTCGACACCATCTGGCATCGACACATTTATACTTGCTTCTTAATAGTTTTTCGATCTTTTCCTTTAGTTATTTTCTCTGTAGCTGGGTCACGTCCCGCACCGCACCTTGTGAAGCACTGGTAGTAAATGCGGCATAGGCCTGAAGCGCTTTACTCACCACGCGCTGGCGCTGAGCCGGTTTCCAAGCGCGTTCAGCGCGTTGTTGCATGCGCTGCTTGCGTTCACTTAACTGTTGTGGCGTTATGCGGATATCAATGGTTCGGGTCGGAATATCGATGTCAATGACATCACCGGGTTCGAGCAGCGCTATAGGCCCTTGCTCGGCCGCTTCCGGCGAGACATGCCCTATAGAAAGTCCTGAAGTGCCACCGGAAAAACGCCCATCGGTCACCAGCGCACATTCTTTACCAAGTCCTCTAGATTTAAGATAGCTAGTTGGGTACAACATCTCCTGCATTCCAGGCCCTCCTTTAGGGCCTTCATAGCGGATAATTACAACGTCTCCTGCTACCACCTCACCGTTTAAAATAGCGTCAATGGACTCTTCCTGACTCTCATAAATTTTTACCGGGCCAGAAAATGTAAGAATTGAATCATCCACCCCCGCAGTTTTGACAATACAGCCCTCAGGAGCCATATTCCCATACAGAACCGCCAAGCCCCCGTCCTGACTATAGGCAAACTCCACCGAACGGATACAACCCTGCTGCCGGTCTATATCTGCATCAGGCCAGCGTGTATCCTGACTGAACGGCTCTAAGTTATGTTTGCGACAAGGTGCCGCTAAATACAGGTTTTTGACCTCAGCAGAATCAGTACGACGCAGATCCCAAGTTTCGAGTGCATCACCCAGGGTTTTTGCATGTATGGTTGGCACATCGCGATTTAGCAGTCCTGCGCGATCTAGTTCACCCATTATTGCGAAAACCCCTCCAGCTCGATGCACATCTTCCATATGGTAATGCTGCACAGCCGGTGCCACCTTGCACAAGTTAGGCGTCTTACGAGATAACTCGTTAATGTTCTGCATGGTAAAACTAACTTCAGCCTCCCGCGCAATGGCCAGCAGATGCAAAACAGTATTGGTCGAGCCCCCCATGGCAATATCGAGGCTCATGGCATTTTCAAAGGCAGCAAAATTGGCAATAGAGCGCGGCAGAACGGAAGCATCGTCCCGTTCATACCAGCGCTTGGCCAACGCAACAATACCCTCACCTGCCTGCAAAAAAAGTTTCTTGCGCTCGACATGAGTCGCCAGCAGCGTTCCATTCCCCGGATAACTCATCCCCAACGCTTCTGTCAGGCAATTCATAGAATTGGCAGTAAACATCCCGGAACATGAGCCACAGGTAGGACACGAGTGCTTCTCGTACTGCTCAACCTCAGCGTCAGTGATACCAGCATCGGCTGCGGCGACCATTGCGTCAACTAGATCAAGGGCTGCCTCTTTTCCACCGATATTGGCATGCCCGGCTTCCATGGGGCCTCCGGTTACAAATATTGTTGGAATGTTCAGGCGCATGGAGGCCATGAGCATCCCCGGTGTGACCTTGTCACAATTTGAAATACACACCATGGCATCGACACAGTGGGCATTTACCATATACTCTACGGTGTCGGCTATAAGTTCGCGCGAAGGAAGACTGTAAAGCATTCCTCCATGTCCCATGGCAATTCCGTCACATATGGCCATAGTGTTGAATTCTTTTGCGATGCCGCCGTGTTTCTCAATCTCAGCTGCGACAAGTTGACCTAGGTCTTTTAAATGAACATGCCCCGGGACAAACTGGGTAAACGAGTTAACCACTGCCACTACCGGTTTCCCAAAATCACTCTTCTCTACTCCGGTAGCCTGCCACAGTGCTCTGGCGCCGGCCATATTTCGTCCTGATACTGATGTCGCTGATCTATATCTACCCATCTTCGTCCTCACATTTACAATTAAAATTAGATCTGAATTACTGCTTTTTGTCGACTGAACGAGCTATCTGCGCCTCTGTAATCCTGAATCGTAAAGTTTTAACTCTTCAAGGAGAATAAAGGATAACTTTGCAGTTTGACCGCAAAATACAATTGTTTGGCGCCACAAAAACGGCGTTATAGTACAAAAAGGGTTTGGGAACCCCCAAACCCTTTTGATGCGCTGATTGAACTTAAGACAAACAGTCTACTGCCCTCTTACGTGCACTAACAGCTGTTTCATTTCATCCTTACCTGCAAGTTTGAGTTTCTGGATTTTTTTGCGTTCCAATTCTTCCTGAACAGACAGATAGGTACTGTCATCATAGCTGCGCAACTGTTTTTCAAACAACTGGTGCTGTTCATAAAGCATCCGGAAATGAGGATTTTCTGCTGTCAATTGAGCTATCTCATCATTGCTCATATCCATCTAGACACCTCCCGCGTTAGAGTCACCCAAACAAGCATATCTGTATGCTTTTAACAGTACCCAAGTGTCAGGCAAATTGTCAACTATGTAGATTTCACAGGGATGATATTTACGGGATAGTGTTTTAGCTATTGCCGTGCCGCTGTTTGCCCACTATGCAACTCGGCGTCCGATGGGCGCACATACACTGCCTGAACATTGCTTACCAGCACTACAGGAGAACTTTCGGGCCAATGGATGCGCAACAGTGCCGCCCCTGCAGCAGAAGGATACTGTGCTGCTGGTCCGGAAAAATACAGTTGCGCATGGCATTTCCGGGTGAACAGTTCTCGGTACAACGCTCCTCCCTCTCCGATCAAAACTGCCGACTCATTTTCACCGCTTGCGACTTTATGTGAGTTTATAAGGTCACACACCTGTGCGGGAGGTAAAACGAACATCTGCGCTACTTTCGGACCGCTACTGTCCCACTCCAGGCGCGCACCATAGAGTTCATGTTTGCGCGCATCAAGCAAACAATACTGCGAACAGGGTGAGGGGCCATACATAAAACCCATAACTAGGAGCGATGATACCTGATACACTGGAACACGTAAACCGAGCGCTAGCCCCTGCACCGTCGCCAAGCCGACACGTAGGCCGGTGAATGAACCAGGTCCATGCACAACACATAACCCTGTTACATCCCGTAGCACATACCCACACTCGTGCAGCAACGTGCGTGCATAACGCAGAATATAATCAGAATGAGGCCGATGTTTAACATCGAGACGATATTCGGCCAGAATAACTGTATCCAGCACCAGAGCAACACTACCGCGCGGAGTGGATGTATCAAAACTCAGTAATAATTGCTGCATCTATCCTCACTGCCAGTGTGCCTGCGCCGGATGGCGCAGGCGGATTGGCTTATTCCGGTTACTGCAGAAAAAGTCTGGACAGATCATTATAGAACGCCAGCAGCATGAGTAGAAGCAGCAACCCGAGTCCGACCTGCTGTGCTATCTCCCGTGCCCTAAGCGATAATGGACGGCGGAAAATAAGTTCATAGAGAAAAAATATCAGATGCCCCCCATCAAGTACCGGAACCGGCAATAAATTCAGAATTCCGAGTTGGATGCTGATAAACGCCAATACCGTCAGGATCGTGCTCAGATCTGTCTGAGCTGCCTGACCGGCGATCTGCATCACCATGATCGGGCCACCAATATTGTCAGTCGCCACATTCCCAGAAACCATCTTACGAATAAATGTCACCGTCAAGGAAATCAGCTCTTTGGTACGTTCAAAACCCGCTTGAATCGACCCAAACAAGGTATATTCCTGCTGAACACTTCGGTGTTGTGGAGTGATGCCGACCAGCCAGACATCCCTGTGCTCATCCCGCTTGGGTTTAATGGTGTAAGAGAGTCGTGCACCCTGCCGCTCGATGACAAATATTGTTTCTGTTCCGCTTAAACTTTGAATGGCATAGTGCAGATCATACCAAGATCTAATCGTTTCATTTCCGATACTGATAATGACGTCACCCTGCTGTAATCCCGCTTCTTGAGCAGGCAATCCAGCACTGAGCGAGCCTATAATCGGAGCCTGTCGTGGCAATATTCCCAGCGACTGCAACCCTTCAAGGTTATTGCTGGCAGCATCAATTTTCAGATATAGAGTTTTATCTCCGCGCTTAGCCTTAAATACCAGCTCATCTCCAGCCGCCGGAATAAGAGCTATATTGGTATCATTCCAACTTGAGACAGCATACGCATTCAAGGCCAGAATGCAGTCATCAACCTCAAAACCAGCTTTAGAAGCCGCCGATCCTTCAATGACATACCCAACACACGGCGACTCCTCTAGATACGCTGGGATACTCACCCCGATGAAGTAGGCCCATGGCAGAAGAAACAACGGCAGGAGCAGATTCATCAACGGTCCGGCAGCTACAATGGCCATTCTGCGCCCAACAGATTTGTGAGCAAAACTGCGCTGGCGTTCCTGGAGGTCCAGTTCGATAGTCTCACCATCTTCGCCGGTACCCTCGCCAAGCATTTGCACATATCCGCCTAGAGGGATTAGGCTGATCTGGTATTCAGTCTCTCCCCAGGTACGGCCGATAATTTTAGGCCCAAATCCTAACGAAAACCGCAGAACCTTAACTCCGACAAATTTGGCAACGGCAAAATGTCCAAGTTCATGTACAAACACCAGCACGCCCAACATCAGGATGCCGGCCAACAGCGTAATCATTTATACTCTCCGCTTATATATAGAAGTTCGGGACAGGATTTTGGCTTTAGTACGCGCCAGTGAATCAAGATACAGGATATCATCTAAATCATGGACTGATTGGTGCCCCAGACCGTCGAGTACATCCTGAATAAGTTTAGGAATATCCATAAATCCGATCTGTTCGTGCAGAAAAGCGGAGACCGCAATTTCATTAGCGGCATTCATCACTACCGATGCGCCGCCACCGGCCTGCATAGCCTGATAAGCCAGATATAAGCATGGAAAACGTTCATTATCTGGGAGGTAAAACGTAAGTGCGGATAATTTGCACAAATCAAGTGGCTCAAGATTGAGGGTCAGACGCTCAGGCCAGGCCAACGCGTAGGCTATCGGGGCTTTCATGTCCGGCACTCCAAGTTGTGCCATAACTGCCCCATCCACGTATTCAACCATAGAATGAACAATGCTCTGGGGGTGGATATGTACATCTATATTCTCTACCCGAAGATCAAACAGCCAGGCCGCTTCGATCACTTCGAGCCCTTTGTTCATCATAGTAGCGGAATCAATGCTTATCTTGCGTCCCATATCCCAGTTGGGATGTGCCAGAGCCTGCTGGGGGGTTGCCCGCTCCAGTTGTTCCGGAGTGCAGTGCCACAGTGAACCACCTGATGCGGTGAGAATGATACGACGAATATCCTCATTTCGCTGCCCGGCCATTGATTGAAAGACCGCCGAGTGTTCACTGTCGACCGGAAGAAGTCTGACTCCGCGTTTTTTTACAGCTTGCATCACCAGCTCACCGGCAGCTACAAGAACCTCCTTGTTTGCCAAGGCAATGTCCTTACCCGCTTCAATAGCAGCTAGCGTAGGCACAAGTCCAGCAGCGCCCACGATGGCAGAAACCACCATCTGGGCGCTTTCCCAAGTGGCACATCGCCGCATACCGTCAACCCCAGACACTACTTCAACATCGAGGTCTGCAACCCGTTGACGCAATATAGCTGCATCCACCTCAGACTCTACCGACGCCAGCATGGGGGCAAACTCTCGAATCTGCGCTTCAAGAAGCTCAATATTTCGGCCTGCTGCAAGGGTGACAATGTTATAACGGGCAGGAAAAGCGCGCACGATTTCAAGGGTGCTCACACCGATGGAGCCTGTGGAGCCCAGAACCGCAATGTGTTTAAGCTTCATTAAAGCACCAGTTGAATATACAGATAGGCAACCGGGAAAGAGAACAGCAGGCTGTCCAAACGATCAAGCATTCCCCCATGTCCTGGGAACAGGTGTCCTGAGTCCTTGATTTGCGCCGATCGTTTCAATAGTGATTCAAACAGATCCCCGATCTGGGCAAATATACCAACTAAAATTCCAAGGCCAAGTCCGGCAATTAGGCTTAATTCCGGCAGATACAGCCATGTTGATCCAATAACCGCCAACACAGCCCCACAGACACCACCAATGGCGCCTTCGACACTCTTCTTAGGGCTGACCGCAGGATACAGGCGATGTTTGCCCCATCGCGTACCAGCAAAATATGCGCATGAATCGCACAACATAGTCATAAGAAATACCAGAAAAACTAGCTTTTGACCATCTGGTAGAGCATGCAGCAGCACCATATAACTCAGCAGTAGTGGGATATACACCCAGATCAACAACACAACAGCGCAGTCGTTAATAACCAGAATGATGTCTTTGAAACGAAACAGGTAGAATACCCCTAGCAGTACAAAAGCCACGCTACAGGCGACACTAAACCGCTCCGGGCTCCAACACGCCGCGCTGAACAGCCCAACCCCCCCTAAAACAACCAGAAGTTTCACTTCGGTGTCTGCCTGAGGGCGAAATAGGTGCAGGCATTCCAGCACCGCCAAGACGACAACCCCCACTGCAACAGCGAAGAAAATGGCGGAGTTAGCATATAAAGTTAGTAAAACCACCAGCGGCAGAGCGACAAGGGCGGTTATAATTCTATCCCGTAGCACGATAATCCTTTATAAAATGGAAGGTTTACTGCGGAAACATCTCGCTGCTGACCTTTCCGAATCTACGGCAACGATTTTGATATTCCTGCAGCACGGCATCTAGGTGTTCTGCGCTAAACTCCGGCCAGAAACAGGAACAGTAAAACAGCTCGGAGTAAGCTATCTGCCACAGCAGAAAATTGCTTACTCGCTGTTCGCCACTAGTGCGGATAAGGATATCTGGATCCGGCATACTCGCCGTATCCAGATGGGTCTCAAACAAACTTTCATCAATGTCTTCGGGTTCCAGCTCACGTTTTGCGACTTCAGCACATACGGAGCGTACCGCACGGACAATTTCATCCCGTGCTCCGTAGGAAAGTGCAAGGGTCAGAACCATTGCCTTATTGTTTTCGGTCTGCTTCAATTTATCCTGTACTTTATGTCGCAGTTCGTCAGGCAGACGCTCGAGATTACCTATCACATTCAAACGGATGTTGTTTTTCTGCAACAAGGCTATTTCACTAGTCAGATATGTATCAAGTAGGCCCATAAGGGCCTGCACTTCCTGCTCCGGGCGATGCCAGTTTTCTGAACTAAAAGCATAAAGTGTCAAATACTTTATTTGCAGCCGTGAACATTCCTGAACAATGCGACGGACAGTCTTAACCCCTTCTTGGTGTCCGGCGAAACGGGGCAAACCGTTCTGCCGCGCCCAGCGTCCGTTGCCGTCCATGATGATAGCTATGTGTTCGGGTCGCCCCATACTGTAATCCTACGTTGATCCTGTTTGTTGCAGGTGATATTGGCTAAAAGGGTAAATTATTTCTGTAGAAAACTTTTAACATGTTCGCGTTCTTAGGAGCAAGTACTCAAGCGGCAATGTAATTCTTTGAGTACATTGTCCTTTAACGCTATTCTTTTAAATGCAGCAGCGAAAAAGTCGAAAAAAAAGGGGGCTCATAGCCCCCCTTTTTCTCACACTATGCCTGAACTAAACTTCCATGAGCTCGTTTTCTTTGATACTAAAAACTTCGTCCACTCTTTTCACATATGTATCAGTTAAATCCTGGATCAGTTTTTCGCCACGCTTCAGCTCATCTTCAGTAATCTCTTTATCCTTTTCCAGCTTTTTCAAACCGGTATTGGCATCTTGACGCGCGCCGCGGATGCTGATTTTAGCGTCTTCCGTTTTGGCTTTGATCTGTTTTACCATCTCCTTGCGGCGGTCTTCCGTAAGGGCTGGGATAGGGATTCGAACTATGATGCCATCAGATGTAGGGGTAAGCCCTAAGTCAGACTTAAAGATGGCCTTCTCAATATCTGGGATAATATTCTTCTCCCACGGCTGGATAGTGATAAGGCGTGCCTCAGGCACCGAGATTGTTCCGATCTGACTTAGCGGCACTGCGGAGCCATAGTAATCAACGCGTACTTCCTCGAGGATATCGGCGGAAGCGCGCCCAGTTCGCACACGGCGAAACTCACGCCGCAGGGCGTCAACTGCATTTTCCATAGCCTTTTTAGTCTGCTTCTCAATCTCATGAAACATAACCTAATCTCCCTTTACAATAGTACCAATATCCTCACCGAGAACTGCTTTTTTTATGTTGCCCTTCTGCGTGAGGTTGAATACCAGAATAGGCAGTTTGTTATCCATACACAGGGATGTAGCGGTAGAATCCATGATTTGCAATCCCTGCTGGAGCACATCCAGATACGAAAGGGAAGAAAACTTCACCGCATTGGCATCCAGAGCAGGATCCGCATTGAATACGCCATCGACCTTTGTGGCCTTCAAGATTATCTCGGCACCTATTTCCATAGCGCGCAGACTTGCAGCGGTATCTGTCGTAAAATAGGGATTGCCGGTACCAGCAGCAAAAATAACCACACGTCCCTTCTCCAGATGTCTGACTGCGCGCCGTCTGATATAGGGCTCTGCTATTTCGCGCATCTCGATGGCAGACTGAACTCGGGTTTTTACCCCAACTTTTTCAAGGGCGTCCTGCATTGCCAGGCTGTTCATAATTGTCGCAAGCATCCCCATGTAATCGGCGCTTGATCGATCCATCCCCGCAGCTGAAGCAGCTAGTCCGCGAAAAATATTTCCACCACCAATTACCAGTGACACCTGAACTCCAAGCTCAATCACCTCTTTAATTTCGGAGGCAATGCCACTTATAACTTCAGGATCAATGCCATAGCCGCGTGACCCAGCCAGAGCTTCTCCGCTGAGTTTGAGCAGTATAGTTTTATAACGCGGTTCAGGAAGAGTCATTGATACCTCAATCTAGAATTGTTCTTTATGTGGTGTAAATAAAATAACCAAGTTATCCCTTGGTCATTTCAGCTACTTCAGTGGCGAAGTCACAGCCTTTTTTCTCAATGCCTTCTCCAAGCTGGTAGCGCACATAGTCAGTAAGATTTACGTTTGCACCAACTTCTTTAGCAGTCTTTTCCAACAGCGCATTGATTTTCAGATCTGGATCAATAACAAATGCCTGCTCCAGTAAACAGATTTCGCTGAAAAACTTATCAATCTGACCACTAACAATTTTGTCTAATATTTTTTCAGGCTTCCCACTTTCAAGCGCTTTGGCACGCATGAATTCTTTCTCTTTTTCGACTACATCAGCTGGAACATCTTCCCGGCTGAGATACTGGGGTGCTGCGGCGGCTATATGCATGGCTAGCTGTTTAGCTACGGCCTGCACTGCGGCATTGTCAACTTTATCGCTTTGCAACGCGAGGATCACCCCAATCTTGCCAGCACCGTGGACGTAGGATTCAATTAAGCCGTTGCTTACATCTCGACGCTCAAACCTGCGAATATTGATATTTTCGCCAATCGTGGAGATTTGATGCACCTGCTCTTCTGTTACGCTGCGGCCAGTTCCAGGGAACGGAAGCGCGAGTAATGCCTCTAGATTCTCTGGATTTTCACCAACAACTAGTTCGGCAATTTTGGTAGCAAAATTGACAAACGCATCATTTTTAGCCACAAAATCCGTCTCGGCATTAACCTCAACCACAGCGCCTATAGTGCTGGAACCGGCAACAATAACGAGTCCTTCAGCTGCAGTACGTCCTGATTTTTTGGCTGCAGCAGACAGTCCTTTTTTACGCAAAAAATCGATAGCCTTTTCAAAGTCGCCAGCGGTTTCACTCAGTGCTTTTTTACAATCCATCATACCTGCGCCGGTTTTACTGCGCAGCTCTGCCACCATAGATGCGGTAATTTTAGCCATAAGATTTATTCTCCTGTTTGTTTCAATTCCGAGGGCAAACCGTGGGGATGCCTCTGAATGGTTTAAGCGTAATAGCTGCTGCGACACTATGCAATTCACACAATGTGTGAAATAAGGGCGTGCGCTGCAATAAAAGCGACCAGACACATAAATTTATGTACTGGTCGCTTTTAAATCATTGTCCGATGTAAATCAGGCTCCCTGAGCGGCTTCCTGCTGCTCATCAGAATCTGCACCTTCTTTTTCTGAGAGTGCGGTTGTCTCAGCGGCCTGTTTGCCGTCTTGGCATGCATCAGCCATGGTGGCGACAAACAACCGGATGGCGCGAATCGCATCATCATTTCCTGGTATAATATAGTCAATTTCGTCCGGATCGCAGTTGGTATCAACTACGGCTACCACTGGGATCCCAAGCTTGCGGGCTTCTTTAACTGCAATAGCCTCTTTTTTGGGATCAATTACGAACATGGCTCCAGGCAGCTTGGTCATACTCTTAATGCCACCTAAACTACGCTCGAGTTTAATCCGCTCACGCTCAAGCTGCAGCACTTCTTTTTTGGTCAGCAGGTCAAACGTACCGTCCTCAGCCATCGCTTCGATCTTCTTGAGGCGATCTATACTGCCCTTAATCGTGGAGAAGTTTGTCAGCATACCTCCAAGCCACCGATTATTCACGTAAAACTGTCCTACCCGCTCAGTCTCTTCGCGGATAGCTTCCTGTGCCTGCTTTTTGGTCCCTACAAACAGTACACTATCGCCATTCTCCACTACACTCTGGATAAAATCATAGGCGGTGCGGAAATAACGTACAGTACGCTGCAGGTCAATAATGTAGATGCCATTACGAGCTCCAAAGATGTAGGGTTTCATCTTGGGGTTCCAGCGTTTGGTCTGATGTCCAAAGTGAACACCGGCTTCGAGCAGTTGCTTCATTGAAACTTTTGCCATCTTGAAATTGTTCCTCTCTTATGTGTAGCTAAAATTGGTTTAAACCTCCGCCTTTTGTGTTTGCAACAGCGCTATTTACTCCAATTGGTAGCAGCAAAAACCGAGCGCATGTCCACAAAGGCGTGCGTATTTTGTACATCAGCGTTTGATAACACAGCACCATGCTGCAGTGCAAGGGAATTAAGCCAGATTCGATTTACAAGCCCGGCAGATTGTAATACTATCCGCCCACAATGAGCGCTCTTAGAATTCAGACATATATTGCACGCGAAATAGTAGTCAATTTTGCCCTCAGCCTGACCCTTTTTACCTTCATAGTGTTGCTGAGCCGCCTGCTGAAATTGATGGATCTAATAATAGGTAGTGGAGTCGCCCCTAGCTCCGTCGCCGCATTATTCATCGCCATGTTGCCGTCGTTTCTTCTCATCACCATGCCACTTTCGTTTCTTCTTGCGGTACTACTCACCTTTGCGCGCATGTCGGCTGAGAGTGAAATAGTGGCGATGAAAGCATGTGGGATAAGCGTGTACAAGATGTCCGAGCCAGTGATCATGCTAGCACTTTTGGTGTGTACTGCAAACGCCTATCTGGCCATGTATGCTGAACCAACCGGGCAAAAGAACATGCGTAATATTGCTATCGATGTCGCTATGGAGAAAGCGTCAAGCGCGATAAAAGCGCAAGTATTCAATGATACGTTTCCGGGATTGACACTTTTCGCAGATAAAGTTTATCACGCCACCAATCAACTGCAGGGGGTATTCATCTGCGATACCCGCATCGGTTCACAAAAAACCATTATAACCTCCAAAACGGGAAAACTGGTGACCGATACAAGCACCAACAAGCTGTTACTCCACTTAAATAATGGCTCAATCCATCGAGTTAGCGGCACTGACGCCAAAGCCAGCTTGCAGATCATTAATTTCACCACCTACGATATCAACATATCGATGGAAGACACCTCCACCTTGGAGGGAAGCGTCCCGATACGTCCTAAGCTGCAGACCATCACGCAATTGTTCAATTCATTACACATGGCAAACGCAGATACTGAGGACGCGGAGCTACATACTTACGAGCTTAAAGCGGAAATATATGAGCGCTTTATACTTCTTTTCTCCCCCCTGCTCTTTAGTGTGATAGCAATTCCACTCGGCATCAGCTCGCATCGTTCCAGCAAGGGGGCGGGATTTACTGTAGCATTGGTTGTCTTCATGATTTACTACATGCTTTTAAGTGTCAGCAAGACCCTGGTTATTGAGCAGGGCTGGCCTCCTGCTCTAGCTATGCTGACTCCGAGTTTTGTTTTTGCTGCTTGTGGCGCCTTTTTATTCATCAGTGCTGCAAATGAGCGTGTCCTGAATCCATTCAGGCCAGTGACCGCTTACTTCAACAGCACATTCAGGCGCAGATAGGTTAAACTAGCGTGACTATACTTCAACGTTATCTGCTTGGCACCTTTGCCCGCATTATGGCTCTTTCCCTCAGTTCATTTTGCGGAGTGTACCTACTCATAGATTTTTTTGGTCGCGTAGACAATTTTCTGGAGCATAGCGCTCCTGCTTCGTTATATCTGCTGTATTTCGGCGCTAAAACTCCCCTGATCCTGTCCCAAGTCTTACCTTTGGCTGTTCTGATGGGGATCTTTCTAACCCTGGGTGGATTCTCTAAAACCAACGAATTGATTGCCATGCGCGCTGGTGGTGTTGGACTGCCCCGCATCATTATGCCGATCATGCTTATTGCGGGCTTAATCGGAATCGGACATTTTCTGCTCAATGAATATGTTGTTCCAGTCGGGGTGAAAAAATTCAACCATGTCATGCGCGTTGAGGTAAAAGGGAAAACCGCTGCGCTAGGCAAACGGCAGAATATCTGGTTTCGCGACCGCGACACCATGTATCACATAGATTTTAGCGGCAATGACAATACCCTGTTGTATGGCGTGAGCATATATGAACTAACCGCGGCCTTCGAACATAGGCGCTCTATAAAGGCAGCTCAGCTGGTTTTTAATGAAAATTCGTGGCAGGCGCAAGATGCATTGATTCGCGAATTCAACCCCGCTACTGAACTTTTGGAACGAGAATTCTACACAAAGCAGATCCCAATCGCGCTGAACAAAACTCCGGACGACTTCAGTTCCACCGAAAACGAGGCTGAAGAACTCAGTTATGCCGAATTGCACGACATATCTAATCAGCTGGAAAAAGCCGGGCTCAACAACACCAAATACAGGGTAGATATGCACGCAAAACTTGCCCAACCGCTGGTTTCACTCATCATGGCTCTTTTGGGAATCCCTTTTGCGCTGCAGAAATCGCGCAATATCAATCTCGGGTTGGGCATCTCTATCTGTATAATGACTGGTATGGCCTACTTCGTTACTCAGTCTACCCTTGTTGCCTTTGGCTATGCCGAAATTCTTCCCCCTGTATTAGCCGCTTGGTCTGCCAATATTATATTTTTACTGTTAAGCATCGTTCTAATTCTGTCTACTAGGGAATAATTGACACCACCGTTGGAAACAATTTCAGGATTATACATCAAACAAGCCCCACCAGATTCTACCGGTGGGGCTTGTTTGTTTTGAAACGCTAAAATGTTCTAGCTTTCATATGACCGTCTTCGGATCTACTAGCTATTTTCCTGTATACTCTCAACAAACGTCTCAGCAAACGGTTAATAACGGTAGTAATCAGGCTTGAATGGGCCATCTACGGGGATATCCAGGTATCCAGCCTGTTTTGGGGTCAGACGCGTCAGTTTGGCGCCAAGTTTATCCAGATGCAACATCGCTACTTTCTCATCGAGTATCTTGGGCAGGACATACACCTGTTTCGCGTAGCTGGCATGATTCTGCCACAATTCAATCTGCGCCAGAACTTGGTTGGCAAAACTATTACTCATTACAAAACTTGGATGTCCAGTTGCGCATCCAAGGTTTACTAAACGCCCTTTAGCTAGCAGAATAATGCTATGGCCGTCAGGCCAGATGATCTGATCCACCTGAGGTTTAATCTCTAACACCTCAAGTACAGGATCAGTAAAGAGTGAATCTACCTGAATTTCCGAATCAAAGTGCCCAATATTGCACACAATAGCCTGATCCTTCATCCTGTCCATGTGGGATCTGGTAATAACGTCAACATTACCAGTGGTAGTGACAAAGATATCCCCCCATGTACAAGCTTCCTCCATATCCACCACGCTGTAGCCTTCCATGGTCGCCTGAAGTGCGCAGATAGGATCGATCTCGGTGACAAAAACCATGGCACCCATGCCACTGAATGCCTGCGCACACCCTTTGCCTACATCCCCGTACCCCAGAACGACACAGCGCTTGCCAGCAATCATGACATCTGTGGCGCGCTTTATTCCATCAATCAAAGACTCACGGCATCCATACAGGTTATCAAATTTACTTTTGGTGACCGAGTCATTTACGTTGAACGCCGGAAACAGGAGTTTACCGTCACGTGCCATCTGATACAGACGATGAACCCCTGTAGTCGTTTCTTCGCTAACTCCGCGCATGCTGGCATTGGTGCGCTGCCAGAACTGTGAATCCTCCTCCAGGGTTGCGTTAAGGAGCCGATCTACGGTTTCAATCTCTGCGTGGTCGGTGCACACTGCGGGCACCACGCCCGTGCGGGCAAATTCTTGTTCGCGCTCCAGACCACGATGCAGTAACAACGTAGCGTCACCGCCGTCATCAACAACCAAATTGGGTCCCTCTGGGAATGACAATGCTTTTTTAGTATAAGACCAATATTCTTCAAGGGTCTCACCCTTATAGGCAAAAACTGGCACACCGGTTTCAGCAATGGCGGCAGCAGCATGGTCTTGGGTAGAAAAAATATTGCAGCTGGCCCAGCGCACCTCTGCTCCAAGATCAACCAGGGTTTCAATCAGAACGGCGGTCTGGATGGTCATGTGCAGCGACCCAGATATTCTGGCTCCGGCCAGTGGCTTACTCTCACGGTACTCTGCCCGCACTGACATCAAGCCAGGCATCTCTTTTTCTGCGATGGAAATTTCCGTGCGCCCCCAGGAGGCCAGCTTCATATCTTTAACTATGGACTCACTATGCATACTCAAAACAACACCTCATTTTTGGTTCAGTTCTGTGGTTGACTATATATACTTTGCTAATTCTCTTGCGTAAAACTCAAAGTCCGGCGCGGTTTTTAAGCGAAGCGATCCGGTCGGTTTTTTCCCAAGTAAAGTCAGGCAGCTCGCGTCCAAAATGCCCGTATGCTGCAGTTTGCGCGTAGATTGGCCGAAGTAGATCGAGGGTGTCAATAATAGCAGCTGGGCGTAGATCGAATTCCTCGCGTACGATGCGGGCAATGCGATCGGGCTCGATAGCGCCAGTTCCAAAGGTATTAATCATCACCGAGACAGGCTCAGCAACACCGATGGCGTAAGCAATCTGCACCTCGCAACACCGCGCCAATCCAGCAGCAACAATATTTTTAGCCACGTAACGGCCCATGTATGATGCGCTTCTGTCCACCTTGGATGGATCCTTACCAGAGAACGCCCCACCGCCGTGGGAACCCTGGCCACCGTAGGTATCAACAATGATTTTTCTGCCGGTAAGCCCACAATCTCCCACAGGTCCGCCAATGACAAATTTACCTGTCGGGTTGATAAAATATTTGGTATTGGCATCTACTAGCTGTGCAGGCAGAACTTTTTTTATAACCTCTTCCATCACCGCTTCTTCCACCATTTTATGTGTTGCGGTGGCGGCGTGTTGTGTTGAAATAACTACAGCGTCAATTCGCTTCGGTGTATGCCCCGCATACTCAATAGATACCTGCGACTTACCGTCCGGACGCAAAAAACCCACCACATTTTGTTTGCGCACTTTACTTAACTGTGCGGTTAAGGCATGGGCATACATGATTGGCATGGGCATAAGTTCAGGGGTGTCATCACACGCATAACCGAACATCAGGCCCTGATCACCGGCTCCCTGTTCCAGACACAGCCCCTGCCCCGGGGTTACCCCTTGGGATATATCAGGTGACTGCCGATCGAGAGTGGTCATTACCGCGCAAGTATCTGCATCGAAGCCCATGTCTGAACCTACATAACCAATTTTACGGACGGTTCTTCTGACCACTTCCGCGTAATCTACTTGTGCGCTGGTGGTAATTTCCCCCGCAAGCATTACAAGTCCAGTAGTGATAAGGGTTTCACACGCAACGCGAGAATACTTGTCTTGCTCAAGCAACGCATCGAGAACAGCATCTGAAATCTGATCAGCCATTTTATCTGGGTGGCCTTCGCTAACCGATTCGGAGGTAAACATATAATCTGTCATAGACATGGTTCGAGTACCTTTCCTTGTGTCATTAAAAGTATGTGGAATTTTTGTAGATTAAATGACCAAACGTCACAATTTACCTGAATGGCCTGATTGAGTGAACTTAAAAGCGAAAAACTAAAACAGATAAAACTCTAAAAGCTCACCGTTTAGAGAATGCATCTGTTTAATAATCCAACGCGGGGTCAGCTTCAGGGAGAAATTGGCGTAACTTTTCCTTGAGTATCCTTAGGACATCTGCCGCCGTCTTCTGTTCCATCAGGATATCTATCAACGCCTGACTGTTACAGGTGTCCCATTGGCGGATCAGTTTTTTTACCCGTGAAATCCCTTGGCTGCTCATGGAAAGCTGTGTGTAGCCCATGGCGACAAGGACAATACTAAACATGGGTTCAGCTGCCATCTCGCCACATATGCACAGATCTATCTCCGCTGAATGTGCGGCGGCTGCAATGCGTTTAAGGGCGCGCAGAATAGCAGGATGGAAGGGTTCATACAAGTAGGCAACATGCTCATTGCCCCGATCGACCGCCAGACAGTATTGAATAAGGTCATTAGTGCCGATAGAAAAAAAGTCAACCTCTGAGGCCAGAATATCTGCAACAAACACCGCCGAAGGGGTCTCTACCATGATACCAACTTCAATGTCACGCTTAAAGTTGACCCCTTCACCGTCAAGCTCCTGCATCACCTGTGTAACAATTTCTTTGGCGGCCCGCACCTCTCCCAGTCCAGAAATCATCGGGAACATCAGGCGCACATTGCCATAGGCTGAAGCGCGCAAGATGGCACGTAACTGAATGCGAAACAGGCGCTTCTCACACAAAGACATGCGGATCGAGCGCAATCCCATGGCAGGATTAGATTCATCTTCCAGACTGATATTGCTGACAAATTTATCTCCACCTATATCCAAGGTCCTGATTGTAACCGGATAAGGTGCAAACAATTCAGCGGCTTTCTTGTACGACTGAAACTGCTCTTCCTCGGTCGGGGGCTGCAAACGCGCCATGTACATGAATTCTGTTCGCAGCAATCCAATTCCCTGTGCCCCATTGTTCAACGCTATGTCTGCTTCGTGCAGAAATTCAATATTCGCCTGCATGCTGATATTTTTACCATCTGCAGTCACTGCCGGCAGCTCACAATAGCTACGCAGCTGTTTTTTATAGAACTCGTAATGGCGCTTGAGCTCCAGGTATTTCTTTAGAGTTTCCTTATCAGGGTTACATACTAGCACCCCACTATTTCCATCAACTATCACCGGGGTACTATCACCCACTAGACGGGTAATCTTTTCAAGCCCCACCACCGCTGGGATTTCCATAGAACGCGCCAGAATGGCCGTATGAGAGGTGGGTCCACCCAAATCAGTGACAAAAGCAACTACATGTTCAACATCAAACTGACAGGTGTCCGTAGGAGAAAGATCATGGGCCACTATCACGGAGCGACGTTCCAATTCACCTACCTGAGGCAGCTCCATTCCGTTAATATTGCGGATTATCCTCTCACCTACGAGTTCTACATCCGAGCCGCGTTCGCGTAGATATTCATCCTCAATCCGCTCAAATACTGCGGCAAATCGACGCAACACTTTTTTCAAAGCTCCGGCTGCATTGATTAACTCTGTACGGATCAACTCCGAAGTGGAGTCGATAAGCATAGCGTCTTTGAGAATAAGCAGTTGGGTATCGATGATATAAAAGTGCTCGGTTTTGCTCTGGCTAAGCAGATCATGCTGCACCATCTCCAGTTGTTTTCTGGATAACTCTACCGCTTCGAGAAAAGCACCTATCTCATCGTCCACCTGCTCGGGTGTTATTTTATATTTTTGAACTGAAATCCGTCTGCGGTCTAGAAGCCTGACCTCACCGATAGCTATTCCGGGAGACGCGGCAATACCGGTATAAAATTTTTGTTTCATATCAATCTTCACCAAACTTATTGTCTATCAACTGCTCTAGAGCGGCAATGGCATCCAGAGCATCGTCTCCCTGAGTTCGCACCTTGATCAAGGTGCCCTGCGGGGCGGCTAGCATAAGTATACCCATAATACTTTTGCCGTTTACCTCCTCGCCATCCTTCTCAATAAATATTTCACAAGCATATTTATTCGCAAGCTGGACAAATTGTGCGGCGGCTCTGGCATGTAAGCCCAAGCGGTTCTGGATGATGAGTTCTTTTTGTATACAATCCATAAAATACAAGACCTTATGCTTTACACATGAATGATTGTGATATTAATGGATAGAGCTGGGCAGCATAACTCCACAATTCTTATACAGCACTGCCAATAGCGCTGAAAACGATCAAGGTAAGCCCCAAAAGTACCACCACTGGCATTCTGCGACGCAGCAGAAACATGCTTATCCCGAACATAAGTATAAATGCCATAGCGAAAACAATTGTATGGTTACTCCCAAGTACGAGCTCCGTTTCAAGCCCACGCCATGCTAGCGCGGCCACTACTCCGAGCAATACAATATTTATCTGTTTGATTTTAACCGCCAAATCAGCAAGATGCAGCTGTTGGATAAGGGCGACCACCTGTGCCCCTCGAGCAAAACCCGCAGCGCTGCCCCCTATACGTACTATGATGGTTGGCAAAGTGAATACCAGTACGACTGCGATTGGCGCCCAAAAATACCCCAACAATGCCAGAATAGTTGCAATTAGAGCCGCCAACGGACGCAACCCCCCCCAAAACAATGCATCCCCCACAGCTGCCACAGGTGCCATAACCGCTGAGGGGAAGTCCTCCGCCCTGATAATTACATGTTCACCACGTGCTTGTCTTTCCTGTAAAGCAAGTTGAGCAGCTAGAACACACGGGGCACAGAAGGTATTGGTGTTGAAATATTTTAGTTGTTGAGTGGAGTTTGAGCGGTCGGAGGGCACCGCATTGATGTCAGAACGATGAATATCGCGTTGGAAAGGCTGCAAAATCCAGAGACTGCCCAATCCCTGGAATACCCTGAAATTCCAACAGGACTGCAAAAGCATGCAGCGAACATTGAGTTTAAAGATGGATTTAAGCAGATTTCTGGGGGGTTTATGCATAAAACTCAAACCTGCGTAAGAAGAAAAGTAACGCCGAAGCCAGCCCCGAAGAGAGCGGCACTGTAGCGTACAGTAATCAGGGCATAAACGGCGGCAACGCCCACAATAAACACCGCGTATATCATTATGCCTGGCCTGTGCCAAGGCAGCGCGACGAGCAACGGCAGGGTACAAACTATGCTTGCCAAGGTAGCACACAAAATAACTACCTGACTGAACAGACTCGCCACTGCAAAATTTACCAGACCCGTGGCAGGCAACCACCCTAGGGAATATAGCTCATGTGAAGTTTCGATACTCCCGAGTTTCTTTTGCACACGTCGCTCAAGCATGTCGTTAAGACGACGTGCGCCGATCTCTACTAAGCGCCCCAGTGGAGAAAATACGACTGCAAAAAAAAACAGCGCAAGTAACAGCACCTGCTCGGGGAGCACTTCTGCTAGCTGTGGACTTAGCCCGCAGAACAGAAATACTGCCGTAATGGTACTCTGGGTGTCATCCGGCGCGATAGCTGCCCCAACGGGTAGGCGCATGAGCCACAAAAGTTCCATCGCAGCCCCAAGCAGCAACCCTGCCGCATAGTCTCCCATGATCAAACCGCATAGGCTGCCGCACACAACAGGCCGACACAACATACTCTGCGCCAGAGCCGTCCTATCGAGCCCTGCTAGGACACAAAGAAGCAGCAGGAGCAACCACTGTACTGCGCTTAAATCAGTTGCCCAGGTCATGGTTCATACAGTTCCAGTATTGTGCTCTATCGCTCGGTACGCATTGAGCAGTCACCTCTACCCCCAACTGGGTAAAGCGGTCTAAAATATGGGTATCACTATCATCCACAGCCAAAGTGCGCGATATGCAGCGTTTCCCTTGCGCTAGATGCATGTTGCCGAGATTAAGACGGGAAAACTCCAGTCCATTTTCGTAGGCACTAAGCGCATCCTGAGGGGTAGCAAACAATACCAGCAGGTTATGTTTGCGCTCAAGATGGCACTTACTCAGTGCCGGGAGCTCCTCTAAGGAGCATATTTTCACCTGCAGGCTGTGGGGGACGCTACTGAGCATGAGCTGTTTACGAAAAGGATCTTTGGCTACAACATCATTAACAACCAAAATATAGTCTGCACGCACATGGGGAATCCACGCCTCAAGCACTTGACCATGAATCAGGCGATTATCAACCCGTGCCAGCACTACCGACATCATCCCTCCATCCCGCCCAGAATTTCCCTGGTATTTATGATACTTTTCTTCCCATAGCGCAGAAGAAAATCGGCCAAGTCCCTCACTGGCATCGAATCTCTACTGCCGCAAAACTTAAGCAGCATGGGCAAGTTTACCCCATTGACTATCTCCACCCCTGGAGTCCCAAGAAAGCGGTTGGATATGTTTGCCGGGGTACCGCCAAACATATCGGTCAGTATAATTACCCCATCTCCTTCAGGGTTTACCTCTGCTATAGAGGCACTTAATTGCGCATATATTGCTTCAATATCTGCGCCCGGTTCGATGGCAAACGCACGCGCCTGAGGCAATGACCCCATTATGGATGCAGCAGAACGCAACATTTCAGCCGCGATACCACCGTGCGCCGCAATAATCAAACCGATCATCATCTCTCCCTGACTAAATCACGATGTGAAACCCTCACATTATATGCATCGGCCACTAATCCCGCATGCAGTTCCTCTGCAATAGCTACACTGCGATGCTTACCACCAGTGCATCCGATAGCAATGGTCAGATAGCTCTTCCCTTCAGCCTTGTATAGAGGCAGCATAAATAGTAGCCAGGCGGCAGTACGCTGCAGAAATTCTGTTGCAACGGGCTTATCCAGAACATACCTTGCCACATCAGGGTCAAGACCACACTGGGGGCGCAAGGCTTCGATGTAATGAGGATTAGGCAGGAAACGTACGTCGATAACTAGATCTGCACCAACAGGCAACCCATAGCGAAAGCCAAATGATAGCAGGCGTATCCCCATAGATGCTCCAGCACTGGCATCAGTGTACAAATGACGCAACACACTGGCTTTGAGTTCATGTACCGACAGGGAACTGGTATCAATGATAGCTGTGGCCATATTGCGCATCTCCGCCAACATTAAGCGCTCTGCGGCAATGGACTCAACCAGCCCTTCCGAGTTAAGCAGTGGATGACGACGTCTGGTTTCAGAAAATCGCCGGATTAAAATATCGTCGGCAGATTCCAGGAAAAGAATATCTGGTTCGTACCCGGCAGCCTTAACTGTTTCTATGCAGGCTTTACCCTCCCCAGAAAAGTGTGGAGTGCGCACATCCATCACCAGCGCTATACCGGCAGATTGGGCCAGCGGCTTTTCCCTATTCAGCTGAAGAAACTGCGGCACAAGGGCAAGAGGGAAATTATCAATGACGTAGAAGCCCTCATCTTCCAGTACCCGTGCCGCCGTAGTCCGTCCTGAACCCGACAATCCTGTGACAATGATTAGACGCACTATTTACTCCAGATTGTCCCCTATAATATGATGGGAATGTTGTTGTGCCACTTCTGCCATGCGTTTTTCCAGCCGATCCTGAAACTCACGTGCACTGTTGTATCCCATTTCTTTAAGAAGTTGATTGCGCGCTGCAACCTCAATGATAGATGAGATGTTACGTCCAGAGCATACCGGAATCTTCAGGAGTGGAATTTTTATATCCATAAGTTCAAAATATTGTTCATCAATCCCGAGGCGATCATACATCTCACCATTTTGCCATTCAGTCAGTTTAATCGCGACATCAATCTTTTTACGTTCCCGTATGGCGGAAACCCCGAACAGATGCTTGATGTTGATTATACCAAGGCCCCTAATCTCCATGTGATAGTGAAGCAAGTCGCTACCTTCACCAAAGAGCACCGCAGGTAATTTTGTGCGTACTTTTACCACATCATCGGCAACCAGGCGATGTCCGCGTAAAATCAGGTCAAGGGCGCATTCACTCTTGCCAATGCCGCTCTTCCCCATAAGAAGTACGCCAACCCCAAACACATCAACCAACACCCCATGGACGGAAGTTTCAGGTAGCAGGCGTTCTTCCAGAAACCGGCTTATGAGGGAGATAAAAGTGGAGCTCTGTAACTGGGTGCGTAGCAGAGGGATTGAATATTTACGGGTTTTTTCCAGAAGGACCGTCGGTATCATCTGTCCTTTGGTTACAATCATACAAGAGAAGCCCAAGGCGCAAAACCGTTCTACATTGCACTCAACAGCCTCTTCGGACAGGGTTTTAAGAAAACTGAGCTCGGTAGATCCAAGAATTTGCACTCGGGATGGGTGCAGAAAATTTAGGTGTCCGGCCAGTGCCAAGCCGGGCTTTTGTATACGATGTGACTCAATTAGTTTGTCCAGGCCATCTGTGCCAGAGACTAACTCCAGCTCAAGCCCGGTATCTTTTTCAGCTAACAGACGTTTTACACTGAGTTTTTTCATGCGTATCCCGTGTATTCAGACACTATCTTCAGCGCGGATGATTTTATAAATAACCTCTGCATTATTTGCTTCTAGCAATTCAGTACGAACATCTTGTTTTTTGAGTAATTTAGAAATTCGAGCCAAAGTCTTCAGGTGGGCACTGACAGATTCTTCTGGTGCAATAAGCAAAAAAAACAGGTGAGCTGGCTTACCATCCATGGAGTCAAAATCGACCCCCTTGATGCTGCGCCCAAAAGCCAGATACATCTGGTCAATATCTGCGATCTTGCCATGCGGAATTGCCACCCCGCTACCGATACCAGTGCTGCCAAGACGTTCGCGTTCCTGCAACACCGACAATACCTGCGCGCGGTCAAGGGGGGCCGCACGCAGCATGACATCAGTCATCTCTTCGAGCACCTGATCTTTGGTTTCAGCCCGTAGTTCCGCCTCGACAGCTGAAACATTTAGTAGTTCCACTATAGTCATATTGATTCTTTGTCAGAATTCCGGGCGCGGCGGCACTGCGCCGCGCCCGGAATTCTGCTAGTTAGCGTTCGGGAATAATCAGGCCGTAGTTACCATCTTTGCGACGATAAATAACATTTACTTCTTCGGTGCTATCATCGGTAAAAACCAGGAAATCCTTATACATAAGATCCATCTGCATTACAGCTTCATCTACAGACATGGGTTTGATAGAAAAACTCCGGGTGTTAACAACTCTAGGCTCATCCTCACCTTCATCGATGCTTGCAGCTTCAATGATTGTTTTGGTGATGTTGCGGCCCTTACCCTTACGGGGTGAGTGATCCTTCAGCTTTTCCTTATAACGTTTGAGCTGGCGTTCGATTTTATCTACAACTGCGTCGATAGCCGCGTACATATCCTCGTTAACTTCAGCGGAAGCCTTGATAGTAACCCCCTTAGCAGTGAGGACCACTTCGGCGATATTACGAATTTTTTTCTCAACTTCCAGAACCGCCTGGGCTTCTATTGGTTCCTCGATATATTTTTTTACCCGGGTGAGTTTTTCTTCTACATACGCACGCACAGGTTCGCTGCTGTCCATGTGACGAAAGGTTACGGCTATCTGCATAAATTAGTCCTCCACAGTGCTAAAAATAACGCTTGCGCGCGGTTGATGAGCGGATTCCTAGCATCTCTCGATACTTGGTAACAGTACGTCGAGCTATATTAATCCCCTCTTCTGCCAATATCTTTACAATTTTCTGATCTGAGTAAGGCTTTTGCGAATTTTCGGCAGCTACAATATCCTGTATGCGGCTTTTAACCGCCGTTGCAGCCATATCTTCACCAGTAGATGTACCGATACCACTGTTGAAAAAATACTTCAACTCAAACAACCCCTGCGGAGCCTGGAGATATTTATTGGTGGTAACTCGACTGATGGTTGACTCGTGCATTTCAATATCTTCCGCCACATCTCGCAAAACTAGCGGCTTAAGATAGCTAATCCCTTTGTCGAAAAATTCACGCTGAAACTTCACTATACTCACAGTTACACGGTAGATGGTTTTCTGACGTTGATAGATGCTCTTCAGCAACCACTGTGCCCCACGCATTTTTTCCTGTAAATATTCACTGGTTTTTTCATCAAGCTTTTGTTTTACGATATTTGCATAATATGAGCTGATGCCAAGATTCGCCAGCCCGTCATCGTTCAGAGTAACGATGTAATCATCCTCTTTTTTGTGGACAAAAACATCAGGAGTTATGTATTGAACATCAGCGTTGGCAAACACGCTCCCCGGGTAAGGATCAAGTTCGCGGAGCACTCGAGCTGCGGAGTATACTTCCTCCTCAGTAACTTTGCACTTTCTTGCTATTACATTGTAGCGCCTAGTTTCTAATTCGGCACTATACTGCGTGACTAAAATATCGGCCAACGAGCCTTCCAAACCAAGAGACTTTAGCTGTAGATGCAGACACTCACTCAAATTCCTAGCCCCTACCCCTGGCGGATCCAACTGCTGGACCACTTCGAGCGCACGAACGAGCAAATCTTCTGATATATGAAACTGGTGGCACAATTCATCCAGCGTCGAACACAGGTAACCAGCTTCATCGAGGTTCCCTAATATTGCCCCAGCTGCCTGAACCACATCTTCTGGATAGCGTCCGAGCTGAAGCTGCCATAACAAATGAGCTTGCAGGGTTTCGGTTACCCTGAGGGTATTATCGTAAGCAGGCAGATCCTCATCTCCACCTTCAGCTATACTCCCTCCTTGGGTGTAACCCTGCAGATAGGTCTGCCAGTCTTCAATACTCCCCAGGTCATCGGGTTCACCCACTTCGGCGGTATCTTCAGTTCTAGCTGCCTCTTCCGCTGCTTCTTCTTTTGTACGCTCCTGGGTGTCAGATTCGACCTCGAGGCTGTCTCCCTTTTCCAGCACAGGATTTTCTTCTAGCTCCTGTTCGACCACCTCTTCAAGCTCAACACGTGAAAGTTGCAGCAGTTTGATCGCCTGCTGCAATTGCGGCGTCATAACCAGCTGTTGGCTGAGTTTTAGTTGTTGTCGAAGTTCCAAGGCCATGAAGCCATCCAATCTTTAGCTGAAATGGATAAAACACATAATAAAACCAAGGTTTCTGCACCGATAGCACCTCATGATACAGGGTTTCTGGTTCAGACACAAATCTGCGCACCAACTATAGGCGAAAATCTTCCCCAAGATATATCTGCCGCGCCCTTGGACTAGTAGCAATCTGCTCCGGACTACCCTCCTCCAGTACCTGTCCGTCATTAAGGATGTAAGCACGGTCGCATACTCCCAGAGTTTCCCTGACATTGTGGTCTGAAATCAAGATCCCGATGCCTCGGTGCTTAAGACTTATGATTATTTTCTGGATATCAATTACCGCCAGAGGATCGATGCCAGCAAAGGGTTCATCCAGAAGAATAAAGCGAGGGTCGATCACCAGTGCCCGCGCAATCTCCGTGCGGCGACGTTCCCCCCCAGAAAGTGCGTAACCGGGTGAATTTGCGACATGGGTTAAACGAAATTCTTCGAGTAATTCCTGCAGGCGCTCTTCACGTTGTTGCTTATCATCCAGGTGATATTCCAGCACAGCAAGCAGATTTTCCTTCACACTCAGTTTGCGAAATACTGACGCTTCTTGGGGAAGGTATGCAAGGCCAGTTGCAGCACGTTTATACATAGGCCAATGGGTAATTTCGACTTCATCCAAAACAACCTTGCCACTGTCAGGACGAACCAGACCAACAATCATATAAAACGATGTGGTCTTGCCTGCACCATTGGGGCCAAGCAGCCCTACCACTTCTGCTGAGTTAAGGTTGAGGCTGACTTCCTTGACTACATTTCTGCCACCATAGGATTTACACAGGGAGTCTGCCTGTAATCTGTGGTTACTCATGGTCGCCCGGCACAAACGTAGCATTTACCCTTTTTTGCGCTCCACCTTCAACGATACTGCGCTCATCGTTTAGATATACCGTTATTTTTTCCCCACTGACAGTATTAGTGCCCTGGATTACTTTCGGGGAACCAGTTAAAATTATGGCGCTATCTGCATAAACATACTCAGCGCGTTCTCCCGTTGCTATTCGCTCATTTTGCACAATTCGCACGGCTCCACTGGCAACGATTTTCAGTATGCTTCTGTTGTTTTTATCCACAGTACCAGCCTCATTATTCTGCTCCGGAGTCTGGGCGTAATAAACCTCGAGTTGGTCTGAATAGATGGTGGCGTTATCTTGCTTTGCCACCACATCACCCTTGAAGATAAAAACCCCCGCTTTATCATCAGCATCCAAGGAATTCGATGAGATATTAACCGGCTGGTCTGAATCATGGGTCACTTCATCTTGGCCCCATGTCAATGCCGGCACCAGCATGAGGGTCAACCACAGGCACAAGCCTGAAAAGATTATTCTATCCTGCATGGGTTTTCTCCCGTCGCGTTGATTACATTTTGGCTGAATGGCTTATCTTTTTGCTCACCTGCCAAAGTAAATCTGCGCTTTGACATCACTGCGAAGGTGCAAAATACGGGGTTCTATGAGATATGTCATCCCTTGACCCTGAATTTTGATTTTATCCGATTCCAACTCAACGAAGGCCGCGGTTTTGACCATCCCGTCGACGCCTCCAGCTTGGGCGCGGGGTGAATCGCGCCTGTCTATCTGTTCTTGTAGTCGAGGGTGTTCCCGCTCAGTTGTTGGGTTACCCACATATTCCAACACTTGGGTTTTAAGTCGATAACCTTTCGCCATGGTCATAACAACATTGCCGCGCGCTTCAATCGTCTCTAGCTCAAGGTCAGCCTCTGCTTCAGCTGCGGTCATGATAATATTATCGGCCGCTGTATCTCCGAAAAACTCAGCCTGCACTTCTTCCAGCAGAGTTTTATTGCGTTCAGTGTCGTGCGTGCCGCGCGCTGCATTCAGTTTCCACTTAGTACGACCTGCTTCTAGCTGAGTATATCTAAAATCAGACAACGCAGCATCTGCCTCCACAGCAATATCTTCGGCGATCTGCTCTGGCGGCGTCAAACGCTCACGTGTAAAGACCATGAGCACTACACCGACACTCAAAGACAGCATAAGAACCAGAAGCAACGTGCGAATTTTCTGCCGGGTGAGAATCATGATATCTCTACAGTTTCAGAGGCTGTATACGTGTGTGGGCAATGAGTATGAACAGCCTTGGTATGGTTAGATTTTATCACTCAAAGTAGCGTGCAGTAACCTCTTCCCATCTGCCACTTTGTTTCAAAATGAGGTCACACACTTCGCGCACGGCGCCCTTACCCCCGCCAACGCTGGTAACATAGTCAACCCAAGGACGCAGCTCTACAACCGCATCTGCGACGGCAACAGCAAACCCGACTCTACGCAGTATCGGGAGGTCAATCAGATCATCGCCTACATACGCTATCTGGGCGTCAGTTAAACCTGTGTCTTGCAAAATTTGCTTATAGGGTTCCAGCTTGTTCTTTGCGCCCTGAAATACTCTGGTGATACCAAGTTCTGCGGCGCGCTTTAAAACAACATTTGACTCTCTGCCGGTGATGATGCCCACCTCTATCCCGGCGCGCTGCAACAATTTAAGTCCATGCCCATCACGCACATGAAAACGTTTGGTCTCCACGCCGTTGTTATCATATGCGATACCTCCATCAGTCATCACCCCATCGACATCGAGGAGCAACAAACAAATATTTTGCATCTGTTCTTTGATCATACTACACCAGCCTTTAACAGATCGTGCAGGTGAACTATCCCGATAGGAATGGATGAATCCTCGGTTTCAAACACAAACAGCGACGTTATTTTATGCTCTTCCATACGCTGCAGTACTCGCGCCGCAAGGTGCTGACGCAACACCCGCTTGGGGTTTGTGGTCATAACCTCTTCAATGCTGCGTTCCAGGCAGTGGGTATTCTCCTCCAGACAACGGCGCAAGTCTCCATCAGTAAACACGCCGGCAAGGCTGCCATCAGCAGCAGCAACGCCGGTTACCCCCAACTTCTTACTGGTAATTTCAAACAACGCTTCTTTTACCGATGTATTTACACGCACCATGGGGATTTCATCCCCAGCATGCATAAGATCTTCAACTTTGAGAAGCAGGCGCTTACCCAATGTACCACCCGGATGAAACAGAGCAAAATCCTCAGCCCTAAAATTGTGCAATCTGAGCAGGGCCACGGCCAAGGCGTCTCCCATGACCAGAGTGGCGGTGGTGCTGGCGGTAGGAGCTAAACCTAAAGGGCAGGCTTCCTGTTCCACTGAAATATCCAGAGAAACGTCACCAGCACCGGCGAGGGTACTCTTCATATTCCCGCTCATAGTTATAAGTTTCAGCCCTAAACGCCGGATAACGGGGAGGATTTTGATAATCTCCTCTGTTTCGCCGGAGTTTGATACTGCTAAAACCACGTCGCCCTTCATGAGCATCCCCAAATCGCCGTGAATCCCTTCGGCTGGGTGCAAAAAAAACGCTGGAGTACCGGTAGAAGCCATGGTCGCAGCGATTTTTTGGCAGATGAGCCCCGACTTGCCCATTCCGGTTATCACTACCCGCCCAGTGCACGCAGCTATCATCCTTACCGCTTCGCAGAACACTCCATCAATGCGGTGTTCTAGTGCGGTAACTGCCTGAGCCTCGATCGCAACAGTCTTTTTTGCATCTTGGATAAGATCTTTATCTTCAAGCATCTTTTTTTACCACCCTATCGATATCGAGTAATGGCTGGAGCATCCCTTCTAGATCGCGCAGATAAAGGGAATTGGGCCCATCGCAGCGCGCCTTATCTGGGTCGTCATATACTTCCCAGAACAGCCCATCAATACCAACAGCGACCGCTGCTCGCGACAGAGCGGCGACATGTTCACGCTGCCCTCCTGAATGTCCCCCTGCACCTCCGGGGAGTTGCACCGCATGCGTAGCATCGAACACCACTGGGCACCCCAAATTGCGCATAATGGGCAGAGAACGCATATCTACTACCAAATTGTTGTACCCAAAGCTGGCACCTCGCTCCGTTAACACTATATTTTCATTGCCAGTAGAGCGGATTTTATCCACTACGTGCTGCATATCCCATGGAGCCTGGAACTGACCCTTTTTGACATTCACAATTTTTCCGCTTTCGCCAGCCGCCACCAGAAGGTCGGTCTGGCGACACAGAAAAGCCGGGATCTGTATGATATCCAGAACCTCTGCAGCAGATTTGATCTCAGCTACGGCATGTACATCAGATAGAACTGGCACACCAAACTCTTCCTTGATTCGCGCCAGAATATCCAATCCAGCATCTATGCCGGGGCCGCGAAAGGAATCCACCGAAGTGCGATTTGCCTTATCATATGATCCTTTGAATATCAGGCCTATCCCAAGGCGAGAGCAGACATTCGCCAGGGCAGCGGCAATACTACGTGCTTTATCCAGATCTTCAAGCACACATGGGCCTGCGATTAAGACGAAACCGCCTTTACCCCCCAAAGTCACGTTACCTGTCTGAATTGTATCGACCTGCATCAACACTCCCTTTCGCCAGAGGTTGCTTCTTCCGCGGTTGATTCTCTGTAGTGCAAACAAGCCCCGACGAAGGATTCAAACAGCGGATGGGGATCCATGGGTCGGGAGCGAAACTCTGGATGAAACTGGCACGCCAGAAACCAGCGAAGCTGCGGCAATTCAACAATTTCAACTAGATTCTTTTTAGGGTTTATTCCAGAAATTACTAGTCCAGCCTGCTCCAAAGTTTTACGGTAGGCATTATTGAATTCGTAGCGGTGTCGATGGCGCTCGTAAATGGTCTTCTGCCCATAGATGCGATGAGCCAGACTTCCTTCCACCATTTCACACTGATATGCTCCCAAACGCATGGTGCCCCCGACATTATCGAGGTTTTTTTGTTCATCCATGATATCAATCACGGGATTTTTAGCTTCTGCCCTAAATTCTGCGGAGTACGCATCATCAAGGTTGCTGACATTGCGCGCGAATTCAACGACTGCCATCTGCAAGCCCAGGCAAATCCCAAAAAATGGGATATTATTTTCACGTGCATAGCGCACCGCGGCAATCTTCCCTTCACTGCCGCGTGCTCCAAAACCGCCAGGCACCAAAATCCCATCTACATCGGCAAATGAATCGCCGATACCGTGGCGCTCTAGAGCCTCAGAATCAACATACTTAAGATTTACGCGACTATCATTGGCGATACCACCGTGGATAAGAGCTTCCGAAAGTGACTTATAGCTCTCGGTTAATTCTACATATTTGCCCACAATGGCGATAGAGGTTTTCGTTGCCGGTTCCTTGACGCGGCGTACGATATTTTTCCACACAGACAGATCAGGGGCCTTGGTCCAAATCCCCAATCCGTCTACAATGCGCTCATCCAGTCCCTGGTCGTGGTAGACCACCGGCACTTCATAAATGGAGGCCACATCTCTGGCAGTTATTACGGCCTCTTCCTTAACATTGCAGAACAGAGAAATCTTGCTTTTCATATCGCGCGGGATTTCTCGGTCGCAACGACACAGAAGGATGTCAGGCTGAATTCCGATTTCGCGCAACTCTTTGACGCTGTGCTGGGTAGGCTTGGTTTTCAATTCCCCAGCTGATTTCAAGTAAGGAACTAAGGTCAAGTGAATATACAAAACATTTTCATGCCCCAGATCGGTGCGAAACTGGCGAATCGCTTCAAGAAAAGGCAAGGATTCTATGTCGCCGACGGTGCCACCCACTTCGACAATGGCCAGATCTGCCCCGCGGGCGTTGTCGATAATTTTATGTTTGATCTCGTTGGTAATATGGGGAATTACCTGCACTGTGCCACCCAGATAGTCGCCGCGCCGTTCTTTGCGGATTACGCTGTCATATACTTGTCCGGTGGTAAAATTAGACTTTCTCGACAGGCGTGCAGAGGTGTAACGCTCATAGTGTCCCAGATCCAAATCGGTTTCAGCACCATCGTCGGTAACAAAGACTTCACCGTGCTGAAAAGGGCTCATAGTACCGGGATCAACGTTAATATACGGGTCAAGCTTCTGCATGGCCACGCGTAAACCACGGGCCTCCATCAGTGCTCCAATTGAAGCAGCGGCTAAGCCTTTACCCAAGGACGAAACCACGCCCCCAGTTACAAACAGAAACTTGGTCTTCATTTGGTGATCTCCTGCGTTTTGAATATAATATTCAAGGGATAAGCGAAGTATTTGAAGTTACAGCAAAAGGGCACAACAATACACTTTATGAGATAAAAAGTAAAAAGCAAAAAACCGATGTCACGCAAGAGTCGCATCGGTTTAGACCTCCAAAATGCGAGCCGGTCAGGCACACATTTCACTGATGGCATTAAATATTTCAGCGTTGTCTCCACAGCGCAGTTTTTACCTTCTCCAGATCTTCCGGGGTATCAACCCCCATACTCTGATGGTCGGTCAGCGCCACGTGGATGCGGTATCCATGCTCAAGAACACGCAATTGCTCAAGTTTTTCTGCACGTTCCAACACTGTAGGTTGCAAAAGCGGATAGCGCAGAAGAAAATCACGCCTGTATACGTAAAGACCGATATGCCTGTACCCGTACACACTCCCTTGCTCAACTGCAAGATCACGGGTGTAAGGAATGGGCGCACGGGAGAAATACAGCGCAGATCCCCCCTGATCGGTAACCACCTTAACCACGTTGGGATTGGTAAAATCCTCCGGGTTGTCAATTATGGTCATCAAGGTGCCCATATTGATATCCTGTCGTGCCCGCAGTGGCGCGACGGCGGCATCAATCATGGCAGGTTCAATCATGGGCTCGTCGCCCTGTACATTTACTATCAGCTCAACACCATCAAGCGCTTCGGCCACCTCAGCCAACCTGTCGGTGCCCGTTTCGTGTTCAGTGGAAGTCATCACAACTCTGGCACCAAAGGCGCGAGCTGCATTGAAGATACGTTCATCATCGGTAGCCACAATTACGTCATCGACCAACTTTGCCTTCAGGCTGCGCTCGTATACATGCTGCAACATGGGTTTGCCATGAATATCTGCCAAAGGTTTGGCTGGAAAACGAGTCGAAGCATAACGCGCCGGGATTATGGCAATAACCTGCATGGAATTATCCTGAACTACAGAAGTCAAAGGGTAAGGTATTTATCGGTGTCTCTACTTTTTCTGACACACGGGGCACTGTCCATAAATTTCCAGGCGCCGATGAGATAGTGTGTAGTTGTGTGCCGAGGCGGCTTTTTGCAACAAAAAGTCGATCTGGGTATCTTCAAATTCTACGATGCGAGCACATTTCTCGCAAATCAGGTGATAATGGTGCTCTTCACCGGTATTGGCTTCATATCTGGTTTGACGATCTCCAAAGTGTCTTTCAGCCGCAATGCCACTTTCAGACAGCAGCTTCATGGTTCGATACACAGTGGCGTACCCAATATTCGGATGCTTTTTGCGCAACCTGATATACAACTCTTCAGCAGACAGATGCGAAGGGGAAGACAAGAAGGCGTCCAATATAATTTTCCTCTGGCGCGTAACCTTTAAATTATGTTTAGCCAGATATGCGCGAAACTGTTCCTGCATTGAATGCATTCAATCTCCTGCGTCTTACAAGTGAAAATCAAGCGGCTGCCAACCTGGCATAATCCCCTTTGCTTATGCCCAGAAGGCCAAGCATATAATCTATTAAGACAACTACAACTTTGGACACTCCGCTTTAGACACTTTACAGACTACGCAGAAAATCCACAACACTGGGCTGCATCCAGTCAATCGCACCAACTACGTGTTCGACGATATTGCCGTTACGATCAATGATAAAGGTCTCGGGGAATCTGGACACATGGTAAAGACGCTGTACACGCGCATCCTGATCAAACAGAATCGGGAAACTGTGTGACTTGTTAGCAAGAAAATCAGTTACTGCCTTTGGTCCGTTTTCTTCTATGTTAATCGCAAGCAGTTCTACCCCATGAGTTCTAAGTTGCTGATATAATACTTCCATAGAAGGCATTTCCTGCCGACACGGTGGACACCAGGTCGCCCAGAAATTTACCAACACCACCTGGCCGCGCAGATCAGAAAGGGTGACCTCTTTACCCTGCATATCTGTCAGGGTGAAATCAGGTGCGACCTTCTCTGGTGCGTCGGCTTCACGAACCTGAGCCTGAGACAGGGTGGTATCTGCTCTATCGCACGCGGTTACACTTCCAACCACAAGACACAGTACAAAAAAAATACCGAAAACCTTAGAAACGCTATTGAACATTCTTGAATTCCTTGTAAATAAAATTAAGTAAAACACCACGTGATGGGCAAAATCGCCTCGCGTAATCGTCCGATACAAATCACCCTATATGACCGCTCCATACCTAACACACTGAATATTTTTTTTCACTGGAAAATGTCCTACCCCGTACCCCGTAAGCCATGCCAGCAAATGCCGCTCTGCTCAGTACCAACCAGATTGGCACTTATCAAACACCACCTGCAGACGTAGCTCCTGACTGCAGTTTCCTTAATAGATTGACCCCAAAGCAAAGGCTGTGAAATACTCGCGTAACTGTGCGTGATTTTCCTGAAACGTAAGCATATCAGCAACAGTGCACAGAGGAACACTTATATTGCAGCCAATGCGCCTGAACATAGAAATTACATGTGCAAGATTGACGTAGGAGTAGATGTGGGACGTTTATTCACTGCTTTCCCTGTAGGTGAACGCTTAAATATCGTGCCGGAACAGGACGCAAAGGCACCCAAACTGGACACTAACCCCAACCAGACACGCATGGATCTAGTCATGTCAGCAGGCGCGTTCGGCTCAGGTGAACATGAAACCAGTGCCAGCTGCTTAGAAGAACTGGAACTGCTGAAAAATCTTCACGGCAAAAAGGTGCTCGATTTAGGCAGCGGCACCGGCATTCTTGCAATCGCTGCGCTAAAACTCGGAGCTGCATCCGCTTTGTGCGTCGACATCGAATCTAGAGCTGTGGAAACCTGCACATATAATTGCAAGCTCAATCAGGTTGAGAATCAGGTGCAACATTGTTGTGGCACCGTTGCGGATATCGGCACTGATTCGTTCGACTTGATCATTGCCAACATCTACGGAGACATCCTCATCGATGTGGCGGCGGAGTTGGTGGCGCACTCAAGACCCGGCAGCACGATTCTCCTTTCCGGCATCTTATACGAGTACAATTTCGACGTACGCCAGCGCTACCAACGTCTGGGTTGCACCGTACTAAAAAACCGGATGCTCGACGAGTTCAGCACCATATTGCTTAAGCGTGAGCAGGTGTAGGTTTAAGCACACCGTTAACTCTGCGGCGGCAAAAGAGACGGTAACGGCTGCGCCTTTTTACACACCTCACCAGGGTCAACTGGGTTTTTCTTTGCCATAAACTCATCAAACATGGCTCGATCAATGGTTTCCTCTGTCAGAAGCATTCCAGAGAGTTCCTGCAAAATCACTCGATTCCCCACAATGATTGCAGCAGCGCACTTTTCCGCCTGTTCCACCAAGGCCCTGATCTCCTGATCGATAATCCATGCGGTTCTATCGCTGAAATTTTTCTCTGAGGCTAATTTACGCCCCAGAAAAGGATGTTCCTCCCCACGCGGATAACTCAAGGCCCCAAGGGCTTCGCTCATACCCCATTGGCACACCATTTTTTCCGCCAGATCCATCACCTGCTTCAGGTCGTTCTGAGCCCCAGTAGAATATTCCCCAAACATCTCTTTTTCAGCCGTACGTCCACCAAGCATGACACTCATTCGACCCAGCAGATAGCTACGTGGATAATAGTATACATCATCATCTGGCAACTGCTGGGTAAGACCTAATGCCTGGCCGTGTGGAATTATGGTTATCTTGTGCACTGGATCGGCTCCAGGCAGCAGGCGCGCCACTAGAGCATGACCCGCTTCATGTACTGCCGTGATGCGTTGTTCAAGCTCTGATAAAATCAATTTCCGTTCCATTCCCATGAGCTGCCGATCTTTAGCGCGCTCAAAATGCACATTGCCTACCCGTTCTGCATTTTCGCGCCCAGCTATCAGGGCGGCTTCGTTGCATAAACTCTCCAGATCAGCACCAACCATCCCTGGCGTCCCCTTGGCGATAGCCTCAAAATCAATATCATCTTCCAGGGGTATATTGCGGGTGTGGATACGCAATATCTTCTCCCGATCGCGCCAGTCCGGCCGTCCCATAACCACCTGGCGATCAAAACGTCCTGCGCGCAAAAGTGCTGTATCCAATACATCGGGGCGATTGGTCGCTGCCATGACAATAACTTCATCGTTTGGGGTGAAACCATCGAGCTCTGACAGGAGTTGATTGAGGGTTTGCTCACGCTCGTCGTTCCCCCCTCCAAGACCTGTGCCACGTGCGCGGCCGACTGCATCCAGTTCATCCACAAAGATAATGCTTGGCGCATTTTTTTTCGCAGTTTTGAACAAATCACGTACCCGGCTCGCCCCGACACCGACAAACATTTCAATAAACTGCGAAGCAGAAATACTGTAGAAAGGCACCCCTGCCTCACCCGCAACAGCACGCGCTAGAAAGGTCTTCCCCGTTCCTGGAGCACCCGCAAGGAGAATCCCACGTGGAACTCTGCCTCCAAGCCGGGCAAAGCGCTGGGGGTCGCGCAGATAGCTGATAATATCGCTTAACTCCTGTTTTTCCTCCTCAAGACCGGCTACATCTGCAAATGTCACCCCTTTCTTATCATCCAGATACAACTGCGCTCCGGATTGCCCCACCTTCCCCATCATGTTGCCGCCAATACCACCCTGACGCCGCATTCTGGAAATAAAAAACCACCACACCCCGATAATCAAAATCCAAGGGAGCAGGCTCAGCACTATCTTGGCCCACACGGGTGTATCTTCAACAGTTTTAGCTTCAATGGCAACGTCGTGCTCTTCGAGCAACGGAAGCAAGCTTGGATTGTCCACCTGCGGCAATGTGGTTTTAAAACGGATATACTCTTCGGTCTGTGTTCCTGCGTGCTCTCCAGTCTGCGGCTGTTCACCCTGCGGAGAGGGTTTAAATATTCCACTTTGCGCACCCTGTTGCTCAAGGGCGAGAGGCTGCTTAAAGCGTCCGCTGAGTGTCTCACCTTCAAGCAGGACCTCTGCCACCTGCTCTTTCTTAAGGGCCTGGATAAAACGACTATAGGATATTGACGCCTGCGGCTCCTGCGGCTGTGAAGGGAAAAAATACGCAAACGCTGCGTTGAGTGCAATAATTGCAAGCATGAACAGCACTACTCTGTTCCAGCTGGATTTCATAGACTTTATCTCTCCATTATCAGGTATCGGGGGTAAGACTTACTTTGTTGATTCTAGCAGAGCTGTGGTAGCAGGCAAAGCAGGATCACACCAAAGGCTGCTTGCAGTAGCATATGAAACGTTACTCGCAGCATGGAGCCCCAATCTGTCAGGGTTTTATTTCTATGTTAAGCAACCTGACTAATTCCCCTGGTTGTGTAGAACGCATTATGCGTGCGATGGCCTGAGGGTGCTCGGGACTTAAAGTAATAGAAATCTTCGCTGGATTTTGAATAAAATCCGTCAGCACTTTTATACTCTGACGTGTAAATTCATCTGATTCTTGCTCAAGCATAATTTCAGCGTTGTGCGCAAACATCTCCTTCATGGTCGCAAGGCTCATACCGCGACTCTGCGCTTCTGCTTCCATAAGACGATCAACAAGGGAAGCATCGGTATATTCAAACGTTGCTGCATGGATCGTAATTCGCGGTAAATTGAACAAAAACGCTATGGGCATCTCTGGATCGTAACTAATATTACCAAGCGTAAAGCTAAGCTCCAATTGTCCTACGTTGTCAGCACCAAAGCTTAGACGATTAACTGATAGCTCTTTCTTATCGACATTATACGCATAGCCAAGTTCTGCATTGGCCAACAAACTCGAATTATAACCGAGAGCTTCAAGCATCCGCACGCTATCTGAAGAAAACCCACTTACCTCAATCCCCTCGAACAAAACATTCATTCGAGCTGGAATCTCGGAATACACCGCAATATTGCTCATTAATATTTGCGCAATCTTGATTGTCTCAGATGTATATGCAGATTTTGCTGAAACATTTTCCAACGTCACACTTTTGTCCAACAAGTTGGCCTTCACTTTGGCATAATCAATATCAACATAGCGGCCTAGCTTGGCAGTTAGGATGCGCACATGCTCCTGTGCCTGCTTATCAGCATAAGCTTGCACTCCGATTCCTGCCACCATTGCAACAACGACAATAACGCCTGAAATGATCCTTGCGGTTTTACTCATCAGTTCACCCTTTGTTTTGATAATTACAAAATATAGCAGTTCTTAGTTCTATAGACACAACATTCCACAATGAGACACTTCAGTGAGCACTTAAATACTCCAAAAGGCCTTTTTAAAGATTTACGGAGAAAAACAAAAGAGCCAAATTAGCTAACTTGCTGACTTAGCTCTTACTTTTTTGGTACCTGAGACAAGAACCTCACTATTTTTCCAAATCTAATCCAGGACATTTACCCCTATTAATTTCTCCTAAAGATTGACCCTGTCCCCGAAAACGACATCAACAGAACCTGCCTAAATACCTCGATTAAAACAACACTAAGCCTCAATATTGGCTAAGTTCGCTGATCAATCCGGCCCAACTTGTCAACGGCAGAAAGAACAATCTCTGTTGCCAGAATCAGATCCACAACCAACTGTTTATTGATATCAAGAAACCCTTCATATTCACCACGATTTCTCAGTACATGGCAATGCGCCAGCACACGCCAGACTTTGGAATTCAGCCCCAGGGTATGAGGCAAACACTGAAAAAAATATATCGATTGTCCGAACGGTAACCGTTCCAGCGCAAGGCAGCAAGCGCCAGGGCATGTGCCGGATTGTATGCAAGGTCAAAACAACTTTCGAGGGACAAGCTGTTTGGTTGGATAAAGCTGTTCTCATCTCTCCCATTTTGTTCTTCTGCGGCATTCAGCAATGAGAAGTCCGACCAAAGTTTTACCACTGCCGGTTGGGAGCTCAAGTGCTATGTCACGCTTGTCAACATGTTCCATGTATTTACAAAGCATATCCGCTTGTTGCGCAAGAAGAACTACGACGGTACGATCCCGCAAGTCACGGAACTATATTTCAGGGTTCTTTGTAGATATCGTAGACTCAGAAGGAACTTTGAATGCCATAAAGTTTCCCCCTTGTACCGCTACTTATCTTATCTGACCTAGTTTACTCGTGTGTTGGCTGTCGGGCGGCTCTCTTCACGAAATCAATAACAAAAATTCCGGGGACACCTCGAGGACACCATACATAATTCAAAAAAGAATCATTACCCACCCCGCCGACTATCCTCAAACATCTCCACCGGCATCGGATGCCGCAACCGCCAGACCATTTTGATCGGCCGTTCGCTCTCGTAACTGACCCTGTCCGCCGGCCCTAGATAAGTGAACGGTAAGGTTGCCCCATTGCGCTTTTTCTGTTCACGAGCAAAAACAAGAATAGTGTAGCCCCGTTCCTGATGGTGAATTAAGTTTTGTTCATCTGTATGATGTTGTGCCGTATTCGCTTGGGACTCCCAATGCATTAACTCCCGACTGATAGGGTAATCGGCGTACATGGTACTCGGTGAAAATTCCTTCTCGGTCTTTTGGAAGGTGACCAGTAACACGTAGGCATTGACTCCGGCGAAATGAAAAACCCCGACTCCGGTCTGACCTGCTGTATCAAGGTTAGCCTTACCAAAGACCGCCTGAATTTCCTTGCCCCCATAGCCAGCATGTAGTTCTAGCGGGCAAGCAAAGAGAAGTTCGGGAATCTGTCCGCTGACCTGAGTGTCATCTTCTGACCATACAAGAATTTCGTCCAGATCGGCAAGGATCGATGGATTGCTTGCCAAACGACGAAAGGCATCATCTAACGAGGCGATGCCAAGATTGTTCCCTTTGTCGCCCCAAAGTCGGTAGTAAACAGACATGACCGCATCATCGGCCACCGAAAACGCTGCATCAACGTCACCCTGAGCCAGCTTTGCAATGACCTGCCGTAATCGGGCCAGCTCCCTCGGGCCGCTGATGAAAGCAACCCGTAGCAGGGGTTTTTTTCAACCGTGTCAGGTCCGGGTCAATGGGGATTGGCCCGAGCTGCGAAATCCAGCCTAATCGTAGCCTGAATTCCCTAGAGACAATAACAACCTTTATTTGTTGCCGGTTTTCCAGACAAAACTATTCGCCCTGAGGATCCAACCGGCGGCCTCGGCGAATAGCATAGGCCATGGCGCGAATCCGTTGGACCTGTTTACCTGTAACCTTGGTATTATAGGTAATGCTCGACTCGGCTGATGTTATCTCTGGCTTGAATGCGCTCGCCTTCTTTGGTGTTGAGATAGCATTTCAGCTCATAGCATTCTGCACGGGTCAGTTACGGTTTCTGAATCAGTTTCAAACGGCGTGCGTGGGAATACTCGGCAGCGCCATGCGCGGAAACCATTCTAGTTCGCCAGAAGCTCAAAGATCTATAGGGTCCGCTTTTTTGCAAGGTAATGAAGAGGGTGGTCGATCTCCCGCCGTTGACCGGTGACATCAGGCCAGACCAGCGGCACCGAAGCGCGCGGCAACAGGCCATCATCACCGGAGTCGTCATGGAGTGCAGTGTACATATAATTCGCTAGTCGGTTAGGTTGAGCCGAGCAGCGACATGATCTTATTGCGATTAATCAGGATACCGTCAGGGTTCAGGCGCAGCAATTCACCAAGGGCTTCAACTTGTTCGAGAGAAACCAGCTGAATTGGAAGTACCAGAAACAATCAATCACGTTTGGTCAATGGTTTTATGCATTATGCAGTTATCTAATGGCAAGCAAGTCATGTTGTCGAGTGCATACAAGCAATCAGCAAGCGCCCTGCTTTGAACAGTTTTTGCAGTTCCAGGATAACTGGGACGTAAGTGGCAAAAAAAAAGCAAACCGGCTAATAAATAGCTGATTCGCTTTGATTTTTCTGGTGCCCGGGGCGGGAATCGAACCCGCACAGAGTTAAACTCCGAGGGATTTTAAGTCCCTTGCGTCTACCAGTTCCGCCACCCGGGCTCCGCAATCGGTAGTTGTAATGCAAAACGCCAACTGGTGTCAAACAAAAAGCTCTTTTGCTTACCTATTCTCTATATGGTTGATTGCTCAGGAGCAGAAACAAAACAAATCTCTGGGATGTGGGGCAAGAATTTGAATTTATGGCAGTAATAAAAAAACAATTTCAGCCCTTCAATATGTATTTCCTCAAGATCGTAAGACATCGCGTGCCAGTAGTCTACTAACTGTTCAGGAGTTATCCAACTGCACTGTGGCTGATTTTGAGCCAGCTCTAGAATGTTCTGCTCCGCACGTATACGGGCGCAGCGCAGTTGTTCCGGCAGAGCTTGCATGGTGGGTTTTTTCTCATCCGCAAGATCAGCCCTTACAATCCATAATGCGAAGACAAACGGCAACCCAGTATGCAAGGCCCAAAGTTGGGCTAAATCATAACAATGCCAGCCTGTATCAAGAAGCTTTATACGCTGTTTGAGCGCTTTATCCCCAATGAGCAATACCGGTTTACCTTCGTCAATCAAATCTTCTGCTGGCTGTTGTGGCACTATCCCTTCAACGTCACCCCATGCGTAAAATTCACGCAATAAAACCTTGAGCAGGTGTACCGATGTAGCCGATTCCCCCGTCAGGTAGATAGGCGAGTCTTTGATATCCGCTATAGGTTCGCGACTAAATAGCATGACGCTCTGCACCTGATTAAAGGCACTGATGGAGTGACCCGGCAGGAGGAGATAATTGGTAAAGTTACGTCCGTATTCAAAAGAAGATGAAGGACTGGCATCTACCAGACCTTCAGCCAGCATTTCGTTTAACTGCGCTGGCACTCCTTTGAGAATCTCACCTCGGAAACCACAGGTACGCAAATAGTGAAAAAAAGGAACACAGTTCAAATAGTCTATATGGCCAAGAGTTAATTCCACCTGAATTCTCCCATGCATGGCACAGAATGCAAAAAGCGGCAACCGTAGTTGCCGCTCAATCTAATGGTGTTCTGCACTCAGATGTTACAGTTTAATGCGTTCCAAGAATCCAGTATCGATATTTCCTTCGATAAAATCCTTATTATTCATCACCTTGCGGTGGAAAGGTATCGTGGTCTTAATCCCCTCGATAATGTATTCCTCCAATGCCCGATCCATACGTCGAATCGCCTCCTCGCGATTTTCCGCATGAACTATAAGTTTGGCGATCAAGGAATCATAGTAAGGCAGTACTTTATACTGATCGTATATAGCACTATCGACCCGTACACCCAATCCCCCAGGGGTGTGGTAACCATCGATCTTACCGGGGCACGGGGTGAATTTGTCTGGATCTTCTGCGTTGATACGGCACTCAATGGCGTGCCCGGTGATTTTTATATCCGCCTGAGTATAGCGCAGGGGCTTTCCAGCGGCAGCGAGTATCTGCTCTTTAACAATATCAATGCCTGTTACCATTTCAGTGACAGGATGTTCTACCTGTATTCTGGTATTCATCTCCATGAAATAAAACTTATTGTCACTATCGAGGAGGAATTCTATGGTACCGACACTGGAATAATTTACTGCTTTTGCTGCAGCAACGGCGCAATCGCCCATTTCTTTACGCAACTCATCAGTCAACACGGAGCAAGGAGCCTCCTCGATAAGTTTCTGGTGGCGGCGTTGAATGGAGCAGTCGCGCTCACCCAGGTGGATGACGTTACCGTGCTTATCCGCCATGATCTGAATTTCGACATGACGCGGGCGCTCACAATATTTTTCGATGTAAACCTCTGGGTTGCCAAAGCCAGCTTTGGCTTCTGAACGTGCTGCTGCGAACGCGTTAGGAACTGATGTCAGAGAATGAACAATTTTCATCCCTCGCCCACCTCCGCCTGCTGTCGCCTTGATGATAACCGGGCAGCCTATTTCTTCTGCAATCCGTACTGCCTCTTCTGCACTGGTAACGGCATTTGTTGTGCCTGGCAGGATAGGTACGCCAGCTTTAGTTACCGTCTGCCGGGCACTAATCTTATCTCCCATCAGGCGCATATTTTCAGCGGTGGGGCCAATGAAGGTCAGGCCACAATTCTGGCATATCTCCGCAAATTCTGCATTTTCAGATAAAAAACCATATCCAGGATGAATAGCATCCGCGTCTGTGATTTCAGCCGCACTGATAATAGCCTTCATGTTCAAATAGCTGTCCGCACTGGCTGCTGGGCCGATACAGACACTCTGATCCGCTAATTTTACATGCAAGGCCTCGCTATCCACGTCTGAGTGAACGGCAACTGTTTTTATCCCGAGCTCTTTGCAGGCGCGAATAATCCGCAGGGCAATTTCCCCACGATTGGCAATAACAACCTTGTGAATCATAGTCACTCCTGAACGCAGACCCGTAGCTTTCTCAATACCTAGACTACAGGTCAGGGATAAAATCTAAATTTTTTCTACGATAAAGAGAACATCGCCAAATTCAACTGGTTCGGCATTGGCTTTCACGATCTCTACAATTTTACACTTATATTCTGACTCAATCTCATTCATGAGCTTCATAGCCTCGACTATACACATAGTCTGCCCTGCATCAACCACATCTCCAACTCTAACATAGGGATCGGACTCCGGAGATGGAGCAATATAAAAGGTGCCGACGATAGGCGATGTGACACGCTCTTGTTTGTCTCCCAGGGGTGTTTCTGCGTTGGCACTTGGGGCATCAGATATTATCTGTTGGGACGCCGGAGAAGCTGGCGCAGGAGCAGCGGTAACCGGAGCGGCTACATGGATAATTTCTTGTTGTGATCCACGTTTTATAAATACACGATCTTCATCTGTTTCCATTTCAAACTCAGAGATGTCTGTGTCCATTATAAGTTTTACAAGGGCTTTAATGTCTTTGATATCCATGAAAATCTCTCCTGCAGGTTCATTTAATGGGTAATGTGCGTAATTTTTTGGGAACAGAAGTCAATACTCGGTGCCCGTCGTTGGTCAATAACACTGTGTCTTCAATACGTACCCCGCCAAAGTCGGGGATATAAATGCCAGGCTCGATGGTAAAAACCATCCCAGCGGTGAGCATCACTTCGGATCTAGGGGAAAGAGTCGGCCCTTCGTGCACCGCAAGTCCAATTCCATGTCCCAGCCCATGGCCGAAATATTTGCCGTAACCACACGCTTCAATATGATCGCGTGCAACCCGATCTACATCACGGGCCATCACTGACGGTGCCAGGACCTCAAGCGCCAGGTCATGCGCCTTAAGCACGCAGGCATGGATATCTCGCAGTTCCTGTTCTACCTCACCTATAGCTAGTGTCACAGTCTCATCTGAATAATAGCCGGATTTTTGTGTGCCAAAATCTATCGTGACCAGTTCGCCTGCTTCTAAAGTTTTATCGGATGCTACTCCGTGTGGGTAGGCTCCGCGCCAACCAGAAGCTACGATAAAATCAAAGGCCTTATCCTCACCGCCACAACAGCGTAAAGCGTATTCCAACTCTATCGCGATTTTGCGCTCGGTCACACCGGGTCGAATGTACGCCAAAATCTTATCAAACGCCGTTGCATTAATGTCCGCGGCCTGCTCCAAACATTCAAGCTCAGCATAATCTTTTACTTGGCGCAACTCTCCTAGATGCTTCAGGGGCTCCCAGACAATTGAGGGATCAAGATCACTAAGCTGGCTCAATTCCGCCACACTGAGGGTTGAGGCTTCAAACCCCACCCTGCTAGCACCTGTATGTTGCAGCAGTTCAACCAGCGCTGCATGCTTGGTTGTGTACGCTTCTATAGAAGCGGCACTCACTTCAGCTGTAGCTTGGGAGATATAGCGCGAATCAGTGCGAAAGTTACACAGGTCGGGAGTAATAACAAGCGCGCCATCACTGCCACTGAAGCCTGAATAGTAACGTAAATGCACAGGATCAAGAAGCAGTACTGCATCCAGTTTATTTTTTCTCAGCTCAAGTTGCAGGCGACTAAGTCGGGAATCTAACATAATCAAAAATTTTCAGCGAGAGTAAAATGTGATTCTATTTTTCATGCAGAGTACGCAGATGATGCACCAGTCCTTCGAGTGCGAGGCTGTAACCATTGGCACCAAATCCGCAGATTTGAGCTAATGCTACCGGCGCCAGACAAGAGTGGTGCCTGAATGGTTCACGCGCGTGAATATTGGAGAGGTGGACCTCAATCACTGGCAGCGCAATGGCCGCAACGGCATCGCGCAGCGCAATGCTGGTGTGGGTATAAGCTGCTGGATTTATAATAACTCCATCTGTACCGACATCAGCCGCTTGCTGAAGTGCGTCAATCAAAACACCTTCATGGTTTGATTGTATAAAACTTACTTCAACTCCAAGCTCTTGGGCTTTCAACGCAAGAACTCCGTTTATATCTTCTAGACTCAGATAACCATAGTGTTCCGGCTCGCGCCTGCCAAGCATATTAAGATTCGGGCCGTGAATTACCTGGATATGCATCTATATCTCCTGATTCAGGCCGGCGCGCAGACGCCGTGCTTCCCGTTTAAGCAGATATGAACCCTTCCCGCTCAGGGCGTTGGGTTCTAAGAGCAGTACAACGAAATATTCGTCATTAAGAACATGCACCAGCAGACTGAGATTTTCGTAATGGACGACAACTTCATTTAACGCACCAGCCTCCAGAACCTCAGCCGTCTGGCGTATGTTTTTAATTCCCGCCGCGAGTTCTACAACTAGGGCCAGCTGGTCATCAGCTGTATCGAGATTCGTGCGTACCTGTTCGATAATAATACCATCGTCTCCAAGCAGAAAAACCCCCAGTGCTCCGCTGCTTTCGTCCAGAATTGTTTGCAGAATGGGTTTAAACATTATTATCTCCTCTATTCCCCCGCTCTTGCTTGTTTTTGGTATTCAATAGCCCGTAACCAAGCACTCAACTGCTCCTGTACGGCAAAGCTTTTCGATACACTCACAGTTGCCTGTTCACAAACGCGAAGCTCATCGAGGCGTCGGCGCAACACAATATCATCGGGCTTACGGATTACGAGCTGATTCAGTGCTGCGATGGCCTTTTCCTGCATTCCTTGCTTCAGATACAGCTCAACCATGGTCTCAGTGACAAAAGGGATGTCAGTATGGTCAGGGTCGCAGTTATGCCGTCTACTTTCGAGCTGTTGGCGCAAACTTGCAGCACTTGGAGTACCACATAGGGCGGCAGTTGAAACACTATGGGAAGCAGTACCTAGAGACTCCGCTTGGCACAGCCATTTTTCGGCACGCTGGAAATTCCCCGCCTCAATTTCAATTTCAGCCAAGGTGCAAAGAGCGATACTGCAGGTAGAATCAAACCTCAACGCTTGCTCTAAAGTGGCACGCGCTTCATCTATATCTTTATGTCTGAACAAAACTTGGCCCAGTGTTGCTACGGCCCTGGAATGTCCGGGATGATGGCGCAGTCCTTGTCGAAGGATATCTGCCGCGGCTTCAAGCAAACCTATTTCCAGATAAGCACAAGCCAAAAGATAAAAAGTATCCGCCTCTGGATTACTCTCCCACTCAGACCGCAGCTGTTTAAGTTTCATTTCTGCCATAATTTACGCCACAGGTACAGGTTTGTGAGTCAAAACTGTAGAAAAAATACGTTCGGGGGCATCGACATTATAAACATCGCTCGAACCAATGCCTTGATTCAGCACCATGCGCAGTCTACCGGAGCTCACTTTTTTATCGCGCATCATGGATGTTACATATTGAGCTGAGGTGAACTGTGCAGGTACAATAGTTGGCAAGCCACATTTGTATAAAATATCTTCCACTCTGAGGATATCATTCGAGGTGCAAAATCCCATGGCCGCAGAAATGCGCGCGGCTACAACCATTCCAATGGAAACGGCTTCTCCGTGGAGAACAACACCATAACCACATAGTTGCTCAACTGCATGCCCAAAAGTGTGGCCGAAGTTAAGCAAGGCACGCACTGACTGCTCTGTTTCGTCCCGAGCGACGATATCGGCCTTGATGCTGCAACAACGCATAATAGCATAGCCAAGCGCCGCAGGCTCCCTGCGCAATAGCGCCTCAAAATTATCTTCAATCCAAGCGAAGAACTCTCCGTCGGCGATGATACCATATTTCACTACCTCTGCCAGTCCTGCGCGAAAATGTCGTTTTTCCAGAGTATCCAGGGTGGAGGTATCGATAACAACCTTAAGGGGTTGATAAAAGGCCCCGATCATATTTTTGCCCAGAGGATGGTTGATGGCTGTTTTTCCGCCAACGGAACTGTCGACCTGCGCTAAGAGAGTGGTAGGAATCTGCACAAAAGGAATGCCACGCATATATGTAGCTGCTGCAAATCCTGCCATATCACCTATCACGCCGCCACCAAGAGCGACAATGGTTGTATTTCGATCGCATGCGCGTTCGAGCATGTAGGTGTAAACTATGTCCAGAGTGTGTGCGTTTTTATATTCTTCGCCATCAGGGAGGACAATGGTGTCTACCCGATAGCCGGCCTGTTGCAATTCATGTTCAACTTGAGAGCCATACAGGGGACCAACTACGTCATTGGTAATCACTACCACATGCTCTGCCAATTGGAGCGAAGCCAGCAACTCGCCCAAATGCGTAAGCGAACCATCACCCTGAACTATATAATATGAGCGTTCAGCCAACTCTACCTTCATCTGCTGCATATCGACATAATCCCTAGCGGTATAATACCAAGTAAATACTTAAAAATGCTAAACTAACGCTGAATTCAATTAAATTAAGAGGCGATCCTACTTACAATATTTTGAGCGATGACGTCCGGAGTAAGGCCAGCAGTGTTGATTATAATATCTGCGTTCTCATACAGTGGCAAACGCTCTTGCAGCAGAAGTTGCAGCCTGTCAGACTCAACGTTGTCCGCAAGAGGTCTATTGGATACTTTCTGCAAGCGTCTGTTGATCTCTGCCCAGGGAACATGCAGATAAACCACGGTGCCGTACCGGTGCATCATCTCCCGATTCCGCACACGCTCCACCATACCCCCACCCGTCGCAATTACCCGGCAAGCAGGGTTGGGAGATAATTTAGGGTGACTTCCTTCACTCAACGTCGGAACAGTATCAGCGCAGCACAAATCACATAAAACGGCGGTTTCACAAGAGCGAAAAGATTCTTCTCCGTAGTGGGCAAATATTTCCTTAACGCTCATGCCCAGACGTTGCTCAACCATTGCATCTGTATCGAGAAATCGAGCCTCAAGCATCTGTGCCAGGATCCGCCCGACTGTAGACTTGCCAGCCGCCATAAAACCAGTTAAGAAAATATATTTTTGCCTCATACAACCCATTTTTTATTACAAAGTGACCTACCTTTAAAACCACAAGCAAAAAAAGACAGGCATAGCCTGTCTTTTTTAAGAATGTTGCTTATCCAAACATCACTCTGCAATGCGCGGAGTAATAAAAATCAACAGCTCATTTCTAGTATTACTCTTACTGCGTGATTTAAACAGATGTCCTAAAAAAGGAATATCCTTGAGCAGTGGGGTCCCAGTTTCACTATCCTGCTGATTCTCTACATAAATTCCACCTATAACGGTGGTTTCTCCATTTCTAAGGAGAAGTTTAGTTTCAGCTTCCTTGGTATCGATAGATGGAGCACTTCCGGCGCCAGTAGAAACTGTATTACCTATTGTGCTATTTGAAGCTTTAATTTTAAGAATGATAGTATTATCCGGATTAATCTCAGGAGTCACTATAAGAGCCAAGGTTGCGTCTTCGAATTCTGTGGTTGTACCATCCTGGCTGACAGACTGATAGGGTATAGACGTACCTTGCTCGATTCTGGCTTCTTCACCATCGAGAGTCAGAACCTTTGGGGAGGAAACAACGCGGCCTTTGCCCGCTGTTTCCAATGCTGAAATTCTCAAGTCTAGAACCGTGGAATCAAAACCTAAGCGTCCAAAGGTAAATGCGCTACCTAAACCGCCGGTTCCCGTTGTAGTGGGCAGAAGGAACGATCCCCCCAAACCAACATCAGCCGAGTCCATGTTCTGCGTACCGATGCTACCTGTCTTACTATTATCATAGCTGAAACCCCAGTTAACCCCAAAGTCTAAACCGTCTGAGGTGTTTGCTTCAACGATGCGCGCTTCAATCATTACCTGCTTGGCGGGTTCGTCCAACTCTTTGATGAGGTCTCTTACTTCATCCAGTTTAGAAGGGATATCAGTAACCATGATCTTCTTGCTGCCCTTAATAACCTTAACTTTTCCCTGCTCAGAGAGCATATCTTTGATCACAGCTTCAAACGATTTTGCATCTTTATAGTTGATGTCGAATATTGCAGTTCCGGTATCTTCCAAGCCTTTAAGTTCCTGCTTGGCGCGCAGACGCGCTGTTTCCATGCTCTGAATCTTTTTCAGGGGGAGCACACGCACTACATTGCCCTTCTCGATCATCCCCAATTCCTGTATTTCTAATACAAGATCTAAGGCCTGGTCCCAAGGCACATCCTGCAGGCGTAATGATATTTTGCCTTGCACTTCTTCCGAAACGATCAGGTTCATGCTACTGATTTCACCAATTAGGCGCATAACCTTACGAATGTCCGCATCATCAAACGCAAGAGAGATCGGCTCACCTGTGTATACCTTCTCGGCTTCAGTTTTTTCAGGCAGAGAATTGATTTGGGTACCAGATGACAGAGCTTCAAGCACCGCACCAACAGTAGGGTTTTGCTCCACTACCTCTGAGGACTCGCCCTGATACTGCGTTGAGCGTGCAGCTTGTGTTTGAGCTCGCGATGTTTCAGACACACCAGAGGCAGGACTGAGCATATCTATGCTGACATGCATATTTCCGGGCGCTGAATCTGCGAAAACGCTATTGTCGCAGCGAAATTCTAGTACTCCGGCATTCAGAGCCACTCCGTATTCAACAGTATCTTTGAGCTGCACTGCGAACATTACGTTGCGCACCTCATCAACAATGGTGGAATATGGTGTTATTTGCAAGATAGAGCTGGGAAATACTGACGCATCTATTACCCGGCGCAAACTTCTAGGTAGTGCGGCGTTGGTAACACCGAAACGTACTGTGTTACCTTGGGTGCGGGGTTGAATCAATTCGACCTGCTGCGTAGCACCAGCGAAATCTGCCATAAAGACTGATTCAGAGCCATCGAGGTTGAAATCCAGGGCATTTACCACGGCAGGAGCCCCAGTTGCGTTTGCAAATGCCTTTTGCTCTGACACGAGCTTAGTACCTGACGTTGTTTTGGTAACGGTATTTGCCCCGCTACGCCCCCCAGCCCCTTCGGACCAGTCAACAACTATTTCCCGACCTTCGACATACACTTCCGCATGGGGCAAACTGCCCCCAGCAGCGTCAAAGACAAACCTGGTTTTATCTGCATATACCCCAACACGCATAGCACTGAAACCAGAATGCAGCATATACGAACGCTCAGCAAATGCCGGCGCAACGTGCGCTACATCCACCACAAGACGTTCTGGAGCTCCAAGGGTATAAGAATTAAACACAGGATTATCTATATCTGTGGCAATGGAGGCTGTATCGACCCCAAACTGCACCGTTGTTGCCGTACCCATCTGTGCATGTGCGTAGGGTGACATAGCAGGTAGCAATAAAAGAGCAAACAGCATAATCGATGGCACCGTTGGCAGAAAAACATTTCTCAACTTCATATTCATTCCCCTTCTCCCTGAGGTAGCGCTATGCGCTTAGTTTCTGTTCGCGTTGTTCCGGAAAAATCACGAAAGCGCTCCTCAATAATTATCGCATTTGGAGTTATGGCTTGCACGACCCCTTTATTCCTACCTATTTTAACTCCAGGAGTCAGGGTATATGCTTTATTGTCCGGGGCCTCAACCATGGCACGCGGCTCATCTTTCCCGATCACTATTGCAATAAGACGTATCTCTTTTAAACCGAATTTCTGTAATGGCGTCAGTGGTTCGGCATCATCTGCAACCGGATCTTTAATCGCCAGCAAGGATGTGAATGGGTCTCGCTTCCCCCGTTCGTCATACACAAACTTCGGATTTTCCAGTTCTGGCTCAACCGTTATGACTTCTTCTGCCTTAGCAGGTGCTGTACGCACGGGCGCTGCGGCACTTCGGGTTTGCACTGACTTTAGCTCATTTGGCTTATCGTCTGAACACCCTGCTGCCATCCAGAAGGTAAGGAAGGCAAATATTACTGCGTATCGGCGCATGTTTATTTCCCTTTCTCTGTGCTGGGTGTTTCGATGAAACGATAGGTGACGGTACGGCAAGATACAGATAGGAGTGTGGTGCCGGAATCCTGCTGAGGCTTGCTTAGCTTTATATCTTTAACATTTACAATCCGTGCTATCCGGGAAACAGCCTGACAAAATAGCGCCATCTGATGATAACTGCCTTTCAAATCCAGACTAACTGGCACCTCCGCATAGAAGTTTTTTACCACCTCATTCTCGGGTTTGAACTGTAAAACTTCTAATCCATTGTCCCGCGCCAGTCCCGCTATGCTGCTGAGCAGAGAGGGTATTTCTTTCTGATTCGGCAACTCATTCAGAGCAAGGTCTAGGCGTCTCTTCATATCCTCGTACTCTGCCTTAAATTTTGGCAGATTGTTGGCGATGCGTCGGCTTTCTTGCAGTTCTACTAATAGTTTTTTATTCTGAGTTTGCTTGCTGGCTAGTTCTTCGCGTGCGGGATAATAAAGAAAATATATATAGGCTCCCACCAGCAAAACTGACACCGATACCAGAATAAGTACTCGCTGATACAGGGGCAACTTCAGAAGTTTTTCAATTTGCGGGTTCATGATTTACGCTCCCCTACTTATCGTCATCTGCCACTCCAGGATTTTCTGCTCGGCATGATATATCGAAATTCTGCAACCTCAGGCCATCCTGTACTTTTTGTTTAGTGACCTTAAGATCCACCTTTGAATAATAAGGAGAACGTTCTAAATTGGTCATAAAAACCGCCACATCGTTCTCTGTAAGGCCAACTCCGCTGATCTGCACTGAGCCATTTTTTTCGGTGAACGAGGTGAGCCACAGCTTTTCAGGCAGAGCTCTTATTAATTCATCCATTAGGTGCACTGGCACTGATTTGGACGCCCGCAGCTCATTCATGATCTTAAGCTTGTTGCGCAGTTCTTCCTGCAATTTCTTGAACCGATTCACCTCGCCTATCTTTTTCTTCAAACTGCTTATCTCGCGCCGATTGTCATTTATCTCCTGCTCAACAGCAGCAATGTCGGATGTAACCATAGAGTGGAAGACGTAGCAAACTCCTCCCAATAACAACAACATCGACACCGCCACAATCAAGTTATTCCGCATCTGAATCTGCTTCTGTACCGCCTTGACCGGAAGCAGGTTTATTTTAATCATAGCTTGTCTCCAAAGGTTCTTGTAGCCAGACCGGCAGCGACGGCATAGAAAGGCGCCGAGGCCTTGACAAATTCAAGGTCGAAAGCACTCTCCTTGACACTTATGCGGCTGAATGGATCCAGCAGGGCCACAGGCATATCTAACGAATGTTCACATTTATCCATCAGCCCGGAAGTAAGACACACGCCACCGGTAAGATAAACCTTGGAAACTTTTTCATCGTTAAAGGTAGCAGAAAAAAAGTCCAGCGCGCGCACGATCTCCTGGACAAGATTATCGGAAACCTGATCGATAACGGTGTGCGCTTCATCACTGTCTACACCATCAAATGAACCGCTTAATTTCAGCATTTCAGCATCATCGTTGCTGAGCCCAAAATGTTTCTGCAACTCTTCGTTGTACGCAGCTCCCCCCATCTGGATCTCACGCGTGAACACTGAAACACTATTCTTGAGAATATTAAGTTGTGCGACACTAGCACCAATGTCTATCAAGGCCACTACATCGAGGAGCTCTTCGGAATATAACGAGCAGTAGATATTTTCGACAGCGAAACTTTCAACATCTACAATCACTGGCACTAATCCACTTTCCCTGATTACGCCAGTATACTCATTAATAAACTCCCTTCTGGCTGCAACAAGTATGACCTCCATCTGTCCCTGATCCACTGGGTCAGGGCCGATGATTTGAAAGTCCAAATAAACGTCCGCTATGTCAAAGGGGATATACTGCTCAGCTTCCCATTGAATAGACCCGCCAAGCTCTTCATCTGTCATTAACGGAAGGGATATTTTACGGATGATTACAGAATGACCTGAAACAGCGATGGTAACATCTGCATTCTTACCTAGCTTGTTGCGTACAATTAAATCTTTTATTGCTTGAACTACTGCGCTGGAGTCCATAATCGAACTATCCACAACAGCCTCAGGGGGCAGCGGTTCCAAGTCAAGAGCTTTAAGTATATACCCCGACTTTGATTGCTTCAGTTGAGCCAGCTTGATAGCACTGGCACCAATATCTATTCCGACAATCGCTTTTTTTGATCCAAACATAATTATAAATTCCCGTCCCGAAACAGCAGCTTTCTGGTCGACCCGATATCTTCGACAAGGAAGCTGACCTTGACCACCCCATCACCGGGGCCAGACCAAAACTGGAAGAATCTTCAACTTAAACATCCAAAGCAGATGTTTTCATGCCTTACAAAGACTTGAACTATTAAGTATTATCGGCACTAGGTCAATAAAATTTAAATAAAAAATTAAAGCACTCAATGGGATTTGAAGCGCGCAGCTTTTGCCTCCCTGCACATTTACTGCTAATTCCACCGTGTTCTTCCAACGAACCTCATAAAAATTTACTATCCCGTTACAAATTAAATTCAAATCAATTATCAACGAGAACGTACTGTTTTGTCAATCAAGTTTAAACATAGTCAAATGTGATTATCAGGCAATCATGAGACGTCTAGAGCCGTACGGGCATATAGTTTTTCTTGCGAATCTTATTTTAGTTCGGTTAAACGTAGAAAAACCCCAAATACCATCTGATTATCTGTGCTCCAGCAAACAAATATACTAGGGAAGCCGATGCAATAAATGGCCCAAACGGAATCGCCAAACGGCCATCAGCCCTTTTTATTAGCATGAGGGGAACGCCTACCGCTGTTCCCATGAGAGAACTAAAAAATATCACCGGCAATATCGCCTTGTACCCAAGAAAGGCACCAACCATTGCCAAGAGCTTGATATCTCCACCACCCATGCCCTCCTTACCTGTGAACAGGGCATAAAGATAAGCCACTGCGAATAAACTTCCCCCTCCCAGAAGAGCACCCAGAATGGAATCCTGCCAGGAAACCCACGGCAGTACAAATGAAGCAGCAAATCCGACAATCACCCCTGGGAGGCTGATTACATCTGGGATTATACGATGGTCAATATCTATAAAGGTGATCACAATCAGAGATGACACAAACAGAAACAGCACAAGTGAAGTCATTGAAAAAGCTGAAACATGAAATACAGCCAGATAAAGTAGGGCGTTGAGGAGTTCTACCGCTGGGTAACGCCAGCTTATAGGTTTATGACAAAACCCACACTGGCGCCGAAGAACCAGAAAACTGAGCACTGGGATATTGTGGTACCAGCGCAGCGCCGAATTGCACGCGGGACAGTGTGAAGCCGGAAACACAATGGATTGGCGAAGTGGAATCCTGTAGATGCACACATTCAGAAATGAGCCCACAACTGCGCCGAAAACAAACACCGCGGCATAAGCTATTACATCTTGCTCAGGCATAGAACTATCTCCTGCAAATTAAAGTCACGGGCAATAACGTTTGAGCATTATTGCATATTTCCAACTCCTGGCACAGCGAGTTTTTCAATCTGGACATTACCTGTGCAGGACAAAAAAGGCCGCCCTTAGACTACGCGGGCGGCCTCCATACTATCCTCCATACTATATATAGCTTACCTAATTCTATTCGAGCACCAATATAAGCACATCCTGTTGCACCAGAGCACCTTCCCCCAGAAAGATTTCTTTTACCACACCATCAATTTTAGCGCGTACATTGGTTTCCATCTTCATCGCCTCGGTGACCAGAAGAGTGTCTCCAGCCTTCACTTCGTCTCCAACGGATACATTCATTTTAAATATCTTGCCCGGCATTGGGGCACCAACATGCTTATCGTTATCCGAGTCAACCAGGACAATCTCCGCAGTGTCGGTATCGACAGAAAGATCTTTTACGCTAACCTGACGCGGCTCTCCGTTAAGTTCAAAGAAAATACAGCGGGAGCCATCCTTACTAACCTCTCCAACAGCTGTGAGCTTCACGATCAGTGTTTTGCCTGCCTCAATTTCTATACTAACTTCATCACCTGGTTCCAGACCATAAAAATATAACGGGGTGGAAAGAACAGAGGTGTCGCTATACAAATGACGGTGTCGATCAAATTCCTCGTACACACCAGGATAGAGTACGGCTGAAGAAACATCGCGATCCTTCACTTCGTGTCCAAGCTTGTGCTCTAGTTCCTTCTTTCTTGCTTCAAAATCTACCGGCTCCAGAAACTCGCCCGGACGATGAGTAAAGGGCTCTTCATCCTTGAGAATAATCTTCTGCAACTCCGGCGGGAACCCCCCATATGGCTGTCCAAGCATTCCCTTGAAGAAGTCCACCACTCCTTGTGGGAATGTCAGCTCTTCCCCACGCTGCATTACATCATCGGGCTCAAGGTTGTTTTGTACCATAAACATGGCCATATCTCCGACTATCTTGGAGGATGGCGTGACCTTTACTAGATCGCCGAACATATCGTTAACCTTGCGGTACATATGCTTACACTCTTCCCAGCGATCGCCGAGACCAAGCCCTTCAACTTGTGGCTTGTAGTTGGAATACTGGCCGCCAGGAATCTCATGATAGTACACCTGTGCTGTGCTGGCGCGTAACTCCGACTCAAAGGGCTCGTAGTAGGTCCTTACGGTTTCCCAATAATTGGCAAGTTGCTGCATCCCATCTTTATCTAGCTTCGGATCCCAGATGGTCCCTTCCAAGGTAGCAAGTAAAGCATTCATGCTCGGCTGTGAGGTAAGCCCAGAAATAGAGGACAGCGCCGTATCGACAATATCTACCCCTGCCTTGGCCGCCATCAGCAACATGGTTCCTCCATTACCTGAGGTATCATGGGTATGAAGATGGATGGGGATACTGATCTCTTCCTTAAGGGCCTTGATAAGTTTTTCCGCCGCAAACGGTTTCAACAATCCAGCCATATCCTTGATTCCAAGGATATGTGCCCCCATTTTTTCCAGTTCCTTGGCCATACCAATATAGTACTCAAGCGGATACTTATCCCGCTTTGGATCGGAGATATCTCCGGTGTAACACATGGCTGCTTCGCAAATGGCGCCTTCTTGCTGCACCGCCTCCATAGCGACCTTCATCCCTTTGGTCCAGTTAAGAGAGTCAAAGACACGGAAGACATCAATACCACCTTTGGCCGCTTTGGATACAAAATCCTGCACAACATTATCGGCGTAATTGGTGTAGCCAACGGCATTAGAACCACGCAACAACATCTGGAACAGGGTATTGGGCACCTTGGCGCGCAGACGATCTAAGCGTTCCCACGGATCTTCGGTTAAAAACCGCATAGCCACATCGAAGGTTGCACCGCCCCACATTTCAAGAGAAAACAATCCCCCCGCAAGGTGGCTGGTCGCTTCAGCTATTTTCTCCAGATCGTAGGTACGCACTCGAGTCGCCAGCAACGATTGATGCGCATCACGCATAGTGGTATCGGTGATGAGCAGGTGCTTCTGGTCCTTTACCCACTTCGCTAACCCTTCGGGCCCTTTATCCAGCAGGATATCCCTAGTTCCACGCAGACAAGTGGCTGAATTGGCAATTTCAGGCACGTTAGCCTCACGCAGGTCCTTAAGACGCAGGCGTTTTTTGATGTTTGGATAACCATTGACAGAAACATGTCCGATGTACTGCAACAACTTGTTAGCCCGGTCCTTTTTCTCCGGAATAATAAATAACTCCGGATGGGTATCCAAGTATGAGGTGTCGCATTCTCCCTTTATAAAGGGTTCATGATTGATGACATTTTCTAGAAAGCCGATATTGGTCTTGACCCCTCTGACCCTGAATTCCTTCAGCGCACGATTCATGGTGCGGCAAGCATCGACAAAGTTGATCCCCCAGGTGGAAACCTTGACCAACAGAGAATCGTAATATGGGGTGATTTCAGAACCGGCAAAGCCATTGGCCGCATCCAGACGGACACCAAACCCGACGGCGGTACGATACGCTTTTATGGTTCCAAAATCGGGGGCGAAATTATTGGCCGGGTCTTCGGTGGTAACGCGACACTGTATGGCATACCCGCGCAATTCTATGTCGCTTTGCTGCTTGATCCCGATCTGCGGATCGGAGAGTTTGTACCCCTGCGCTACCAGAATCTGCGTCTGTACCAGGTTGCGCATGGTGACCAGCTCGGTCACGGTATGCTCCACCTGAATGCGTGGATTGGTTTCAATAAAGTAGAACTTACCCTCTTTATCCATGAGAAATTCGACAGTGCCGGCATTAATGTACCCAACCTCGCGTACTATCTGCATGGCGTACTTGCACACTTCTTCGCGTTTTTCCTGGCTCAGAGATGGCGAAGGTGCCAGTTCAATAACCTTTTGATGTCGGCGCTGTATGGAGCAGTCACGTTCAAAATAATGGACCAAATTGCCGTGTTGATCCCCCATAACCTGCACTTCGATGTGTTTGGGACCATCTATATACTTCTCTAGAAACACGGTTCCGTCACCGAAGGCAGCTTTAGCCTCTGATGACGCAGATTTAATACTTTCAACGAGCTCTTCGCGCTTGCGCACTACACGCATGCCACGCCCACCACCACCGGATGCAGCCTTCACAATAAGCGGATAGCCGCACTCTTTGGCAAACAGCAGGGCATCCTCTTCTGTCTTCACCGGGCTTTTTGTCCCCATAACTATCGGCACGCCTGCCGCTATAGCTACTTCACGCGCAGCCACCTTATTCCCAAGGCGTCGCTGGATATCGGCGGTGGGGCCGATAAAGGTAATCCCCGCGCGCTCACATGCTTCAGCAAACTCAGGATTTTCCGATAAAAATCCGTATCCGGGATGAATTGCATCCACCCCTTTAGCCCGCGCCAGCGCAATAATTTCATCAATACCCAGGTAAGCGTCGATCGGACCCTTACCCTTCCCGATCATGTAGGCTTCATCCGCCTTGTAGCGGTGCAGAGCGACCTTATCTTCTTTAGAATAGATGGCCAGGGTGCTGATCCCCAACTCAGTGCATGCACGAAAGATTCTTATGGCGATTTCACCACGATTAGCCGCCATAATTTTTTTAAACTGCTTTATTGCCATAGTGACTCCATTCCCGCTGGTAAATGCTTTTAATACCAGATAAAAAAACGGCCATTTTTTTAGCCATACTTTAAAATACGTTTTATTTCAAATACTTACGCAAGTAAAACAGAATTGTCAATAATATGTCAAGTACAAATGCCGACAACGATCCTGACACTCCCTATCTTTTTTATGGGTAATAATACCAGATACCTAAGAATAGCCCGCAGGATAAACTGCTATTTGCTTAATCTTGCGGTCTCTAATTGAGAAAAACTTTCGCCACTATTTATACCTAGCATAGTATCAGTCGAGCTGGTAATGTAGTCAAAAAAATGACGCTAAGCGCCCAAAGGGACACGACCTTGAATGGAGGACGCCATGGTCAACGCATTAGACATCCTGCTTATTGATGATGATATTCAGAGCAGCAAACTGCTCCGTATCGCACTGGAGCGAGCTGGATACAGTGTGACAAACACCTTTTGTGGCGAAGCAGCACTGCAGATTCTGGCGCACAACTCCTTCGCCATTGTCATTACCGACCTGATTCTACCCGACATAAGTGGACTAGACATCCTCAAGCACCTGCAGGACAAAGCTCCGCAGACAACTGTGATTCTAATTACAGGCTACGCTTCAGCCGAAACCGCCGTTGAAGCTATGAAAAATGGTGCTTTTGATTATATCACCAAGCCTATAAATATCGACAAACTGATACTGATAATATCCAAGGCACTGGAAAAACAAAAACTGATTGAAGAAAACTTATTCCTGCGCCGCCAACTTCACAACAAACACAGCTTCGCCAATATTATCGGAACCAGCGCCGCGATTCAGGCTGTTTTCTCCCGGATGAAAAAGGTGCTGGACACTGATTCATCCATTCTCGTTTTAGGTGAATCAGGCACGGGTAAAGAACTAGTAGCACGCGCACTTCACTATAATGGACCCAGGCAAGACAAGCCGTTTGTAGCTATCAACTGCGGGGCCATTCCGGAGGATCTACTCGAAAGTGAGTTGTTTGGCCATATGCGCGGGTCGTTCACCGGGGCGATAAAGAACAAACCGGGGAAATTTGAGCAAGCAAACGGCGGCACTATCTTCCTGGATGAAATTGGCACCATGCCGGTGCATCTGCAATTAAAACTGTTACGGGTTCTGCAGGAACACGAAGTGGAACCAATTGGAGCCAATCACTCGATAAAACTGGATATACGGATTATTTCAGCTACCAATACCAACTTAGAAGAGATGATCGAGGATGGAACATTTCGGGAAGACTTATTCTATCGTCTTAATGTAATTCCGATAACCTTACCCCCTTTGCGCGAGCGTAAAGAAGATATTTCTATCTTGGCACGCCATTTTCTTAAAAAGAGCTGTAAAAACCTGAAATGTGAGCCTCTTGTTTTTTCCAATGATGTATTCGGGGTACTGGAGCAGTATGCTTGGCCTGGGAATGTGCGGGAACTGGAGAATATCATTGAACGCACTGCAGCGCTATGCGATAGCACCAGGATAGAGATTAAAGACCTGCCTGCACACATATCCGGAATTAACAAACCACACTATCAAGTGATCACCACCTTGCCAAGCACTGGCCTTGATATGGCGTTTCAACTCCAACTGATCGAACGCGACTGGATACGTCAGGCACTGGATCAAAGCACTGGAGTGAAGGCGAAGGCCGCTGATTTGCTCAATATTAAGCGCACAACCCTAGTGGAAAAAATGAAACGTCTGGGAATTGTAGATTGAAACGCCCTCAACTATTACACTAGATCAGTTCGGCGCAACACGCGCGCGCAAAACCTCCTCCCCGCATAGGTTGTATACTTCTAACAATCTCTTCTGTTCCAGCTTCCTAACACTATCAAAGTCCACTCCCTTGCGCTCCAGAAGCATCCTAAGTGCATCTATCACGTATGGATAATTTCACCCACCAGTTTTGTTGAGATAAAAATTCGCTGGGGTGGATAGGCGCCTGATTGCTCTGTCCAACTGACAATATACACACGCATAACTGCAGTACTTGGGTGGAATATTATTGATTCCTAGACTGCGACCCAGACGTCGTGATGGTACTAAGCCCAAAGATATGCATGGTTAATCTCCTTAAAAACCAGGTGCGGGGTTTAAACATGGATTGCACTCCCACATTAGTAAGCTATATACAAAAATGGGATACTGACACCATGTCTGACGTGCTGACACCTCGATCTGGTTATTTAGCCTAGCGTACAGTTGTTTGCCGCCCTTAAATGTTGCAAGGCATATATATATTTCATTTGACTCCAAGGTAAAAATGCTACTAAGGTGCACATATGTCAATACATAGCCATATTTGACAAAACAAGAGCTATATGAGAAAAAATGAGCCCTGTGGGATAAGCCTGCGGGAAAAACTTAAAAGAGCTGAAAAATCCTAAAAACCTGATAAACCTGTATCGAAGTAGATACCATGGAAAGACACAATTAAGCTCAGGGGTTTTGGATGAGCCATTAGGCAGGAGAGATATGTACGTCAACGTCAAAGATACTGCCAAGCTACTGTCAGTATCGGAAAAAACTGTCTACCGCTGGATCAAGCGCAGCCTGGTTCCTACCTATAAGGTGCATGGCAGCTATAGATTTAAGCGCGCGGAGCTACTTGACTGGGCCACTTCCAAACGCAGACATGTAATCGAAGAGCCTTTTGAAACTACTCAGGGTGAAAAAGAGCCTCTCCCCAGCTTGACTGACTCACTTAGCGCCGGAGGGATTATATATAGAGTGGCCGGCAATAATCGCGATGAGGTTCTGGCTGATGCTGTTAATCATCTGCGCATGCCCGATGAAATAGACTTAAAAATGCTTAAACGGATGTTGCTCATTCGAGAAGAGCTTTCCTCCACCGGCATAGGAGACGGCATCGCTCTGCCCCACCCTCGCAATGCACTTCTAGAACACCTTATCCGTGCCAAGGTCAATATATGCTTTCTGGAGAACCCTGTTGAGTTTGCTGCTCTGGATGGGAAATCGGTTCACACGTTGATCATTGTAGTATCTCCATCGCTGCGCATTCAACTACACCTTTTATCACTTCTGCACTTGGTGCTGCGCGACCCTGCTCTCAGACAGATGTTGGCCACCCAACCAGGGCGAGAGGAGGTTATTGAAGCAATACAGACCGCCGAGAGGCAGCTTGCTTCCGTGTAACATTTAGTATTTCAATCTTCAATCCCCAAACTGCAGGACTTAGCCACATGTATTTACAACTAGCTCATTTCGGAGTGCTTTTAGCTTTACTAGCGGCGGCGGTGTCTCTGCCCATACGCAGCATAAGCGCCGGAGCACGTATGGCATTTACCCTGTTGGGCTTGTCTGGCCTAGTCACTGCTGTGAGCGGATGCATGGGGATGCTCACAGGTTGCAGCTTGAATCTAATTTTGCCTATTGGCTTGCCATGGCTTAACAGTCATCAACATCTTGATCCCCTAGCTGGTTTCTTCCTCATCATTGTCGGAGGTGTAACGGCAATCGTTTCGCTGTTTGGGCCGAGCTATATAATTGGCAGTGTCAGCGATTCAGCGGCGGCACGTACTCTGGCGTTCTTCACCGGCCTGTTTGTAGCTGGGATGTATCTGGTTATCTTGGCGGCCGATGCATTCTCTTTCATGGTTGCGTGGGAGTTGATGTCGGTAGCAAGTTACTTTCTGGTCGCTCATGAACACCATAAAAAGGAAAACGTTGCCGCAGCGTTTATCTATCTGCTCATGGCGCAAGCTGGGGGGCTGTTCATCCTGCTAGGCTACGGTGTGCTTGCTGGTTTCGGCACAGGTTTTACCTTCGCTGATATGCAGGCCGCAACCCTGCCGGAACACTGGCAACACATCGCCTTTGCTTTGGCTTTTATCGGTTTTGGCATGAAAGCGGGGATTGTCCCCCTGCATGTGTGGCTGCCCCAGGCACATCCAGTAGCGCCCTCACATATCTCTGCTCTGATGTCGGGCGTGATGTTAAAGGTGGCAGTCTATGGTTTTATCCGTTTCTGCTACGGTCTGCTTGGCACCTTCTACTGGCAGTGGGGAGTTATCATTCTGCTAGTCGGGTGTGCATCAGCCTTGCTGGGAATACTCTATGCCTTGATGCAGCAAGACTTAAAACGCCTGCTGGCATACTCCAGTGTGGAAAACATTGGCATTATCTACATGGGTTTGGGTTTATCGGTGCTGTTTGCCAGTAACGGAAACCCTGTACTCGCCGCGCTGGGTCTGGTAGCAGCACTATATCATTGTGTGAACCACGCCCTGTTCAAAAGCCTTCTATTTCTTGGAGCAGGCGCACTCATCAACCAAAGCGGCCAGCATGATTTAAATCGTATGGGTGGTCTAATGCGCCTCATGCCTATAACAGCCATTTGCTTTCTGGTGGGCTGCATCAGCATTTCTGCATTGCCTCCATTTAATGGTTTTGTCTCCGAATGGCTCACATTCCAGACTGCCCTGCAGGGCACAGTGCTGGATAGTGGAGTCACCAAATCCATCATTGCGGTAGCTGCTGCCTCTCTGGCACTTACTGGTGCTCTGGCTGCAGCCTGTTTTGTCAAGGTGTTTGGCATCGCATTTCTAGGGCAGGCACGTCATCAGGATACGTTACAGGCGCATGAAGTGTCCTTTGGTATGCGCGCGAGTCAGATCTTGCTGGCGTCGGGTTGTCTGTTGCTGGGGATTTTCCCCAGTGCTGCAATCAACAGTATGCAAACTATCCCCACTGACCTGCTGGGCATCGGCCTGAGTCAGGTTGAGGCCGGTGGATGGTTGTGGCTCACTCCCATTTCGGCACGCGCATCTTCATATGGTGCCCCCCTGGTCTTGTTCGGTATAAGCATTGCCTGGGCTGGAGCCTATCTGCTGTTACATCCACGACGGCGAAAAACTCCGGTGCGTTACAGCCCCAGGTGGGATTGCGGTTTCGGCTCTCTAAGCACACGCAATCAGTACACGGCCACGAGTTTTTCCCAGCCGATTCGGCGTATTTTTCGTCCTGTCTGGCCTATAGATGAGAGGATTGATCCTCCCACACCCGCTGCTGAAGGGGGACGTTACTCCGTGCACGTCGGTGACTGGGCGTGGGAGAAACTCTATCTACCTCTGGGCAGAATGGTCCAGCGCAGTGCGAAAATGGTGACCAAGATTCAAGGTGGGAATATCCGCACCTATCTGGCGTATTCCTTTTTTACTCTCATCATTATGTTGTGGATAGTCATATGAATGTGAGCGGTTGGATTCTTGCCCTAGGACAGACAGCACTTCTGATCTTACTTGCTCCTTTGTTAAGTGGCTGGATTAAATGGGTAAAGTGCAAATTCCAGAATCGGCGCGGACCTATTCCATGGCAGCCCTACCGTGATTTGGCCAAGTTATTTCGCAAAGAGGTGGTTGTGGCGCAGCAAGCTTCTCCGCTTTTTCGTGCCACACCATATCTAGTATTCAGTGTGACCGTGCTGGCCAGCTCAATTGTTCCTGCATTTGCAGTGGGTCTACCCACAGCTGTCATTGCTGATGTAATTGTCATGGTAGGTTTTTTTGCGCTGGCACGCTTTTTCTTATGTCTGGCGGGGATGGACCTTGGCACCGCTTTTGGCGGCATGGGCGCATCGCGCGAGGTTACTATTTCATCCCTGACGGAACCGGCCATGTTGTTGGCTATTTTTACTCTAGCCATGACCTTTACCAGCACCAATCTGGACGCCATGGTGCTCTATACTCTGACCCAACCGTTCCAGATCTACCCATCGTTTATTTTTGCCGGCATGAGTCTGTTGTTGGTGGGTGTTGCAGAATGTGGGCGCATTCCTATCGACAATCCGGCCACCCATCTGGAACTCACCATGATACACGAGGCCATGATCCTGGAATACAGCGGACGCCATCTTGCTCTGCTGGAATGGGCTTCGATGCTAAAAATGCTGATATTTGGGGTTTTAATCTGCAATCTGTTCCTCCCTTGGGGTACCGCTCTGCACCTGGAACCGACAGCCATCGCCATAGGATTATTGACTCTGGGGATAAAACTGATGGGACTCGGCTTCGTTCTGGCAGCATCTGAGTCGGTCTTAGCCAAAATGCGCCTGTTCCGTACCCCGGAACTTCTGAGTCTGGCTTTCATAATTGCCCTGCTGGGGATGCTTGGCCACGTAATACTGGAGGTGCACTGATGAATTTTACAGTCTTGACCATGGCAGAACAGATAATCCTCACCCTGGCGGCACTCATGCTGTTCACCTCTTTTCTACTCTTGGCGCAGACCCGTTTGCTCACCCTGATCCATATATTTGCACTGCAGGGAGCTCTACTGTTTGCGACCACCCTAGTAATAGCATTCACCTACGGGCGCCACCATTTGTTGATCTCTGCGGCTTTGACCCTGGGATTAAAGGTGTTTTTTATCCCGATACAGCTGCAAAAACTAGTCACCCGGCTGGATATTAAACGCGAAGTTGAGGTAGTGGGCAATCCGTCCTTGATTATGTTTGGAGCCGCGGCGCTGGTGCTTTTTAGTTATTATGCCGTTCTTCCTATCCGCGAACTCTCCATGCTGGCTACACGCAACACCATCGCCGTGTCGTTGGCGATTGTACTGCTGGGAATGCTACTCATTATCTCACGCCGTAAGGCGGTGGTGCAGGTAGTTGGATTTATGTGCATGGAAAATGGCCTGATGTTCGCTGCTGTAGCAGCTACTCAGGGCATGCCCATGGTTGTGGAGATGGGGGTGGCGCTAGACGTGCTCGTGGCAGCCATTCTGTTTGGCATCTTCTTTTTCCAGATTCGGACAGAGTTTGGCACCCTCGATGTCGACAAACTCAATCTCCTGAAAGAAGTTGACTGATGAATGCCCTCTATTTAACCCTGTTGTTACCGCTAACAGGTGCGGTAATCCTTGCCTTTTGCGGACATATGCGCATCGCTGGCAGGCTAAATCTACTTGTGTGTATCGCTACCTTCATCACTTCACTGCAGCTAGCTGTTGATGTGTTTTTCAATGGTTCCATTCTCACCCCACTAAACTTTTTTTATGTGGATGCGTTTAATGTCTACCTGGTGCTGCTTAATTCCTTTGTCGGTATGACTACAGCAATCTTTTCGTCCCCATATATGGCGCACGAACAAAGTATCGGAAAGGTAAAAGCTGGTGGGATGCGTCTGTATCACAGCATGTATCAGGGGTTTCTGTTCACCATGCTACTGGCTCTGCTGACCAACAATTTGGGGATCCTTTGGGTCGCAGTGGAAGGTGCAACACTGGCCACAGTACTACTGGTAAGCTTGTATCGCACTCCTGAATCGATTGAAGCAGGGTGGAAATATTTCCTTCTCTGTGGGGTTGGAATAGCCCAGGCTCTGTTTGGAACGACCCTGATCTACTTTGCTGCAGTGCAGATTATGCCCGACAACAACCAGGCCCTGATGTGGAGTGTACTGTATGAGCATGCATCTGAACTTGAGCCCACCGTATTGCTGCTCGCGTTTGTGTTTCTTATAGTAGGTTACGGCACCAAGATAGGCCTTGTACCCCTACATAACTGGCTCCCGGACGCCCACAGCGAAGGGCCGACACCGATGTCTGCTATCCTCTCCGGGCTGTTGCTGAATATCGCGTTGTATGCGGTAGTACGCTTCAAGATGCTCATTGACCCAGCCCTTGGTTCCAATATCGCCGGACATATTATGATGGGGTTCGGTTTGCTCTCATTTCTGGTAGCAGGCCTACTCCTGCACCGGCAACGTGACATCAAACGTATGTTTAGCTACTCTTCCATCGAACACATGGGTCTTATTACCTTTGCCTTTGGCATTGGGGGCCCACTCGCTACGTTCGGCGCACTACTGCATATGATTGTCCACTCTCTGACCAAATCGGCCATCTTCATAACCGTTGGCCATGCGGCGCAGGTGTGTCAAACCCAGTCCATCGACAAAATTCGCGGCTTGCTAAAAACCCAACCGGAAATCGGCTGGGGGCTGCTCATCGGTACTGTTGCCATTGCCGGTTTACCGCCGTTTGGGGTGTTCACCAGCGAATTTCTCCTCTTCAGCGCTACTATTAAAAGTTTCCCCTGGCTGGTAATTTCACTACTGTTCGGCTTGAGCGTTGCTTTTGCCGGCCTGTTTCGCCACGTACAGCCCATGGTGTTCGGGGAATGCCCCACAGGGCAAGTAAAGGTAAAAGCGAACATGTGGCCGGTGGCGGTGCATCTGTGCATTATTCTGTGGCTTGGCATTGCAGTGCCTGATGTTCTGGCTGGCTGGATCGATCAAGCCACCATAATGATTACCGGAAAAGGTGTGTTATGACTAATCCGCAGCTTGAAAAGGACCTGATGGAGACATCAGACACTGAAGCGGGCATCGAGGCCTCTATACAGGCTTGTAGTTGGCAGCTACACCGCAGCAACCTAACTACAACCGTCGACTACACAATCCCGAGCGGAACTGCCACACATATAGCCATCGCCGCTGCGGCATGGAATGAGGCGGCTGTTATCGCTAAACGTTGTGGGCTGCGCTGGGCAGGGGTGTGGGCCGACCACATTCCTAGACGCATGGTTCTCATGGCTATGTTGGCAGGAAAAGATGGGCATCTGCTCCTTAGCACAACCGTGCCGGACTCAAAACCCGAACTGCCATCTCAGGCAGAAATCTACCCCAATGCTAGTCGCTCCGAACGTCATGTGCACGATATGTTCGGCATAACATTCAGTGACCACCCCGACCCACGTCCGTGGACACGCCATCAGGCGTGGAAGCCAGATATATATCCGCTGCGCAGGAATTTTCCCGTGGCTGGATTCCCAGCGCACGACACTCCTGCAGATGATACCTACCCGTTTATAAAAATGGAGGGAGAAGATATATATGAGGTTCCTGTCGGGCCCGTGCATGCTGGCATTATTGAACCGGGGCACTTTCGCTTTCACACCATCGGCGAAGATATGCTGCGCCTTGAAGAACGCTTAGGTTATGTACACAAGGGAATTGAAAAAATTGCCCAGGGACGTGATATCCCAGGGCTGATCCGTCTGGCCGCACGAGTTAGCGGTGACAGCAGCATTGCCCACTGTTGGGCTGCGTGTCAAGCGGTTGAACACGCCTTGGACGTTGAGGTACCTCCGCGTGCTCTGGCGTTGCGCGCTATTCTGGCAGAACGAGAACGGATTGCCAATCACTGTGGGGATATCGGTGCAGTTTGCAATGATGTGGGCTTCAGTTTTGCCATGGTACAGTTCAGTGCTCTGCGTGAACGCGTTCAACGCCTGAATATGGAACTTTTTGGACATCGGCTGTTGATGGATTGTATTCAAGCCGGAGGAGTCACCCGCGACCTGGACGCAGATGGAATGGCAGCCATACTGGCTGAACTGCAAGTGCTCCGCACCGAGGTTGCGGAACTCATGCCTATGATTCTCGAATATCCTTCCCTGCAGGATCGGCTGCGCACCACCGGCATTGTGTCCCATGAAACTGCCGTCAGTCTCGGGACGCTGGGGTATGTAGCCAGAGCGAGCAACATCGATTACGATCTGCGCCGAGATGCACCCTATCCACCCTATACAAGCCTTGAGGTGCACGTACCTATATATACCGAAGGTGATGTAGCCAAACGCACCCGGGTGCGCGGAGATGAAATCCTTGTATCCATAGGATTGATCGAAACGTTGCTCCATACCCTGCCGGATGGACCCATCGGCACCACAATCAACCTTAACGAGCGTGACGCGGCGGGGTTAGGACTGATCGAGGGCTGGCGCGGGGAAACCGTCGCCTATGTGCGCCTGAATGCAGCAGGAACGGTGGAGAGTTACTTCCCGCGTGATCCAAGCTGGTTCAACTGGCGGGCACTGGAAGAACTGATTCACGGAAATATCATCCCTGACTTCCCGGTATGTAACAAATCGATCAACGGCACCTATGCAGGGCACGATCTTTAACCCTGACCATGCTTTTTAGCCACAGCCACGCTCCTTAACCAGGAATATAGATTAGACATGCTTTCAATCCTGAATAAAATTCGCAGAACTGGGTTCCTGACAGAAAAGGTCGGTGCACCTGAAGATGAGATATTACTTCTGGGGAAACACTGCCAGCACGAGATCGCCGCCAAGTTTGGCGGAAGTCTGGCCATCCGCATGGTGGATGCGGGCTCATGTAATGGATGTGAACTGGAGATGCACGCCCTCAACAACAGCTTCTACGATATCGAGCGCTTCGGGATTCACTTTGTTGCCTCCCCTCGGCATGCCGATATGCTGCTAGTGACCGGGGTGGTATCGCGGCATATGCAGGAGGCGTTAAAGCGCACCTACGCTTGCACTCCGGCACCCAAACTGGTCGTGGCCATGGGTGACTGCGCTACCAACGGTGGAGAGTTCGGCGTCAGTTACGCCAGCTGCGGGCCGGTGGCTAACGTAATCCCTGTTGATGCCTGTATAAAGGGCTGCCCCCCCACTCCAGCAAATCTGCTGCGCGCCATCCTGGAAATACTGCAAAAAAAATATGTCTAGAAACTATCGAGCTCGCGTTTGGGGGCAAAAAACAAGATCAAGGCTTGACTAAACCTAAGCGGGAGAAAATCTCCAGGGTAGGTTCCGCACTATTAAGCGTATAGAAATGAACTCCACTAACCTTGTGTTCGAGCAGATCGCGCACCTGCTCGGTCGCCCAGTCAAGCCCAACCCGCTCCACTGCGGCTTCATCTGGGGCTTCTTCAACCTTGCGCAGTAGCTCCGCAGGAAAGCGTGCCCCAGCCGCAAGTTCGGCCATCCGTACCATCCCTTTCCGAGTGCGTAGTGGCATGATTCCAGCGATGATGGGTACTTCAATTCCGACTAGGCGGCAGCGCGCACAAAAATCGTGGAAGTCATGATTATCAAAAAACAGTTGGGTTACAATGTAGTTCGCCCCAGCGTCCACTTTCTCTTTTAAATACTGCATCTCCAGCAGCCGGTTCGGCATTTCAGGATGTCCTTCAGGAAAACCAGCAACGCCAATACTCGTATCGGGAAATTCAGCCCGGATAAACCGCACCAAATCTACAGCATATTTAAATCCGTCTGCGGGCGGATGCCAATTATCCTCACCTACGGGTGGATCGCCACGCAGGGCAAGAACATTGTGCACGCCAACAGCTTGATATTGCTGCATGATATTACGTACTTCAGCGCGGGTTGCCGCCACGCAAGTCTGATGTGGCACCACCGGCACCTTGCTCTCTTCATGGATGCGCAACACTAGTCTATTGGTCTGGCTGCGAGCAGAACCACCTGCGCCGTACGTGACACTCACGGATGACGGATGAAGGGGCATTAATTTTTCAATATTCAGCAATAAATTATCCCATCCTTGTTCTGTTCTAGGTGGGAAAAATTCAAAACTTAAGGAAGTATCCTTACCTCGGAGTATGTTCTTCATCTATCCTTATCAAATCCCTTATCGAATCCAGTGTTATAAGTCCTTGCACCATGCCAAGTACAGCCAAGGTAAAAAGCTATAAAAGTTATGTTCCGCTACGGATAAATGCGCCGGGATTATTCCATGCACACCCGTAACCCAAATCCTGCAGCAAGGCGATCCCAGCATCGATACCATTCCCCACACTAGAGACCCCATGTGAATCATCTCCAGGGAGGATATTTATCCCCATGTTCAACGCTTTAACCAAGATAGGACGGGAAATATAGGGCTCTGAAGCCCCTTTTGCCAACGCCCGCATGTTCAGGTCAAGGCAAAGGCCGTTATCTCGCACGTACTTGAGATTCCGTTCAATGCGGCGCATGATCTCAGGGTTTAAAATCCGTTGCGCATAATCTTGATCGTACAAACGCACCAGATCGAAGTGCCCCACTACGGCAGGACACAAAGCCTCAAGCATAGTGAACTGTTCGTCAAAGTAGGCGCAGTATAGGGCATCTATATTACCACATGCGGCAATGGCAGCTTCATATTGCGCCGGACAGAAATCGAAATTGATTCCGCGTACATGGTGCACGGAGCCGACAATATAATCTAGAGCATAGCGTTGTTGCAACTCTAATGCATATTCAAAGGCCCCAGGATAACATTCACTTTCCATCCCTGTCAGCAGGAGAATATCTCCACTGTAGAGCTGCTTTAATCTCTCCACTTCAGCCACGTAGTCAGCAAACTGATGTTGCAATGTCAGGGCACTGATGCCCGCCTTTTTTTCATCTGCATAACGGTATTGATCCTGCGGCGGCGGCATGTGCTCGGTAATGCCGACCCAGATAAACCCCTGTGTGATATATACCTGTACCACAGCTTCAAGTTCATCTTCGGCATGAAGACAAAACTGACCACTGTGTCCGCCGTGGGCGGAAACCCGCGCCGGTACAGAGTCTAATCCCATGGTTCTCCTTGTCCTTCCTATACAGATTGTTTTCTCTATATCTCTCTGCTGCGCAGACGTTGCAACACTTGTTTCATATCCTGCCACATTTCGCGTTTATATTCCGGATTGTGCAGCAAGTAAGCAGGGTGAAAGGTGGGCATCAGGTCAATACCATTGTAACTGCGCCACTCGCCCCGCAAATTACTAATGGGAGTTTTGTCCTGTAGTAAACTGTGGGCTGCAAATTTTCCTAGAGCAACCAACACTTGTGGGTTTATAGCATCAAGCTGGCGCTTGAGAAAGGGCGCGCACGCAGCTATTTCGTCCTCTTCAGGGTCGCGGTTGTGGGGAGTCCTGCATTTTATAACGTTACATATATACACCGCATCGCGCGTAAGCCCCATGGCGAACAAAATATTGTCGAATAGCTGCCCAGCTTCCCCAACAAACGGCTCTCCCTGTTCATCTTCTTTGCGCCCTGGACCTTCGCCGACAAACACCAGTGTCGCTTTAGGGTTACCCCCGCCAAATACAAGGTTGTGGCGTGTTCGGCCCAGCGGACAACGTTGACAGTTCCCCAGATCAGCCCTAATCTCTTCCAGGGTCTCAGCACGACATGGCGTTCCGGCTCGGATCGAGCTGTCCAGAGCGGCACACACGGGCAACTCCTCCTGCGCGCAAGAGGAGTCCATATATAGATGCTCCACCCCCCAACGCTGCATATCTCGCAGGGTTTCGAGGGTTTCTGATGTTGCGATTTTTATGCTCTGGGCGGGTTTATCCAGCATATTCTTTACATCTGACTGCAGATAGGATTATCCTGCCGATAGTATTCAAGTTATGTAACCGTTGTGAAAGTTATGGTTTAGATGATTTATTGCATGCGTACGTTGCTACTCATATTACCAGCTATATTCTTGTTCCCCGGGGATGCTTGTGCGTGGGGGTTCGGTGTACACTTGCTCTTAGGTAACAGCATCCTTGCACAGCTTAACAACCTGCCACCTAACCTGGCGGCGCTACTCGCGGCCTTTCCAAACGATTTTCTCTACGGTTGCATTAGCGCTGACATTACTTTGGGTAAGAAATACACCCATTATCTAAAACACTGTCATAGCTGGAACATGGGCAACAAGGTACTGGCGGCGGCGGAAACGGATTCCCAGCGTGCCTGCGCCTATGGGTATATCGCCCACCTAGCTGCTGACACCATTGCTCACGGCTTCATGGTACCTTACAAAATGGTGCGCAGCTACAACACGGTATTTCTCAACCACGCCTATTGGGAACTGCGCTTTGAAGCCAAAATCGACCCAGATATCTGGAAACAGGCCAAAGAACTGGCGCAACACGATTTCAGCGATAATGACAAACTCTTGCACCAGGTTCTGGTGCGCACCCTGTTTTCTTTCAAAACCAATAAACGCTTATTTAACTCCATGTTGCTCGTCAGTAGAATTCAGCGCTGGCAGAGGATCCTCCAGCGCCTGGATGAACGCTCTGCTTGGAGACTTGAACAGCAAGATCGACAGGAGTACCTAGATATGGCTCTGGAAGCAGCCATGAGCGTATTGTCTGACCCGAACAGCCCTTATCTGAACGCTGACCCCACCGGAGAACAGGCGTTTAAGAAAGCCCAGCGAATGCGCGCGAGTCTCAAGGCGCTGTGGCAGGATGGACGTCTGCCATCCGAGCTGACCTTGCCAATTTTAGACGAGATCAAAGAGCACTTTCGCTCCAGCGTGACTGATCCTACCAATAACGTATAAACCTATCCTCAAATACGCATTACAAACTCAATTTGAGACAAGACGAGTGCAAACCCGATCCAGCAGGGCATGTGCTACAGCATCTTTGCTCTGCTGGGGCAAGTCTTCAACTCTGCCATCTGCATGAACCAGCTTCACCACATTAGTTTCTATATCAAAACCGGCCCCAATGGCGGTAATATCGTTAGCCACTATCATGTCCAGATTTTTACGTTTCAACTTATCCTGTGCGTGCAGCAATAGGTCATGGGTCTCAGCGGCAAAGCCAATTACAATTTGCGCTGTTTTCTGTGCGCCAATTTCGGCTAGGATATCCGGATTGGGCTCAAGCTCAATACTCAGGGCGGCATTTTTCTTTTTGATCTTCTGGTTGGCCGCGCTGCAGGGGCGATAATCCGCCACGGCGGCAGCTTTGATTACCACTGTAGACCAAGACAATTCTCGCATGACCGCAGCGTGCATATCCAGAGCACTTTTTACCGCTATCCGTTTAACTCCTACTGGCGCCTCCAAGGCCGTAGGACCGCTGACTAATACCACTTCGGCCCCCCGTTGCCACGCCGCTCTAGCTATGGCGTATCCCATTTTTCCAGAAGAATAGTTGGTAAGACACCTGGCAGGATCTAGCTCCTCACGCGTTGGACCCGCAGTAACCAGCATGTGCTGTCCAGCAAGGTCTGCTGGAGTAGCGATCCGTTCAATCCACGCCAGAATATGCTCTGGCGCCGGCAACTTACCCTTTCCCTCCCAACCGCAGGCTAAAGCTCCATCATCCGGCTCGATAAGGTGAAAACCCCGCTGGGACAAAACCTGCAGATTGTGCTGCACTGCGGCACTTTCATACATATTGACATTCATGGACGGCGCCAGAATCACCGGTGCTTTGGTTGCCATGAGGGTAGTGCTGAGCAAATCATCCGCTATTCCTGCGCTCAGCTTGCCGATGATATTGGCCGTAGCCGGCACAATTACACATAAATCGGCTTTATCTGCTAGGGATATATGTCCGATCTCTTTTTCCTGATACAAATCGAACATGTGCGTATGCACCGGGCTGTTGGATAAAGTCTGAAACGTCAGGGGGGTAACAAATTCGCATGCATTCCGCGTCATCACCACGGAAACTGTCGCCCCAGACTTGGTAAGCAGGCGCAGAAGCTCAACGGCCTTATACGCCGCAATCCCCCCACACACGCCCAGTACAATTTGTTTCCCTTTAAGTATTGGCATAACTCAGCCTCTTTGTCATATCAGCTCCATTTCTTATTTAACGGTGGATCAAACATAGTCACCATTAACAAATGGATTAGACTGCTGCTCGGCTCCAATGGTCGATTCTGGTCCATGTCCAGGATGGACTATGGTGGATTCCGGCAGAACCATGAGTTGGGAACGAATATGCCCAAGCAGCTGCTGCATATCTCCTCCTGGCAGATCGGTGCGCCCGATAGAACCGGCGAACAGAGTATCTCCGGAGAACAGGTGCCCTTGCCCATACAGACATATTCCGCCGGGTGAATGGCCAGGCGTATGAATTACTTCAAAACTTAAATCTCCGATTTCGAGCAGATCACCGTTCTGGATAAAGCGGGTGGGTACGGGAGATTCTACCGCTGGAAGACCATAGCTTGCGGCTTGGCGTGATGCTTGTTTAAGCAGAGGGAGGTCCTCTTTATGCATGCAGAACTCAATTCCAGTCTTTTCAATAATCTGGCTATTGCCCCCCACATGGTCAAAATGACCATGGGTATTTACCACCATCTTGGGCTCTAACCCCTCCTGTTCGAGAAGTTGTAGAATCTTTAGCGCCTCGTCACCGGGATCGATAATTAACGCTTTTTTGGTGCGCGGGCACCCTACGATATAACAGTTAACCTGTAATGGACCTACGGGCAGGGTCTTAACGATCATGCTGGCCATCCTCTCTGCTTTCAAACAAATCAAGGGTTGCACCCGCCAGTTGTTCTCCAAGGGAGGTGCGCAGGGGATCCTGATATCTGCTATTGCGTTTTGGAAGTACGTTTGTCACGGTGGGCTTTTTTGCGTGCGCACTACAGGGAGATGGAGCACTTTCCGATCCTGACATCTGTGTCTGATCTATGCCTGTTTCCATTTCATCGGCTGGTGCGTAAAAGTAGCGATCAAACAGGCGATGATATGATGTCCATGCGGACGAATTTTGCTGCTCGCGCTCAATATGTAAGGAAATACCATTGATCTTGGCATCCATATCATCGACAAAGTTGAGCACCACCGCCTCCAGGGTTTTCGGACGTTTAGGAGAACCATACTCATATTGGCCATGGTGTGATAACAGCATATGTTTAAGCAGCATCGCTTTATGCTGCGGAAAATCAGGCCAAGCACTGATCTTCGCGTCCAGCATCTCGACCCCAAGTACAATATGTCCAATAAGTTTGCCGACGTCAGTGTAATCGAAGCTGCGGGCATAGCGCAACTCGGCAACCTTGCCAATATCGTGCAACAGGGCACTGCATACCAGCAAATCGCGATTGATCTGCGGATAGCGTGCACTCACATCCAATGCCAAACGTGCTACACACAGGGAATGCTCCAGCAAACCGCCCAGATAGACATGGTGCATCGATTTTGCTGCTGGCGCTTTAGCATACAAATGCATGAATTCTTCATCCGCGTCAAAAGATTCAATAACCCGCCTATAATCAGGGTCCGCAATGTGCGTAACCATGGACTTGAATTCTGCCAGCATCTCCTCTGGAGCATGGGCGGAAACCGGCATAAAATCGGCCAGGTCAACTTGGTCTTCGGCCACACGCGCTATGCTGGTGATAATAAACTGCATCTTGCCCATGAACACATTAGCTTTGCCCTTGATGTGGACAAAATCATCTTTATCAAACAGGGTGGTGAGTTCATCAACATTGTCCCAGATTCTCCCATCCACTTCACCGCTGCGATCCATGAGTTTCAGGTTCATGTACGGCTTACCATTTTTAGCCATAGCCATATTTTTATCCCGAACCAGAAAAATACTGTCGATCGAGTCGCGCTCACCAATATTTTCAATATAGGTCTTCTTCAAATGTACCAATCCCTTCTTCATGTCTTTTACGGGTAAATTCAGTAGGTGGGTCGGTTCCACATACATTGTTGCCACGGTGTTTCGTTTGTTGCCTTTGTATTTCACTGCATCTATGCTTGTAACGCATTGATGGTTTGAACCACTTTGAGCCCGTCAAGGGCAGCGCTCATAATCCCACCTGCATATCCCGCGCCCTCTCCCACTGGATACAATCCACGACAGTTCAATGATTCCATCTGCTCTGAACGAAGAATGCGTACCGGCGCGGAAGTCCGCGACTCTAGCGCTATCAGGCTAGCCTCGGCAGTAATAAAACCCTTCATTTTACGTTCAAACTGCGGCAGTGCCTGCAAAAGACCGTTGTATACAAATGGGGGCAGGTAATCACGCAAATTCTCTTCGCGTACGCCGGGGCGGCAGCTACTTGAAACCCCGACGTAGCCGCGCTGCAAGAAACTCAGCATATTTTGCGCCGGTGGGCGATAATCGCCATTGCCGTTAAAAGATTTCCGTTCCCAGTAGCGCTGAAATTCAACTCCAGCCAAGGGATCGGTGGCGCCGAAATCTTCCGGGTTCACACTCACAACCAAGGCACTGTTGGAACGCTGCGCATCGCGCTTGGAGCGACTCATGCCGTTAACCACGACTGAATTTTCTTCACTACTGCTCAGCACCACTTCACCCCCAGGGCACATACAGAAAGAATACACTCCCCTGCCACTGGAGCGATCGTTCCAGCTCAAAGCATATTCCGCCGCAGGCAGCTGCGGATGCGAAGCTGCTCCGTACTGAATAGAGTTAATCAGTTCCGTCGGATGTTCTACCCGCACCCCTATGGCGAACGGTTTCGGCTCTAAGGCAACTCCGCGTCGCTGCAACATGGCATAAGTATCCCTGGCACTGTGCCCGATGGCCAGCACTACCGCGTCGCAGTGTATATGTTCAGAGTCATTCACTACAACCCCTCTGATCACTCCATTTTCAATATTAAGATCAGAAAGGCGAGCGTGAAATCTGATATTAACTCCGACGCCACGCAGTTTATTGCGCAAGGACACCAGCACATTGCGCAACACGTCAGTGCCGATGTGTGGTTTGGCATTGATGCGAATGTCTTCAGGAGCCCCACAGGCGATAAAGGTGTCCAGCACCAGGGCCGAAAAAGGGTGTTTAACCCTGGTGGTGAGTTTGCCGTCAGAAAAAGTCCCAGCGCCTCCTTCACCAAACTGTACATTGCTTTCCGAATTCAGTGGACCACCGCGCCAGAACATCTCCACATCTGCGGCGCGCTGTTCCACAGATGCACCCCGTTCAAGCAAAGTCACCGCGTGGCCGCTGCGCGCCAGTTCCAGTGCGGCGAACAACCCCGCCGGGCCCATGCCGACTACAATCACCTTTTTGACCACGGAATTGTGCTGCAGGCAGAATGTTGGCGCCGGTTCCGGCTTAGCTAAACGCAGCCGGCCACTTTTCTCTAACGGTTGCGGAATCTGAACATTCGGTAGCAAATCAAATTCAAGGGTATATACACGCAGAACCCTCCCCTTGTGGCGGGCGTCTATGCCTCGACGTACTATGGCTAAATCACTGACACAGGATGCGCGTATTTGCAGAAGACCTGCGACAACCTGTCTCAGCTCGTCCTCTGATTGCGTAAAACCCAGGGGGACTTCGCTCAATTTCCAGCGTTGATTCGTCTGTTGAGTCAAAACTTAAAGTTCACTCCTAACACATACAGCGTCATCACCTGATATCTTTTCGAGCGGAAATTCCAAGTAAAAATCAGCGCCGCGTCCCGGTTCACTTTCTACACGTATATTGCCATTGCAGCTCTTAACAACCCTGAGTACTACCGAAAGCCCAAAACCAGTTCCGCTACTTCTGGTGGTAAAAAATGGATCAAAAATTTTAACCAAATTACCTGCCGGAATCCCTTTACCAGTATCTCCTACATGCACCAGAGCCCGGTTATCTTCTACCCTGAAGTCTATACTCAGAGTTCCAGAATTCTTCATCTCAAAGAGTGCATTGCCAATTAAATTAGTAAAAACCTGCTCAATTTCCTCAGCTCCTGCCATTATATACACTGAATTAGGCTGAATATTGAGATTCAGCTTGACGTTCTGGCGCTTTATCTGCTCACTAAACATTTCCAATATTTTGTCAATACAGCTACATAGACAAATTCTGCTCGTGCCCATGTTGCTTTTCTGCGCGCTGGCGTTAAGTAACTTACGTAAAATTGTATCCACACGCTCTACTTCTACAAGAATGTTCTTCGCGTAAGCTTGCACGTCGACATCATGTTCACCCTCAGATTGCAACAGCTGCGCTGTAAGGGCGATGGAATTTAAGGGATTACGAATTTCGTGGGCCATGCCTGCGGCTAAGTGACCTACAGTAGCCAATTTTTCAGCCTGAACCATCTCACGATTAGCCTGTTCGAGCTCCCGACCTTTTTCCTGCACCCTTAACTCAAGTTTTTTATTCCAGAGTTGAATTTCTTGCTGGAGTTCTTCCCGCTCCTGCCGCAAACGCATGTTAACCATCTCTACATGCCTTACATGCAGGACATTCTCAATACGTTCAAACAAATCTTTGCTTTTAAACGGTTTGGAAATATAATCGCTGGCACCGGCTTTCATAACCTCAACCGCGACAGTTTCACTCCCTTTTCCAGTAAAGATAATCACATACACGTCGGTATATATGCTCTTAATCTTCTTGAGCACCTGCATGCCGTCCACTTTCGGCATCATATAGTCAAGCAGAACGAGTGCGGGTTTGAATTCCGCAATCAGGCGCAGCCCCTCTTCGCCACTGTTGGCAGTTTTAACCGAATATCCCTTACTACTAAGAATTGTCTGGCACAGCTCCAAAACGCTGCGTTCATCATCTACGACGAGCAGTTTTTTCAACATATGTATCTCAGGCTACCCCCATTATCCTCGATTAAATCTCCACAAACTCCAGCCGACGTCCTGTAAGCACGGCAGTCTATCATGATATCCCTTCTGGGCGTAGCATCCTTGCGCTGCGGTGGCTATAAAAAAATAGGGCAAACCCGTAGAAAGGCTTGCCCCATAATATTGTGTATACGCAATATCGTATTCTTGACCGACGAAATTATTTACTTAGGATTGGGCACTGACAACACTGGAATTTTGGACTTGCGCAGAACCTTTTCGGTAGTACTGCCAAACAGAACATGGTCAAGTCCACTGCGGCCCTGGGTTCCCATGACAATCACATCCGCATTTACGTTAGCTGCTTGCTTCATGATCTCTTCATGTGAAACTCCGGGTACAACCAGAGTACCGTAGTTGTCTTTTTCGCTAAGCTTTTCCTCGCAAAATTCTTTCATCATTTTGCTTGCGCTCTCTTCTATCTCTTTAAACAGTACATCAAAGGATACATGAGGCACATAAAACCCGCGTAGATCAACGGGTTCATCTATGGTATGGATCAATTCCAAACGTGCACCAGCAATTTTACTCAAAGCATATGCATACTCAAATGCCCTGTCAGAACAATCAGAAAAGTCCGTGGCAAATAAAATTGTTTTAAATTCTTTCATAACAACCTCCTGAGATGAAAAACGATTATAAATCAACCACTGAGATCTTTTTCAACACCAATTTCAATTCTTCAAATTTTACAGGTTTATGCACAAAATCAAAAGCCCCCAAGTTGGCAGACTCAAGATAAATATCAACCTCGCCGTGAGCGGTAACCATAATAACATATATATCAGGATATTTAGCTTTAATTTGTGCCAACAAACCCAAACCATCCAAACCGGGCATTTTAATGTCGCTCAAAACCATATCGACCTTGTTAGCCCGTAATTTTTCAAGCGCCTCGTAACCATCTGCAGCGCAGTCTACTTGGTATCCTTCTCGCTCCAACAATCTCCCAAGGGAGTACCTGCTGCTCTCTTCATCGTCAACAATAAGTATCAATTTGTTGTTCTGCATCTCACCTGCTCAGAATATCTAAAAGAGTGAACTTCAACCAATACCCAGTGAAGTACCTTGTAGACGCTAACGCTGTACTACGGACAATCCCTATCTGCAGAAGAGTAACACTGTGTAGCATGGAGTCAAGAGCATCGATTACCAAATATGATAATTTCTACCTCAATGCACACCGCAACCCTAATGACAGCCCCAAGTCTATTTAAGCAGCTCCACATAATCGCGAGCCTCTTTTCCCAACTGGGTCTTGTCTTCACGATTGGCTATTTCCAGAAACTGCTCTCGCGCCAAGGTTCTCTTGTCCTGCTCCAACAGCGTTCTAGCGTATTCAAATCTTATGACGTTATCAAGTGGGTCGATATTGAGCGCTTCTTCAAGTATTTCCTCTGCAAGAGGGTACTTGTGCAGCTTTACGTAGCTTTGTGCCAACAGATACATGACGGATAAATTATTGGGAAAGCGCTTCAATGCTTCTTTGTACGCCATTACCGCCCGCGTATATTCTCCTGCGCGGTGATGCGCTATCCCAAGGCCCGTCAGCGCGCGAACAGGATATTGAAACACTAGATCATCCGCTGCTTTGCGGAAATAGTTTGCAGCATCGTCCCAACGCTGCATATCCAAATACAACGCTCCGAGATTATTGTATATGTATGGGTCTTCGGATTTTAACTTTAAAGCCCTTAAATAATGAGTCTCCGCCTGAACATAGGCAGATTTGCGCTGATATGCCTGCGCCAGCAAGTAATGCATTTCGGGGTTGTCGGGTTGCAATTTCACCCCCTCCAACAACTCCTTGAGCGCACTGCTGTAATCCTGTGTAGCCATATAGGACTGCCCCATCTGGTAATGGGACTTGGCCATATCATTTTTGGACGGACCCGCCGCCGCACATCCACTTAACGTACAGACAACAAGCAACAGGCAAGCTGTTCTCAACATAAACATCTCCACGTTCTGGTCTAATCGACCCCTTTGAACTCTGTGAGCAACTGAAACTTGCGGTATCGATCCCGCACTTGGCTTATATCCAAAGTACGCATGCGCCCAAGGCTGAACTCTTCCACGTTGAAAGATGCCATGACACTGCCAAAAATTATGGCCTGACGCATAGCTTCGTCCGAGACATTATCCACGCTGCTTAAATATCCCATAAACCCGCCGGCAAATGAATCCCCCGCCCCAGTGGGATCAAATACAGCCTCCAGCGGATATGCCGGGGCTGCAAACACTGCACCTGGGGTGAACATTACCGCGCCATACTCTCCCTGCTTTACCACCAAGGTTTTAGGCCCCATTTCCAGCACCTTGCGTGCGGCTTTGACCATATTTGGCTCGTTGGCGAGCTGGCGCACTTCTGCTTCATTAATCAGCAGAATATCCACGTATTTAAGGGTTTCAAGTAGAGCTTCGCGTTTACCACTAATCCAGAAATTCATGGTATCACAAGCAACAACCTGAGGCCTTACCACCTGCTGCAACACCTTGAGTTGAAGGGTTGGGTCGATATTGCCCAAAAAAACATATTTGGCGTTACGGTAGTTTTCCGGCAGGCGCGGATCAAAAGCTGCGAACACATTGAGTTGGGTATCCAGGGTAGTAGCCTCGTTAAGATCGTAACTGTAGCTCCCTTTCCAGCGGAAGGTTTCACCCGTACTGCGGGTCAGTCCATCCGTATTGACACCACGCTGATGTAAAAAATCAATATGTTCTTGCGGAAAATCCTCCCCTACTACAGCCACGAGATCGACCGCAGTAAAAAAACTTGCCGCGGTAGAAAAATAGGTAGCGGAACCACCCAACACCTCATCAGCCTTACCAAATGGAGTTTCTACACTATCAAAAGCCATGGAACCAACTGCAAGAATACTCATCGTTTGAGTTACCCCTTAAAGTATTTACCAATAATAAGATCTAACTTCTCCCGGGTGGCATGGTTGAGTTGAGCTGGGTCCGTCATGACACAATGCTGCGCCGCTTGAGAGCAGGAGCAGGATCTCGATGCACTTATTTCTCTAGCTGTAGCCGCAATAATCTTTTTGGCCATTTCAATATTGGCACGCATTACCGCGATAACAGCCTCAACCGACACATCATCATGTGCCTGATTCCAGCAGTCATAATCTGTGGCCAGGGCCACGGTTGCATAACAAATTTCCGCTTCACGCGCCAGACGTGCTTCTGGCAGGTTCGTCATACCGATAACATCTACCCCCCAGCTACGATACAGATTAGATTCAGCCCTGGTCGAAAAAGTAGGCCCTTCAATACATATGTAGGTTCCCCCCTTATGTAATGTCGCTCCAGCCTGCTTGGCAGCAACAGTCAAACTGTTACACAGCTCGTTGCAAACGGGGTTAGCGAACTGTACATGCCCTACGATTCCGCCACCGAAGAAGGTATTCTCTCGTTTACCGCTGGTACGGTCAATGAACTGATCCGGAAGTACGATATGCCCTGGGACAATCTCTTCTTTCATGCTGCCGACGGCAGAAATAGAAATAATCCGCTCAACTCCAAGCATCTTCATCCCATAGATGTTGGCTCGATACGGCACCTCCGAAGGGAGATAACTGTGGGCGCGTCCATGACGGGGAAGAAAAACCAGTTTCACCTCACCAAGCGTGCCGGTAATATATGCATCTGAGGGTTCACCGAACGGAGTTTGCAGGCGTACCTCTTCAATATCTTGCAAGCCCTCTAGCTGATACAAGCCACTGCCGCCAATTACACCTATTACTGGCACAGACATTTATTTATCCTTTCAATTTTTATGGTTATGAATTATTTCGCTCCAGCTTACTTTTAAGCTGCCCACAGGCAGCAGAAATATCCTGCCCTTTGCTGGCGCGCCGGATAGCTACCAGATTGCGCTGCAGCAGATAACTCTGAAAGGCATTAATTGACTGCTCGTCTGGGCACTTATAGCACGAGTTCTCGTGTTCGTTAAACGGGATCAGGTTTACCTTCGCCTTCACCCCGTGCAACAATTTAACCAGACGTCGTGCATCCTCTAGGGAGTCGTTAATTCCCTGGATAAGAATATACTCAAAAGTAATACGCCGCTTGCCATGCAGGGGGAAGTCACGACATGCCTGTATAAGTTCACTCAACGGATAGCGTCGGTTCACCGGCATCAAGCGGCTGCGTACTTCATCATTGGAAGCATTCAGAGACACCGCTAAATTCACATTGACACGTTGAGCCAATTCGCGCATCTGCGGCACCAGACCACAGGTTGAGAGGGTTATTTTACGCGAACTGTAGTCCATTCCGGCTGCGTCATAAAAAATATCAAGGGCAGCTACCATACTGTCCAGGTTCTGCAGCGGCTCACCCATCCCCATAACCACGATATTGTGAATATGATGCTCATTGCGTATTGCACAAACTTGATTAACAATTTCAGCTGTTGTGAGATTGCGTTTTAACCCGAAAGTACCGGTTACACAAAAATCGCACCCCATAGCGCAACCAACTTGGGAAGAAATACATAGGGTGGAACGTCCACTTTCCATGGGTATAAGAACGGTCTCGATAGTGGCTCCGTCATCAAGACGGAATAGATACTTGCGCGTACCGTCAGAACTGATTTCTTCTGTTTCAGGTTGCCACTGCGAGATGTACGCGCGCTGCTCAAGCTGCGCGCGCAAATCCTTTGAGAGATCGGTCATCTGTCCGAAGTCAGACACATTTTTTTTGTACATCCAACTCATCAACTGCTTACTACGAAAGCGCTCTTTTCCTAATCCGGTCAGAAACTTTATCAGGTTGGCAGAGGTTAAGCCACGCAAATCTACCTTTGGTTCGTCCATAATAATCTATACGCTATCTAGCTTAGGTTTCCATATGAGGTTTATCTATTTAAAGGTTGAGGCGTCCGCGATGGTGAGCTCCAATATGTGCACACGTTTGATGTGCCCATAAAAAAAGCCCCACGGATTGTATCCGAAGGGCTTTGAATCCTCAAGCGCGATCGAAACTGTTATTACAGCAGTTCCATGCCAGAGAAGAAATATCCGAGCTCAAACGCTGCGGTCTCAGGTGCATCAGATCCGTGGGTCGCGTTCTCCCCGATAGAAACACCAAATTCACGTCGCAGCGTTCCTGCAGCCGCATCAGCAGGATTAGTGGCACCCATGAGATCTCGCCATTTCATAATTGCGTTGTTGGCTTCCAGCGCCATTACCACACACGGCCCACTGCTCATGAAATCGGTCAATTCGCCGAAGAAAGGGCGCTCTTTATGCACATAATAAAAGCCTTCGGCCTCAACCTTGCTCAAGTATATTTTTTTAAGCCCAATAACCTTGAATCCCTCGGCGTAGATACGCTCCAGTATTTTTCCGGCAGTACCGGCTGCAAAAGCGTCTGGCTTTATGATAGCGAATGTTTTTTCCATTACTAAAATTCCTTTTTTATAATTTGTTCAGATAAAAGGCTTGCAGCCTACAACGGACGGGCAATAGATCGATATGTTTGCATATACGCCCGCTATTTGTTACTCGACTCTAAGGTGTGGGCTTATATCACTTTCTACTCCCAAAGTCAAAGTGCGATTAGCATAACTGCAGGCTAACCCCAGAAAGTAATCTGATTACGCCCCATTTCTATGGAGCGCTGCAATGCGTTATCCACTCGCTGTAAGGTCTTTTCCAGAGTCTGTTTATCTTCAACAGAAACAACACCTATACTGGCAGTGGTAACAAAGGGCAAATCAAAGCAAACCAGTTCGCGCAACTTGCTCAACAGCATATTGGCCACCTTAAGGGCGGATTTACGGTCGGCATTGGAGAGCAGAACAATAAAGCGATCAGCACTGATTTGTCCAAGGATATCAGAGCGCCGTAGAGAAGAGCTAATATTAGAGACAATCTGCCTCATCATAGTGGTCGCGGCAGCTTCACCGAAGGTCGCCTCGTAGTGGGCATAAAAATCCACCTCAAGACTGAGGATGGAGAAAATATTCTGATAACGTAGATATCTATGCCAGTCGCGCTTGAGAGCATCATGCAAAGATGCCGCGTTCAAGACGCTGAACTGGTGCTCAGAATCTTGCTCCGTGCCGAATTCGCCGTTTTCAAGTGCCATTACATAGGCGTTGCTGATCTCTGCCCCAGAAGTGGCTATTCCTACAACCCCAAGTAATCCGCTTTCGGAGTTGATTTTTCTGCAGGTAAAATCGATACTGCCCTGTCCCACCTTGGCTCTGAGACTGAATGTTTGTTTTGCAGCTATAGACTCATCCCCGTCTGAGACAAACAAATATTCAAGCAAACCACATCTTGTCTGGGTATCTGATGTAATGTTGTGTATTTCCGGACTCAACCCTACTTCGGTCAGTGTTTTCCCCTCAACGTCAGCAGGCGCTAATCCCGAGATCTGCGCAGCTACTTCATTCCATATACGTATGTTTGCTTGTGCATCTGTAAAAAATACTGCCGTCGGAAGCGCCTCTAGCAGATGGTGATAAATTTCTGCACCGATTTTTTTACTCTCTCTCATACCAACACCCATCCATAATTAGTTTTCAACAATAACATTTGCCATAATATTCTAAATAACATTGGCAGGTGATTAAAGTACAGTTCTTTACCAAAGTCAAACAGCTTGCTTCAGATAGGCTGTTACTTGGATTAAAGCCTGCGCGCGATGACTGATGTGGTTCTTTTCTTCAAGAGAAATCTCAGCTAAACTCTTCCCCAGATCAGGTAGCCAAAACAAAGGATCGTAACCAAAACCGCTACCTCCGCGGGGCTCAGCCAAGATCTGCCCATCAAGCCTGCCTTCAAAGATGCGACAATCCCCACTCGGCGTACACAGAGCCATGGCGCATACAAAAGCAGCGCTGCGCTGAGATGCGGGCAGCCCACGCATATTTTCAAGTAAACATGCGTTATTCTCTGCATCGGTGGCGTTAGCATGGGCGAACCTGGCAGAGTAGATCCCAGGACGACCATCCAGCGCGTCAACCACCAGACCGGAATCATCCGCCAAGCATAGTTGGCCACTCTGAGACGCTATAGATTGCGCCTTTTTGCGCGCATTCTGAGCAAAGGTTGCTCCATCCTCCACCGCCGGAACCCATTCAGGGTGAGAATCGAGCCCTTCTGTTACCACACCAGCATCTTGGAGTACTGCCACTATTTCGCGCAACTTTCCCCGATTAGTCGTGGCCACGATTAACTTTAACATATTCATCTTAGGAGCTCACCTATGAAGCGCTTGTTGCTGTAACAAGTGCAGCTCTTTGCACCCTTTGAGGGCAAGGTTTCTCATGGCGTCAAGCTCCTGCGCACTGAATGGTCGAGTTTCTGCTGTGCCTTGAACTTCAACAAATTCTCCTGTGCTGGTGATAACAAAATTCATATCTACATCAGCACTACTATCCTCTTGATAATTCAAGTCCAGTAAAGGGACCCCATCTACAATCCCAGAACTGACTGCCGCAACAGAACCAATAAGTGGATTTCTACTCAGAACCCCTGACGCCAATAGCGTGCCCACTGCTTGGTGCAAAGCTACATAAGCGCCAGTAATAGCCGCGGTTCTGGTTCCACCATCGGCCTGTAAAACATCGCAGTCGAGCTGAATCGTGCGCTCTCCCAAAAGTTCAAAATCTATCACAGCTCGTAGTGCTCTGCCGATCAGGCGCTGGATTTCATGGGTTCGTCCACCAACTTTTCCCTTGGTGGATTCACGCATATTACGGCTATGGGTAGCGCGAGGCAGCATGGAATACTCAGCTGTAACCCAGCCTCGCCCTTCTCCGCGCATAAAAGGAGGTACTTTTTCTTCGACAGAGGCATTACACAGCACCGCCGTCATCCCAGCGCGGATGAGAACTGAGCCCTCGGCATGGCTGACAAAACCAGTTTCAAAGCTAATTGTACGCAACTGTTCGGCGGTGCGTCCATCAAGGCGGGTAAATTCTTGCATGTAGCTCTCCTTAGATTCTCTCTTGGTTCTTTATCAGGCCCTTGATTTCATCATCGTCACGCAAATGTGGAAATTAAGGAGCAGACAATTCTCTATTGAAATTCTGCAGTCCGTTAAAGAGCGCTGTGGCCAGACGTTGGCGATCCGATTCATCGGTCAGATTTTTAACATCCTCGGCATGACTCAGATAGCCGAGTTCAACAAGCACTGTGGGCAAGTCCCCGCCTGGCAGGGACAGCAGTTCAGTGCTGCCAATCTCGCGCACCTTAAACCCAGCACTACGCAAGGCCCTACGTAAGTGCAATGCCAAAGAGACGCTACTGTCCGGACGTAACACGTGCGCAGGGTTGCCTTCCCGCACATACAGCTGGATTCCACGTTGGTTAGGATTGAGTGCTGCCTGGGCGTGCAGAATAAGAAAAAGATCGACTGGGTTGTCACGCGCGGAGTTCAAGCGTTCCCGAGACTTCAGGGAATAATCTTCATTCCGACTCATATAAACAGGGATTCCCAACTGCATTTTGATCTGACGGCGCAAATCAAGCGCCAGATTCAAGACCAAATCCTTTTCCTTTACCCCCTGCAATCCAATCGCCCCTACATCATCACCACCGTGCGCTGGGTCAAGGGCAACGCCACGCAACTGTTGATGGGGCTGAGCATGCTGCTTACTGAGCAAAAAGGAAAAGAGTCGATCCTGCTCATCTGCTGCCCCTGAGCTTGGATTGTCGCTTGTACCGAGGTTACGGTAATAGATACTGGATGAAAGCTGATCGGCAAGTTGATTCAGGATAAACTGCTCTGGAACCCGCAAACGCCCATCGATAAAGCGCGCTGGAGCATCGAGCATGATATATTCAGAGCGATATTTCATATACGGGCCACCGGGATACAGGCTTGCTTTACCTCCGGGAAGATTTATAAAATACGTATGTTGCGTAGAGTGCCAATAACCGGACAATTTGATGGCTGGGAGCACATCGTCAAGCGCGAGATAGGCCGCACCCGCATAATTATATACTTCACGGATCACCTGTGGTTTCTGACCCTGTACAGACAATTCCACCTCTGCATCAGCATGCGCCGGCAATAGTAAAACAAAGTAACACAATAAACAAATAAAGCGCATATAGTCCCACATACATATAGAGCAGCAAAAAGATATCTTGCTTAAACATCAGATTAAAGGCAGCCGCTGTACATCTTTATATTCGAAAATTTCAAGTAGTCTGGCAACAAGTTTCTCTTCTAGGCGGATCTGATCCTGACGCTCCTCTAACACGCCTTTGATCTGCCCTCCGGCAATCATTCCGTGTCCTCCGGCTGTTCCTATCCCCTCAACCAAGCGGCGGATAACCTTACCTGCAAAAACATCTTCACGATCAGTGCGCAGGGACAAAACCTCTACATCTCCAGCGTATCCCATACCAAGAACCAGACCTATCCCTTCGGTACGCAGAAGAAAATCGGCAATTTCAGCGACAGTGTCGGAATGATCAATATGGTAAAGATTGAACACAAGAATGTCATTGTAGGTATGTGCAGACTGCAGTGCCGTGTCAAAACTAGAGAAATAGCTGCGGGGCACCTTGGCCTGAGCTATCTCGAACAATATTCTATTATTACTCAACGAAAGTAGTTCCAAGTATGCATGGCGATCCGTTGCTACCCACTCACGTCCCAGATCCTGAGTTTCCGAGCGGATAGCATAAAACATGGCCGTTGCGAGTCTGGTACTCAGGCGTATATTTTGAGCTTGAAGGTATTCAAACAAGATAGTGGCGCATGCGCCATATTCGGGACGGATATCGCAGAACAAATTTGGAGTGGGCGACTCATTGCGAATTGGGTGGTGATCTATAACCACATCGAGAGGTTTGCCCACTGGCATGCTGCTGTTGCCTGTTCCAGGCTGTGCGTCCACCATGCATACGAGATCAAAATCATTAAGATCAAGCTCTTCGATCCGCGATATCCGGATCTCACTTTTTTCGATCAGGGTACGGTTTTCTCGTCGCCCTACTACTCCGCCGCAGGCAATTACCGACCTGATCCCCCGCGTCATCTCAATTAGATAACTCAGAGCATAGGCGCTAGCAAGAGCATCAGGGTCTGGATTGTCGTGGGTAATGATCAAAACCTTATCTTGCCCAGTAATCTTAGCCAGCAATCTGCTGCTGAAGTCTAAAGAGCGCTCTGTATACATCGTAGAAATCTCCATGCGCAGTACAGCGTTGTGTCCTCATGCTGACTTAAGCGCACTACATCACAAAACTTACTTTCATCTAACGAACATCTGGCAACAAATCAGCAACCGTTTAACTATTATATAAACCGATACCAGACAAGCACCATGCCTACAAGGTGATTGCCCTACGGTTACGTTTAATCAAAGACTCTAATCATACACTAGGCTTGAACACATTTCCAGTATACACACACACGAATTTTTTTAAATCGCCTTGGCTAGACTCAAATACCGCCCTCTTAAATCATCACCTCAGGCCCCTGCAAGCGGGCGAGAGAAGACGCAGCCGCAATAGTTCTGGCGATAAAAGTTCTGCGTGTGAGAAATTTCGATGCTGCGTTTAAATCCATTTTTTTTCTTAAAATTTGCCGCATAAAATTCAATGCCATGGTGACGGGCTAAGGCTAAACCTAGGCGGTTGATACACTCATACCGTTTATGCGGTGAAATTGAGAGCACCGTGGTGAATAGATCGTAGTGGTGTTCTCGCGCATAGATTGCGGCACGCTGCAGACGCAGTCGAAAACATCGATTGCAGCGACGTCCTCGCTCCGGTTCATGTTCCAGCCCACGTATCTGTTCCATCCATGCTTCTGGCACATACTCCCCGACAATACAGGGTACATCTGCAACATTGCTACACCAGTGGATTAGCTCGTCCCGACGCTGACGATATTCTTCTACTGGATAGATGTTTGGGTTGTAGAAATAAATACTTATATCGTAATCGGCTGCAAGTCTCTCCACTACCGCGGTACTACAAGGAGCACAGCAAGCGTGTAAAAGCAGGCGGGGCTTTACTCTGTTTTTGGGTGCAACAATATGGCCTGTTTCTTGAGTGGTATGGTGCACATGGACCTCCACACGTAATCCTCTAATCTGGTTGCTAGCAGCATAGCACTACTGCTATATTGCGCCGCATGAAAGATATCTTTATTGCGGACGCGCATCTGAAACACGCTGCAGATAAACACTATATACAGTTGCTTGAGTTTCTCAAACAGAACAGGGGCAAGATCCGCACCCTCATCTTGCTCGGAGATATCTTCGAATTCTGGGTGGGATACCGGCACTGCGTGTATAGCGCTTACGTGCCATTGCTCCAGCAACTCAGTCTACTGCAACAGGGCGGAACCCGCATCATCATGGTGGAAGGAAACCATGATTTCAACGTTGGTCCCTATTTTTCCGAAACCTTGAGAGCTAAAATAATCCCGACCGGCGACGTTGTAATCCTCGGAGAAACCAAGGTCTGGCTCGAACACGGGGACCTGATTAACCCAAACAAAACCTATCGGTGGCTACGAAAACTGTTTCGCAGTCGTGGCGCACGCATCCTGAGTAGGATTATACACCCAGATTTACTCTGGAGCATAGCTGAACACCTCGGAAACTGGAGTAAGCAACAACGCACCAGTATGAGCACAAACCTTGGTGATGGTTGTTCACTGAGCGCGATTCCGCAGGAGCACCTGCTCTCTTTAGCCGCCACGCATTCCACCTCTGGTTGTGACGCTCTGGTTTGTGGCCACTTCCACCGCAGTTGGCATAAAAAAACTTCTCACACCGAAGCTCTGGTGGTGGGTGAGTGGAGAAAGCACGGCACATATGCCGAGCATCAAGACGGCAGATTTGAGCTAAAACAATTTTGCCCTCCTACAGAAGTGCCGCCGGATCAACCCGGATAACTTCTCTTTCTTGCGCAATCTGGTTTATTTGCTCAGGGTTTATATCTCCAACGACAATGATGGTCTGGCGTTGCGGGTCAAGATATTTATTGGCGACCCGGTACACATCTTCCGTTGTAACCGCACTTATATGTTCACGATAACGAGCCAGATAGTCTGCAGGGTAACCAAAAAAATCATGTTCCATCGCCTGGGTAACCAGGCTGTGCAGATTTTCAAAGTGAAACACAAATGAGTTTATCTGACTCTGCTGAGCCAACACGAGCTCAGCCTCGCTGACCCCCCCAGCACGCAGTGTTTGCATAATAGAGGCAAACAGTCCTACAACCTCAGGCACGGATTCCGTCTTGGTTTCACAACCGGCTATAAAAGCCCCCTGTAAGCAGCGCCCAACGGAAAAATAGGAAAAAACTGAATACGCCAGCCCCCGGTTGGAGCGAATCTCCTGCATCAGGCGTGAGTTAAACCCTCCCCCACCTAGGATAAAATTCATCACCTCAAGTGCATATACATCTGGATTATCTTTGGAAATGCCACGTTCAACCAGACGCAGCGTAGTTTGTGCCAACGGACGACTAGCCACAATCACTGGACCATTTCCCTGCAGACCGTCTGGTGTGGAAAGTTCGGGCACCTGCGGAAGTTCGGTGGGCTTTTCCCAGGTTGAAAATCCGGACTGAATCAGGTCCCGAGCTTCGGCACCACTGACGCAACCTGAAATCGCCACACGCAGATTTTCAGGACCAAAATAGCGCTGATGCAACTCGACCAGATCAGATCTTTTGATATGCTCTAGCGTTTCCAGTGACGGCTTGCGCCCTAAGGGATGATTCGGATAGAGATTCTCTAACATGAGCAGTTCTGCGATGGCCCCTGGATTGTCCACCCGCCGCCGCACCTGCTCCATGAGGCGCTGGCGCGAGGTCTCAAGCCGCTCTGGATCAAAACCAGGCTCACGTACAAGTTGCGCCAATAATTCAAGCCCTATGGGGAGGTCTTCCTTCAACAGTGATAGGCTCAGAGTTGTAGTATATGGGCCACTCACAACCCTTAAATCTGTCGCCAAAGCGTTCAGCGCTGCATCAAAATCCTGCGCGCTGATCACTCTGGTGCCGCCTGATTCAAGAGCCGTTGCAAGCAGACTCATAAGTCCTGTATTGGCAGCACTTTCCACGCTGCGCCCTATCCCAAACATCAACGTAATATCAACCAGCGGCAGTTCCTGATCAAATGCATGATATATCTGGATACCATTCTCAAGCTCGATCTTGTCGGGGGTGCGCAGTTCCCAGTGCAACTCTTCATAAGTCAGTGCATCAGGGCGCTCAGGCAGTGCGTCTGACTGCACTCGGGCCAGGGCACTACCACACACCATGAGCAGTAAACCAATTATCAGTGTCGCTATTTTCCCTGAATTATCCCGCATTTCCATCTCCTGTCACGTCAGAGTCGGAGCTCTCTTCACGCTCCGAACCTCCCTGAACTGAACTTTCCTGCACTGAATTTTCTTGCATTTTAGGCGTTGGGCTTTTCAGGGTTATCACGCTACGGTTTTCGGCATTGAGCCAGTCTACAGCGGCACTTTTCACCTCGGTGGCGGTTATGCTCTGCAGAATATCATCGTAATCCAGCAGATACTTCCAGCTCCCGGTAACAATCTCAAAATTGGTCAACATGGATGCCAGCCCCTGATTGGAGCGCAAACGGCGGATACGATCGGCACGCAGGCGTTTGCGTGCATGCTCAAGTTCTTCATTGCTAACACCTGTAGTTTTTATCTCTTCGAGCTGTGCATATACTGCCTGCTCAACCTCTGCACAGGTGTGGGGGTGACGTGGCGCGGCACCAATAACAAACAAGTTGGGATACCGTGCTCCTGGAGCACTGTAAACAGATACTGTGCTCGCCAACTGTTGCTCCAATATCAGTGCTCGATGCAACCGGGATGAGGGGCCCCGCCCCAGAATTATACTCAAGAGATCGAAGGCATAGTCATCTCGGTGGGGAATCGTCGGCTTGTGATATCCAACTAGAAGTTGCGGATTGGCATGAAACACAACCTCCGCACGGCGTTCGCCATTTTGTGTCGGCTCCACTGCGCTTACTTCAGGCACTTTCACCCCAGCAGGAATATCACCAAAATACTGCTCAATCAGCTTTTGGGCCTGCGCTGCATCAACATCGCCAACCAGAGCAATGACTGTATTGCTAGGCATATAGTATTTTTCCATGAACTGGCGGGTCTGTTCCCTGGAAAGCGAATGGATATCAGATGTCCAGCCAATAATCGGGTGGCGATACGGATGCACCCTAAATGCCGTTGCCAGCAAAGTTTCATACATCATACCGGACGGACTGGTTTCATAGGAGCGCCGTCTTTCTTCGAGCACAACCTCTTTTTCGGTGTAAAATTCACGCAACACCGTGTTTTTCATTCGATCAGCTTCCATAGAAATCCAGAGTTCAAGCTTATTCGCAGGTAGTGAAACCAGGTATGCGGTGAGATCTTTACTCGTAAACGCGTTATACCCAACTCCGCCATGGCGAGCATAAATCTGGGCGGATTCATCTTTCACCAACAATTCTCGATGCTCTGTTTGCAGCTCTTTCAGGGATGCACGCAGAGCCTGAAGGGACCCCTCGGCACAAGAGTCATCCTTTTCACATGTTTCGATGGCTACGACCGTTTCGTCGATCCGCTGCAAAAAACCCTGCTCGCCAGAATAGTCCTTTGTGCCTATAGTTTTTGTCCCTTTAAAGCGCATATGTTCGAGCAGGTGGGCTATGCCGCGATTGTTTTCCTGCTCATTGACCGCCCCTACCCCTACAGATATAAATGCGGTAAATGTTGGTATGGCATGACGCGGCACCACCAGAAGGGTGAGGCCGTTATCCAGACGATACTCGACCACCTTGTCTTCCAACCCTTCTGCCTGAACCGTAGCAGTGCAGAAAAACAGGGAAACCAGCACGGTAAAGGCTGCAAAAGGCGTAACGAGACTACCCAAACTCATATTTCTGAGCCACACAACTTGATACATAAATCCTGAACCCTCCAAGATCGAAAGAATAATTCCACCCAGTTTTTAACCATCAACGAACACACTCCAACCAGTAGAGCCTGCATAAAACGACGCTTACCTACGAACCGTTCACTGCCCGAGGCAGCATAGCACTTTACCTCCTGAGAGTTCCAAAGAAACAATCCAAGATTTGGTTGTAATTATTTTTTCTGTGCGTATCATCGAAGATCACTTTTTTACTTACCTGTTCTATTTAGAACATGGATCTATTCATTTTGATCCATCTTTATTTCACTCTAGTGTGACTGGTTTATGTTTAAATTTTTATCCAAACCTTGGGTTCCTTATGTATTTCCATTTCTGATTATCCTGATATGCACTGAAGCCACTTTTTTTATGCCACAGTGGCGTTATCAGTTGCTTATTGGGGCTGGGGTTATTGCGTCATCTTTACTATTTATCTGGCGCGAAAAACTGCTCCAAGATGCCCTTCCCACACTGCGAACGCTACAGAACGTAGCCGGTGTAGTTACAGGTGCGCTCCTCGCATTGACATGGCTGACACTGGTGCATTTCGGCATCTCCACCCCGGAACCGCTACACTTGGCACAACTCTGGCCTGCGCCGCGCAACTATTTCATAATAATTCTTGTAACTGGCACGCTGGGGCTAGTTATTCCGCTTGTTGCGGAATTGTTCTGGCGTTCTTTCTTACTCAGATACTTTATTGCCCAGAACTTCAAGTCAATCCCAGTCGGCACCTTCAACTTATTTGCATTCATCATGGTTATACTTCTAACCACCCTGGCAACAGGCAACCACACCGCCTATCTGTTCGTATCTAACCTGGCCTTCACGGGCTTAACCTTCTGGAGCAAAACTCTTTACTGTAGTATTATTGCGCATATAGTAGCTAATTTAAGCGTTATGCTGATAAGTTTGTATCTTGGAATAAGCTTTTACTGATATTTAGAGCGAGGATTACATGCGAAACACATTCTATATCGCCCTTATAGTGATAAGCATTTTTTTTCTGGCCGCCTGTACGAAGCCAGGGGAGCAAGCATACAACCAGGGGGTCAAGTCACTCAATGAAGGCAAAACGGAACAAGCCCGCACCAGTTTTTTGCGAGCGATCGAAGAGAATCCGCGACTAGCGGAGGCGTACCTTAATTTAGGCCGTATTGATATCAAACTAGCTGATTTCGTCAGTGCCAGGGGGAACACCCTGAAAGCTCTAAATTTGCTGCAGGAGTACAAAAAAACCATCCGGAGTGGATCCACCTGGACCCAGCAAGCGGCACTGGCCTGCAACAATATGGCTTCAATTGCTTTCCAACAGGCGTTGCTGATAAAGTCGAGTAATGTAAAAGATAGTAACGAGGCTTCAATCAGCTCTATCCAAACGGAAACCAGTCAAGACAGGTCATCCGGCGAGGATTTAGAAGCTGCCGAGACCCTTATTAATGAAGCAGAAAAGTGGCTTGATCAAGCCTTAGAACTGGATCCCTCGAACGAGACGGTACTTAAAAACCGAAGATTCATCCAAAAGTGGCGGGAATAAGTACGTCAAATCGCTGCGCCACCGATATACCTTAAGAATGCTTCCGCTCAAGTTTACGCACCCAGTTGATGGATGCCAGAACCAGTGCCAGGCTTATACCTCCCCAGAGCAGCCCACCATCGCGATACATACCCGTCAAACCACAAGAGAGGACAAAGGCCAGGCAGCTGCAAGCGACGCAACATATTGCCACCCATTCTGCGTGAGTTTTGGCCCTGGAGGCAGTAGGTTCAACAACTTCAAGCAAGCGCTCCTCGCAGTGCAGACAATGCTGCGCCCTTCTGGCTGCGGGCATACCGCAATTGTGGCATTTTCGCTTAAAAAACACTGGCATTCTCCCTAAAATCACCCACGGTCAGTCCACTGGCACCGTACTGTTTATTTTACGCACCAACGCGGTGGTTGAACGTCCAGATATAAATGGCATCAGCTCAACCCGTCCACCCCACTGCCGCACCAGATCGGCACCCACCACATTGTCTTCGGTGTAATCGCTACCCTTGACCAGAATATCTGGCTGGAGGAGTGCTATCAATTCCATGGGAGTATCGTCATCAAAGACCACGACATAATCAACACAGGCAAGCGCCGCCAAGATAACCGCTCGATCCGTTTCTGAGACCAAAGGTCGGCTCTCACCTTTCAACCTCCGTACGGAAGCATCGCTATTCAGGCCAAGCACCAAAACATCCCCGAGTTCACGCGCGCGCTGCAGATAGCTGACGTGCCCAGCGTGCAGAAGGTCAAAGCAACCATTGGTGAAAACAACCTTACGCCCCATCTGACGCAAGCGCCGCAACACTATCTGGAGGGCGTGGGGATCACATATTTTAGTCTTGTCCCCTGCAAGGAGAAAACCTGCGGCCTCGACCAGTTCAGCCGGGCTTGCGGTAGATGTCCCCACCTTCCCAACGACAACACCGGCGGCGATGTTCGCCATAAACGCAGCCTGTTCAACAGAAAAACCTGCTGCGAGCCCCAGCCCCACCACCGTCAGAACAGTGTCCCCCGCGCCGGACACGTCATATACTTCCCGGCTGCGCGTTGGTAGATGCACTGGATTTCTGTCTGGTTGAAATATGCTCATGCCCTGTTCGCTGCGGGTGAGCACCAATGCCTTCAGCCCGGCCATATGCAGAATCTTGTCCCCTGCGGCACACAAGCTAGCATCATCACTGATTATTATCCCGCTAGCTTGAGCGGCTTCGCGGCGATTTGGTGTAAGTAAGGTAGCACCATAATACTTGGCATAGTCACACCCTTTCGGGTCGACCACTACCGGTATATTTATGGCTTTTGCGCGCTCGACTATATGCTGAATAAGGGTATGTGAGAGCACTCCTTTTCCGTAGTCAGACAAAAACACCACATCGGCATTGGTCAGCTTCAAGGTCAATTTTTCCAACAGTCTGGCTTCAACATCAGCGTTAATTTGTTGCTTACTCTCGCGGTCGATGCGGAGCATCTGTTGATTACCGGAGAGGATACGGGTTTTTCTGCTGGTGATGCGCCCTGAATCGTGAATAACAGCCTCAATATCTACCTGCGCCTGTTGCAAACGCTTACAGATCAGCGCACCGTCGCTATCATCACCTAGGACAGAAGCTAAGACTACCTTAGCCCCCAATACGCGCAGGTTGTTAACCACGTTCCCCGCTCCGCCCAAGCGTGTATCTTCCCGCCCTACATTCACTATCGCCACTGGGGCTTCTGGAGAAATTCTGTGCGTATCACCCCAGAGGTATTCATCCAGCATCAAATCGCCGACAACCACCGCAGTAATATCTGTGCTGCGGGATAAAAAAGCTTCAACATCGGATATATTAATATTGTAAGAATTCATAGAATATCTTCCAGCAACGTAGAATATAGCTATAGTTATGCATCGTTATCACGATATTTGCGCTGATATCGCACGTATAGTTTAGTACAGCGGCGCTCTACCTGCCTCCACAGCCCGCGATCCTGCTTTAACGTCCCGCGCACGGACTCTCCTGGGTGTAAGCCCATATAAATGCGGATAAAACGCAGACGATCACGCCGGGTAAGCCCGATATCCTGGGCGGAAAAATACAAGGAGGCCAGATCTTTTATCCGCCACCGCAGCGGCACACGCTTGCGAAACTGCACCCGGTGTAGATCGATAAGGTGGATTCGCAAGTTCTCGGAAGTTATGTGTTCACGCCCCGAAGTTATATCCAGCAAAAAATGGCACAGATAATAATCCCGATGATTGATCCCGTGACTATGCAGCAGCCGTGTCACTTCGGCAACCCGGGTCAGTAATGCGCGCTTTACAGCCACAGCAGGTGGGTGCACAGCCCACGTAGAACAAAAATCTTCCAGACTTTCGGTGGGCTGTAAATCTTGCGTAACCAAAAAGGATTGGCGTGCTATCGGATTGCGACCACGTTCGCCGTACGCCACAGTGGTCATGGTATCTACACCGAGCTCAGTCAGGATTTTAATCGCAAGCCATTCGTTGTATGCAGAGAAAACTGGCGGAAGTCTAAAGGTAAGCAGGCTTTTGCACACGCGCCACCAGCCGATTCCCTGATACATCTTTACAAAATAGCTCTGTCCCAGCATATCGAAGCGCAGAGTCCGCCGTCCATCCATGTTGCGATATTCATCCCCTTGCAGGGAAAATATCTGCTCGAAGCAATCGGTACAACCCCAAGCGTCCTTCCAACGTTCAGGTATGATTAACACCTCTGAACCAGAAGTACTCAAATCTCCCCCTGTTCCGGGAACATCTGCTGTTCCACCAGGTCACAAAGAATATGTATTATACTTAAGTGAACTTCCTGAATCCGGGGGGTTTCTTCCACTGCGACATTGAGACACAGATCAGCGAATGCCGCCATCTTGCCGCCATCCCTGCCGCTGAGGGTAACTACACTGCAGCCTGAGGCGCGCGCAAGTTCGAGGGCTCGCAACACATTGGTGGAATTGCCACTGGTTGAAATACCTATCACCACATCCTCTGGTCGTGCCAAAGCTTCTACTTGGCGTCTGAACACCTCATCGTAACCAAAATCGTTGGCAACTGCCGTTATTACCGAGGTATCAGTCGTTAAGGCCACGGCCGGAAGTGCAGCCCGATTTTTCATGAAGCGCCCAACCAACTCTGCCGCCAAATGCTGTGCATCCGCAGCAGAGCCGCCATTGCCCATGACCAAGACCTTCCCGCCAGCCCTGAAGCTACGGCACAGAAGCAAAGCACAACGCTCTATCTGCGGTGCCATGGGCAGAAACACATGTTCAAACACCTCAATATGGCGTCTGATGTGACGTTCAATACAGGGTTGCATACTACTACTCCTCAACTATTCTCAAGCTCCCATCACAGACCCCAGCACCGTTCACACTGCCTGCCTCGCAGCCTTTTCCAGTGCATGGCAAAATCTCCCGTACCGCATCAAGTACATCAGCTACCCGAATGGACGTAGAGCACTGCACATCATATTCGCACTGCTTACGCAAACATTTAACGCACGGCATCGGTGCCTGCAAGCGGATATGCCGAGTCCCTTCTGGGCCATTACGCAACGCATCCGTAGCCCGATACATGGATACCGTTGGCGTCCCCACTGCTGCGGCTATATGTACCGGGCCGGTATCACATCCAACCACCAGATCTGCGCGCGCCAGTAACGCTACCAGTTCGGGTAACGGCACCCGCGGCCATATGACTGCCTGCCCTTGAGTACTGCGTTGGATTTCCTTAACAGCTTTGAGCTCAGCGTCATTGCCCCAGGTCAAAACAAGACCCGTATCGGGACACTGCATTAACCTAAGTGCCAACTGCTGCCAAAAAGATAGGTTCCACAGCTTGGTCTGCCAAGTCGTGCCGTAGTGCAGAACAATGATTCTGCTGTGTTCAAGTCCGAATTTTCTCAGCCCGGCATCTGCCAGCAGCTTAAGTTCAGCATCAACCGGAAGTGGACCACTCAGAGGCACCTCTCCACCGTAAGGAAGAGCAGCCCGCACCACTGCCAGCGCCCGTCTTGCCACGTGGTGTTCTTCGGGCCCGAGTTGAATCCTGTGTCTGGTGGCCAGCACATTTGGCCACTCCCGTACCTGAGCTAGAGAAAATCCATACTTCTTATGCGCACGGCACGCAAGGGTAAACATTCCACTTTTACTATTACCCTGCAGGTCGAACACATAGTCATAACGTAGACGCCTTAATTCTTGGATGAATGTCCAGAATTCACGCAACATGTCGCCAAAGGATAATTTTCTCCAGGTACGCGTATTTACGCGTACCACCTGATTAATCAAGGGATGTCCTTCGAGTATGGCTGCAGAGCTATCTTCCACCAGCCAGTCGATCTGAGCTTCCGAGTCTACCTGCTTAATATAGCTCAGAACCGGCAGCGCATGCACAACATCCCCAAGGGCGCTGAGTTTAACTATCAGTATTTTCATCCGCTCTTTCCAACAGCTCGATATCTTTCAATAGCTCTGTAGCTGCAGCTATCACATCTTCTGCATTGATACTCTGCATACATCTGTGATCTGTGGGGCATTGACGCAACAGACAAGGAGCACACTCCACCTCTTTGCGGACAATCCTCACCCGTGCAGATGCCGGTGATGTGGTGGTGTGATCTGTCGGGCCAAATACCGCGACAATCGGAACATCAAGTGCAGCCGCGACATGCATAGGGCCAGAATCATTGGTAATCAACAGACGGCTAACCCCTAGCAGAGCCATCAGCTGCCTGACATCGGTTTTTCCCACCATGTTGATGCAGTCGTGCTGCATAAAAGAGGCAATATCTTCACCTATCTCTCGTTCCGCAGGGCCACCGGTCAGTACTATTTTGGCACCAAAGCACTGGACAAGTGCGTCTGCAACAGCAGCAAAACGTTCCGGGAACCAACGCTTGGCTGAACCATAGGCGGCGCCGGGATTCAGTGCAATTACGTTATCACTACCCAGGGTGGCGCGTGCCCAGGCACGTTCCTGCTCGGTCAGGTATAAACAGAGTTTGGCAGGGCTCTGGATGCTCGCCTTGCTGCACAACCCTAATCTTTCAAGCAACGTCAAATAGTAAGCGGTATGGTGTAATTTCTTATCTTCAGAGCTTACCTTCACAGGATCGGTGAGAAACAGACGCCGTCCATCCGTCGCGTATCCCGCGCGAAGGGGTATGCGCGCAGCAAAGGTAAGGAGCGCTGCTTCTATGGCATTTTGTAGCAGAAGTGCTGCGTCAAAGCGCTCACGGCGCAACTCCCGTGCCATGCGGAAAAATCCACGTATCCCACAATGCTGCCCTTTCTTTGCGTAGATCAGCACCCGATCAACCGCAGGATGGTGCTGAAACAGGGGGGCAACGAGGGGATTCACCAGCACCACGATCTCCGCGTGAGGGCAACTAGAACGCAACGCTGCCAGCGCGGGTGTAGTCATCACCGCATCGCCGATCCAGTTGGTACCACGCACCAAAATCTTTTTACTTGAACCCAATGCGCTGGTCACCATCAGAGCACTACTGCTTCATCCTGCAGCATTACCGGGATACCACTCCTGATTGGATAAGCGAGACTGCATCGAGAACAAAAAAGATGGGGCTTTTCATCAACGTCCTTATGCTCCAGATAACCCTTGCAGCTGGGACACACAATAATATCCAGAGGAAGGGAAACACCATATTCATTTGAAGGAGTTTGCTGCATAAACTTTAGGTACTCCAAAAGCTATTTAGGTCTTCAGGTTATGGCTTGCATGCCTCAATGTGCAGATCGATGCTGTACGCCGTTGTCGTTCACGTGCTGCACCAGCACATCCTGCACTGCCGTTGTCAGTAGTTGCTCATTCAACGGGTGTATCACCAGGGGGATGTAATAGCATGGAACAGGAAAGAGCTCTGGCTCCAGCTTTACCGCGTCTTTTTCAGTGGTAATTAGGGCATCCACTCCAGCACAACGCTCGAGGATATACTGCACTCGTTCTGGAGTATAGGGTGCGTGGTCAACGCAGGCCACCGTAGCGGCTGGATATATACCACATTTGTGCAAAGATGAGAAAAAATCATCCGGATTGGCAATTCCTGCAAAAGCTCCTAACTTGAGGTGGTTAAGCTCGTTGAGATCAACCATGCGCCCGTCCATATCCACACCATATTGAGCCAGGGTATACTTTACCCGCACCACTGGTTTGTTCTGTGGGTCGAATTTCGGATCGTTTGCACTGTAGCGTGTGAGTAACAATAGATCCGCACGTTTCAGGGCAGAACGGCGCTCGCGCATTAATCCAGCAGGAAGAACATGTCCGTTGCCGAACGGCAATCCCGCATCGAGCAAAACCAGATCCAGGTCACGTCTCAAGGCCAAATGTTGAAACCCATCATCCAGAACAATGACATCTACCTGATGATGTTTCTGGATATGTTCCACCCCATCGATCCGACGCGGTGCTACAACTACTAGGGCATGCGGGTGACGCGACGCTAGGAGAACGGGCTCATCGCCGAACTGCGCGGCCGCCCGAGCACGGGAACCCGCTACCTCAGGAACAACCTTTCTAGCTCGGCTCGCACGTTTTCCTTCGGCAGGAGATGAGGCATAGCCACGACTTACCACCGCTACTCGATATCCACGCTGATGCAGAAACTCAAGCAACCAATCCACCACCGGTGTTTTGCCGGTACCCCCGACAACCAAATTGCCCACCGAAATTACCGGCACATGGGCTCCGTAGCTGCGCAGAATCCCAGTTTGGTAACACCAGGCCCGCAAACTACCGATGAGACCATAGATATAGCTTAGCGGCAACAGCAACAGCATCAGTACATAATCATGCAGATACCGACATCCCTTGGCTCCAAGGCGCCGATAGTACAAGGCCACTCGAGTGCGCATCTGGGTGTGCACCTAAAACCCCAACACCTGGCGTACGACCCCAAGGGTCTTTCTGGTCGCACCGGCGTGCTGCTGCAATATTGTCGCACCCCGCACGCCGGCGCTGCGGCGCAAATCCTTGTCGTGCAACAGTTTCGTCAGCAGTTGCTGCAATCCCTCAGCATCACGTACCTCACCAAAACCTTGCGCAGCTGAAATAAACTTAGCAATATCTTTGAAATTCTGCATCCAGGGCCCGAACATCACAGGCTTTTCAACCATGGACGCTTCGAGGATATTATGCCCACCGACGGGCACCAAGCTTCCCCCAACAAAGACGATATCGGCCACCGTGTAAAAATTCAGCATCTCTCCCAGGGTATCTACTAACAACACACTCCCCCCTGTCAACGGAGGGAAAACATTATCTGAACGCAGATACCATGTAACTCCCGCTTTAGAGAGTAGCTCGCTGACCTGCCGACACCGGTGCGGATGTCGTGGCACCAAAATCAAAATAAGATCGGGAAAAGATTGCAGAAGTTGTTGATACACCCGCATCACAATTTCATCTTCTCCCTGATGGGTGCTGCCTGCTACCCAGACTCTAGCCTCAGGTGCAATGCCGAACTGGGCACGCAATCGCGTCTGATCCAACTCCTCGGTCGAGACGCCGCTTTGATCGAACTTGATATTCCCACTTACAGAAATCTTTTCAGGGCTTGCACCCAAAAACGCAATTCTGTGCGCATCCAACTCCGACTGCATGCAAAAAAATGTAATATGCGCCAGAACTGGCTTAAGCAGACTACCAACCAAGCTATAGCGAGGGAAAGAGCGATCGGAAATGCGCCCGTTAACCAACACCACGGGGATAGCGTACTTATGACACATGCGCACAAACTGTGGCCAGATTTCCGTCTCGACAATCAATACCAATGCTGGGTTCACTTTTTTCACAACACGCTTGACAGCTGCGGAAAAGTCTATGGGGAAGTAAATACACACATCTATCTCAGGGATCGCCTCGGCAATTTCACGCCCGGTTTCTGTCACATTAGAAAGCAGCAATACTGCATCCGGATAGGCCAGACGCAGTTTCTTTATTAGAGGCACTGCTGCTCGCGTTTCCCCTACAGAAACAGCATGAAGCCAAATAACTTGCCGTCCCTTTAGTAAAGCAAGTACGCTAGGAGATAAAAAGCCAAGACGCTCACGCAACCCCTGGCGGCCTTTTCCCCTTACACAACCGCGTATAACGTACCAAGGGAGCAGAACCACCATGCTCAAAAGCAAAAGAATATCATACAGCAGATAAACCATGGTTCTCCAGATAGTCACGGGCCTGTTGAGCAGTAGCGTCCATGGCTGCACTCAGGCGTTGATGGAATTGTGCGCTGGTCTCATTTGGAGCGAAATAAAGTGGCCTTCCGTATACGAAAACCAAGCGTCCAAATGGGTATGGAAGTAAAAATCTGTCCCAAGAAGCAAATCTGTGTCCTTTGCTACACGCCATAGTCATAGGAACCACACCACGCTTACTTAGGCGCGCAAGGTGGACTACCCCTTCTTTAATTTCATGCCTTGGACCTCTGGGCCCGTCTGGAGTTATAACCAGATCATAAGGCTCTTTGGTCAGGCGCAATAGCTGTTTAAATGCCCTGCTCCCACCTTTAGAGGAGGAACCACGCACTGCTCTTTGTCCCATATACGCCATGGCGCGCGCAATCAGCTCGCCATCCTGGGAGGCACTTATCAGAATCTGGGCTTTAAATTTGTACGCCCGTGCCATAAGAAGTAGTTGATCATGCCAGAGAGACAAGATCATTTTCTCACTCCCTTGCCACATCTCCTGCACCTGTTCATCCACCACAATCTCTCGTTTTGAGCACAGGTAAATCACATGGATGCATGCTACTGCCAGCGGGGGTACCAGATGGATAAGGAGATATTCCAATATGCGCTTCGAATTGTATTTCATGCTGAACTCGTTCAATACCCCCGTTCGCTACCCTCTAAACTGGGTTTGATGCAGATCAAAGTAGTACCCCTCGACTGCAAACAGCTCTGCATGACTGCCACGTTCAACGATCCTGCCATCCTGCATAACCAGAATTTCATCCGCATGCATCACCGTTGAGAGACGGTGCGCGATGACAAAAGTAGTGCGTCCGCGCATAAGGTTTTCCAACGCATCCTGCACCACTGTTTCACTTTGGGTGTCAAGGGCGCTGGTCGCTTCATCCAACAGCAGGATAGACGCATCACGCAGAATCGCACGGGCTATGCTCAGACGCTGACGCTGACCGCCAGAAAGACGCACACCTCGATCACCAATTACTGTTTCAAGGCCCTGCGGCATTTGTCGAATAAAATCTGCGGCATATGCCTGTTCCAGCGCGAGCCATACTTCAGCATCACTGGCATCGGGTCTGGCGTAGCGAATATTGTTGGCGATAGTGTCGTGAAATAGAAAGATCTCTTGATCCACAAGCGCTATCTGCTGTTTCAGGCTCTTCTGGGTTACGCTAGAGATATCCTTGCCATCAATAGTTATTCTGCCTTGAATCGGGTCATAAAAGCGTGCAAGTAAGCCGATTACGGTAGATTTACCCGCTCCACTCGCCCCGACCAGCGCCACCGTTGTCCCCGGTTTTACGTCAAGGTTGAAGTCATGGAGGACAAGCTCACCAGCATACCCAGCATCAGATCCATCGACGAACTCAGCAGTAGACACCTCTGCAGCATAGCCAAAATCCACGTGATCAAAGACCACGTGTCCCTTCACTTTCCCCAGAGCCTGTGCATTGGGAGCATCATCAAGATCGACCGGAGTGTCCATCATGCTAAACACGCGCTCGGCAGCACCGACGGCCTTCTGGATGACGTTATTGGTCTTCACCAAACGCTTTAGTGGGCCATACATCATCCCCATGGCAGTAATAAACGAAAGAAGCTCCCCTTGGGTAATATGTCCCTGCATGACACGGTTAAGACCGTACCACAACACCCCTGCAGCCCCGAATGATGAGAGCAACTCCACTATCGGCGAACTGGCAGAGTCATACCGGATCATCTTGGCAATACGTCGATAGTAGGTGTGGTTTTCGAGCTCAAAACGTTGCTTTTCGTGCTCCTCGGTACCAAAGGCCTTTACCACCTTGATGCCACCAAAGGCTTCCTGCAGAATCCCGGTAAGATTGCCGATATTCACCAGACTCTTATGCACATAACGTTTGATACGCCGGCCTATATATGTAGCCGGAACTATCGCAACTGGCAGCACCACAAAGGCCACTAGAGCCAGACGCCAGTCATTGTAAAACAACAACACTACCAAACCGATCAGAGTGAGGCCCTCACGCACGACGGCAACCAGTTCGTCCGCAGCGGATTTCTGTAGGGTGGCTACATCATTGATGATGCGCGAGACCAGCGTCCCTGATTGAACTCTGGAATAAAAACCCATGGATAAGCGTAATGTATGCGCATACAGATCGTTGCGCAGATCCTGCACCACCAGTTGTCCCGCAGTTTTAATATAAAACTCCTGCACATAGCGTGATCCACCCTTGAGCAGAGCCAGACCAATCACTATCAGGGGGACAAAATGGATAAGGGCCTCTCCACCAGGCGCAAGCACATGATCAACCAGCGGTTGCACTAGTTTGGCTACGGCGACATCACTGGCCGCGACCCCGATAGAGGCTATCATCGCAATGGTAATGCGAGGTAGATATGCTCTGGAGTAGCGCAGCAGGCGTTTATAAACAGCGAGACTATCTTTCTTCAAAGTTTTCCTTCTGACTCAGTTCCTGAATCATGCGCACCACCCGCTCAGCACAACCGGGCGTTCCCATCCGGGTGCGAACCTCTTCAAGGCTGGCTAGCATCTCCATGCGGTAAGGAGCATCATCGATAATACGTTGCACTTCTGCGGCTATGGCAACCGCGTTTGCCTCCTGCTGGAGCAATTCCTTGACTATGGTGCGTCCTGCCACGATGTTGGGCAGGCCAAAATGACTTATGGAGACCAAGCGTTTACCAATTGCATAGGTCAATGCTGAACCTTTGTAGATAATAACCATGGGGGTCTTCATTAGCGCGGTCTGCAGCGTTACCGTACCGGAAACAGCGATAACGGCATCACAGGCGGCCACTGCGTCATAGATAGTGTCATCTACCAACCTTATATTCAGGCCGCTGTCCGCAACGCTGGCATGCAACTGGGTGCGATCCAGCCCTGCAGCAACTGGAAGTAAAAACCCCACGCCAGGATAGCGCTGCGTTAGCAATTGCGCCGCTTCAAACATGACTGGCAATGAATAATGGATTTCATTGGCGCGGCTGCCGGGCAGCAATCCGATGACGGGAGTCGATCTATTCAGGCCGTGAGCCGTACGCACCTCTGCTGCAGGAGTCTCTATCCTGGCTTCATCTAGCAGCGGGTGTCCGACATAACGCACATCTATATCTAGCCCGGCATAGTACTCAGGCTCAAACGGCAAAATCGCCGCCAGTTTATCTACATCCCGCGCGATTTTGTACACCCGTCTACGCCGCCAGGCCCAAACCTGTGGGCTGACATAGTACACCACCGGGATACCCGCTTTATGTGCCAGTCTGGCAATGCGTAGATTAAAATCAGGAGAGTCGATAAGAACCACCACATCGGCGCGCTCGGTGCTACTGAGCAAGGCACGTTTGATGTCTCGATAAACACTCCATATTCTAGGCAGATGGCGCACCACCTCGACCAACCCCATCACTGCAAGATCAGATGAAGAACGCACAACACGACACCCTGCAGCCTCCATCCTGGGGCCAGCGACACCATAAAAGCGCAGGGAAGGATCGAGCTCGGCAGCGGCTTTGATCATATTGGCACCCAGGATATCTCCGGAGGCCTCACCGGCAACAACCAGAACCCGTTTGAATGTTTCGACCACAGCGTTTACCTCTGTCCAGCGTCAGGAGCGGGTTATGCCGCGCTCACTCTGGCGCACAAAGTCAATTAACATCCTTACCGATACCGGGACATCATCCCATGCTTCGATTTCGCTCAGAGCTTCTTCTTGCAGTTTTCCAGAACGAAACAACACCCGATAGGCTTTTTTAATGGCGCTTAACTCTGTATCGGAAAAACCACGACGTTTCAATCCCACCAGATTGAGGCCAACGGTTTTGGCTCGGTCTCCCTGAACAATAACAAAAGGGACCACATCCTGAGCAATCATGGAGCCGCCGCTGGCCATCACATGGCTACCGATACGGGTAAACTGATGCACTGCAGACATACCTCCAAGAATGGCGTAATCGTCTACCTGCACATGCCCGGCAAGGGTTGCAGCGTTGGCAAGAATGACGTGGTTACCTACCTTGCAGTCATGCGCCACATGGGTATAGGCCATAAATAGATTATCGTTGCCGATGGTGGTCTGTCCTCCACCATCTTCAGTGCCGAGATGGAGAGTAGTAAACTCACGGATCTTGTTTCTGTCCCCTATAATCAAGGTACTTTCCTCGCCGTGATACTTCAAATCTTGCGGTATAGCCCCGATAGAAGCAAATTGGAATATCTCATTATCACACCCGATGGTGGTGCTTCCTTCGATAACCACATGAGGTCCCACGGTGGTACCGGACCCGATCTTAACCTCACTCCGGATGACACTGTAGGCACCAACGCGCACATCATCTGCCAGTTGTGCCCCCTCTTCAATAATGGCGCTAGCGTGAATACGGGTCACTCAGGCCTCCCGATTCGCAAAGGTTGCCTTCAACTCAGCCTCAGCTACAAGAACATCACCCACGTGAGCTTTGCCGGAAAACTGATATATGCCACGCCGTTGTCGCATTAGGGCCATGCTCATTTTTAACACATCGCCAGGACGCACCGGTTTTCTGAATCTGGCTTTGTCTATACCCGTAAAGTACGTGATCTTTTCGCTTTGGATTTCATCATGCAAAATCGCGAACAGCCCACCAACCTGCGCCATCGCTTCGATGATCAAAACCCCGGGCATAACTGGGTGGCCGGGAAAATGTCCCTGAAAAAAGGGCTCATTAATGGTTACATTCTTGATCCCGACAATTCCTTCATCTGGATTGTAGCTTTCAATCCCGTCTACGAGCAGAAAGGGATAACGATGGGGGAGACGCTGCATGATTTCACTAGCGTTCATATACATGGGCATGTTTTCTAATCTTTCCCTAATAGTTGCTCCAGCTGATCAAGCTTCCGACGCATCTCTGTTAGTTCACGACGCATACGCGGTAGCTGCTGAAAAGACATAGAGGCCTTGAGCCATTCACGGTGTGCGAATGCTGGCACCCCAGAAACCACTTGATTTCCTTTGGTATTGCCACTGAGGGCACCACGCGCCCCCACAGTCAAATTATCGCCGGTCGTGATGTGGCCAGCCGTAGCCGATTGTCCGCCAAAGGTACAATGGTTCCCTATCTTGCTACTGCCGGAAATGCCGACCTGAGCCGCCATCACCGTATGAGCTCCGACACGCACGTTGTGGCCTATCTGTATCAGGTTATCCAGCTTGCATCCACGTGCGATCACGGTCTGTCCCATGGTGGCGCGGTCAACGCAGGTATTGGCGCCAATCTCAACATCATCTTCGAGAATCACATGCCCGACCTGAGGAATTTTATAGTATTCGCCACCATCAGGGGCAAAGCCGAAACCATCGGAGCCAATAACGGCACCGGGCTGCAGAATAACCCGCTCTCCCAGAATTGAGCCTTCCCGCACCAAGGCACCTGCGTGCAAAATGCAGTCAGACCCAATTTTAACATCGGCGTAAATCACCACATTGGGATACACAATGGTCCCTGACCCTATGCTGACGCGCTCCCCAATAACTGCCCCCGCTGCGATAGTGACATCGGCACCGAGATTCGCACTGTCAGCCACAACAGCGTGGGCAGATATCCCCTTCGCTTCCGGCGTTTGCACATATAAATGGGTCAGCACCTGAGCGAAGGCCAGATAAGGGTTGGGACATATCAGATATGTGATATCTGTCCGGTTCAATGGCGCAGTGCTGATAATCGCTGAAGCAGCACTAGCTTCAGCCGCTTTAGCATAGCGACGGTTAGCCAGAAAAGTGATGTCCCCCTTTTGAGCTTTGTCGAGCGGCGCCAGAGTCCGGATTTCAAGGGTTGGATCCCCAATAATTTCGGCTCCAATGAGCCGTGCAAGTTCTTCTATGGTAGCCATGACATGCCCCGTTTAGTGATTATTCTTATATTCCTTGTTGTACATGTCGATGAGCTTATCGGTATAATCCAGCGCGGCATCAGCATATACGAGTTGACTCTTTTCCATCATTATGCTGATCTTCTCTTTTTCACTTAAGGCTACAACCTGCTGCCCAAGATCACGTAGAATCTGCTGAGTATAACGCTCCTCGCGCGCTTTCATTTCGTCCTGCTTGTCCTTCACATAACGCTGATAGTCACGCACCTGCTGTTCGAATTCTATCTGCTTCTCTTCTCTAGCGGATTCAGACAGCATCCCCATCTGCTTTTTCAGGGATTCCTGCAAAGCCTGCAGGTCTCCTTGGCGTTGCTTAACCTGATCTTCAACCCCAGCTATTTCGGTTTCCATCTTCCCTTTTGCCGCCTGACCAGCAGCTGACAAGCTCAACGCCTTTTGCAGATCCACATAGCCAATAGAAATATCAGCAGCCTGAACTGAAGTAGCCACAAGCATAAATGCCACAAGAATTACACTCAGTCGTTTCATTTTTCGTCTCCCTTTTAGTAGTTAGTGTTCTATGCGCCAAACACATTGCTGTGAGGCACAATGCTGGCACAAAAATCTGCACATGTCAGATTAAAAGAATTTCCCAATAGAAAAATCGAAGGCCGACTTATCTTCATAGTCGTATGGGTCCAGATTATAGCCCCACTCAAGGCGTAACGGTCCGAGCGGACTCTGCCAACGAATCCCAACCCCGACACTGTAGCGCAAATCAGAAAAATAATCCTCATCATCATCCCAGGCGTTGCCAATATCAAAGAAGATCAATCCCTTAAGCTGCGCATCTTTGATAAGTGGAAATAGAAGTTCCAAGTTGGCAAATGCCATCTTTTCGCCCCCGATATAGTCGTAATCGCTGTCTGAAACCTCATATATTGGTTCATTAGTCACTGCATCGTACCCGGCAAAATAATTACGCGGTTCCCGCGGTCCAACTTCGCGCGTCTCAAAACCTCGGATAGTATTAATTCCGCCGAGGAAGAAGCGCTCATTTAACGGCACATTCTTCCCGTCATACCCGCTTACATAGCCTATTCGAGCGTGGGGGGTAAAAACAATCCCCCATTTAAGCGGGAAAAAATGGCGATAATCCGCTATGGTTTTAACAAACTTCTCAGTTCCTCCAAGGCCGGCAACCTCCACTGAGAGCTCCGACATATAACCACGGCTGGGGTCAGGGCGGAAGTCTGTGGTGTTCCTGGAGACCGAAGTATACAGAGAAGATATCGTTGATTCACCCTCCTGTTCACGAATATACCAGGAAGAATACGGGCTAATATCATAGATATCCTGTCGTTCGAGTTTGTATACGAAGAACAGGCGTGTTTCGTAGGAAAGCGGCAACCCAAGCTTCACTTTACCGCCGGTGGACTCCACTGAGTATTCATCCCATTCTCGATCTGTGCGATAAGCATCAAAACCCAGTGCTAGATTTTTATCCATAAAGTAAGGGTTAAGTAACCCGATCCGATAGTTGGTGTAATCACCTCCAATGGAGCCGGAAAGGTTGAGCTGAAGGGCCTTGCCAAGAAAGTTGTCCTGGCTTACTGAACCTTGTCCGATGAAACCGTCGGTTGAAGAAAAGCCAAAACCGACGCTGAAGGTTCCAGTGGGTTGTTCTTTAACATCCACATCTATATCCATGGTCGCGGGGTCATCGTGTCTAGGGATAGAGTCAACATTGACTTCGCTGAAAAAACCCAGATTATTGATGCGCTTGCGACTGTTCTCGAGGCGCCCTGAACTGAAGAGGTCGCCTTCAACCAAGGTCATTTCGCGCCGAACAACTTTGTCACGTGTTTTGGTGTTACCGCTGACGTTGATTCGGCCGATATTCACCTGGATACCTTGTTCGATATCGAAGGTTAGATTTACTTCTTTTTTTTCATCATCAATAAGGGTAAACGGCGACACGTTGACATAGGCGTAACCTCGATTGCTGTAGTAACTATCGAGTTTATCCATGTTCTTCCGCATTTTTTCACGACTAAACACTTCACCCAGGACAAAATCAAGTTCCTGAAGCATCTCTTCTTTTTCCAGTAGCAGATCCCCTTTAATATCCACTTGCCCCACGTGGTATTCTGGTCCCTCGTCTATTTCGATGAAGATGTCCATTTTAGTTCGATCTTCTGAGAGGACAATATGCGGCTGCTTCACATCCACCCTGACACGCCCTACATTGAAATACTGATCGCGAATAATCATCAGGTCGTTTTGCAACATATCTTCGTTGTACTTGCCACCACTGGTCAGCCAAGAAAAAACCCACCACTGTTTAGTCTGGATAAATTTACGTAGTTTGCGGTCAGAATAGACGGTATTACCTTCAAACTCTATACGTTCGATAGTGACCTTCTTGCCTTCGATGATGTCAAAAAATACCGTGGCTTCATTTTTGTCGCTGACTTCTACTCGGCTGCTGACCTCAACGGCGTAAAACCCCTCTTCCTTATACAAACGACGAATGGCCTCTTCGCTGGCTTGCAAATCGCGCGCATGAAGAATACCCGGAGTTCTGATGGTGATCTCGGCGCGCAGCTTGGAACTTTTGAGTTCCTTGTTACCATCTGTACGAATTTTGCGCACCAGAGGACGTTCATCTACCTTATACACTAGGGTTGCAATTTCACCGTCGCGTTCGATCAGAGCTTCGACGTCTCTAAAATATCCAAGTGCGTAAATGGAACGCAGATCAGAGTCTATGACCGCTTCACTTACCGCAGTACCAGCAGCTACACGCACCACCTCTTCAACCGCAGCCAGGTCAATCCGCTTTACCCCGTCAATACGAACCGCAGCGAACGTCATCAGCTCGGAACTGGCATTTCCAGCCCAGAAAGACAGTATGGCAAGCATAATTAAAATGCGTTTTAGCATCTGGCAATTTCTCCTAAAGACACGTATAAAACCCTGTAAGGCAGTGCGTAATTTGCAACAAATTCATCCACCTGTATCCAGTTCACATAAGTGGCCCTCTAATGGTTACCTGTGGAAAACCAGGGCATTGTAGGAAAAGCTCCGGGATACGTAAACCCCAAATATTTTTGCACCATTGCACCCGATCCAGTTCCGTGTAGTACGCATGCCCAGGTTGGCTCATTCATGCAGGCTCAAGCACCCCGTCACGCAGTTGGAGCACCCGATCCATTCTGGCAGCCAGATCCATATTATGGGTAACCACGACCATGGTCAGACCATACTCAGCGTGCAGGGCCTCAAGCAGGGCATATATCCCTGCGGAAGTGGCAGAATCGAGATTACCGGTGGGTTCATCGGCGATTAAGACCTGCGGATGCAGTACCAGCGCACGGGCGATGGCAACACGTTGCTGCTCTCCACCAGAAAGCTGCCCCGGCTTATGCGCTGCCCGATGTGCCAACCCCACTTGATCCAGCAGCACCTGCGCTTGGGCCTGAGCCTGTGCACGTTTGCTGCCACCGATAAGTGCTGGGAGCATGATATTTTCCAGAGCACTGAATTCACCCAGTAACTGATGAAATTGGAACACAAATCCCATATGTCGATTCCGGAACGAATCCAGTTGCGCTGTTTTAAGGGCGAACATGTCGGTGCCTTCAAACAGACACCTGCCTCGACTAGGCTTATCTAGTGTGCCGAGGATATGCATCAGGGTAGTTTTACCCGAACCGGACTCACCTACCACTGCTACACGCTCTGCGCGCTTGATGGAAAAATCGAGCCCTCGCAGCACTGGCACCTCAGTGCCATTGACACGAAAATTTTTCTCCAGTCCCTGAATCTCTATAAGAACGTCAGATTGTGGCATGTTCAGGTCCACTTATTCATAGCGCAGTGATTCTGCTGGATCATTGCACGCTGCTCGGCGTGCCGGATATACCGTAGCCAGCAGACAGATGATAAAGGCAGTAACTACAACGGTTATGACATCTGCAGCCACAACCTGAGATGGGAAATGATCCATTCCATATACGGCGGTATCAAAAATTGTAACCCCCAGCTTTTGTTCGACCCAAGTTATGACAGCGTCAGCGTTCAAGGCCAGGGTCAGCCCTAGAGCACTGCCTGCGGCGGTCCCGGCAATGCCGATAATCAACCCTTGAATAATGAATATTCGCATAATGCTCGACGCCGTCGCACCCATGGAACGCAGAATAGCGATATCTTTATGTTTATCCATCACCACCATTATCAGGGTAGTTCCTATATTAAAGGCTGCGACAACCACAATAATTCCAAGGATGATGAACAGACCCAACTTTTCCAGCTTTAACGCAGCAAGAAATGATCCGAACATGTCCTGCCACGATCTGACTGAATAGGGATAGCGGAAAGCTTCGCGCAGTTGCCGGGTTACACCTTCGGCCTGATCAAAATGCTCAAGCTCAACTTCTATACCGCTAACTCGATCTTTTTCGCCAACAAATCCCTGTGCCTGCTCAAGGGTTAAATAAGCGTAATACGCATCGAGGAAGCCACCTTTGCTCCGAGATATGGCTACCACCTCAAATGGGCGGATCTTGGGGACGATGCCAAATGGGGTGAGGGAAAAATCGGGTGGGATTACTTGGATCGTGTCGCCAACCGAGACCCCTAGGGTAGCTGCTGTATCAGCCGCAATGACGATGCCGGGAGTAGTTGGAGTGTGCGTAGCTGCGCCAAAGAGCGCCTCCTGCACATCTGGAGCGGTTCGGGAAGGACCGGTATCGTACTCAAGCCGCATAATGCGGTTGCTGCTGCGCACACCTTTTATATTGGCCGGGGCGACATTGGCGCCGGAAAGAAGCATAACCTCTTTGCTGACGAACGGTTCCGCCTGTTTCACTGCGGGGGAAACAGTCTGAATTTTTTGCGCCACCTGTTCCCAGTCAGCCATGCCTGCGTCTCTACTCTGCACCGTTACATGCGCAACATTGCCTAGGATCTGCTGGCGCACACCGTCGTGAAAACCAGTCATAATAGCCAGCACCAGAATCAATGCGGCCACCCCGAGAGCAACACCAGTCACGGAGATGAAACTGATAACTGAAATAAATGTCTGCTTACGTTTCGCTTTGAGGTAGCGCAGGCCGATCAGCCATTCATAGCGCATTTATTCTCCACTTTCCCGGTTCATCACGTATGCACTCACCTCTCATAACGGCAACTTACCGCAACTACTGTTTAGTGTCCTAAATATGGCTAGGCTGAGGTCAAGCTAGGGGCGGCAAGCCTCAGCTGAAAACCACCCACATCAATGGCTTTCGGAGCGTAACTGCGGAAATAGAATGACATCGCGGATGGAAGCTGAATCAGTCAGCAGCATAACCAGCCGATCAATTCCGATCCCTTCCCCAGCAGTGGGCGGTAAGCCATACTCCAGCGCACGAACATAATCTTCGTCCATAACGTGCGCTTCTTCGTCACCCGCCTCTTTCTCAGCTAATTGTTCTAAAAAGCGCCCCTTTTGGTCTTCGGGATCGTTGAGCTCAGAAAAGGCATTGGCTAGTTCGCGTCCCACTATAAAAAGCTCGAAACGGTCGACAACGTCCGGATTTTCATCATTACGGCGCGATAGTGGTGACACCTCAGTTGGATATTCGGTGATAAAGGTGGGATCCCAGAGCTGTGGCTCGGCCACTTCGTCAAAAATTTCCGTTAACAACTTGCCGTGTCCGATTGAGTCATTAAAGTCAAGCCCAAGACTGCGTGCATAGGCCAGCGCCTTAGCATGGTCCTCAAGGTCTTCAGCGCTAATATCTGCATACTTAACTATGGCTTCGCGCACCGTCAAACGCTGCCAAGGCGCGGTGAGATTTACTTCGCGCCCACCGTAACTAATAACTTCGCTGCCGCACACCTCGCGCGCGATATGACAGATCATCTCTTCGGTCATATCCATCAAATCATGATAGGTCGCATAGGCCTGATAGAATTCCATCATAGTGAATTCGGGGTTGTGTTGAATAGATATCCCCTCATTGCGAAAATTGCGGTTGATTTCAAATACGCGTTCAAACCCCCCTACAACTAGACGTTTGAGGTACAATTCAGGCGCGATGCGCAGGTACAGATCCATTTTCAGGGTGTTGTGGCGGGTAACAAAAGGTTTAGCGCTCGCCCCCCCCGCAAGTGGTTGCATCATCGGAGTCTCAACCTCTAGATAACCTCTATCCTGCATAAAGGTCCGCATCAAAGTAATGATCTGACTGCGTTTAACAAACACATCCTTGACTTCCGGATTAACAATTAGGTCGAGATACCGCTGACGATAGCGCGTTTCAATATCCTTCAGGCCGTGCCATTTTTCGGGCAGAGGTTGCAAGGATTTAGTCAAGAGTTCTAACGTTTTGACCCTCAGGGACAACTCACCGGTCTTGGTGAAAAAAACGGTCCCAACAACACCAACAATGTCGCCTATATCGAGGCTGTCAAAAACGCTGAACATCTCAGCGCCCAGCTCTTTTTGCGCTATATACAATTGCAGATGCCCACTTCTATCCTGGAGTTGGACAAAAGCTGCCTTGCCGAAACTGCGGCGTGCCATAATACGTCCGGCAATGCGATACTGGGTCGCGGCAGGATTCTCACTATCGGGATTGTCGCGATGGACATCGGCACTTTGGTGCTCAACCCGGAATCTGTTTGTGTAGGGGTCTATCCCCTGTTCTCGCAGGGAAGCTACCTTGGCCCTGCGTTGAGCTACCAGCTCATTTTCTTCTGCGCTTTGCATAAATACAAGTCCTTCCTTTTCAATCCTTATAGCGTTTGCCGCTTGGCCTGCTTGGCACTATTGCAGCCTATGAGGCGCGGGTAAAATACACAGTCTCATCCAGGAGTAAAAGCGCAAAACCCACAATTTATAGCGTCTCACGCATTTTACCGCACACACAGCGGACGCTAACTGCAGCTTGCACCATCTCCTGCAAATTCCCCATCAGTCCGCCATAAGATAATGTTCTATAAATCCTTCGAGTTCGCCATCAAGCACGGCATCAGCGTTGCCCACTTCATATCCGGTACGGTGATCTTTTACCATACGGTACGGGTGGAGAACATAGGAGCGAATCTGGCTGCCCCAGCCGATCTCTTTCTTCTCTCCCGACAGGGCGCTGGCCTTCTCCTTCTTCTTCTGCTCCTCCAGCTCGTACAAGCGGCCTTTGAGCTGGCGCATCGCTTCAGCTTTATTGTTCAGTTGAGAGCGCTGATTTTGGCACGAAACCACGATTCCTGAAGGGATATGGGTTATACGAATAGCGGAATCGGTTTTATTTACATGCTGCCCACCGGCACCACTGGCACGGTAGGTGTCAATTTTGAGGTCGTTTTCGTTTATATCTATCTGGATACTGTCGTCAAGAGCGGGGAAAACAAACACAGAACAGAACGAGGTATGGCGTTTGGAGGCTGCATCGAAAGGAGAAATGCGCACTAGGCGGTGAATCCCCATCTCAGAACGCAACCAACCATAGGCATGGTCGCCTTCAACCGTAAAGGTCACACTTTTAACCCCAGCGTCATCCCCACTCTGATAATCGGTAATCTCGGTCTTGAAGCCTTTATGCTCACAAAAACGCAGATACATGCGCATCAACATTTCGGCCCAATCTTGCGCTTCAGTGCCACCTGCACCGGCATTGATACTGAAAATTGCGTTGTTTTCATCGTGTTCGCCAGAAAGCATGCGTGCAAATTCAATCTTCGCCACCTGCTCCTGCGCTTGACTTAACAGGGCTGCTGCTTCTGCGCCGACGCTTTCATCTTCGCCCTCTTCGCCAAGTTCCACCAGAATCTGTGCATCTTCATAGTTCTGAAACGCTTGATCCCAAGATTCGACCACACGCTCCAATCTATTTCGTTCTTTCAACAGCTTCTGGGCATGCTCCTGCTGATTCCAGAACTCCGGCTCTGCAATTTCTGCTTCCAGCTCTTCGATCTCTTCGCGCTTAGCATCGAGGTCAAAGATACCTCCTCAGCTCTTCCAGCTTTTCACTTAGTTGACTGAGCTGTTCTTTTTCTTCCCGAAACATCGAATTAGTTCCTCCTGAAATATACCCCGAACTTGAAATCCGTGCATTTTGTTTAAATAGCCCAACAACACCGGCTCACTGGCCAAACGCATAGCTTACCTGAGCACCTGAATTGTCACGGCGACACTGCGTAGGAGGTGGGCTGCCGGGTATGGTGTCGGGCGAAGCATGGGCAGCATAAAATTGGGCACAGCCAACGCAACCTGTAAAGTCAGCCATAATGCCACAGCTACCCGCGCACCGACAGCCTTTTCTTTCTGCTCTGCCACATCCAGCCGCAACACAGAAAAACCGCCAGCCAGGCCAAGATATCTCCACAGCGGGTGTAGGTTGTTTGTGTCTGGTGAAACGTGACATTACCGATCACAACCCCGGAGCTAAAAGTCTCGGTGGGGCCATGGAGCATACCAGCAGGATCAATTAGGGCGGAAACTCCGGTGTTTGCGCACCTGGCCAACCAACGTCGATTCTCTAGGGCACGAAAACGTGCCATCTGTAGATGTTGGTGCGGGGCCGGGGTATCTCCGAACCAAGCATCATTTGTTAGGTTAAACAACAACTGCGCCCCCATCTGCACCTGTGCACGAGCCAGTTCGGGGAATATGGCTTCGTAGCAGATTAAAACTCCGGCGGCACGCCCAGACAACGGCAACAGTTGCAACGTTCCTGGACGAAAATCTCCCACCCCTGTAGCAAGCTTATCCACGAAGCCAAGAAGTGAGCCTAAGGGAACATATTCTCCAAAAGGAACTAGATGCATCTTATCTGTGCGCCCTACCAGCTCTGCATTGGCATCGAGAAGATAGGCGCTATTGAGATAACTGAACCCTTTGGAGTTTTCTACATAGGCGGGACTACCAAACAAGATATGCGCGCCGAGTTCTTTGGCTACAGCATTCACTTCGGCTGCGTAAACAGAATTATCTTGGTAAAAAAATGGGGTGGCACTTTCAGGCCAGACGATAAGATCTGCCTGTGGATGCTGCACGCTCATCTGTGTATATAAGCGCACAGTGTGGGCGATGTTGCTGCTTAGCCACTTCTGGTGTTGATCGATATTGGCCTGAATCAAAGCCACGGCCAGAACAGGCTCTGTCGCCGCGTCCGCTCCTTCGGGCGTTGGAACAGATGCAGCAGATGCATCTGACACGGCATAGCGATCCATAGCATGGATTCCGTAGCCGGCATTAAGGGTAAAGATCCCCACCGCTAATACCAGCACTACCGCTATGGAGGGTGTGACCTCCCTGCGCCGAATAGAATGGAACAGAGTGGCCACAGCACTGTTAACCAGTAGTAAAACCAGCATCGGCAACCACATTCCGCCGATATCAGCACTCTGAACTAGTATCGGAAGTGCGGCCTGTGAATAGATAATGCTGCCCCATGGAAAACCGGTGAGCAACTTACTACGCAAAAACTCAAAGGCTATCCACACAAACGGAAAAATCTGCCACAACTGCAACGCGGTGTGCTGAACTATCCGCGCGCTGCACCAGCAAGTTGCGCCCCAGAAGAGGGCGAGATAAACCACCAGCAGCATATACAGCACAACGGAGCCTATGACTGGCAGCCCACCATAATCAACCATGACATGATTGAGCCAGTACAACACCGGAGCAAAAAAGAACACCCCCGCTACTGTTCCTCGGCGCCACGGGTTGTCTTTGCACATAAAAACCAGAGGAGCAAGACTGATCCAGTTAAGACCTGCCAGAAATGCCGAATAAGGCCACACAAAAGAAAGTGCCGATACCAAGCCGACAAGTGCGGCTACTACATCATTTTTACGCAGCTTCAAGTTCTCACACAGCCTCACCACCGAGGCCATCTGCATGACTCTGGTCAACTTTGGTTACCTTTACACTTCGAATAACACGTTTATCGCTATTTAGAATTTCGAACTGTAAGCCATAACAGGTTATGGTCTCCCCTATCTTTGGCAGACGCCCGAGTTCGTACAGCAAAAGTCCCCCAACGGAATCAAACTGGGTCCGGGGAATTTCATCGATATGGTAGTAATCTTCGAGTTCATACAGATTTAGTCTGGCATCCACAACCACACTGCCATCATGTTTTTCTACCAGGAGATTCTCTTCAGCATCGTATTCATCTTTGATATCGCCAATAATTTCTTCAATCAAATCTTCAAGGGTTATTAGTCCCGAAGTACCACCATATTCATCAATGGCAATGGCAAGGTGTACCTGCTTACTGCGAAACTCGCGCAGAAGTTCCTCAATGCGTTTGGTTTCGGGCACGAAATACGGCGTGCGCATAATGTCGCGTAAAGATACTTCCTCATCAGACTTACCCCAGTATTTAAGCAGATCTTTGGAGTAAATCAGACCAACAATCTGATCAACCGAATTCTCATACACCGGAATACGCGAGTGCCCGTAGCGGATTATTATTTTAATTATTTCGCTAAGGGAGGCATCCACGGAGCAACAGCGCATCTTCGTACGTGGAATCATCTCTTCCCGTACAATAGTGTCGCCGAATTCAATGATAGAGCTGAACATTTCGCCCTCTTCGGCATTAATCAAGCCCTGGCGTTCAGAAAACTCTATAAGATCGTGTAGTTCATCTTCAGCACTCACATTACGGCGCTTGCTGCGAAACAATCTACGCCAAAATGAGTTTACCCTATCACTTGAACCATTTTCTTCCATCAAATACACCTTAATTGCTCCAGAACTTTACTAAAGTTCTTAGATTAAGCGCTCAGCCTTGAGGAGCGCGTGCACCTGCTGTTCTCTTACTTCCATGCGTTCGGCTTCTGCCTGAGTTCCACGCTCGTGGTCATACCCGAGGAGGTGGAGAATTCCGTGCAATAGCAGAAACACCAGTTCGTCGAACATTTCGATTCCAGCTTCGGCAGCATCACGTGCAGCAGTCTCGGCAGAAATAACCACATCTCCCAATAGCGTAACAGGGCCACCAAGCTTTTCCCCCTCCTGTTGGGAAAAAGAGATGACGTTGGTGGGGTGGTCACGCTGGAGGTAGTCTCGATTAATTTCTTGAATAGCTACATCATTCACAATCAAAACGGACAGCTCAGTCTCGTCAGGACATTCCAAGGCGTCTAAGATCTTCAGTGCTATCTGTTGTAACCTCTCCAGGCTTATTACTTGGCTCTCCTGTTGATTCTCGATCAATATCTCCACTGCTTTTTCCTTTCAGTTCACCTGAAGTGGTTTTTTTATCCTCTTTAATCCGCTCTTTATATGCCGGCTCCGGATATTCGACCCGCTGATGAAATATCCCTACCAGGATACGATTAAAACTCTTGGCGATCTTGTGCAGATCCATAAGAGTGAGGTCACACTCATTGAGCTGGCCATCAATAAATATATTGTTGATTATTTTTTGTACCATCCCCTGGATCCGAGCTGAAGTAGGATTGGATAGGGTTCTGCCGGCGGCCTCAACGGAATCAGCAAGCATTATGAGTGCGGCCTCGCGACTCTGTGGTTTTGGACCCGGATAGCGATAATCCTGTTCATTAACCACCTCGTCCTTTGCCTGCTGTTGCGCCTTTTCGTAAAAAAACTTTATCAAAGAGGTGCCATGGTGCTGACGGATTATTTCGATCAACACGCTGCCTAGCTTGCTCTCACGCGCAAGTTCCACCCCATCCTTGACGTGGGATGTCAAAATCAGGGCACTCATCGATGGAGCTAGTTTATCGTGTCGATTCTCCTGGTTTTTTATGTTTTCTGAAAAATAAAGAGGTTTCTTCACCTTTCCGATGTCGTGATAGTACGCTGCCACCCTTGCTAGGAGCGGATTTGCCCCTATGGATTCAGCTGCATTCTCCACCAGAAGTCCTACCATGATCGAATGGTGATAAGTACCGGGAGCCTGAATCATGAGTTCGCGCAATATCGGAGTATTCATATTGGCCAACTCCATCAACTTGAAGTCGGTCGTGTACTTAAATACCGCCTCGGCAAGTGGAATGGTTCCGTTGACCAACAATGCGCTGATAAATCCACCGCAGAACGCAAAGCCTGTTGCGTACAAAAACTGGGTATCGAAGGGATGACCCTCTACCGCAAATATGGCAGTAACAGTAACCATATTCGCCACCGATAAAATAAGACCAGCACGGAACAGGCTGCTGCGCGACATGCAATACTTTACACTGTGGGCGGCAACCAAACTACCAACCAGAACGTACAAGGCAACAAAAAGATTATCCGCAAACAACAACCCGATCAGCAGCGCAAACAAAACCGAAAACACCATGGCCGTTTCAGAATTGAGTACAATCCGCACCAACATGGCGGCAGCCGCAAAAGGGAGGGCGTAATAATAGCACCCTGAGTCTATGTACGGGAACGCGCTCTGCATGGCGGTAGAGGTAAATATCCCTAACTTAGCCAGAACAAACGAGGCAATTATGACCATAACCAAAAACAAGAGATCACGTGTATCAGGGCGATATTTGCGAATATTGCCATGGGCAAATTTGTGCATCGCATAAAAAAGCAGCACAATGGCGAGCCACAAACCAGAGACCGTACGTACCGTTTTCAGAACATCTGCCGCATCGCCCTGCAGTATTTGCAGTAAGCGTGCCTGTTCTACGCTGACCCGTTCTCCCTCCCGCACGATCATTTCACCGCGTTTCACCTGTGAAAGCACCGGCGATACAGCGGCAGCGCTTTCCTTACGGCGCTGTTCGGTTTCACTCTGATTAAACGTAAGATTGGGGCGCAAAAGTTGGTGAATTATATCCAGCAGTATATTAAAATCCTGCTGCATCCCCTTCTCAACTTCCACCGCAGAGCGAAGCTGAGCAACAGTAGCACTCCGACTACGAATCGACTGGATATCTGCAATCAATGACTCCTGCCCAGAGGCCAAGTTTTTCAGGGTTATGGCTCCGGTCCAATTATTGAAAAACAGATCGGTGCTCCCGACGATATATCCTGAAAGGATGTCGATGACAACAGACGAGAATTGCTGGACAAATTGTGGCTTAGCGGCTAAATGTGTCACTGCACTATACTGTTCGGCACTCAACTCGGTGCCCAACAGCTCCTGCACCATGGCCTGACGCTGATCTAGCGCAGTTACCGCGGAGTTGTTTTGACTGACCGTGGCAATTGGTGAGGTAGTAGGTGCATAAATCTGCAGCACCCTGCTCACGCCCTGCGCCAAAGCCCGACTCGGGCGTCTGTCGAAATCATATACCGGCGTCACGGCACTGGCCGCTTGCTGCCGCTTCTCCTCCGTCAGTTCCGGAACGGGGACAAGGAAATCACGTGGAGCCTTTATGTCACGAGTTGCTATATCTCCGGCCGCAAAATTGACCGGGATAAACCCGCCCAGTGGTACGATAATCATGGCCAGAATCAGGGCAAGAATAAACAGCATGGCGTAACGCTGACGTCGGAGAACGTTGACCTGTTCAGTTTTTTCACCTCGCCGCGGAGAAACCTTCTGCTGTGTTCCCTGAGGCTGATTACTAATGATTTTACCTGACATAATTATTTATCCAAAGCGGCATACACCCGCACTATGCGCTGCACAATAGGGTGACGCACTACGTCGATATCGCTGAAGGTGCTTATTCCTACCCCCTCCACATCCGGTAAAATCTCCAGAGCCTGCAGCAACCCTGAATATTTCCCCGCCGGAAGATCAATCTGGGTGGTATCTCCAGTTATGACTGCCTTGCTACCAAAGCCAATTCGCGTCAAAAACATTTTCATTTGTTCTGTAGTGGTGTTCTGAGCTTCATCTAAAATTATAAAAGCATCATTCAAGGTGCGCCCGCGCATAAACGCCAGCGGAGCGACCTCAATGAGGCCATCGTCTATTAGAGCTTGAGCTTTCTTCACCTCAAGCATGTCAAATAGTGCATCGTAAAGTGGTTGCAAGTACGGATTGACTTTTTCCGCGATATCACCAGGTAAAAAACCGAGTTTTTCTCCAGCCTCCACCGCTGGGCGCACCAGAATAATGCGACGCACCTGCTTTTGCTGCCACGCCGCAACTGCGAGCGCCATAGCCAAATAGGTCTTACCGGTTCCGGCAGGACCTACCCCGAACACCACATCGAGCTTGCGTATTGCATCAATGTACTGTTTCTGGGCTAGAGTTTTTGGAGCTATATATTTATTCCGCGCAGAAATAAGGATGGTGTCAAAAAAAATATCTGACAGATCAGTGGTAGAGTTCGCGCGTAAAATATTGACGGCATACTCAATATCCGGAGCGAAAAGGGGGTACCCTTTGCGAACCAAGGCAGTAAGCTGCTTCAGTAACACCTCAGCCAACTCGAAGCGGTGCTGCTCACCTGTAGCAAGGGAGATTTCATGGCCTCTTGTTGCAAGCTTCACCCCTAAGAGGGTCTCGATCTGTTTTAAGTTACAATTTTGGGTTCCGGCAAGTTGGCTGAAAGTTGTGGAATCATCTATACTAAAGGTCGACCTGTACTTGCTGTTCAATTATTACCCTTTCCAAAGCCGGGCAAATCCGGCAAATTTTTAAGACAAAAAATTGCTTAAACCAGCTCAGCGTATGCTATAAAGACACAGTGAACTATACTACATAATCTGTGGTAACATAAACATGGTTTTCCCTTTTGTCATCATTAATGCATTATGCTCTGTAAGGAGGCAACATGAGTGGTATTTCTGAAATTTATGCTCGTGAAATTCTCGATTCACGCGGTAATCCCACCGTTGAGGTAGACGTGTACTTGGAAAGCGGCGCCATGGGGCGCGCTTCTGTTCCTAGTGGCGCATCCACCGGTGAGAGGGAAGCCCTTGAACTGCGCGACGGCGACATGCAGCGCTATATGGGGCTGGGTGTCACCCAGGCTGTCGACAATGTCAATCGCGCCATCGCCGACGCCCTTATTGGCTGGGAGATAACCGATCAGGCCGGAATCGACGCCAAGTTGATAGCGCTCGACGGAACTGAAACTAAATCCAACCTTGGCGCTAACGCCATGCTGGGGGTTTCCCTCGCGTGCGCCCGTGCTGCTGCCGATGAATCCGGTTTGGCACTTTTTCAATACATCGGTGGGCCAAACGCCAAGGAACTGCCAGTGCCTATGATGAATATTCTCAACGGCGGTGCCCATGCCGACAACAATATCGACATCCAAGAATTCATGATAATGCCGGTGGGCGCTTCCACCTTCAAGCAAGCTTTGCAAATGGGGGCCGAAATCTTCCACACCCTTAAAAAAGTTCTCAAAAGCAAGGGTCACAGCACGTCTGTTGGCGATGAAGGTGGCTTTGCTCCTAACCTCAAAAACAACGAAGAGGCGCTTGAGGTTATTATGGAGGCCATTAAGCTTGCCGGCTATAAAGCCGGGGAAGAAATCCTTCTGGCTCTTGACGTAGCCGCATCCGAGATATTCAACGACGGCATCTACACCATGTCCAATGAAGCAAAAGCGCAGAAGAGCGCGCAAGAGATGGTAGAATTCTATGTCGATCTGGTAGACCGTTATCCCATCATCTCTATTGAAGACGGTATGGCTGAAAACGACTGGGACGGCTGGAAGTTGATGACTGAGCGGTTGGGTGAAAAAATTCAGATTGTCGGTGACGACTTATTTGTCACCAACACCAAAATTCTGCAGGAAGGGATTGATAAGAACATTGCCAATTCTATTCTTATAA
>Ga0265295_1000089_pt1 | contig 178923 bp, 153 predicted proteins | sample Munlansysbiofilm_FD_192503 | JGI IMG/M metagenome (GOLD analysis project Ga0265295, IMG submission 192503) | Leachate microbial communities from a municipal landfill in Southern Ontario, Canada - Methane capture system biofilm | ecosystem: Engineered > Solid waste > Landfill > Unclassified ...
TGATATTCAAGATATTTTAGGTTTTAGTATTAGAAATCCGAAATATCCTGATATTCCTATTACTATTAAGATGTTAATGACTCAAACTTCTAGTATAACGGATGGTTTTATTAATGATGATGAATTATTTGATGATGAAGAAATTAAGGGATATAATGGAGTAAATGGAACTCATTTAAAGGTTTCTTTGGAAGATTTATTAATTCCAGAAAAATCTAAATATTGGACAAGTTCAACATTTTCTGATTATGAACCAGGTTCTAAGTTCATTTATTCAAATTTTGGTTGTGGTATTTTAGCGTGTATTGTTGAAAAAGTAAGTAATAAATTATTTACAGATTTTGTTAGGGATACTATTTTATTACCTTTAGATACTGATGCAAGTTTTAGACCTGGAGATATTATAAATAAAGAAAAAGCTGCTAATATTTATTTGCCAGAACATAGTAGTAATAGTTACAAAATTTCAAGAGATTTTGCATCTTTTGTAGAGAACTTTTATCCTGTTTTTCCTTTGGGTGAAAATTACAGAGGACCAGCAGGGGGTTTATTTATTAGTACAATTGATTTATCAAAAGTTATGATTTGTTTAATGAATGATGGTGTTTATAAAGATAAAGTTATTTTAAAAAAATCAACTGTTGAAATGATGTTACAAACACATTGGTTTGGAAATAGTGATGACGATTCTTATAAAGCAAAAGGGTTACAAATGCGTATTTTAGATAAATATCCAGGCATTTTATTAAGAGGTCATACAGGTTCAGCATATGGAGTTATTAGTTATATGTTTTTTAATAAGGAAACTAAAACGGGCATTTGTTATGTTACAAATGGGGGATTTTATGCTAAAAATGAATCTTTAATGATGGATTGTCAAGAAAGTACATTAAATAGTTTTGTTAAAGAGTATATTAAAACTGATGAAATGTTTCATGAATTTATATTTTATATTGGTAAAGACTATGGAATTTTAAATGGAAGGAAAATTATTTTTCCTAAAACAGTGTTTGAAGAAAATAATGATTATTATATTCCTGCAGAGTCTTTATCAGAGGGTTTAAGTGTTGTTCCTAAAGTAGATGATGGATTTATTTCTATTTCGAAAAATAAAAGAGGAGTATTTTTTGGAATGAGAAGTCCTGGATTAAAAAATATTGATAATGTTTATTTGCTTCCTTTTAAATATGTTGTAGATACATTGAAGATTAAATATGAAAAAATTGATGATCAGATAATTATTAGATATTAGGAGATTAGATTATTATGGAGAATCAAAAAGATAAAAATAAAAAAATGATAAAATATACTCAACAAGAGATATTTTATATTGTAATGAGTATAGTTATTGCTATTTTAATTGTATTGTTGTTTTATATTGCTATATCTCATATAATTCATGCTGTAAATTGGACGGTTGCTGATTCAAATGTAACAAGAGGATTTTATGTAATTGTTTCAATATTTTCCTTTGTTACTATAGGATTGTTTTCCTTTGCGGAATATTTGCTGATTAAGGTATTATTGAATAGAAGTAATAATTAATAATCGCATGATTAAAGCGTCATTTAAAATGGCGTTTTATTTTTCAAATAGATAGAAAATGATATTAATTTGTTATTTAGTATTTTATTAGTATCAGGGTGTTTTAGATTTTTTTATTGATTTTTTTGAAAAATAGTATATAATATATATGGTTATTTTGTGAGGGGAGGTCTCTATGTATAAATTAATAAGAATATTGAACATGGACGCTTCTATAGTTCAAAGATTAGAAAAAGCAAATTTGTATACTGTAAATAGTGTTATAAATGCTGATTTGGAAAAAATAGGATTTGAGAGTAATACTATCAATTATATAAAAAATTTTATAAGTAACTATATTGATAAGGGAATTTCGGCAGAATTGATACATAAGTGGGCACGCCGGGATTTTTCGTTTTTAGATACAAAATATTCTCTTTTTGATTTAGAAATGCCTGTAAGGACATATAATAGTTTAATTAGGAATAAAATTACTAAAATTTCTCAATTGGTTAATATTGTCATTAATTTTAAAACTGGATATTTAAAGGGGTTTGGAAATCGTTCTTCTATTATAGTTATTAAAATTGTTAAGAAAATAATTGAAAAAGAAGGTATTGAAAATACAATTTTTGATATTGAACATCCAATTGATGCCTTGTTTGTTAATAAAATTGGAATTTCAAATAATAATATTAATAGTTTAAAAGAACGGAATATAATTACTTTACAAGACTTAAGATTATCATTTATTAATGGTGATATTTTTAATTGGTTTAATACAAAAACAATTAATGCGATTTTAGATGTTTTTGAAAAATATTTAACAGAGAATAATTCTCTGAATTTTATTTTTCTAAAAAATAAATTAATGCATTTTTGGTTTGGATTTGTTACGATTGATAAATTAAATGAATTATATGGAAAAGGTAAAGTTGTTGTATCTGATGAATATTTAAAGCGAGTTAATAAAGATGAACATTTATTAGTTGAAGATGGAGTTATTAGACTTAAATATTTTAAAGAAGTAGTTTTTGATAGTAATTTTAAAGCAAGAATAAAAGACATAATATTAAAAAGATTTAGTGGTAATACATTACAAGAAATTGCAACTGTCTATCATTTGACTAGGGAAAGAATTAGGCAAATTATAAGAGATAGATGTGTAAATATTAATTTCTTTTATGAAGCTTCTTTTTTCAAAGAGTATAATAAATTTAATTGGCATCCGGAAATATTTAAAACTGTATATAATTTAGATGATTTTTCATATAATGTAATTTCTTATTATACTGATAAAAAGGAATCTAGTCACTATGATTTACCATTAGAATATATTGAATCAATAAATAATAATTTATTGTTTACAAAGACAAATTTTAATGTTTTGGAATTAAAGACTGAAAAAATATTTGGTAAGATTATTACTATTTATGGAAAAAAAGTTAATTATCTTTCCAAAAAAGATTTTTTAGAATATGTAATTGCAAATTATTTGCCAAGTTATGGGCTACATAAAAGTGAAATATTAAAACTTGCAAATATGGTTTCAAAAGAAAATGATTTAACTTATCATTTTTCTACTTTTGTTGATGTTATTGATAATATTGTTATTGGTTTGAGAAATATTAGATATTATAATTATAAGAACTTGATGAATGAAGATATAAATAAACTATTTACAATATTGTCTAATATTGAAGGAGTTTATTCAGCAACTTATTTTTATGATCAATATCCTGATTTAATGAAAAAAATTGATATTAATGATGGTTATGAATTACATTCATTATTAAAACATATTTTTGAAAATAATAATGAGATTAAAAATAAAATTGAATTTTTAAGACAACCAATTATTGCACAAAAAGGTTCGAATGTTAATTTACTTGTGAAATCAGAATGGGAAAAACTTACTGGAAATATTAAAGTAAGTGATTTTGCAAAAAAATTAATTGAAAGATATGGGTTTCATAAATTTACAATTTTAAATAATATAAATAATGTACTTGGTAATTATATATTTGATAAAATTCTTTATAATTTTGAGGCAATTGTTTCAGATGAAATATTAAATAAAATTAAAATATATTTTGTTGATTCTTATTACGAAGCTAAACAAATAACAACTATTTTAGAAAAAAATGGATTTACTAAGAAAGATTTTTATTATTTTTCGAACACTTGGTTGAATAAAATTGGATATAAAACTCACGATATGAATTATATTATTAATGTTAAGTATAAATCTATTAAAGATGTTTTTATTAAAGATCTTAAAGATTATGATATTTATGAACTTGGTGTTAAAGAATCTTATATAAAAAATACTACTTTAATGATGATTACTGAGACTATGAGAAAATATTATCATGGATTTAGAGTAGATAATAAAATATATACGATTAAGTATTTTGTAAAACAAGGAATAACTAAACAGCTATTAAAAAAATATGTTAAGACTTTAGAAGATTATTTACCTTTAAATTTTTACTTTACTTACGATTATTTATTAAAGCAAAATTATCAAAAAGATAATGAAACATTTGAAAAGATAGAAAATGCTAATATCCCTAAAGAAATTATTTTACATTTGTTAAAGAATGTTAAGGGTATGAAAAAATCAACTAAGGGAAATTTATTTTGTAGAACGAGTAAAACTGTTTTAGTAGAAGATTTTTTAAAACAATTAAAACAAACATATAATGTTAATGATGAAAAAGCGATTCAAATTGCTGAAAAAGAGTTTAATATTAGTTTTGGTAAATTTACTATTTTAAAGAAGTAATATACATTTTGTATATTACTTTTTATTTTTTTATAAAATATAACGTAAATTGCAATACATAATGAATAATTTATTATATAATAAGTTATAATATAGGAGGATTTTTAGAAATGAAGGATTTATTAATATTTGGAGTAGCCTTCGCAATCTTTTTTGCGATTGATATTTTATGGTTAGGTTTGATAGCTAAAAATATGTACAGCAAACATTTGGGCTTTATTATGGCGCCAAAAGTAAAATGGGTTGCAGCAATTATATTTTATATTTTGTTTGTTATTGGATTAGTATTTTTTGTAATTAATCCCGCTATTGCAAAAGGATCTTGGAGTTATGCATTGTTAGCTGGAGTATTTTTCGGATTTATTACTTATGCCACTTACGACTTAACGAATTTAGCGACTTTAAAAGACTGGCCACTAGTTATTACTATAATAGATTTAGCTTGGGGAAGTTTTCTTGGAGGAACAGTATCAGTATTGACATTTTTAATTATGAGGTAGATTATGGAAATTACATTAGTTAACGGAATTTCATTGTATAACGCAATGATTTCTGGTGCAAAAAGAATTATTAATGAAAGAAAAAATTTAAATAAAATTAATGTTTTTCCTATTGCTGATGGTGATACAGGAAATAACATGTCTTATATGATGGAAAGAATTATTTTGGAGGCAATACCTTCTGAAGATGTTTCATCAACAATTGAATCGATAGCCAATGCTGCCATTTCAGGTTCAAGAGGAAATTCAGGAATTATTTTTTCTGAGTATTTAAATGGAATATATGAAGCTTTGAAAGGTAAAGCAACAATTTATTTAGAAGAGTTTCATAATGCCATTATTAATGGTATTAATAAAGCTTATAAAGCAATAGTCAATCCGATTGAGGGAACAATACTTACAGTAATGCGTAAAGCTTTTGATATTAACATTGAAGAGATAGATTTTAATCAATATTTTAAGCAAACATATGCTAAGGCAAGAATTGCTTTAGAAGAGACAACTAATGAATTGGAAATTTTGAAAATAAATAAAGTTGTTGACGCGGGTGCACAAGGAATGACTGTATTTCTAGATGGAATGAAATATTACTTTGAGACTGGTGAAAGTGTTGAATATCTTGTAATAGAAGATGATCATGAAGAAATAGTTCATGTAATTGATTTAGATGCGAGATATTGTACAGAAGCATTATTGACAGACGTAAATGTTTCAAATGATGAGATCAAAGAAATATTTAAAGATTATGGAACTTCATTAATTGTTTCTGGAAGAGCAGAAAGAATGAGAATACATATTCATACTAATCAACCAGATGAATTTTTTATGAAATTAAGAGATTATGGCAAAATTATTGAACAAAAAGTCGATGACATGATTAGACAACAACAGGCGTTATCTTTAGGACATTCAAGGATTGCAATCGTAACTGATACAATTGCAGATATACCAATGGAGTTATTAGATAAATATAGCATTCATTTAATTCCTATGAATTTATTAGTAGATGGAGTTTCTTATATTGATAAAGTTACAATTACTACAGATACATTTTATAAAATGTTAGATACTGCAGAAAGTTTTTCTTCAGCTCAACCAGATAAAATGACAATCGAAAGAAATTTAGATTTTTTAAGTGATCATTATGATAATATTATTGTTTTAACAGTTGCTTCAAAATTAAGTGGTACTTATAATGCTGTTTTACAATATGCAAAAGGCAATTCCAAGATAAAATTATTTGACACTTTACAAAATTCTGGTTCACAAGGGTTAATTGTATATCAAGTGGCACAAATGGTTGAAAATAAAGAACCATTGGAAAACATTATAAAAAGAATTCCTGAACTTATTAAAAGAACTAAGATTTATGTATCTGTAAAGACATTAAAATATATGGTGAAATTAGGTAGAGTTAGTAAAGTAACAGGATTAGTTGCAAAACTTGCTAATTTAAAACCTGTTATTTCTTTAGGGAAAAATGGAGAAGGAATAATTAAGAAAAAAGCTCTTAGTTTAAGAGGAAACGTTAAACAAATAATTCGCTTAGCAAAACAAGCTCCAGTTGAATCATATGTTTTAGTTCATTCTCATGCTGAAAAACGAGCCTTATCTTTAGCTAAAAAATTAGAGAAAATATTAGGGATGAAACCGCAATACATAACTCAAATATCACCAATTGTTGCAATGAATGCTGGAATTGGGGCTATAGCAGTAGCTTTAACATATAATAAGGAGGTTGAATAATATTTTTTATTTAATTGGAGTAGTAATTTTAGTTTTTATTTATTTTTGTACTTTATTTGTAATTGCGCAAATAAAGAATAATAATTCCATTGTTGATATTGGTTGGGGATTGGGTTTTGTTTTAATAAGTATTTATACAATAATATATTCTTTAATAGCAAAAACAACTGATGTTTATATTTTGGCTGTTACAACAGCAGTCATATTTTGGGGATTAAGATTATTTTTATATATAGGTATTAGAAATATTGGTAAACCCGAAGATTATCGCTATGTAGATATGAGAAAAAAATGGGGAGAAAAAAATCACAAAGTTCAAGCATTCTTTAGAGTTTTTATGGCACAAGCAGGATTTATGTTGATAGTATCAGCCCCGGTTTATATTGTTTATTTAAATAATATTAATTATACAGAATGGTGGCTTATTGTTGGAGCAGTTATTTTTTTGATTGGTTTATTTTTTGAGGCTGTTGGAGATTATCAGCTAAAAGAATTTATCAAAAAACCAGAAAATAAAGGTAAGTTGATGACTACAGGATTATGGAAATATACTCGTCATCCCAATTATTTTGGTGAAACTATGATTTGGTGGGGAATATGGATAATGATTATTCCTTCAAGTTGGGGTTTTATTGCAATTGTTAGTCCTGTAATAATTACATTTTTATTGCTTTTTGTATCAGGAATTCCGTTACTAGAGAAAAAGATGAAAAGTAGAGCTGATTTTCAGGAATATATGAAAAAGACATCTGTTTTTTTTCCTTGGTTTCCTAAAAAATAATTATTTAAAACGCGGAAACGCGTTTTTTTTATTATATAATTATTAAATTTTAGATTAATTAATATTTAATAAAGGATAACTAGATTAAGACTTAATTCTACTTTTAAATAAACACGATTTATTGTATAATACTAGAAGGTGATGAAAATGGAAAAAATATTGAAATTATTTTTGGGATTAATCTTGGTGCTATCTTTAGTAGCGTGTAGTAATGAATTAGAAGAGATTAATATAGAGGCAAAAAGTGAAATTTTTGTAAATGAAAATTTTGCTATTATTACAAACATAGAAGTTGAAGAGTATAAAACTGCTCAAAATACTATTATTGATATAACAGAATTTGGAGTAGTTACTGGATTAAATAAGGGTAATGCTACTATTATAATTGTTTTTGTTGATGGTAGAGAAAAACAAATTAGTTTGGAAGTTAAAGAAAGAGAAGAAATAGTAATCAATGGAGAAGAAATAATTGCTATTGGTGAATCATTTAAATTTACTTCTAATATTCAGATCACAAATATTCAAGTCAGCAATGATATTGTAGAAGTTTTATCAAATAATACTATTAAAGGTGTTAAATCGGGATTTGCTCTTTTAACAATTACTTTTATTGATGAAAGAGTACTTCAAAGAGAGGTTCAAGTTTTAGAAGATATAATTATTCAAGATTCTAAATCAATAATTGTTGATTCAACTTTTGAAGTTATTAGTAATATAGAGATTAAAAATATTACTGCAAGTAATGATGTTGTTGAAATATTAGAAAATAATATTATTAAAGGAATTAAATCAGGAGTTTCCACTCTAACAATTACTTTTGTTGACGAAAGGATAAGGGAAATAACAGTTAGTGTTAATAATGAGATTATTATTAACAGTAAAGATGAAATTTATGTTGGAGAAGAATTTAAATTAGAAACAAATCAAGAGGTAAAAGAATATATTTATGATGATTCTTATTTGAGTATTAATCAATTGGGTGTAGTTAAAGGTTTAAAAGAAGGAAATCAAGAAATTAAATTAGTTTTTATTGATGAACAAATAAAAACTATTAATATTATAATTCTTGGGCAAATAGATATAATTAATAATATAAAAACAGAAATGATTGAGGGTGAAAAATATGATATTGAGGCTAATCTTCAAATAGTAAGTTTTGCATCAAATAATGAAAATTTGGCTGTTTCTGCTGATGGTCATGTATTGGCTAAAAAAGCAGGAGAAGCTATTATAACTATTATTTATATTGATGGAAGAGATTTATCATATTCTGTTGTAATTAATGAAAATATAAATTATGAATATTACCATACTAAAGTATTAAGTTTTGATACTGACAATAATTATATAGAATTACTAGATGTTCCTGTTACTAGATATGACGAAGATTTGATTGTAGAAAAATTAATTAATGGTGAGATTGAATCTGCTTCAATTAATGATTTATATTTAGGTATGGAAAATATTTATGCTCGCGTTAATAGTTATACCAATATTATTGAAAAGTTATTAATAGAGGGCGAAATTGGTTTTAGTAATATTCGTGTAGGAATTAGAAAAAGTATTGGTGATATTTCTGATGATTCAACACTATTTCATGATTTAATTAAATTTACGACAAGTTCAACAACAGTTTTTAAGACTTTTGATAATGAATTGTCAGAGATTATTTTAAGCGATAAACAAGTTGAAGTTGAATATTTTAATGGTAAAATAGAAATATACGTCGATGGGTTATTAATTGCTGCTACAGAAAAAAGAGTTTTATTTGTTCCAGATGATAATACTTCTGAAATGACAATTACTTCTATAAGTAGATCACAAGGTAATCCTAGTTATTCTGGGAACTTTGAAATATCAATTGTAAACAATCGTTTATTATTAATTAATGATGTTTCTTTGGAAAATTATTTAACAAAAGTTATTCCTAGTGAAATGCCAACAAGTTATCATATTGAAGCATTAAAAGCACAAAGCATTGCTGCTAGAACATATGCTTATGCGGATATTTTAAATAAAAGTACATCTTTTTATGGATATAGTGTTGATGATAGTGTTAAGTCACAAGTTTATAATAACAATTCTGCTCAAATTAGAGGAAATGAAGCTGTTTTTGCAACAAGTGGTAAAATTATGATGTCAGGAGAGGAGCTTGTTCAAGCATTTTATTATTCAACATCTTCTGGGTTGACTGGAAGTGCAAGTGAAATTTGGTTTAACGGAGAAGTTCCTTATTTGATTGGACAAAACTTAAGTACTGATGATTTAGGAAATGAATTTTTTGTTGATCCAACTAGCGAAGCATCAATGCTTAATTTCTTTAAAACAATTAAAGTTCATCACCCTGATGAATCAATGACTATGCATAGATGGAAAGTTACTTTTACTAAAACAGCTATTGCAAAAACTTTAAATGTATTTATTCAAAGCATGAGAAACTCTAGTCCTAAAGATTTTCTAACAAAATTAAATGATACATGGATTGAAAAAGATATTCCAAATGATATAGGCTCTGTTATTGATATGTATGTAGAAAAAAGAGGAACTTCTGGAGTTGTAATGGAACTTGTAATAGAGACAACTACAGGAATTTATAAAATAATTAATCAATATAATATTAGATTTACTATAAGACCAAGAACTGCAGGATCCACAATGTATTATGCAAGATCATCTGATTCTGGATTTACAAATAGATTAAATAATGATACAACATTACCTTCAGGTTTTTTTGCAATTGAAAAGATTAATGATGAATTTGTTGTTTATGGTGGTGGATATGGGCATGGTGTAGGTATGAGTCAAAATGGTGCAAACTATTTAGGGAAAAACGGCAAAAATTTTCAAGAAATATTGATTACTTATTATAGCAATGTTTCAATTATTGATAAAAGTTATAATTATATCCCAATAGTTGATTATAAAGATTATTTAAAATAAGGAGACTATTTATGTATTCATTTGATAAAAAAGTAAATAGGATTAATACTAATAGTATTAAATGGGATTTACAAAGTCATCAATATGGTAAAGATAATTTATTACCATTTGGAATTGCTGATTCTGATTATGAAAGTCCAAAAGAAGTTACTAAAGCTTTGCTAGATAGAATAAAGCAAGGAGTTTTTGGATATACATTCGTTAGTGAAGAATATAGAGAAACAGTTTGTAAATGGCATAAACGTAGATATAAATATGATATTTCTAAAGATATGATTATCACAGTACCAAAAGTGCTAAATGGAATTGCAACTGCAATAAGACAGTTTACAGCCGAAAATGATGATATCATTATATCGCCTCCAGTTTATCCTCCGTTTTCAAATTTAATTATTAATAACAATAGAAATCTAGTTCCCAATAGATTAATTAACAAAGATGAAGTTTATACAATAGATTTTAATGATTTGGAGACTCATTTTAAAAATGGCGCAAAAATGTATATTTTATGTAATCCTCATAATCCTGTAGGTAGAGTTTTTAATAAAGCAGAAATTAGCAAAATAATTAATCTTTGTATAAAATATGATGTTTTCTTGGTATCTGATGAAATTCATTGTGATTTGATATTAGAAGGACATGAATTTTATTCAGTAGGAAATTTTTTTGGTGTTTATGATAAAATTATAGTATGTACAGCTCCTTCTAAAACTTTTAATATGGCAGGTTTAAGGTGTGCGAATATAATTATTAAAAATGAGAAAATTAGGGATGAATTTCTTGGATATATTGAAAATCATTCTTTAAAAGGTGCTAATTTATTAGCATTGACTGCAGCAGAAGCTGCTTATAAATGTGATTATTGGGTTGATGCTCAAAGTAAGCATTTATTAAACAATTTTAATTATGCTAAAGATTATTTAAATAAATATGCTCCAAGAGTTAAATTTGCAAACCCGGAAGCAACTTATTTAATATGGCTTAATTTTCAATTTTTAGGATTAAAAAGTGTTGAACTAATAAAAGAACTTGCTGACTTTGGCATAGCGCTTAATTCAGGGTGTGATTATTGTAATGATTATGATGGATATTTAAGAATGAATATTGCTTGCCCAATTGATCAATTAAAAGAGGGTTTGAAGAGAATAGTAAATTATTTAGATAGCAAAAAATAAAAACCACGTAAGTTTTATAAGTAATGTGTATAAAATGAATTTGAGAATAAAATAACTTTCGTATTTATAAATTTAATTATTGAAACAAATAGAGAATTGATTATAATAGATTATAAGTTAAGCGATTTAGAAAATGTAGGATATCTCAAATAAGTAAAATCTTATAATTAAAATTTAAAAACAATTTCTAAAATGATATAGAAAACTATTTATATTCGTTTAATAAAAAGAATTTAAGAAAGTAACAGGTGAAATATGTTAGTAATTGTTTTAAATGCTTTAGCAATTGTTTTAGGAACCGGAATCGGAATTGGTTTAAAAAAATTGGTTAGAGAAGATGCTGTTAAATCTATATTAAAAGTTTTGGGTGTTTTAGTTATTATTGTAAGTTTAACTGGTATTCTTGAAGCTATGGTTATTGTTAATGATGGAAAAATTGATTTCCAGTTTGAATTGTTGTTACTAGTTACAATATCCTTGGGGGCTTTATCTGGAGAATTATTAAAACTCGAAGATAAGTTTCTTAATTTTCAAGATAAGATTGAGAAAAAAGTAAACACCAAAAGAAATTTAACAAAAGGTTTTTTTGAAGCTACACTGTTATTTTGTGTTGGAGCACTAGCTATTGTTGGTACATTTAATGCAGCAACAGGAGATCCTTCATTAATTTACTTAAAAACAGTTTTAGATTTTGTAAGTTCTATTTTATTAAGTGCAACGCTTGGTATTGGTGTAGTATTTTCATCTGTTATAGTTTTTTTATATCAAGGGATTATGTTTGTAGTTTTTTATTATTCAGGATCTATGTTAACTAATGAATTTATTAATGTAATAAGTTTAGTCGGTTATGTAATAATTTTGTGTATGGGTATTAATTTTATTTCAGGTAAGAAGATTAAAATTATGAATTTATTACCAGCTTTGTTATTTGCAATAATATATTATTTGGTTTTTTATTATGATTAGAAGTGCATGTTATAATGATTTAAATGAAATTATTAGTGTTATTAATGATGCAAAGAATTTATTGAAAATGAGTGATTCTGATCAATGGCAAGATACAGATGGATATCCTAATATCAATACCTTTAAAGAGGATTTAAAAAGCAATTATGTTTATGTGTTAGAAGAAGAAGATGTTATTGTTGGAGTTGTTGTTTTATCTTTTCAACATGAGGATGCGTATGATGTAATTGAGGGAAAGTGGAATTATAATACGTATTCAGTTATTCATCGCTTGGCAGTTAAAAATGGTTATTATGGGAAAAAAATTGGTTATAGATTAATAGAATATTGCTATATTATGACAAAGAAAAAAGGTTTAGAATCAATTAGAGTTGATACTCATGAAAAAAATATAACGATGCAGGTTTTATTAGAAAAAATTGGCTTTATTAACTGTGGTTATATTTTTTTGAATAGAAAAGGAGTTCTTAATAATTTGAGAATTGCTTATGAAATAAAAGTTGAATAGTTATTAATTATATTTACAGCAATTAGTTTTTATGTTATAATATCGTATATGATTTTATGGGGAGTAGCTTGTAAATAAGATTTACTATTACATTCGTCAACACGACTTTGAATAAAGTCCGGATGTAAATTCTGTTTTCAGAAGAAGCAAGACCATTATTCTTCCTTAAAGAATAAGGTCTTTTTTATTTGGAGGTTATTATGAAAAAAAGAGAAATTTTAGAAAAATTAAATATTGATCCTAAAATTGGGTTAAATGATCAATTAGCAAGAGAAATTAGGCTTGAATCAGGTTTTAATGAATTAGAAGAAGCAAAAAGAACGCCTCTTTTTATTAAATTTTTAAGCCAATTTAAAGATATCTTAATAATTATTTTAATTATTGCAGCAATACTTCCTTTAATTATTGATCCGCATGATTTTATTGAAAGTATTATTATTATGGTTGTTGTTATAGTAAATGCAGTTTTAGGCACTTATCAAGAAAATAAAGCCGAAAAATCCTTAGAGGCTTTAAAAAAAATGTCTACACCTTTAGCAAAAGTTAAAAGAGATGGACAAGTTTTTCAAATTGAATCAAGATTATTAGTTCCAGGAGATGTTATTGAAATTGAGGCTGGAGATTTTATTCCTGCTGATTGTTTAATATTGTCTCAATCTAATTTAAATGTTGATGAGAGTGCTTTGACTGGAGAAAGTGTTTCTGTAAATAAAACTTCTGATGATATTGAAGAAGAAGAAAACTTATCTCTTGGAGATAGAAAGAATATGCTTTACTCATCAACATATGCAACATATGGAAAAGGGGAAGCAATTGTTGTAAAAACAGGAATGAACACGGAAATTGGAAAGATTGCAAAAATGTTATCTGCTCCAAAGGAATCTTTGACGCCATTACAAGTTAAATTAAATCAAATTGGTAAAACTATTGGAATAATAGCAATTTCCATTTGTGCATTAGTTTTTGTTTTTGAAATTATTGCAGCAGCAAGATTATTAGAAACATCAATTTTTGACATAGGAAGTAGTTCGTTTTTTAAAGCCTTTAAAAGTAGTGTAGCACTCGCTGTAGCAGCAATTCCAGAAGGATTATCAACTGTTGTTACTGTTGTACTTGCAATTGGTGTTAGTAATATGGCAAAGAGAAATGCAATTGTTAAAAAATTACCTGCAGTTGAAACTCTTGGAAGCACATCAATTGTTTGTAGTGATAAAACAGGAACACTTACTCAAAATAAAATGACTGTTCTAAAAATTTTTACTGACAAATTAACTGATGCTAATGATGAATTAAATATTAATGAAAAAGAATTATTAAAGTTTTTTGCTATTTGTACTGATGCTTCGGTTCAAACAATAAATGGAGAAGAAAAAAGAATAGGGGATCCAACTGAAACTGCTTTAATTGATGCCTATTATAATTTTGGTGGTGAAGGCAAACCAGATTTAAAATCAGAATTTCCCAGATTAGAAGAATTGCCTTTTGATTCTGATAGAAAAATGATGACTGTAATTATTGAATATAAAGGAAAAATTCTAAGTATTACAAAAGGTGCACCTGATGTAGTATTAAGTAGATCGCTAGATTCAAATAAACAAGAATTTTTAAATATAAATGAACAATTAGGCAAAAAAGCTTTAAGAGGGCTTGGACTAGGAATAAAATATTTAGATGAGGTTCCAAGTGAAATTAATAGCAAAGATTTAGAAAGCGGATTAAGATTTTTAGGTTTAGTTGGAATGATAGACCCTAGTCGACCTGAAGTTAAAGATGCAATTAAGGTTGCAAAAGATGCAGGGATTAGAACAATTATGATTACTGGTGATCATGTAGTAACAGCAGAGGCAATTGCAACTGAACTTGGTATTATGGAAAATGGGTCACTGGCTATTACAAGTAGTGATCTTCAAAAAATGACTGATGAATATTTAAGTGAAAATATTGAAAAGTATTCTGTGTATGCAAGAGTTGCGCCATCAGATAAAGTAAGAATTGTTGAAGCATGGCAAAAACGAAATATGGTTGTGGCAATGACTGGAGATGGTGTTAATGATTCGCCAGCCCTAAAAACTGCTGATATAGGATGTGCAATGGGAATCACTGGTACAGATGTAGCTAAAGAAGCTGCTGCAATGATTTTAACTGATGATAATTTTGCAACTATTATTGAAGCTGTAAAAGAAGGAAGAGGAATATATAATAATATTAAAAAAACAGTACAATACTTGCTTGCAAGCAATATTGGAGAGGTTATTACTATATTTGTTGCCTCAATAATTTCTATTTTTAGACCTGGATTTGGGCTTCCATTATTAGCTATTCATTTACTTTGGATTAATTTAATTACTGATTCACTTCCTGCATTTGCTCTTGGTATGGAAAAAGCATCAGAAGGTTTAATGAATGATAAACCAAGACCTAAAAAAGAAGGCTTTTTTGCAAATAAATTAGGATTTACAATTATATGGCAAGGAATTGTAATTGGAGCATTAACATTATTTGCATATATGTTAGGGCATTATGGCTGGTTAGGTGTTAGAATGGATAATACTGTTGCTATAACTATGGCGTTTATTACTTTAGCAACAATTCAGTTATTTCACGCATTTAGTTTAAAATCTACAAAATCTGTATTTTCTAAACAGATATTTAATAATAAATTTTTGTGGGGTGCTTTTATAATTGGCGTTGGCTTACAAATGTTGATTATGTATATACCATCTTTTGCGAGTCTTTTCAAGATTGAAGGTTTATTAGTTAATGAGTTATTAATTTCTTTTGGATTAGCTTTTTCTCTTGTAATAATTGTAGAAATCACAAAATTATTAGCAAAAATTAAAAAATAAAATTTTAACACTTCAAAAGAAATTTGAAGTGTTTTTTTTAGATTTTGATGTATAATATATTTACAAAGGAGGCAAATAAGTTGAAAAAAGCAATTTTATTATTACATGGATTTTTAAGTGACACGAATGACTTTATTATGATTTCTGATATGTTAGAAAAGAATTATGATTATGTTAAAAAGGTTGTTTTTCCTGGACATGGTCCTGATGAACCCTATACTTTATTTAATGCTCAAGATACGATAAAAACTTTACTTAATGATTTTGATGAACTACAAAAAACTTATAAATATATTGATGTTATGGGTTACTCAATGGGAGGAGCACTTGGCGTTTATCTATCACAAGTAAGAGATTTTAATAAATTAATATTATTAGCTCCAGCAAATAAATATTTTAATTTTAAAATGCCTTTTGAAAAATTAGTCGTTTACGCTAAAAATTTTACAAAATATTTTGAAGCAAAAAGAAATCATAATGTTGAAGAATTAGAAGAAACAAAAAAATTATTAGATAGTTTAGTAAATGATGAAAAAGAAAGTGTAAAGGTAGCTTTTGAAAATTTCTTTACAAGATATTTATATGGAACGTATAGAAATTTTAGGCGATTAATTAAAACAATAAATGAAAATATTGAAACAATTGATAATCCTTGCTTTATTGCGTGGGGTACGCTAGATCAATTAGTTCCAATTGATTCTGTTGAGTTATTATTTAGTAAATGCACAAATAAAGTTAAAGAAAAAAAGATTTACCCATATCTTAATCATCTACTTTTACTTTCGGATATGAATGAACAATTAATAAAGGATTTAGAAAGTTTTATTAAGTTAAAAGTAACATCGAAAAAAAATAAATTTTAAGAAGGCATTAAGTGAAAAACACTTAAGGTCTTTTTAATTTATGGTTATTTTTAGTTAAATTAATTGACAAAATATTAATACAAAGTATATACTATAATAAATATTAAGGTATGCCTTAATATTATTAAGGGAGATTTATTTTATGAAAAAATATATTATAATATTTATAATTTCATTCATGTCAGTATTGCTTAGTGCATGTAAAAACATTTATCAATATGAAGAAGGTAAAGTCAACATTGTTGCTACTACAACAATGTTAGGTGATTTATCTAAACAAATTGGAGGAGACAAAGTAGCAGTTACAACATTAATGGGTATTGGAATAGATCCTCATACTTATTCGCCAAAAGCAAGTGATACAAATGCGTTAATTAAAAGTGATTTTATTGTTTATGCAGGGCTTCATTTAGAAGGTAAAATTGCAGATGTATTAGATCAATTAAGTGAAGAAAAAGCAGCTTTAAATGCTGGAAATGCTTTAATCCTTAATGAAGTTAAATTACTTTTCGATAATGAAGGGAATTTAGATCCTCACATTTGGTTTAATGTTGAAAACTGGATTGTTGTTGCAGAAAGCTTGATAGAAAAATTATCTTTGTATGATTCTCAAAATAAAGATTATTATACGACAAGAGGAGAAAATTATATTAAACAATTAAGAGATTTGCATGAATGGATAATAATTAAAACCTCAGAAATAGATGAAGAAAAACGAATTTTGATTACTGCTCATGATGCGTTTCAATATTTTGCAGATGCGTATGGGTTTCAAGTTGAGGCAATACAAGGGATTTCAACTTCAAGTGAAGCATCAATAGCCAATATTAATGATTTAGTTAATTTAGTTATTGATAGACAAGTTAAATCAATTTTTATTGAAAGTTCTGTTCCTCAAAAGACTATTGATTCAGTTATTTCTTCAGCAAAAAGTCGTAATTATACTCTTGAAATAGGCGGAGAATTGTATTCAGATTCTTTAGGTGATGGAATTGATTCACAGTATATCCAAGCTTTTAAAAATAACGTAAATAAAATTGTTGATGGGCTTAAATAAAAGAAGGGAAAAAATATAATGATAAATGAATATATTAAAGTTGAAGATTTAACGGTATCATATGATTTAAAGCCAGTATTATGGGACATAGATTTAAAAATACCTAAAGGAGTATTAATGGCAATTATTGGTCCTAATGGAGCTGGAAAATCAACATTGATTAAAACAATGTTAGGGTTGTTAAAACCTGTATCTGGTGAAGTAATTTTTAATAATCAACCTTATGAAAAAATCCAAAAACAAGTATCTTATGTGCCTCAAAAAGGGACAGTGGATTGGGATTTTCCAGTTAGTGTTTATGATGTTGTTCTGATGGGGCGATATGGTTATGCTGGATGGTTTAAGAAAATAACTAAAAAAGATAAGAAAATTGCTTTAGAATCTTTAGAAAAAGTAGGAATGACGCCTTATAAAAACAGACAAATTTCTGAGTTATCTGGAGGACAGCAACAGAGAGTCTTTTTAGCAAGAGCTTTAGCACAAGAAGCAGAAATATATTTTATGGATGAACCTTTTCAAGGAGTGGATGCTAAAACAGAAAAAGCAATTGTAGAACTGTTAAAGGATTTAAAGAAGCAAAATAAAACTGTTATTGTCGTTCATCATGATTTAGAAACAGTTCCTCAATATTTTGATTGGGTAACACTTCTAAATGTAAAAGTTGTTGCATCTGGTCCTATAAATGAAGTATTTACTGAAGAAAATCTATCAGCTGCATACAGTGTAAATAAAATTGCTGCAGCAAGGGAGAAGAAATATGTGGGCTGAGTTACTTTCTAGTTATACAGTTCGTATTGTTCTTATGGGAACCGTATTGTTAGGTATTGTTAGTGGGATTATTGGTGTATTTCTTACATTAAAAAAACAGTCATTAGTAGGAGACGCGCTATCCCACAGTGCTTTGCCAGGAGTAGTATTAGCGTATATTATAATGCAACAATCTTCACTTGTTGTTTCTGTAATTGGAGCAATTTTAGCATCAATTTTTGCCTTATTTTTAATGAATATAATTAAAAAATATAGCAAAATTAAAAATGATGCAATACTTGCGATTATTTTATCGGGATTGTTTGGATTTGGGCAAGTATTATTATCTGCTATTAGAGATACAGCAGGACAAGATCAAGCACGTCTAAATACATTTATTTTTGGTCAAGCAGCGACAATGTCGGTTGAAGATATTTTCTTTTTAGTAATTATTTTAACATTTGTTTTATTATTAGTAATGTTGTTTTGGAGACATATTAAATTATTTATTTTTAATCGTGAATTTTATCAAAGCTTGGGATTTTCTGGAAAATTGATTAATATAATTTTGAATTCTATAGTAGTATTAGTAGTTGTGTCAGGTATTCAAACTGTTGGAGTAATATTAATGAGTGCATTATTAATTGCACCAGGTGTTGCAGCAAGACTTTGGAGCAATAGACTAGGTACTAATGTAATAATTGCTACTTTTTTTGGAGCTTTGTCAGGGTTTTTGGGAACTATGTTTGGCATTAATATGGCAACTGGACCAGTAATTGTAATCGTTGCTACAAGTATTGTAATTATGTCTTTGTTATTTGCACCAAGGACTGGGTTTATTTGGAGTAAAATTGCAGAGAAAATTCATAAATTTCAAATTAATAAATATCATGGATTAATTCACTTTTTTGAAACAGGGCATACTAAAGAAATATCTAAAGATTCATTGGATTTTTTTATAGAAAAAGGATATTTTATTTTAGAAGATGGGATATATGATTTAAGTAGTAAAGGAAAAGAAAAAGTATATAAAATAATGGCAGGTGAATTTAAATGGATATAGGGATTTTATTGATTTTAATTACTACAGCCATTGCTACCTCAGTATTAGGGGTTTTTCTTGTTCTTAGAAAAATGTCTATGATTGTAGATTCAATTTCACATACTGTATTATTAGGAATAGTTATTGCATTTCTATTTATTCAAGATTTGGCTTCACCATTATTAATTATTGGTGCTGCATTAATGGGAATAATTACAGTTTTTTTGACTGAGCTTTTGGTCAAATCTAAAAAGGCAAGCGAAGAAAGTGCTACTGGCTTAGTTTTTCCTTTATTATTTAGTATTGCAATTATATTAATATCATCAAAATTTAAAAATGTTCATTTAGATCTTGATGTGGTTTTACTAGGTAAGATAGAATTGGCACCTTTTGACAAAATATTTATCGGTGGTATATCAATTGGACCTAAATTATTTTATATAATGTTAGTTGTAATGATAATTAATTTATTATTTACAAAATTATTTTTTAAAGAACTAAAGATTATAAGTTTTGATGTAGCCTTAGCAGCAACATTAGGTTTTATTCCATTTATCATTCATTATTTGTTAATGACACTTGTTTCTTTAACTGCAGTTTCAGCTTTTAGTGCTGTAGGATCAATATTAGTTATTGCTTTAATGATTGGACCACCAGCTACTGCTTTGTTGTTTAGTAAGGATTTAAAGAAGATGTTACTAGTCTCTATAATAATTGGAGTAATTAATAGTATATTAGGATATATATTAGCGATTTTTATAGATGTTAATATATCTGGAATGATTGCAACAGTAACATTACTTATGTTTTTGATTGTTCTTGCATTTGAACCTAAAAAAGGGATTATTTCTACAATCATTAAAAGATATAAATTAAAAGATGAATTTACGTTTTTAATTTTAGTTTTCCATGTTCATAATCATGCAGGTATTGAATCAGAGATAAAATGCGAAAACATTCAAAAGGAACTTAAGTGGTCAAAAAATATTTGTAAGAAACAAATTGATAGAGGGTTAAAATCAGGTATTTTTATAATTGAAAATAATTTAGTTCATCTGACTTCAATTGGCAATGATTTCTATAATCTTAAAGCAAACGAGCTTAGAGTATAAATGGAGGTATATTATGCATAGAGGAGAAGAGGATTATATTAAATATATATATAAACTTACTATTGAAGCAAATAAAAATATAGTGAAAAATAATATACTTTCTGAATTGTTAGGGTATACTAATCAGAGTGTTAATGAAATGGTTAAGCGGTTAGTAAAAAAAGAATTAGTAGAATTTATTCCTTATAAAGGAGTAAGATTAACACAAAATGGAATTGTAGAGGCAAAAAGACTTGTTCGTAATCATAGTTTGTGGGAAGTTTTTTTAGTTAATAAATTAGGATACTCATGGGAAGAAGTTCACGTAGAAGCTGAAAAGTTAGAACATGCAGGTTCTAATGAACTAATTGAACGTTTATTTAATTATTTAGGGAAACCAAATTATTGTGTACATGGAAATGCAATTCCTAAGCTTGATGGAAACATGCCCAAAACATATAATTTATCTTTAAATAATGTAAATGTTGGTGATGTTTTTATTGTCAAAAGAGTTCTTGATCATCCCAAATTATTAAAATTTTTAAAACAAATAAATTTAGAATTACATAAAAGCATAAAGATAATTAATAAGGATGAAGTTAACGGATTAATATCCGTTTTAATAGATAATAAATTATTTGATATAAAAAGCATTGATGCTGAAAAGATATATGGAATAATTAACTAGAAAAATATATAGATTTAAAAGAATGGTTATAGAATCATTCTTTTTTTATGAAAATTTTTTTGTATAAAAATACTGTTTTATAAAGAGAAAAATTATTGTGCTTTTGTTTTTTGCTGTTTACAAATATAATTAATAAGAGTATAATTATGTTATATTTTTAGGAGTTATTTATGAATTTATTATTTTTAGGTTCCTTATTTGATAGTTATCATATAGGTTATATATTTATTTCATTATTAGTTACTTTTATAGTGTTGTTATTGGGGAAAATATTTATAAAAAGTCAGAAATATAAAGATATTTATTTAAAGTTTTGGGCTGTTCTTACTGTGTTTTTGCATTTGAGTCCTTTATGGTTAAATTTTTTAAATGGTGAAAGTGCAATTGCACATGATAATATGTTGTTTCCGATTTATTTTTGTAATTTGACAATGTATTTTTTAATGTTGGTTTCATTGTGGGGAAATAAAAAAACAAAGGTTTTTAAGTATTTAGCTATTATTGCTGCATATTCAGGAGTGTTTGGTTCTTTAATTTCTTTGTTCTATCCAGATTATTATTTGGGTGCACAGTCCATGTTTGAATGGGGCGTTATGAAAAGTATGCTAAGTCATAGTACAATGCTAGTAGGTTCTTTATATTTATTTGTAGGTAATTATTTTAAAGCAGAAACTAAAAACGTATATGTATATGGAATTGGTTTATTGTTTTATGGATTAATTGGTGTTATCGTAAATAGTTTATTTGCTGCAGCTGACTTAAATGATCCCAATGCTATGTATTTGCATAGACCTCCTCTGTCTGAGGCTCCATTTCTAAATGTTTATACGATTGCTATTTTAATGTTGATAATTACTATGATAATTGGTTATTTAATGGATGGTGGGTATAAAATCTTATTTGGAAAAAGTAGGCATAAAGTAAATGAAGCAATTCATAAAGCATAAAAATAGTATCAGGATTAGATACTATTTTTATTTGAATAATAGAAATGTAGGCGTATAATATATATATAGGGTTTAAATGAAAAAGGAGATGTTTAAATTTGGAAATGATTGCGTATATAAAAAAAGATGATGCACCAGGTTTCACGAAAGTTAATAAACTTGTTCCTGATGAGTTGTTACCGAATGAAGTATTGATTAAAGTATTAGCAACATCTATTTGTGGAACTGATGTCCATATTTATAAATGGGATAAATGGAGTCAAAGAAGAATTAAGAGACCTTTAATAGTTGGCCATGAATTTTCTGGTAAGGTTATTAAACTTGGAAGTAATGTTGATAATGTTAAATTAGGAGATATTGTCTCTGCTGAAACTCATATAGTTTGTGGTGAATGTGAGTTTTGTCAAAGAAAAGAATACCATGTTTGTGAAAATACAAAAATTATTGGTGTTGATGTTGATGGCTGTTTTGCAGAATATGCAAAAATGCCTTCAAAAAATTTAATTGTGGATAAAACTAATACAGACTCTAAATATTTATCTATTCAAGAACCTTTAGGAAATGCAGTTCATACAGTAATGCATTTTGAAATTAAGGATAAAATTGTTGCTATTGTAGGTTGTGGCCCTATTGGTTTAATGGGAGTTAATATTTCTAAAGCAATTGGTGCTAAAAAAATAATTGCTATAGAGTTAAATGATTATAGAATTAATTTAGCAAAGGAACTTGGTGCTGATGTTGTTATTAATCCATTGAAAGAGAATGTAATTAATCGTGTATTAGAAGAAACAAATGGGAAAGGTGTTGATGTTGTTTGCGAGTTTTCTGGCAATAAGAATGCTATTGAGTCAGCATTTAAATATATTAAAGCTGGTGGCAAAATGTCAATGTTGGGAATATGCGATCAAAATATTGAAGTTGATTTTTCTAATGATGTTATTTTTAAAGGAATTAGTATTTATGGCGTTGTTGGAAGAAAAATGTATGAAACTTGGGATCAAGTTAAAGATTTAATTAGCAATAATATGTTAGATTTAGAAAAAATTGTTACCCACTTTTATAAATTAAATGAAATGGAAGAAGCTATGGCTAAGATGATATCTGGAAATAGTGGAAAAGTTGTTTTAATACCTTAAAAGGAGGATATATGTCTACTATAGATAATAAAATTCAACAATTAAAAGATTTAGGAATATATAGAGAATTACCTATTAATCAGGGACCTTGTGATGCAATTATTAATTTTAATGGAAAAGATATTATTAATTTATCTTCTAATAATTATTTGGGATTTGCCAATCATCCAAGATTAAAAAAAGCTGCTAAAGAAGCAATTGATAAGTATGGTGTTGGTGCTGGAGCAGTTAGAACTATTGTAGGGAATATGGATATTCATGAAAAATTAGACGATGTAATTGCTAAGTTTAAACATGAAGAAGCCGCAACAGTTTTTCAAGCAGGATTTCTTTGTAATTCAGGGGCAATTCAAGCAATAACTGATAAAGATGATTTAATTATTTCTGATGAATTAAACCACGCTTCTATTATTGATGGAGTGAGATTATCTAAAGCAGCTAGGGCAGTTTATAAACATTCTGATATGGCTGATTTAGAAAAAATACTTATAGAAAAAAGAAATCAATACAAAGATGTTTTAATTATTACTGATGGAGTTTTTTCTATGGATGGAGATATTGCTAAGCTTCCAGAAATAGTCAAACTTGCAAAGAAATATAAAGCAATGACTTATGTAGATGATGCACATGGATCAGGAGTTTTGGGGAAGTCAGGAAGAGGAACAGTAGATCATTTTGGGTTAAATGGACAAGTTGATTTTATTATTGGAACACTTTCTAAGGCTATTGGTGTTGTTGGTGGATATGTATGTGGCTCAAAATCATCTAGAGATTGGTTGCTTCATCGGGGAAGACCTTTATTATTTTCAACAGCCATGATGCCTGCAGCTGTAGCAGCAATTATTGAAGCATTTAAAATGTTAGAAGAATCTAGTGAATATACTGATAAACTATGGGAAAATGCAAAATATTTTAAAGATGAACTAGTAAAAAAAGGTTTTGATATAGGAAAAAGCCAAACTCCAATTACTCCAATTATGGTGGGAGATGAGGCAAAAACTATGAGATTTTCTAAAGAGTTATTAAATAGAGGTGTTTATGTATCGGGTATTGTTTTCCCAACTGTTCCTGTTGGGTTAGGAAGAGTTAGATGTATGGTTTCTGCTCTTCATACAAAAGAAATGTTGAAAAAAGCTGTTGAAATAATGTATTTAACAGCAAAAGAAATGGATATTGTGCAATAGATTTAATAGTTTATTTAAAAGTCATAAGAAAAATTCTTGTGACTTTTAAAATGGAGAATATATTTATGTTAAACTTTTTCAAATGTTTATAATATGGTATAATTTTAATAGATGAAAGGTTTTTTATATATAAAAGGAGGAAGTAAAAAAGTGAAAGTATCTAAGACATATATTTGTATTGATTTTAAAACTTTTTTTGCTTCTGTAGAATGTGTAGAAAGAGGCTTAAATCCTTTTACTACGAATTTGGTTGTAGCTGATCCAACAAGAGGGAATGGCGCTATATGTTTAGCAGTTTCTCCTAAAATGAAAGAAATGGGAGTTAGAAATAGGTGCCGTATTTTTGAGATTCCAAATAATATCAAATATATAACTGCACTTCCAAGAATGAAAAAGTATATTGAGTATGCTGCCAATATTTATGCTATATATTTGAAATATATTGCAAAAGAAGATATTCATGTTTATTCTATAGATGAATCTTTTATGGATGTTACCAAATATCTTAAAATGTATAAACTTACTGCAAAACAATTATCTCAGAAAATTCTTGATGATATTTTTAAAACTACAGGAATTAGTGCATCTGTTGGTATTGGTACAAATATGTTTTTAACAAAAGTAGCGCTAGATATTCTTGCAAAACATGCATCAAATAATATAGCTTACTTAGATGAAGATTTATATAAAGAAAGATTATGGAATCATAAACCATTAACAGATTTTTGGCAAATTGGTAGAGGAATTTCAAAAAGGTTGGAAAAATATAATATTTTTGATATGGAAGGAATAACAAAAATAGATCAAGAAGTTCTTTACAAAGAGTTTGGAGTAAATGCAGAATATTTAATTGATCATGCTTGGGGAAGAGAACCGTGTACGATTTCGCAAATAAAAGCATATCGTCCAGTAGCTAATTCTCTTTCTACAAATCAAATTTTATTTAGTGATTATAAATTTGATCAAGCTTTATTAGTTTTAAAAGAAATGGTTGATTTAATGTGTTTACAATTAGTAGAAAAAAACTTAGTTTCTGATAATATATTTTTATCAATAGGATATTCAAAAGATATTATAAAAAGTACTGGTGGCTCAGTTCATATGACTGTTAAAACAAATAGTCATTTGTTAATTCTTCCTTATTTTATTGATTTGTTTAACAAAACAACAAGTAAAAAATATTTAATAAGAAGAATTGCAATTGGTTTTAATAATGTTATTAGTGACGAATATGAACAATTTGATTTATTTACTGATTATGAAAGTGTAGCTAAAGAGAAAAAAATACAAAAGACAATTAATTTAATTAAAAATAAATATGGTAAGAATTCTATTGTGAAGGCAATGGATTTAGAGGAAGATGCTACTACAATTAAAAGAAATAAACTTGTAGGAGGTCATAATGCAGAATAAAAAGAAAGTAGATAGAGCAAAACAGTTTTTACCTTTTGAGGCTTTAAAAGGCTTTAGAGAAGCATTAAGAGAAAAGGAAAAAGTAATTGTACCTAAAATAATTTTATCAAAGGAAGAAGCAGAAATTTTATCTAATAAAATAAAACAAATTAAAAAAAATGAAATTATTACAGTTATATTTTATTCAGAAGGTTCATATATTGAACTAGAAGGAATGGTTTCAAAAGTTGATTTTAATAATAAAAATGTTACAATAGTTAAGACGGAAATTTTGTTTTCAAATTTATTAGATGTTAGAGGAAATTCTATAAAAGATCCTGAAAGTGATTATTTTAGTATATAGAGGGGTAATATAATGACAAAAGAAGAAAAAAAGAAATATAAGACAGAATTAAAAAGATTAGATGATCGTGTAGATAAATATAAAGAGTATATTGAAGAAAATTATATTGAAGTAGATGCTAAGGAAGTATTAAATAAAAATACAATTAGTGATGCCATTGATGGAATGGAAGTAGACAATAAATATATTCCATATAAATATGATCTTGAAATTTATGTAACAAATTGTCCTAAAAAGCAAGAAGAAGTTGTTAAAAATAAAATAGAGCAACAAATAGTTGCAAGGCTATATGAAATTAAACTTGCTTTAAGAATTTTTTATAAAAAGATAATTTTATTATTTGCTTTTGGATTAATTTTTTTAGGATTAAGTGTATATATGAATGCAATTAATTTAGATATTTTTGTTCTTAAAGAAATTGCTTCAATTGGTAGTTGGGTTTTTATGTGGACAACAGTTGAAAAATTATTTTTTGATCGTAATGATTTAAAAAGAAAACAATATATGATTGAAAGATTGTTCTTTTCAAAATATATATTTATGGAAGGAAAAGATATTTAAGCTAAAAAGACTTATCAAATTTGATAAGTCTTTTTAAGTGTAAATTGATTTAGATTGAAGTTAGTGATAAAATAATATATAGAGTTAGGTGATGGTAATGAAAAAAGAATATAATGATAAAAATGGTAAATATACAATTTACATTGAAAAAGAAATTTTAACAATGAATGTTGTTGTTGATGAATGTAAGAATAAAGAAGCAATTCTTAGTGAAATAAATAAAGTTGCTGATGAGTATAATATCGAGAATGTAAAAGTTGGTGATCATACAGAAACAATTTTTGGTAATAGAAAAGAAGATTATCAAATAAATAGATATGTAGTTTCTAATCCTAAAAAGAATATTAAGGATTATTCACATGAGAAAGTGAGTGAAGGTAGTGCAAAACTATATATTAGGATTACAAATGAAGCAACTAAAAATATTGATAATATGACCTATGTTGACAACGATGAAGTAAATGAATATTTAAATAAGGATAATGCGATAATAGGATTTATTAAATATAAAGAAAATATTATTGGAACTTTTATTATAGATGATGCGTGTTTAGAGTCTTTTTGTCTTAGAAAAGAATATAGAGGAAAAAAATTAGCTTTGAATGCATTGTACTATATTATGAATTTATCAAATAGTGAAGGAATATATTTATTCTGTAGTACACGAAATGAAGTTGCAATGAATCTTTATAAAAAAGCAGGGTTTCAGCTTAGTGTTGAAAATAAAACAAATAAGTTTTATATTTTAAGATAGGTTTTATTAAAAATAATAAGTTAATGAATAATTCAAAAGATTAATCATGATTGTTGACTTATTACATATTAAGTATATAATAAAAATAGATGGCATATGTCGATAATTGTTTTAGGAAAGGAAATTTTAATGTTAATAAAAAGTTTAAGTGATAATATTTCTTTAAACGAAAAATTTTTACATGAACATGGATTAAGTATATATATTGAAATTAATAATATAAAAGTATTATTTGATACTGGTGCCTCAAGTATTTTTAGTAATAATGCTTTAAAATTAAATATTAAACTAAAAGATGTTGATTATTTAATAATTTCTCATGGCCATTATGATCATGGAGGGGGTCTAAATACTTTCTTAAATATTAACACTAAAGCAAAAATTTTCTTTCAAAAAAATGCTTTTAATGATTTTTATTCTAGTCAGGAAAATAATACAACAAAGTATATAGGACTTGACAAAAGTTTAATTAATAATGATAGATTAATTTTAATTGACAATGAATTTAAAATTAATGAGTATTTAATGTTGTTTTCAAAAGTTTCAGAAAAAAAATTGTATCCATCAGGAAATAAACATTTGTTTGTTTTTAAAAATAGTGAATTAATTGAAGATGATTTTCTTCACGAACAATATTTGATTATTCAAGAAAGAGATAAAGTTGTATTAATAAGCGGATGTTCTCATAAAGGAATTATAAATATAATTAATGAATGTATAAATACATATAATCTTAAAATAGATTATGTTATTGGAGGGTTTCATCTATATAGCAATTCTAAATCAATTAGCGAAGATATTAGTATTATTGAAGAGTATGCTTCAGAATTACTTAAAAATGATATTGTTTATTACACATGTCATTGTACTGGAGATAAAGCATTTCAAATTTTAAAGAAGAAGATGGGAAGTAAAATAAAGTATTTGTCTTCTGGAATGGAGATTAAATTATAATGTTTTATTTTTTTAATTTAATTTTGGGGGTAGTTAAATGTATAAAATAGCAGTAGCTTGTGATCATAGATATGTTCATAAACATTATAGTAATTGTGATATGTATAAAATTTTTTATGTGGAAAATAATAGAATTACAAAAATAAAAAAATTTAAAATAAAAGATATTTTACAAGATGAATTACCAAAAGTGTTTTCTGAAAATAATATAAAATATTTAATTTGTGGTGGTATAGGTGATTTAGCAAGAAAATTATTTTGTGATAATAATATTGAAATAATTATGGATATATCTACCAAATGTAGACAAGCAGTATTAGATTTTATTAATGAAAAATTAACAATAAGTGTTTTATGTAGCGATATTAATGAAAATAAGGATAATAATTAAAATGAATGATATGAAGTATATTTATGGTCCGATTCCATCTAGACGCTTAGGATTATCTTTGGGTATTAGCCCAATACCTAAAAAATACTGTAATTATTCTTGTATTTATTGTCAACTAGGCAGAACAAATCATATGGTTAACAAAAGAGAAATGTTTTATAGTGTTGATGAGATTATTTCAGAATTAGTAATTACTTTAAGTAATAATATTAAGTTTGATGTTGTAAGTATTGTTGGTTCTGGAGAGCCCACACTATATAAAGGAATTGGTGAATTAATTAATAAAATAAAAAAAATTTGTAATAAACCAGTAGTGGTTATTACTAATGGTGCGCTGTTAGATGATAAACAGGTTCAAGAGGATTTATTAAATTGTGATATTATTTTACCAACAATTGATGCATATGACGAAAATTCATTTAGATTAATTAATAGACCACATAAAAAATTAGTTTTCCAAAATATTATTAATGGGATTATAGAATTTAGTAATATATTTAAGGGAGAAATATGGTTAGAGATAATGTTTATGGAAAACATTAATGATGATCAAATATCTTTAGAAGAATATAAAAAATTATTAAAAAAAATAAAATATGATAAATTATATTTAAATACTCCTATTAGGCCACCTGCTGAAAAAGGTGTTAATCCTGTATCACATAAAAAAATGGAAGAAATTGCAAAATATTTAAAAGGAATTCCAATAGATTTACCTAATTCAATTGGATTCCATAGTGAAATCAAAGATGATTATTTAGCTGTTTTAAGAATTATTCAAAGACATCCAATGAATCAGTTTGAGCTTGAAAGTTTTCTTAAGACGAGAAAATGTATAAGAATAGATAATATTTTTGAACAATTGAATATTGATAAAAATATTGAAGTTATTGAATATAAGGGATATAAAACATATAGATTAAAGATATAAAAATAAAAAAGAGATTACCAATCAAGTAATCTCTTTTCTTTATTAATATTTTTTAAGTTTGTGATATCTTGTGATACTTCTAATATACCTCTATAATTATTATGTTCATCTCTAATAGCATAGTAAGTTATTGAAATAAATTTATCTTTATAATTAATATAAAATTGAGCAGAGTTTTTTTCATTATTTTTAAATGATTGTATTATTTTTTTTACTATATTAATGCTTTTTGGTGGGTGACAATTTTCAACAAGTCTTCCAATAACCGATGGATTTCTTGGAAAATGTCTTGTTTTAGTATCATTATAAAATAATACTTTATCAAATTCATCAACATAAGTAATATCTATTGGTAAATTATTAAAAAGTAAATTTAATTGGTTAAAATTAAGTTTTCCATTTATAGGAGAAAAGATAAATTCATTGTTAATGTCTGTTTGTTTTATTACTGGTCGGTCTAGATTTAAGAAAGTATATCCATAAAGAAACGATTCTTGGTACATTTCATCAAGAATTTCATTTGTTAGAATTTCTGATGCTACAGGATAAAGTATCAATTCTTCTTTTTGGATAATTCCAAAAAGTAAATAATAGAATGAACCAATTTTTTTATTAAAAGTATTAATATCTATTTTTTTACTAGTAAAATTTGAAAGTAATAGTTTTAGTTCATTTCTTACATCATCGTGTAAGCTCCACATAATATCAAGAGGTTTATGTGAAGGAATATTTTTTTCTATTCTAGGGAAAATAATATTTTCTTTTTTTAACCATTTTTTTTCAAGTTCATTTAGTTTTTCTAATTCTATTTTTATAACAGGTAAATTATTTACAATGTTTTCTTTTGTTAATAATTTTTTCATGTTATTTAGATGGGCTTTTATGTGCTTGTTTTCTTGAATAATCGCTTTGAAAAATGGATGATAATGAGAAGTAAAAGCATGTTTTGAAAGAGGAACATGAAAAATGTTTACAAATTTATTTGCATTTTCTTTTATTTCTTCGATTGAATAATCATTATTATCTTTATACATATTAAGATTGAATAAATCAATAGGTTTTATTTGATTGATAAAATTTTGATATTTTAAAATTATTGCCTTTTTATCTTTAGAAGATAAAAATTCTTTCATGAAATTATTTATATTAATAATTTTTTTATTAGTTTCCATAAAAATCACCTCTTTATATATTGTATCATGTTTATTAATATTTATGATTAGGATTATAAATAAAGTTAAAGATTAGATAATTTTATGTTAAAATAAAGGTAAGATATATATTTTGAAAGGGAATCTTTTTAGATTATAGGTGATAATATGATAATTGTTGATGGAAGTTCATTAACATTAGAACAATTAATTTCTATTGCAAGGGAAAATGAAAAAATTCAAATATCCGCCCAAAGCAAGAAGAGAGTAAGGAGTGCTAGTCTTTTTGTGAAAGAAATCTCTGAAAGTGATAAGGCAGTTTATGGTATTAATACTGGTTTTGGACAGCTATCTAATGTTATGATTGAAAAAGATAAAGTAGAGTTATTACAAATAAATCTTCTTATGAGTCATGCTTGTGGTATGGGAGAACCTTTACCTTTAGAAACTGTAAGAGCAATGATGGTATTAAGAATTAATGCACTGATAAAAGGTTATAGTGGAATATCAATTAATACAATAGAACAAATGGAATTGTTATTAAATGAGAATATTATACCTGTGGTTTTTGAACAAGGAAGTTTAGGAGCAAGTGGGGATTTAGCATTATTATCGCATATGAGTTTACCTCTTTTAGGTTTGGGAGAAGTTTTTTATAAGGGAGAGAGAATGTCAGCAAGTAGTGCATATAGACTTGCTAAAATGAAGTACTTAACAAAGTTAGGACCAAAAGAAGGTTTGAGTTTAATAAATGGAACACAAGCAATGTCTGCTATTGGTGCAATAGTATTATTTGATGCTTTAAGATTATTAGATTATGCAAATTTAAGTTTATCAATGACAATGGAAGCTTTGGAAGGCGTTATTGATGCTTTTGATCCTAAAGTTCATATTGCAAGAGGACAGTTGGGACAAATTGAAGTGAGCAAAAAAATAATAAGTTACTTAGAAAATAGTAATAATGTTACTAGGCAAGGTGAAAAAAGAGTACAAGATGCATATAGTTTAAGGTGTGCACCACAGGTGCATGGAGCAATATTGGATGCTTTTAAACATGTTTTGGATATTTTAAATCGAGAAATGAATGCAGTTACTGATAACCCATTGATTTTCTCGGATGAGAAAGAGGCTATAAGTGCAGGAAATTTTCATGGAGAACCTTTAGCATTAGCATTTGATTATATGGGTATTGCGATATCTGAAATTGCAAGTATTAGTGAAAGAAGAATTGAAAGATTAGTTAATCCCCAATTAAATAATGGATTGCCTAGATTTTTATCATCCAATTCAGGAGTAAATTCAGGATTTATGATTGTCCAATATACAGCAGCATCACTTGTTAGTGAAAATAAAGTTTTAGCACATCCGGCATCAGTTGATTCAATTCCTTCATCAGCCAACCAAGAAGACCATGTTTCTATGGGTTCTATTTCCGCAAGAAAATCTCGTGATATTTTAAGTAATGCAAGGAAAGTAATAGCTTTAGAGTTTTTAACTGCTTATCAAGCACTTAATTTTCGTGGAAAAGATAAATTAGGTAAAAGAACAAAAATAGCATTTGATTATTTTAGTAAGTATATTCCATTTATCGAAAAAGATACTATAATGTATCCTTTTATGCATAAAATTGAAGAATTACTATTAAATGATGAAACATATGAAACATTATTTAAAGGAGATGAATAGTTTGGATAAATTAATAACTTTAGAAGATATATACGAAGAATTGCCGGTTTACCCTAAATTTGTTAAAGGTATAAGAAGAGCTCCTAAAAGAGAAATGTTATTAAATGAAAAAGATATTAAATTAGCTCTTAAAAATGCATTAAGATATATACCTTTAAAATGGCATGAAATCATAGCCGGTGAATTTTATGAAGAATTAATGACTTATGGAAGAATATATGGATATAGATTTAGACCAAGCTATGAAATTAAAGGAAAGTCAATTGATGAATATGAAGCCAACACACTAGAAGGTAAAGCATTTCAAGTGATGATTGATAATAATTTAGATTTTGATGTAGCTTTATATCCATATGAATTAGTAACTTATGGAGAAACGGGACAAGTTTGTCAAAACTGGATGCAATATCAATTAATTAAGAAATATTTACAAATTATGAATGATAACCAAACCTTGTCTATACTTTCAGGTCATCCACTTGGATTATTTGCATCAAGTAAAAATGCTCCAAGAATTATTCTTACAAACGGATTAATGGTTGGTATGTATGATAATTTACATTATTTTAATCGAGCTCAGGCTTTAGGTGTTGCTAATTATGGGCAAATGACTGCAGGTGGGTTTATGTATATTGGTCCTCAAGGAATTGTTCATGGTACTTATACAACATTATTAAATGCAGGTAGATTAAAATTAAAACTTAATAAAGATGATAATTTAAATGGAAAACTATTTGTTTCATCTGGTCTTGGTGGTATGAGCGGGGCACAAGGAAAAGCTATTGAAATTGCAGGTGGTGTTGGTATTATTGCTGAGGTTGATATCTCAAGAATAAATACTAGATTTAGCCAAAAGTGGGTTTCTAAAGTAGTTACAACTCCAAAAGAAGCTTTTAGTGAAGCTAAAAAACATTTAAATAGTAAATCATCTATTGCTATTGCATATCACGGTAATATTGTTGATTTATTAGAATATGCAGTTAACAATAATTGTAAAATAGATTTATTGAGTGATCAAACAAGCTGTCATGCGGTTTATGATGGGGGGTATTGTCCTGTTGATTTATCTTTTTCTAAAAGAACTCAATTATTAGATAGTGACAAATCATTATTTGTTAAATTAGTTGATAAATCTCTAAAAAGACATTATCAAGCAATTAAATCATTAGTTGATAAAGGAACATATTTCTTTGATTATGGTAATAGTTTTTTGAAATCTGTATATGATTCTGGGATTAAAGAAATTTGTAAAAATAAAGAAAATGATTTAGATGGGTTTATTTATCCATCTTATGTTGAAGATTTAATGGGACCTTTATTATTTGATTTTGGTTATGGACCATTTAGATGGGTATGTTTATCAGGGAAAAATGAAGATTTAGATTTAACAGATAAAGTAGCAATGTCTTGTATAGATCCAAATAGACGTTTTCAAGATAGAGATAATTATGAGTGGATTAAAAATGCTAAGAAAAATAATTTAGTTGTTGGTACAAAAGCAAGAATTTTATATCAAGATGCTTATGGTAGATTAGAAATTGCTTTAGCATTTAATAAATTAGTTAGAGAAAAAAAATGTGGGCCAATAATGTTAGGAAGAGATCATCACGATACTGGGGGAACAGACAGTCCTTTTAGAGAAACAGCGAATATTAAAGATGGTTCACAAATAATGGCAGATATGGCTACTCATGTAGCATTGGGTAATGCTGCAAGAGGTATGAGTCTTGTTTCTTTGCATAATGGTGGTGGTGTAGGAATTGGAAAAGCAATTAATGGTGGCTATGGTATGGTATTAGATGGTAAAGAAGCAACAGATGAAATATTAAAAAAATCATTATTATATGATGTTATTGCTGGAGTATCTAGAAGAGCTTGGGCAAGAAATTATCCTGCCATTGAAACTGCAGAAAAATATAACAAAATTGATAATAATTCTATAATTACTTTACCATTTATTGCAGACGATAAGTTAATTGAAAAAACAATAAGCAAGGAAGTGAAAAACTTATGGAAAGAATAGTTCAATGTGTTCCTAATTTTTCAGAAGGAAGAAGAACTGATATTATTGAAAAAATAATAGCACCGCTTAAAGATAAGAAAGGTTTTAAACTTATTAGTTATGAATCAGATAGTGATTATAATAGAACTGTCGTTACTTTAATTGGTAATGTAGATTCATTAATTGAACCATTGATTAATTTTTTTTCTGAAGCTTTAAAGTATATTGATATGAATAAACATTCTGGAGAACATCCAAGAATGGGTGCAGTTGATGTTGTACCATTTATTCCAATTTCTAAAATTACAATTAACGAATGTGTAGAATATGCTAATTTGCTTGCTAAAGAAGTTAATGAAAGATTTTCTATTCCTGTTTATTTATATGCAAATGCATGTAAATATCCTGAGAGAGAAAATTTACCAACTATAAGAAGTGGTGAATTTGAAGGAATGAAAGAAAAGATTAAAGAAAATAACTGGTATCCAGATTTTGGTGAAGCAAAGATTCATGATACTTTTGGAGTTGTAGCAATTGGAGCAAGAATGCCATTAATTGCTTTTAATGTAGACTTAAATACAAATGACGAAAAAATAGCAAATAAAATTGCTAAAATGATTAGAAAATCTAGTGGAGGTTTTCAATATGTTCAAGCAGGACCAGCTTATTTAGCAGATAAGGGACATGTACAAGTAACTATGAATATCTTAAATTATAAAAAAAATCCTATTTATAGAATATTTGAAACAATTATAATGGAAGCTAGGCGATTTAATGTTGAAGTTATATCTTCAGAATTAATAGGACTTTGTCCCAAAGATGCATTATTAAGGTCTATACATTATTATTTAGATATTAATAAAATTATTTTTAATAAAGATATGTCTATAGAGGATATTACTTTATATAGTATTAAGTATTTAAAATTAAGGGGCTTTAGTAAATTAAAAATAATTGAAGCACATTTAGGAGAATAGTATGATAGCAGATTTAATTATTTACAATATAAAGAAAATATATACTCCTTATTTAAATCCTCCAGTTAGAGGTAAGGATATGAATAAAATTAAAGTTATTGCTAATCCTTTTATTGCTGTTAAAGATGGTAAGATTATTTATATTGGCACAGGAAGTTTTGAAAATTATATTAATGAAAAAACTATATTGCATGATGCTTTAAATAAGGTTTGTTTGCCTGGATTTATAGATTCACATTCTCATTTAGTTCATGCAGGATCACGTGAAGATGAGTTTGCTTTACTAAGAAAAAATGTTTCTTATTTAGATATTTTAGAAGCTGGTGGGGGAATACTAGGAACTGTTCAAAAAACTAGAAAAGCTAGTTTTGAAGAATTGTATATGAAAGCAGAAAAATCACTTGATATTATGATGATGCATGGTGTAATTGCTTTAGAAGCAAAAAGTGGATATGGACTTGATCTAGAAACTGAAGTTAAGCAATTAAAAGTTAGTAATAAATTAAATGGAAATCATCCAATATATGTTAAATCAACTTATATGGGCGCTCATGCTATACCAAAAGAATTTAAGAATAATAGGAGAAAATATATTGACCAAATACTTTCAGATATGAAATATATTAAGAATTTAGGTTTAGCAAATTCTATTGATGTATTTTGTGAAAATGGAGTTTTTAGTTTAAATGAAACTGAAGAAATTTTGATGAGTGCTAAAGAATTGGGATATACAGTTAAGCTACATGCAGACGAAATTGAACCAATGGGAGGAACTAAGCTTGGAATAAAGTTAGGAGCAACTAGTGTTGATCATTTGATGGCCTCATCAAATGAAGATATTATCCTTTTGGGTAAAAGCAACACAATTGCAAATTTACTACCAGGAACTTCCTTTTATTTAAGAAAAAAATATGCAAATGCTAGGTATATGATTGATAATAATGTTGCAATTAGTATTTCTGGAGATTATAATCCAGGAAGTTGTCCAACTGAGAATTTTCAATTAATTATGCATCTTGCTGCAAATTATTTAAAAATGACTTCCGAAGAAATTTTAAATGCTGTTACAATTAATCCTGCCTATCATATGAATATTTATAAAAATAAAGGTAGTATTGAAAAATCTAAAGACGCTGATATAATATTGCTTGATATTGATAATTTAGATTATCTTTTTTATCACTTTGGAATTAATCATGTCTCAGATGTGTTTATAAAGGGTAAGCTGGTTGTAAAAGATAGAAAAGTATTAAGGAGTAAATAATGTATTTAATTGATTTAAAAGTAAAACAATTTATAGATGAAGTTGATTCTAACTCACCTGCTCCAGGTGGAGGAAGTGTTTCTGCTTTATTATCAGTTTTAGGTATTTCTTTATCTAAAATGGTTGGGCATTTAAGCATAAATAAAAAAAAGTTTTTGAAATTAGACGAATCAATTCAAAAAACATTTAAAAATAATATAATTGTACTTGATAATTTTAAAAAAGAATTAATGCCTTTAATTGATGCAGATACTGAATCGTTTAACTTAATAATGAAAGCATATAGTTTAAAAAAAGATAGTGAAGAAGAAATTATTTTAAGAAATAAAAAAATAGAAGCAGCAACTATTGAAGCAATAAAAGTACCTTTTAGAGTTGCATATTTATCTTTAGAAGCTTTAAAGGTTTTGGATTTTATTTTAGAGTATGGTAATAAACAAACTATTTCTGATTTGGGTGTTTCTGTTTTAGCTTTATCTTCGGGAATTGAAGGGGCTATTTATAATGTAATGATTAATCTAGGGAGTTTAAAAAACGAAAGGATTATTAGTGATTATAAAGAAAAAAGCAAAGACATATTAAATAAAACTAATATCTTTAAAAAATCTGTTCTAGAAAAAGTATATTTATTATTAGGTATTGAGTAGAATTAATTGTTTTATTGTTTAGTTATTTATGGAGGTAACAAGTGGAAAAAGACATGTATCCAATTATAAAAAAACATCTTGAACAACAGGGATATCATGTGAAAGCTGAAGTGAAAGATAGTGATGTTGTTGGTATTAAAGAAGATGTAATAATTATTATTGAAATGAAAAGTTCGTTTACTATTAAATTAATATATCAGGGATTAAAAAGTAAAGGAATAACTGAGTATATATACTTAGCAATTCCTAAACCAACAAATAAAATAATTAAGTCTACTACTTTTAAAGAAAAAATAGAAATAATAAAACATTTGGAACTGGGATTATTATTTGTAGATAAAGATTTAGAAAAAGTTATAGTTGTCCATAATCCTGAAACGGTCGATTATAAAACTAGGTATAAAAAAAGAAATAATCTTAAAAAAGAATTTTTTTTAAGAAAAACTTCTTTTAATGTTGGTGGTGTAAATAGAACTAAAATAATTACTGCTTATAGAGAGATCGCGTTGGTCATTTTATATTTTCTTAAAGATGGCCCTAAAAAAGTTAATGAAATTAAAAACTATACTAAACAAGAAAAAACAATGAGTATTTTACAAAAAAATTTTTATGGATGGTTTGAAAGAATTGATAGGGGAATATATAAAATTACTAAAGCTGGAGAAGAAGCATTAGTAATATATTTAGATGTGATTGAAAATTTAATAGAAAATTTATAAAACCCGCTTTTAACGGGTTTTTAATTTATTATTATCTTTTAATAAAATTAGTTTTTGCACAAATAGCAAACTTCATTATTAATTGTTCCGTCTTTAAAGAAAGATTCAATGTTTGATAACGTTGTTTTTGCAATATTACTTAAAGCTTCTTCAGTTAAAAAGGCTTGATGAGAAGTTAGAATAACATTGGGCATATTAACTAAAATTGATAAAATATCATCTTGGATTATTGTATCAGACATATCCTCAAAGAAAAGATTTGTTTCTTCTTCATAAACATCTAATCCTGCACCTTTAATTATTTCATTTTTTAACCCACGAATAAGAGCTTCAGTATTTATTACGCCTCCTCGAGAAGTGTTTACTAAATATACTCCTTTTTTCATTTTGTTTATTGTTTCATCATTTATTAAATGTTTTGTTTGTTCTGTTAGTGGAAGATGCACAGAAATCATATCGCTTTTTGATAATAGGTCATCAAGTGTTACGTATTGGACATCTAAATTGGGATTTTGATAAAGATCGTAAGCAATTACATTCATTCCAAACCCTTTCGCAATCTTTATTAATATTTGTCCTATTCTTCCTGTTCCTAAAATACCGATTGTCTTATTATAAAAATCGAATCCCATTAAACCATTTAGACTAAAATTAAATTCTTTTGTTCTAGCATAAGCTTTGTGTATTTTTCGGTTTAGCGTTAATAATAACGCCATTGCGTGTTCAGCAACTGCATAGGGAGAGTATGCAGGCACTCGAACAATTGGCAGTTTATTACTTGCTGTTTTTAAATCAACATGATTAAACCCGGCACTTCTTAACGCAATTAATTTTACTCCCATTTCAATAAGTTTATCAATTACGAAAGAATCAATTGTATCATTTACAAAAACACAAATAGCATCACTGCCTTTTGCTAAGTATACTGTTTGTCTTGTTAGTTTTTCTGGTAAATAATTAATAATAAAATTTTTATTTAAAGCATCAAATGAATGAATATCATAAGGCTTTGTATCAAAAAATGTAATTTTTTTCATAAAATCTCCTTGCTTTCTTTTATAATTATATTATAACTTATTTATAATGAAATAATAAATAAAATACATTTTTTAAAAAATAATATTTTATTATTGACATATGTCAAATATGTGTTATACTATTTATGACATATGTCATATATGTATAAAAAGGAGGTGGCAAAATGCCAAGATTAGATGGAAGTGGTCCAATGGGACAAGGAGCTGGAACTGGAAGAGGATTAGGAATTTGTGAAGGAAGAAGAACAAGTGAGTTCAGAATAGATAGAAGAAGAAGCTTTTTTGGATTAGGAAGAGGATTTAGAATGAGAAGAAATTATTATGCTAATGATTATGTAGACAGTAAAGAATCATTAATTTCTGAACGTGAATATTTGAAAAGTAGATTGGATGATATTGATAAAGAAATTGAAAAGTTATAAAATTAATGATATTATAATTATGTAGAATTTGTTAGTAAAGGAGAAAATATGCCAAGACCTAAAAGAAGAAGGAGAGTATGCTCTCTACCTAGTATTAGTCAATATGGTCCGAGATTAGACAATTATGATTCTTTAGATAATGTTATAATGAATGTTGAAGAATATGAAACAATAAGGTTAATTGACTTGGAAGGACTAACACAAGAAGAATGTGCAAAGCAAATGAATGTTGCAAGAACGACTGTGCAAAAAATTTATTTTGATGCTCGAGGTAAACTTGCTGATTCATTAATTAATGGGAAAAATTTAATAATAAGTGGTGGCGATTATAAAATTCACAATCATGAAGAACTTGGTATATGTGGAATTGGTTGTAGAGGTGGACAAGGTAATGGACAAGGTCGAGGACAAAGACAAGGAAGAGGTGGCATGGGCCATTTTAGAAGAGAGGATTAAAAATATATGAGAATTGCTATTCCGGTTATTACAAATAATAAAGATACAAAAATAAGTACTTCTTTTGGTAGAAGCCCCTATTATTTAATTTATGATGTGAAAGAAAATATTATGAATTATGTAAAGAATACTGCAAAAGATGCTCAAGGTGGAGCAGGGGTTAAAGCTTCACAAATTATTATTGATAATAAATGTGATGTAGTTATTACTCCACAATGTGGGAATAATTCCTATGAAGTTTTAAAAGAAGCTGGAATTGAAGTGTTGCAATCTAAAGGTGATGTAGTAGATTTAAATATAATTTATTTTCAAAATAAAAAATTGAATTATTTAACAAACATTCATGCAGGATTTCATGGTGCCAAGTAATAGTATTAGAATTGCAGTGTTAAGTGGAAAAGGGGGAACAGGCAAGACAACTGTTTCTGTAAATTTAGCGTATGCAATTGGTAATAGTTATTATATTGATTGTGATATTGAAGAGCCTAATGGAAATTTATTTTTTAAAAGTGATATAAACAATATTGTAGATATAAAAGTTAAAATTCCAATAATCAACCATTCATTATGTGATGGCTGTAGAAAGTGTGTTGATTTTTGTGCTTTTAATGCTTTAGCATATATAAATAATAGGGTTAAAGTTATAGAGGAATTATGTCATTCTTGCGGTGGCTGTAAAATAGTTTGCCCTAAAAATGCTATTAGTGAAGTAGATAAATTAATTGGATTTATTAAAACAAAAGAAGAGGGAGGGGTAAAGGTATTAACTGGAGAGTTAATACCTGGAATACCTTCAGGCACAACAATTATTAAAGAATTGTTAAAGACTAAAAGTGATTTTCCTCAAATTATTGACTGTCCGCCAGGGACTGCATGTACAGTAATGGAAGCAATTGATGGTGCAGATTATTGTATAATAGTAGGAGAACCTACAATATTTGGTCTAGCTAATTTTAAAATGGTTCATGAATTATTAAGTGAGTTTAATTTGAAATTTGGGGTTGTTATTAATAAATACTATCCGAATGATAAAAATATTATTGAAAATTATTGTTTGGATAATAATTTAAAAATTCTTGCTATGATTCCTTATGATAATAAATTAGCAAAAGATATTTCTAATGGTATAATAATTTCTAGCAATAATGAAATATATAAACAATTATTTAAAGATATTTATAAAAATATAGAAAGAGAAATAAAATCATTATGAAGCAATTACTTGTTTTAAGTGGAAAAGGTGGAACAGGGAAAACTACTATTGTTTCAGCACTGATTGAATTAATGAAAGCAAAAGTATTTGCTGATTGTGATGTTGATGCTCCAAATTTACATTTAATTTTTAATCAATATGATGAAAAAATAAAAAACGATTATTATGGGTTACCTATAGCAAAAATTGATAGTTATAAATGTATTGAATGTGGTGCTTGTTTTGAAAATTGTAAATTTGATGCAATTAATCGAGAAAATGGATATACTGTTTTACCACATGCTTGTGAAGGCTGTGGTGTATGTGAATTGGTTTGTCCTGTTGATGCTATTTCTCTAAATGATAATATTACCGGATATCTTAATTTATATAAAACTAATCAATATAATTTTTCTTCTGCAACTCTTAAAATGGGAAGTGGTAATTCAGGTAAGCTTGTTAGTGAAGTGAAAAAACAAATGAATGATAATACAATTGATTCAATTGTGTCAATTGTTGATGGTTCTCCTGGAATCGGCTGTCCAGTTATAGCTTCTTTAAGTGGTTCAGATATTGTTTTGTTTGTTACAGAACCTTCTGTATCCGGATTATCAGATTTAAAAAGAGTTGTAGAAACGGCAAAGATTTTTAACCCAAAAATGTTTGCTTGTATTAATAAATATGATATAAATATTGAAAAAAGCAAAGATATATGTGATTATTGTAAAAATGAAAATATTTTAGTTATAGGTAAAATTCCCTATGATAAAATGATAAGCAAGTGTATTGATGATAATATTAGTTTTATTGATGAAGATTATTCAGGAAGCAAAGAAATTAGAAATATGTATAAAATATTATATAAATATATTAATGAGGAGAAATAATGGAAATTATAGCTATTGCGTGTGAAGGGGAACTAATTAGTAGACATTTTGGCCATTGTCGTAATTTTAATTTGTATTCAATTGATAATGGAAAAATAATAAATAAAGTGAAGATAGATAATCCTGGTCATAAACCTGGATATTTGCCAGTGTTTTTAAATGATTTACAAGTAAATATTTTAATTACTGGGGGTATTGGCTCTGGAGCAATTTCTATTTTTAATGATAAAGATATAAAAGTTTATAGTGGTGCAGGTGGTAATAGTGATAAAGCAATAGAAAATTATCTAAATGGAACTTTAGAATCTACTGGTTCTATTTGTCATGATCATAGTTATCATAATTAACACTAAAATTATTTTAAAAACATTTTCTGTAAAAGAAAATGTTTTTTTATCCATCTTGTGAATTTAAAAGAAAAATAGTATAATTATTATATATAAGTTATGTTAATTATTAAAATATATATTATTTATATTATATTAATAATATATAAAGATATTAAGGAAAGAGGATGTCTGTGAAATATATATTAGCATTAGATCAAGGTACTACGAGCTCAAGGGCCATTGTTTTTGATAAATATGGTAAAATTGTTGGGAGTGCTCAACAGGAGTTCCCGCAAATTTATCCTAAAAATGGCTGGGTTGAACATAATCCCTTGGATATTTTAGGTAGTCAAGTTGGTGTGATTGGTGAGGCACTAGTTAGATCACATATTTCAGCAACTGATATTGTGTCCATTGGAATAACCAATCAAAGAGAAACAACAATTATTTGGAATAAAATAACAGGAAAACCTATTTATAATGCTATAGTATGGCAATGTAGAAGAACTGCTGATTATTGTCAAAGTTTAAAAGCGAATGGTTATGAAAAAATGGTTTATGATAAGACAGGTTTGATGATTGATGCTTATTTCAGTGCTACAAAAATTAAATGGATTTTAGATAATGTAAAAGGGGCTAGAGAAAAAGCATTAAATAATGAATTAATGTTTGGCACTATTGATACATATTTAATGTGGAATTTATCAAATAGATCTATTTTTGCAACAGATTATACAAATGCGTCTAGAACTATGCTTTTTAATATTCATAATTTAGATTGGGATAAAGAATTGCTTGAGTTGTTTGATATTCCAGAGTCAATTTTACCAAAAGTATATCCTTCAAGTTATAATTATGGTTATGCAAGCGAAGCAATTATTGGACATAGAATACCTATTTGCGGAGTTGCTGGAGATCAACAAGCTTCTCTTTTTGGTCAATTATGTATTGATAAAGGAACTGCTAAAACAACTTATGGTACTGGTTGTTTTATGTTAGTAAATACAGGAGATACTCCAATTGTTTCAAAAAATGGCCTCATTACAACTTTGGCTGCATCAAGTAGTATAAAACCACAATATGTATTAGAAGGTAGTGTCTTCGTAGGTGGAGCAGTTGTCAAATGGTTAAGAGATGAAATGAGAATGATTCAAAAAGCAGAAGATACAGAATATTATGCTTTAAGAGTAAAGGATACTAATGGTGTTTATTTTTTGCCAGCATTTGTAGGTTTAGGCGCTCCTTATTGGAATAGTGATGTTAGAGGAATAATTGTTGGATTGACTAGAGGAACTACTAGAGAACATATTATTAGAGCGGCTTTAGAAGCTATAGATTATCAAGTATATGATGTTTTAAAAGCAATGGAACAAGACTTAAAATATAAAATTAAATATTTAACTGTAGATGGTGGTGCAAGTGCAAATAATTTTTTGATGCAATTTCAATCAGATTTACTAAATATTAATATATATAGGCCAAAAGTAATAGAAGTAACAGCACTTGGTGTTTGTTATCTTGCAGGTTTGTGTTGTGGCTATTGGAAGGATATTGAAGAAATTAAAAAGAATGTTAAGATTGAAAAAATTTTTAAACCAAATATGAAACATGAAGACAAAGCTAAATTAATTGCTGAATGGAACAGATGCACCAAAACGGCAATTCATTTTTCTTCTAAATAAATTTTTGATAAAATATGGTGAATTAAATTTTGGAATTTTAAAAATATTTTAATATAGTATTTTTTTGTGATACAATGTAAGTAATAATTTATAATTATATAAAATAAAATTTATTAAAAAGGGGATTATTATGAGTTTAGAAACTGCGCTTCTTTTAAATTTATATTCAGTTATTATATTAGTTGTGATTTTATATAATTTATACCGAAAATATGGAATTAATGATAGAATTACTAAAATATTTTTGTATATGATATATATTACTATTGCTATGTTAATATTTGATGGCTTAGGTAGATTTGATGGACTGTCAAGACCTTATTTTGTTTATTTCAATAAAATTGGTAATACGATATCATTTATATTGAATTCTGTTTTACCATCATTATATTTTTTGTTTATTTTAGAAATTGTATCAATAAATAAAATAAAAAAGCGAATATTTTTATCAATTGCTGTATTTATTTTTTTGATTTTTTCAACATTGTCAATTATTTCAGTTTTTTCAACAAACGATAATTACTTATTCTATATTAATGAAGATAATATCTATATGCGTGGGAAATTATTTTTTCTAACTGTTATGTATACTGGTCTTTTACTTTTAGGAGCAACATTAATAGTATTTATTAATAGAAAAAAAGTAGATAGAAGGTTATTTACAAGTTTATTTTTCTTTCCAATTCCTCCAATAATAGGCATTATTCTTCAATCAATTTTTTATGGTACTTCATTAATATGTCTTGGAGTTACAATATCTGCGTTATTTGTTCATATGCATTTACAAGCAATTCAAATGAATACTGATTATCTGACAAAAATATATAATCGAAGAAAATTAATTTTTAAATTAAAAGATTTAATTTTGAAAGCAAAACCTGATAAAACTTTTACTGGTATATTAATTGATATTGTGGAATTTAAAAATATTAATGATTCATATGGTCATCAATTTGGGGATTTAGTATTAATAAAAATTGCAGAAATATTAAATAATGTGATTGGTTCTAAAAATTGGGTATATAGATATGGTGGGGATGAGTTTTTTATAATTTTGAATTCATCTAAAAAAGAAGTTGCATTTAAATATATTGAAAAAATTAATGATGAGCTTACAAGTTTTAAAGATTCAAAAGATAATCCTTTTAAAATTGAATTGACTTTTGGTTGTTTAGTATATGATCCAATTGAAAAATTATCCGTTAATGAGTTTTTAGAAACAATTGATCAATTAATGTATAGTAATAAAAAATATGTAGTTGCAGATAAATAAAAAAAATAAAGAAGTGAATTTATGAAACAATACCGAACTAGGTTAACAATTTTAATACTTTTGACTTATCTGGTTTTATCAGGTCTTTTATTCATTTCTTATTATATGCTTTCTAATAATTATCTAAATGATAAAGCTGAAGAGAATATTTTTTTTATTAGTGATACTGTTAAAACGCATGTTAATATAAATTTACAAGATGATTATTTAAAATTTATTGATTATTATGAAAAATATAAAAATGAAGATGACCCTGTTAAAGAGATGATGATTAATATAGATAGTATAACTTTACAAGAAAATTATTTTTCAGGGTTTGGTTATATTAAAGAGGAAGGATTTGTAATTAATGAAACTGAATATGGATTTAAAACGCTTTATTCACTTTCAACTTATTATAATATGAATATTTCTATATATCCTTTTTCGGATATATTAGAAGACTATGATATAAAGAATAATTATCTTGTTTTTCAATATGAAAATGTTATTGGATATATAGATGCTTCATTGTACTTTGACTCTCTATTTAGTTCAAATAACTCTAATCAATACGAGTATTTTATTATTCATAAAGATGGTTATATATTTTTAGCAGATGATTCTAATTATTCAACTTTAAGATTTGGTGAATATATTTCAAATGAATCTGAAAGAGAAAAGTTTTTTACAAAAATTAATAATGAAACATCAACTATATTCATTATGGAGTTATTAGGAATTAAATCATTTGTATCTTCTCAAAATTTAAATTTTGGGAATAATACTGAAGATATTTATTTAATTCAATCGTTTAGGTATGATAATGTTATTTCAAGTGGATTTAGATTAGCTCGGTCTTTATTATATACATATATGGTTTTATCATTAATTTTTATTGGATTATTGTTTTTAGGCTATAAATTTTGCGAGATTAAATTTACAGATATTGAAGACGCAAAACTAATTCATTATTATAATAAGCCTTATATTATTTATGTTAATAAAAAAGGACGTATTTTATCTTGTAATAAAAGTTTTAAAAAGGATATTATTGATTGTAAAAAGATTAAATCTGTTTATGATTTAGTTACTTTAGATAATATCGATATTTTGAATAATATAAAAAAACAAATGAATGTTAATATTGTGGTACAAACTAAAGAAAAAGAAAGATACATTAGATTTATACCAGTAAAATATTTGTTTAAATATGCTTTAATTGGTGATGATGTTACTATTATAAAAAACCAGTATTCTAGTTATAAATCAATTGCTTTTTATAATCAAGCAACTAATTTACCTAATAGTTATTTTTTAAAATCTGATTTATTAGAATTATTAGAAGATAAAAAATCAACAAAAAATAATGTATTAGTGATGCTTTCTATTTATAATTTTAATAATTTAAATGTTTTATTCAGTGAAAAATTATTAACTGATTTATTATTAGAAATAAAGTTTATGATACAAACTTTGATTGAACCATATGAAGCAAAATTATATAATTTATATTATGATCATTTCGCTATTTTATTTTCTAGTGATAAAAAAATTGAGGAAACAATTGATTTCATTTTTGATATTATGAAACAAATGGATAGAGTAATTGATTTTGAAAATAATAAACTTCACTTGGATTTTAGAGTTGGTGTTTTTAGTATTGATATAAATCATTTACCTGATTTAAATCCAGATAAAATTTATAATAATGCAGCTTTAGCATTAAAGAAAGCAGAAAATTTACAAACTAAAAAAATTGTACAATATGATATTACTTTAGGGCAAAGTCTTACAAAAAGAGAATTGATGGTAGAAGATTTAAGAGCAGCTATTGAAAAAGAGGAGTTTATGGTTTATCTTCAACCACAGTTTTCAACTATTCAAAATAGAATTAATGGTTTTGAAGCTTTAGTAAGGTGGAATAATCCTAAATATATTAATGATTCGCCGTTAGAGTTTATTACTATTTCTGAATCAAATAATATGATTGTTGATATTGGGAAAATAATTATTAAAAAAACTATGGAACTTGCAAAGAAATTAGAAGATTATGATATTAAGATTTCACTTAATATTTCCCCTGCTCAAATGTTACAAGTAGGATTTATTACTGAATTAATTGATGTTATTGAAGAATATCAAGTAAATAAAAAGATGTTAGTAATTGAAGTTACAGAAACTTTCTTAATGAATAATTATAATTTAGTTATTGAAAAATTAAAGCATTTAAGAAAATATGGTTTATCTATTCATTTAGATGATTTTGGAACTGGTTATAGTTCTTTGTTATATTTAAAAGAATTGCCAATTGATGCAATTAAAATTGATAAACAATTTGTTGATACTTTAGTTAATGATAAGTATTCAAAAGCCATTATTAGTATGATTATATCACTGTCAAAAAACCTTGGATTAGAAGTAATTGCTGAGGGTATTGAATCTGAAAAACAATTTAATGTTTTAAAGAAAATGGGTTGTAATGTAATTCAAGGATATTATATAGGAAAGGCAATGGAATTTGATAAAGCGCTAGCTTTACTTAACAAAACAAATTCTAGTGAGAAAGAAATGGAGGATCTTGAAGATGAATAATTTATATTATTTAATTTTTTTAGCAAATGAAGAGGTTAATAATGATCTTCCAAGTGGGTTAAATATTGTGATTTCAATTTTTGTTGTTGGAGCTTTAGCTTTTCTTTCTTATTTGCTTATTAAAAGTGTCTTAAAAGAAAGAACAAAGTATGTTGAAGAAAATAGTGTTATTCTTGAAGGAACTTTATCAAAAAGCGCCATTAATTCTTATATTACTGGTTATATAGCAAAAATTGGTAAGGATAATAGTTTTTCTTTGATATATATTGAATTAGATAATTTAACCGAAATAGATGATGCTTTTGGGTCTAAGGAAGCAACGATTGTTGTCATGAAATTAATGAAAATGATTTTAGAAATATTACCTAAAAGCTCTAAATTATCAAAATACAGTAAAGATAGTTTTTTGGCTTTTCTTCCAACTGAATTTGATAAAATGGAAGTGCTTGATATAGCTAAGAGAATTAATGAAGCTATTAGTGAACCATTTGATTTATTTGGAGAGACAACTATAAATATAACGGCATCAACTGCTATTTGTTATTATCCATTACACGGTTTATCTATTAAACAATTAATAAATTCTCTTGATTTAACGATTTACGTTGTCAAGAAAAATGGAGGCAATGGAGTAAAAATTTATTCTGATGAGATTTCACAAACAGATGGTGAATATTTAGAGTATTATCATCAAATCAAAAGAGCAATTGATAAAAAAGAATTTATCTTTTATTATCATCCAATAGTTGATATTCATAAGAATACTATATTTGGGGCAGAGGCATTAATTAGATGGCAACATCCAGAGCATGGGTTACTTACACCAAATAAATTTATCAATATTATGGAACAATCAGGAGATATAAATTGGGTAGGATTATGGGGATTAGAAACTTTAATAAAAAGTTTCTATCAGTTTCGTCAAAATTATCCTAATTCTAATATGAAGTTTTCTATGAATATTAGTTCTAAACAATTAATAAGTGAAACTATTTCTTTAGATTTTCAGAAATTAATTAAAAAATATAAAATTAATCCTAATAATATAATCTTAGAGTTTGATGAATTTTCGTTATTTGAAAAGCATCCAACAGTTATTAATAATATTAGTAAATTACATGATCTAGGTTTTAAAATAGCTATTGATGGATTTGGTGTTGATTTTGCAACAATATCTCAATTAAAGAAAATGCCAGTAGATGTGATTAAACTTAGTAAAGCATTTTTAGATAGTGAGCAAACTTATACAATTTCAAAGTTCACAAAAATTTTGGTAGAATTTGCAACTGAAAATGGAATAATTATAATTTCTGAAGGAATTGAAACTATTGAATCTTTAGAAATGATAAAAAATAATGGTATTACCATGGCTCAAGGATATTTATTTGCATATCCAATGTCTTTTGAAGATTTAAATGATTTTTATATTCATAATAATATTAAAAGCATTAATTCTAATAATGAAAAAGAAGAAATTTAATAAAAAATAAATGTAAATTTATTTTAAAATAATATGCATTATTGTTGACAAATAAAACTAACTGTTTTATAATTACTTATAAAATTAAAATTATGAATATTATTCATGATGTAAAAGGCAAAACTAGAGAAATCTAGTGACGCAAAGCTATAGGGCCTGAAATGGTAGCCAGTTGTCATTTGTATTTAAATGATAATTGGCTTTTTAATTTTATAAAATATAAATAAAATTTTAAATAATTGTTGACAAAGTATTTAGTATTTGATATAATATAGAAGATGATTTGTAGATTAAAAGTTTAATGTAAAAGGCAAAACTAGAGAAATCTAGTGACGCAAAGCTATAGGGCCTGAAATGGTAGCCAGTTGTCATTTGTAATTAAATGATAATTGGCTTTTTTATTTATTAATTATGATAAATTATGTTAACTACTGTAATACACATCTTAACTTTAATGTAAAAGGCAAAACTAGAGAAATCTAGTGACGCAAAGCTATAGGGCCTGAAATGGTAGCCAGTTGTCATTTGTAATTAAATGATGCTGGCTTTTTTATGTTTTATTTAAACATTTACATTTTATTGAGATTGGGGTGAATGAATGAAAGTATCTGAAGCTTTAGGTATTAAACCTAAAAATGAAAAAAACAAAAGAAAAAGATATGTTTCTTTAGTTGTAATCATCACAGGAATTTTATCAATTGGTTTTGCGATTATTTCATTCTATGGTTTACAAACTGGAACTTTTGCAATGACTATGCGAGCAGAAGCCAAAAAAAAAGGAATTCAATTATCTGAGACATTGGATTTTGAAAATTATACAACAAGGTTGTTTTCAAATCCAACTATGGATGCTCTAGATATCACATATATTGATTTAAACATAGAGGAAGCAGTTAATACTAATGGCAAATATACCGATCCTAATTTGGAATATGTTGCATATACTTTCTATGTTAGAAATAGTGGTAGAGAGATGATAAATTTAAATTATACTATTAAACTCTATGATGTTTATGAAGATTTAGATGAGGGCATTAGGATCTTAGTTATTGAAGATGATTTAAATGGAACTGTTACTGAAGAAATGTATCAAAAACCAGATGAAGTAGAAAAGGAATATTATAATATGCCTGATGCAATTGAGTTTTTGGATGATGAATTAGTAACTAATAAAACTTTTCCAAAGTTTCAAATTGGTCAGATAAGGAAAATTACTTTCTTTATGTGGATTGAAGGTCAAGACTCTGAAGATTACATGCTTAGTGGTGGCGTTAAGTTTAGAATGGAATTTTCAGTAATGAATGCGGATGTTTAAATATGTTTAGAAAAATATATTTAACATTGTTATCGATTATTTTGTTAGTTATCACTTTTGGAACATCTACTTATGCTTGGGTTACAATTTCAACAACCAATAGAGTAGATGCCCTAGGGATTAACGCTACACTTGGAAATCGTTTAGAGATTTCAATTGATGGAACGAATTATTTTAATGAACTTTCTGGTGAGATGATTATGAATCAAATTAAGAAAGTTAGATTTACTGATGTTACTTCATTTGATGGAATTAATTTTGAAAAAAATATTCAACATCAAGTAAAAGAAGCAGTAGTAAATGAAGATTACATTGAGATGGCGCTTTACTTTAGAACGTCATCACAATATCGGAATGTCTATTTAATAGATAATGTTAGTGAAAGTGCTGATTATTTAGTCCCACCCAAAGATGGAACTTATGTTATTAGTAAAGGTATTGAATTTAAAGCAAAGTTTAGGTTTTTATATGATGTTAATGAATATATAGAAGCGGGTGAAACTAAAACTTTTTATGCAAAGGATGCAATGAGAATTGCTTTTATTGAAGAGAAAGTTGATGATATTCTTGATGCAAGAAGAGAAGATGAGTTAATAAAATATATTTATGATCCATCAGAAGAAGAACACAGAGGATATGGAAAAGAATACGGTAGTCTTTATTATTATAATCTTTTAAAAGATGAGAATTTAGAAATACCAACAGAAATACCTGAAACTCGTTATAGTCTTTCAACATTTGCTAATTATAACCCAAATGTTGCTTTGAATGATAATTCGAAAATAATGACGCTAATTACTACAGATAAAACTGATGAGTATGATAGAACATATTATGAAGGAAAAGTAACAATTAGAATCTGGCTTGAAGGTTGGGACGCTGATATGTTCGATGGAGTCTTTAGAGACAATTTGAAAATACAGTTAATGTTTAAGCTAGGAAAAGAAGAAATTAAATAAAAATATTAAATAAAAAAAAGAAAGAAAAAGAGGAAAAAAAATGAAAAATTTATCAAGAAAATTAATGTTATCAATCGTTGCAATAGCACTAGTAGTTATTGCTTTAGGAACTTCAACATTTGCATGGTTTACACTATCAAATAAAGCAAGTGTTGGTCAATTTAATGCAGAAGTAACTGCAGGTGAAGGTATGGAATTATCACTTGATCAAACTACTTGGTATTCAAGTATTCCAGCTGATGTTATTCAAGCAAAAATAAAAGCTAATTTTGATGCTGTTTCAGGGCTTACAAATGATTCTGATGAACCTATCTTAACAGCTGTTACAACTGCAGATTTATTAACATTTAATAAAATGTTAGCTGATCAATCAGGGTATGAAATCGCAAAAGCAAATGTTGACTATATTAAACTTAAGATTTATGTAAGAGCAGTTGATATTGATACAATATTAATATCTTCACTTGAGCTTACTGGAACTCCGGAAGACTGGACATCTGATGCAGAGTTTACAGGTGCTGGTGGAGCCGATGTTGCTGTAGGTGGTACAGTTAATGTGTCTGCTGCAAATGGCGCAAGAGTAGGTATTGCTGGAACAAGTAATTTTGTCTATGAAAATGACGGAACAGGAACAAATACTGTATTAGGGAATACAATTACATCAAATGGACAAGCTTCATATTTTCAAGTAAAAACAGGAATTGCCCCTGCTGCTATTCCAGGTGCTCCAACATTAGTTATTGGATCAGTACAATCAGTAGATCCAGCAGTTGAAGTTTTGACTTTAACTGGTCCAACAAGTGGATATTACACAGGTGAGTTTGATTTATTTGTATGGTTTGAAGGACTTGATCCTGATACTTATGATTCTATTCTAACAATGCCTTTAAATATTAAAATGTCATTTGAAGGATTAGCACCAATAGCATAATTATATTAAACAAAATAAAATATAATTGTTGTATTAAATTATATAAAAAATATTAAAATAAAAAAAGAAAGAAAAAGAGGGGAAAAATGAAAAAATTATCTAGAAAATTTATGTTATCAATCGTTGCAATAGCACTAGTAGTTATTGCTTTAGGAACTTCAACATTTGCATGGTTTACATTATCAAATAGAGCAAGTGTCGGTCAATTTAATGCAGAAGTTACTGCAGGTGAAGGTATGGAATTATCACTTGATGAAACTACTTGGTATTCAAGTATTCCAGCTGATGTTATTCAAGCAAAAATAAAAGCTAATTTTGATGCTGTTTCAGGGCTTACAAATGATTCTGATGAACCTATCTTAACAGCTGTTACAACTGCAGATTTATTAACATTTAATAAAATGTTAGCTGATCAATCAGGGTATGAAGGCGCAACAGCAAATGTTGACTATATTCAAATTAAAATTTATGTAAGAGCAGTTGATATTGATACAATATTAATATCTTCACTTGAGCTTACTGGAGATGAAGAACCATGGGTATCTGATGCACCGTTTACAGGTGCTGGTGGAGCCGATGTTGCTGTAGGTGGTACAGTTAATGTGTCTGCTGCAAATGGCGCAAGAGTAGGTATTGCTGGAACAAGTAATTTTGTCTATGAAAATGATGGAACAGGAACAAATACTGTATTAGGGAATACAATTACATCATTTGGTCAAGCTTCATATTTTGAAGAAAAAACAGGAATTAACCCTGCTGATCTTCCAAATGCTCCAACAGAAGTTATTGGATCAGTACAAACAGTAGCTCCAGCAGTTGAAGTTTTGACTTTAGATGATCCAACAAGTGGGTATTACACAGGTGAGTTTGATTTATTTGTATGGTTTGAAGGACTTGATCCGGATACTTATGATTCTATTCTAACAATGCCTTTAAATATTAAAATGTCATTTGAAGGAACACCAATAGCATAATTATATTAAACAAAATAAAATATAATCGTTGGATTTAATTTTATAAAAAAGTATAAGGAGGCGAAAGTTATGAAAAAATTAATATTATCTATAGTATCTATCATAATAGCAATTATTGCTTTAGGCACATCAACTTTCGCCTGGTTTTCACTATCAAACAGGGCAAGTGTTGGACAATTTAATGCGGAAGTTACTGGTGGAGAGGGATTAGAGATATCGCTTGATAATAGTTCATGGTATTCATCAATTCCTTCATCTGTAATGCAAGCACATTTAGCAAGTATTTATGGAGGATCTTTATCTGAAGATAAACCAATTTTAAGAGATGTAACATCTTTTGATGGAAAAAACTTTAATGTATTTAATGATATTGCTGATGATGGATGGATAGAATTTAATATAATGTTTAGATCTAGAAGTTTATCTGAAGTTTATTGGACTAATGCTCAATTGGGAGGAGCTAATTTTAATTGGACTCCTGATAATGAATTTCTTTTAGGAGAGGAATATCAAGTTTCTCCTGAATCTACAGTTGTAATTAATCCTGCAAACGCATTAAGATTATCTATAGAAGGTATAGTAGATAACGTTTCAACTGTATATGCTTATGAAAAAGCAGATGGTGTTGATGGTAATGTTTATTTAGGGACTACACCAAGTATTTATGGTAGTGTATCTTATTATAATGCTAAAAATTCTGCTAATCCAATTAATGTTAGTGATTTTCCTGATAATTTATTAGATACATTTACAAATTTTTATCCAACTACAAGCGAGAATAAGCAAATATTAACACTTGTTGAAAATGGTTCTACTTCATATTATGAAGGAAGTATAACTGTAAGAGTTTGGATGGAAGGTTGGGATGCTGATACTTATGATTCCATTTTAGGAAGAAGTGTTTCAGTTTCATTAGCATTTGCTAGTCCAGAAATTTAAAAAAATAAGGGTTAGATTTATTTGATTAACTAATAAATCTAACCATATTTATAATATTTAATTAAAAAAGCTAATAAAAAAATAGGTTTTTAATGCTATTTGTATTATAATATAGACAATATAGCGTAAAGAGGGGTAATTTTAATGAAAGAAAAAAATAATACTGTAATTAAAGTATTGAAAATTATTGGAAATGTATTTTTTTATTTAGTAATTTTATTTTTATTGGTTTTTTCAATTGCAAATATTAAAGTAAAAAAAGAGAGTGATGTCCCAAATGTTTTTGGGAGAGGATTCATTGCTGTAATTAGAGATTCAATGGAAGGTAATGAAGAAGATTCAATTAATGAAGGAGATTTAATTTTTGTCAAAATGCTTGATGAAGAAGGAATATCTAAATTAAAAATTGGAGATATAGTTACTTTCTTTGATTGGAATATAATGGCTTTAAATACTCACAGAATTAAAGAAATAGTAGTTGAAGATGAGGAAGTTGTAAGAGTTGTTACACAAGGTGATAAAGCTGCATTAAGTGCTGAATATATTATTGATGGAAATAATGCTAATAAACAATATGAAATAGTTTTAGTTGAGGATTTAAAAGCGATACAAACTTCAACTTGGGAAGGTGCAGGTAATGCCCTTGTATTTATACAATCTCCACTTGGTTTTGGTCTTTGTATCATATTGCCAGTAGTTTTATTAGTAATATTTCAAGCCGTAATATTAGTTCGTACAATTCTAGCAATTAACCGTACTAAAATGGAAGAAAAACATGCATTAGAAAAGGCAGATACTTTAAAACAAATAGAGTCTGAGAAAGAAAAAATGCGGGCAGAATTATTGGAAGAACTAAAAAAGGAACAAGAAGAGAAATAAAAATTATTTAAAAACGAGGTATAAAAATGATTGAATTTGCAAGATACTATGTTCAATTCATTAGAAACTTGCTAGCAAATATTTGGAAATTTATTAGTAATATTTTCAAAGCTATTGCTGATTTGTTATTTAATGATATAGTGACATATTTTGAAGATTTAGCTCTTGCCAGTGAGGAGTTTTACTTTCTGGATTGGCTTATCGCAGTTATAATCATTGGAATAAACCTTGTTTTTTTCATTTTTTTATTGATTAGATTATATCAATTTTTAAGAAGATATATAAGATTTGTAAAATCTGAATTAGAAAAAGATGAATTACTTGAAGAAGTTGCATTAATTACTCAAAAGAATATAGAACTTGCAGATGAAAAAAATAAGATATTAGCACTTAAAATGGGTGTTAGTACAACGGGTTATTTAGATTCTGGTCAACAAAAAATTGTTGATAGTAAAAAAATAAAAGATTCAAGATTTATTAAACTAATACAAGTTGATGAAGCATATAAAAATCAAATAACTACTGTTTCAATGGAAGTAGAAGAAATGTTAGGATTATCTGATTTAATAACTCAATTTATTAACTTTTCAGCATCGCGTATGAAATTATATTATGATAGAAAAACAATTGCTACTTATTTTTCTGGTATGGCTACTTCTAAAATAATCATTTTGGAAGGTATTTCTGGAACAGGTAAAACAAGTTTACCTTACTCTATGGGGAAATTTTTCAATAATGATGCTGCAATAATATCAGTACAACCATCTTGGAGAGATAAGACCGAAATTGTTGGCTATTTAAATGAATTTACAAAAAAATTTAATGAGACTGATTTTTTAAAGGAATTATATGAAGCAACATACCGAGAAGATTTAAACTTTATTGTTTTAGATGAATTTAATTTAGCAAGAATAGAGTATTATTTTGCTGAATTTCTATCAATGCTAGAAATGCCAGATGTTAATGAATGGAAAATTGATATTGTACCTGATAAATTGCCAAGCGATCCTAAACATTTAGAAGAGGGAAAATTGTTAGTTCCTCAAAATGTTTGGTTTGTTGGAACTGCTAATAAAGATGATTCAACATTTACTATAACTGATAAAGTATATGATAGAGCAATTCCAATTGTTATGGATACAAAAGCTGATTATATTGATGCTCCTTATACTGAGAGCATTAATATGAGTTTTGATTATTTGGAAACATTATTTAATGAAGCAATTAAGACAAATCCAGTAAATCCTAAAACAATGGATAAATTAGAAAAATTAGATCAGTTTGTTTCTACAAAATTTAAAATTACCTTTGGTAATCGTATTTTAAAGCAAATTAAAACTTTCGTCCCAGTTTTCATTGCCTGTGGTGGAGATGAATACGAAGGACTAGATTATATTGTTTCTCGTAAAATATTGAGAAAATTTGAAAGTTTGAATTTACCATTTTTAAAGGAAGAATTACAAGAATTACTTGTGCTTTTAGATAAATTATTTGGTAAAAATAAATTTAAGGAAAGTGCAGATTATATTAATAGCTTATTAAAACAAATTTAAACAGGAGAAGAATATGGCAAAATCTTTAGACAATTTAGATATTTTTTATCAAAATTATATAAATAATTTAACAGATCAAGAAAAAGATCAATTTGTCCAAGATTTTTATAAAGCACTTGATGGTGGAGATAATACACTTTATCAAAAAAACATGTCAGAAGTTAAAACTTTTGACGAGACTTGGATTGATACTGTTGAATCATATTTTCCTAGTTTAGATAAAATAACTAGAAATCCTCGTACTGGTTTAAAGTATAATGATGAGATAGTTCCTATTGAAAAAGCAAAAAAAGTATCTAGTCAATCAATAAAACATCTTTCTTCACATACATATTTAATTAAAGAAGTTAATGACGATGGAACTATCATGCCTAAAAAGATTTTAGTTTCTGAAGCAGATACTGAATATGGGACATATGAAAATAGATTTCTAATGACATTAATTGAAAGACTTTTTATTTTTGTTAGAAATCGTTTTGATGTTATAAAAGAAAATATTCTTTCTTTTGATAAAAAACATTTTAATTATAAATCAAAATTTAATTTAAATGATAGTATTATAGAAATGGATTTTGATTTAGTAGTTAAGGATCCATTAGAAGATAAAAAATTTAATGATTATAACAGAAACTTACTTGGAAGAGTAGAAAATTTAAATAAATTAATTTCATCGTTAAGATCTTCAAAATTTATGAATTTAATGAAAAATCAAAAAACTGTTACAACACCAATTATGAGAACACAGATTATTCAAAAAAATGTAGATTTTAATAATGCTTATTTACTTTGGTTATTTTTAGATAAATATAATTTATTAACTTTTGATTTAGTAGTTAAAGAAAAAAACCTTCGTATTGATAGATCATATTTGTTAGATATAAAAAAATTAGCTTTATCTTCGTTTGCTACAATTATTGCAAATCAAAGAAAAAGAAAGACATTGTATGATGATATTGATTTTAAAGAGTATAAAAAGAAAAGTTTTAAAACTAAATCTAGAGATTTAAATGATGTAGTTGATAGTCCAGAAGGTATTGAAGTAGAAGATACCAATATTAATCAATATTATTTTCAAGAATCAAAAAAATTATTCAGAAAAAATCTAGATGATAAAATAAAAAACAGTAGTACATTTGAAGTTGGATTAAAACGAGCTTTAAGGGATACTATTAATATTTCTAATACAATATTTTCTAGTTATTTTGAGTTAGAAGAAGATGTTGATATATTTCAAAAATTAATTAAAAATGATGACCCTGAAGAATTAATTGAAGAAGCAAAATATAAAGCTAAGATTGCTAAAATAATTAGAGAGACTAAAGAAGTTGATTATAGAAATTATATTAGATTAGAAAAGAAGTTGTTAAAAGAAATTCAAACAAGTGATCAAAAATTAATTAATATTCTTTCTAAAAAACAAGAAAGTAATATTGTGGCATCATTAAGATTAGAAGAATTAAAACAAGAGAAAATGATCGCTAGTACTAATGAAAGATTACTTTCGGAAAAAGAAGCATTTATTAATAAAGCAAAAGAAGATCTAGTTAATAATAAGAATTCTATTTATGAAAAATTAAAGGAAAATTTACAAAAAAAGAAAGACCTTGAGAAAAAACGACTTGAACTAGAACGTAATAAAATCAAAGAAGAATATTTAATTAAGAAAAATCAAATTATTACTGATAGTGAAGAAGAGAAATTAAAAATTACTCAAGAATTTGAACAGCAATTAAAAGCGTTTGAAGATGAACAAAAAGATATATATATTCTTGAAGAGCAAAGGTTAAGAGAAAAATTTGCTGAAGAATTGAAACAATTAAGAATGGATCAAGAAAAAAGAGAACTGCAAATGCAAGATATGCTAAAGAAAGAAAAAAATGAGACTATGAAGCTTATTGAAAAAGCATTTGGAAGTTTGAAGGAGAGTATTGAAACAAAAGAATAAAAAAGGAGATGTAATATGAAAACAAAAACACAAAAACAACTTATTGTTGTTTCAATAATTTCTTTTGTAGTTACAGTTTTCTTATTAACAAGCACAATTTTTGCTTGGGTATCTCTTTCGAGACAAGCTGGTAGTTCTTTTATATCAAATTTGACGGATATTAGTTCTGATTTTGAATTTTATATATATAGAGATTCAGATTTTAATGGTAGTGGAAATAAATTAATTACCGATGAGTGTGTTGCTATTGATGATGAAAATTGTTTTGAGAACATTCCCAATCCTAAAGTTTCCCAAATTATTACTCCAGAAATGAAGCCATCTGATCGTATAAGTTTTGCTTTGAAAATTATTAATAAAAGTTCAATGCCAATAGATATTAGATTGTCTTTTGGAGGTATTTCTTCAACTGGTTATAATGAAGACTATAATAAAATTCAAAGAGCTTTTATGTATGAAGTGACTGCAATTAGATATTTAAATGGTGGAATTGAAGGTGATGATATTAAAAGTTCTGCAAATATAATAAATGCACATTTTGAAAGTCATGAAGTTTCACATTATGTTTTACTTAATAATTTTGAATTAAGTAAAAATGGGACATTAAATGATCGCGCAGTAATATATTTTGATTTGTATTTTGATGAAAACATTTTTGGATTAAATGACTTGCTGGAGTCAACTGGAAATTCTAATGTTTTTATGAACCAAACATTAGTAGTAAATAATTTTTATATAGAATTAGATGTATAATGAAAAAAATAATTAAAATAATATCATATATATTTTTGGGAATAATTTTAGCATTTGCAATTGCTTTTATTGTTTCTGGGACTCTATCAATTAAAAATAATACATTAATAAAAATATTTGGTAAGAGTTATTCAATTGTTGAAACTGATTCAATGGAACCTCAAATTGATATTGGGGAAATCATTATAGTTGAAGATATATCTTATCAAGAAGTTTTAGTAATGCTTGAGAACAATGAACAGCCAATTATTGTTTTTATTAATAGTAATGGTTTAAAAATTGTTCATAGAGCTATAGATCAGGATAATGAAGGAATTATTACAAAAGGTGATAATCCTGAAATTACTTCTAATGATCCTGGGAGAGTTACAGAAGCTAATTTACTAGGAATAGTGGTCAACCAAACTAAAGCGTTAGGAATTGGAAAATTTATAGTTAATTCTCGAAGTTTAATTTTTCTTATTGCAATAGTTATGTTAATTATTGTTTTAGTTTTAGAAGTAATTAATATAATTAAACAATTAAAAGTCAAAAAAGAAGAGGAATTAACTAAAAAATTTGAAATAGAAAAAGAGAAATTAATTGAAGAAAAAAGACAATTAATAAAAAAAGAAATTGAAGAAGAATTAAGAGAATCAGGTAAAAAAGAGTAATAATTGGCAAAACTAGAGAAATCTAGTGACGCAAAACTATAGGGCCTGAAAATGGTAGCCAGTTGCATCTTTTTGATGAACTGGCTTTTATTTTCTATTAAATATTTAAAAGGAGGTACCAGTGTGAAAAGAAAAACAATATTCTATGCAATCTTAATGATAGTTATTTTGATAACTTTAATTCCTTTAACTGTTTATGCATGGATTTCATATACTAATAGTGTAGCTCTGGTTACCATTAATAGTGGAAATATAAATGTAAGTGTTAAAGCAAACGATAATATAGTTATCAATGAATATGTTACAGAGGAGAATGGACTTACTTATATTGACTTTCAAAAAGATGTTATTGAAGACAGATATAATACTCTTGATTTAATTGCAACATCTTTGAAAATTACTATTGAGAATTCTGAAAATTCATTAAATGTAAAGAATAAAATTGATTTATCGGATTTAATTGGTAAAAGTTTGGTTTATATAATAATCGATGAGGGAAAAAATATACTTCCAAGTCACGAATATTTTAATGATTATCATTTATTTATTAGCAATATAATTAATGGTGAAACAAACGAAGTATTGCAGCGTGAATTAATTGCTGCAGCAAATCAAACTGTGGTTGACTCAATTAGCGAAATCGTTTTAGAAGAATTTGAAACTTTATCGTTTCAAATTGTTTTTTGGGGTGATTATGATAGATTTGTTGGAAACAATTATTTGCAAGATAATTATTTATTTAATGTTATTATTGAGACAATTCAAGAGGATGGTGAGTTCTCATGAAACAAATAATGAAAAGATTATTGATAATTAATTTGTTATTTATTATAAGTTTATTGGTTGTATTATCTGGTGTATTTGCCTGGTATCAATTAACTAAATTTGTGCCAATTAAATTATCAAATGGGGACTTTGATGTTACTATGATTGTTACTTTTGATAATGTTGAAGTTGGTGAAAATAGTGTGTTTTATGATAATACAAAAAAGGTAATCAGAATAAATGCTTTTGATGAAAATGCAGAGAATTATATTGAAAAATTAAAAATTGATTTAGAAATAAGAACAGATATAGCTGCAAGGTTTAGGATGAAAATTCAAGATGAGTGGCAATTAATAAGAAATTACGATAATTTTTCTTCAACAGTTGTTTTATATCATGAGAAAACTGCTGAAGGATCAATAGATAATCCTTTTATAATTAGTGATTATGAAGATTTTCCTTATAGAGTAGATTCTTGGAATTATATATACTATGATGGAATTCTTTTGCCTGATATAGATTATAGTTTTAATGTTATTGAAAAAGGGACAAGTTATAATGTTAAAACCACAGAATCATATTATGAAGAGTGTTTTGTAGATTTAGATTTAATATTTGATATTGTACAAGCAAATAGATTTTCTGAAAGATGGTTAATTGGTAGTGATTTTTTTGATTAATTAATGATAGGAGATATATATGAAAAAAGCAATTAGAAATAAAGTTTATATATTAAGCATTGCAATAATTATTTTTGTTGTTTTTTTAGCATTTATAATAAATTTTGTTAGTGTTAAAGCCTCAAGTAGTTATGAATTATCTTCTAAATGGAATGGAGAAGATGTTGCTACTCCTTTAGAAGAAGTAGAATACACTTCTAAATATATTAATTTTAGTGAAGTTTATTTGAATGGACATATTCCACTACAATCTGAAATTTATGTTATTGAAACTGCTAATGATTTATATCAACTTTCAATGTTAAGTAAAGGAAATAATAAAGCTTTATATTTAAGTTTAGATTATGTTCTTGGCAATGATATTAATTATAATGATGCTGCAAATAGATCACTTTTTTTTGCTCCAATAGGTTATGATATTCCCTTTACTGGTACTTTTGATGGTCAAGGTTTTGAAATATCAAATTTGTTTTTTGCACAAATATTAAGTCAAAGTGAATATATAAATTTATATAATGAATCTTTAATATATTATTCAATGTTTTCTAAAGTTGGAACAGAAGGTGTTGTTAAAAATTTAGGATTAAAAAATGTTTGGATGTATCAACCAATTGAATGGGGACAAATGCATTATGCTTCATATTTAATTGGACTAAATGATGGACTTGTTGAACATGTATATGTAAAAGATGATAGGCTTGATTCAGGGTTAAATGTTGATGGAAATTTTAATATTTCAGGTTTAATGTCTATAAATAATGGAATATTTAGAGAAGCATTTGTTTCAATAAATAATGTTTTAACTAGCGCCGTTACTATTAATACAACATCAACTCCAGTATTAACAAATAATTTTGGAACAATTGATAATATTTATTATGATTCAACAATTTATACCGGATCTGTATTACAAAGTGATCCATCGACTCCATTAGCAACAAGTGCTTTTCAAGATGATGGTAATTTTGATAATGCATGGTACTTTAATGATAGTTATTATACAGGAACTATCCAATCGTTAATAAATTTAACATATCCTACTTTAAGAGGAATTAAAGTGGAGAATAATAAATATTTAATTTATAAAGCTAATGAGTTAGTCTTTATGACGGAGTTATTTAAAGCTTCAAGTTATTTTAGAAATCAAAATTATGTAATTCAAAATGATATTGATTTTAATTCTATTTCTAAATATGCTTACAAAACTCCAGAATTAGATTTTTCTGGGACATTTGAAAGTAATGAATTTAATTTAAATGGCGAAACATTATATACTAGACAAGCAAATGAAGGAGCCACAAATTACTATTCTATAATAGGTATTAATATAAATAATGCAACTTTAGTTAATAATAATGCCACTTATGGATTTTTTGGTAAAGTTAGTGGAGAAATAAAAAATATTAACTTTGTTAATGCAAATTTAGAGATTAATAATATTTCTGATTATGTTTTAAATTCAAAGATTAATATTGGTTTTGTTACTGGGATTATTGATGGGGCTTTAATAAATAATGTTCATGTGTATGGAAATATTTTAATCCATGATTCTGAAATTGGTTATACTAATATTGGTGGATTAATAGGAGAAGGACAAGGATTGATTTCATCATCTTCATTTAATGGAAGTATTGATGGTGGCAGACATATATATAATGTAAGAGCTGATTTAAGTAATATTGGTGGGATAATTGGTTATTCTAATAATGCTTCAATAAAAAATTCTGTTAATGAAGCTGATATTATTGGCTATTCATATAGTCAAAGTAATTTATCTTTGTATAATTATTTTGGTGGTATTATTGGGTCTGGTTCAATTGATTATCTTGAAAAGGTAGTTAATAGAGGGAATATTACATCTTCTGATAAATCTGTTGCATTATTAACTAAATCTAATTCAGTTAGTGTTTATATTGGGGGAATTATAGGAAAGCAATCTGGATTAGTAAATGGTATTTTTAAAGTAAATAATGAAGGAATAGTTGATTTGTATGTTCCTAACACTATGGAATCAAGAATTGCAGGGTATGGTGTTATTGAGGGAAGTGATAATTATGATTTTTATAGTCTTTCTAATTCAGGTGAAATTAAAATAACTCATCCAGTTTTTACTGATGCAGAAATTCAAACGATTGTAACCACAGGATTTGTAGAAGGTGCTGGAGTTATAGTTACTAATGGTGTTAATGGAAATTATTATGGACTATATAATGATGCTAACGTTTCTATAAACATGAGTTTAGTTAACCATTATTCAGCAATAATATTAAACAACAATTGTTATAATAGTAGTGGTAAATATGATAATATTAGTACTTATAATGTAGGACTAAATAAAAAAAGTACTATTTTTCAAGCTTATAATCTTGGAAATATAGATGTTTTTTCAACAAATATTATTTATCATAATTGGATTAAGTATTCCGGAGTTAGTGTTGGTAAAAATATTGATTTTGAAGAGTTGCGAAATGAAGGTTATATAAATATTAATGCAACTCATTCTGCGCCTAATCCATTGTTATTTGGAACAGGAGAAGCTGTTGACGGTTTAATTGGGAATAGTGATCCTCAAAAAACAATGAAGATTAATGGAGTTTTTGAAGAAGTAAGTCAAGATCGTTACGCAAAAAATATTTATAATGGTGGAAGATTATCGTTTTATAATAGTAATACCTTATATATATTTAATTTATTTATGAGTGGAATTGGTTATAAAAATGCTAATACTAATATGTATGCTGAAAAAGGTATTGATTATAAATCTGTTGATTTTACTCCTGTTGAAGGTTCTATTCATAATGCTGTTAATGACGGAGAAATCTATGTTAATGCAAGAATTAAAGGACAATCGAGAATGGCAGGTATTGTATTAATCAATGAAGGAATGCTAACTTCTGTTGCAAATACAGGTGATATTTATAATTCAAATGCTATTCAAAGTAATGCTAATACTGGTGTTCCTTGGGAATTTGAGGTTGAAACTGGTGGAATTACATTCCTTATGGGAAGTATGTATGCTCAGATTAGAGACTCAGTCAATTATGGGAATATAGTATCTTATGCTAGTTCTGAATCATCTGGTAATGGTTGGGTTAATGCTTCTGGTATAGCTACTAGAAATGATAAAATGGAAAATAATACTGATGCTGGTGAATTGGAAACATATCAATATTTTGCTAAGATTGCTTTTACGATAAATTATGGAGATGTGTTTTCTTATAATAATAGATATAGTGATAATTTAAGTGTAGCAAACGAGACGCATAATAAAGCTTCTGGAATTCTTTCGTTAGGCTTATGTAGTAGTATTAATAATATGAATTATGGTAATATTTATGGTAAAAATTTAGCAAGTGGAATTTATGGATTTGTCTTTGTTGATAAATTTGTTAAGTGGGGACATGTTTTAGATAATGAAATATTTATTGCCAATTCTATAAATTACGGAAAAATTAGAAGAATTAGTAGTCCTGATGCTTTTCAATATAATGGAGAGAACTTGGGTGTTTCTGCTACAAATAATAGTACAATTATTCAAAGCACTAGATTACAACAATATGCTTTTGGTGCTTTAATAGGGAAGGTCCATACTGGTAGTTCAACTAGATGGAATTATTCTAGTCTTACAGATAAGTATTCAATAAGAAAAGTTGCCTTTTCATATTTAATTAATTTTGATTCATATGTCGATGTTGTGGGTAATAATCCTACAACAACAGGTGATTATTATAATACTGTTGCTGATCAAATAACTATGTATATGGCAACAACAAAACCAGATGATACATCACTGAAACCATTTCAAAATATTTCTTCTTTTACGTTGGATAATGGTTCAAATGGTATATTTAATATTGCTTTTCCACTTAGAACAGTTCCAGAAACAGAGAATTTTTTAACAGATAAATATATTAAAGATTTCATTCAATTTATTCCGAAATCAAAAGTTAATGAGTCATTATTAGAAAAAATAGATTTTACTGAGATTGCTTCTACTGCAGGAATTTATGCTTTAAGTTCAAGCAAAGGAATTAGAAATGGTTTATTTATGCCAGATAATATTGATTTAAATAAATTAAATCCTATTGTTTATAACAATGGTATTCCAGAAGCAAATACAACGTGGCAATATGATATTAATTCTGGCCAAGATTCTTTGTATAATAAATTTTTTATAGGGATGAAGCAATTAGAAAAAGCAATTGCAACAACTATTTTTGATTTAGAGATGTATATGGTATCTGATCCAAGTATAAAATTAAGAAATCCAGTTATTGATGATGATAAAGGGTTAATTACTTATTATGTTCCAACAAATAGTGATCCTGCATTAGGGGTTGCATCAGGAATTTATAGTAGTTATGATTATGTCTTGGTTACTGAAGAAAATGGAGAAAGTTTAGGAGCCACTTGGATTCCAGATAAAGATAATCCAAATACAGCAGGAAAATGGGTTGGAGATTATAAACAAAGTGGATCAAATTATGTTCAATCAAATTATTTTGCAACAAATGGTATTTATAATGTGACTATGAAAACAAACGGAGGGATTTTTGATCTTTATTATCAAATTGTCTATAATAATAATGATTTTCCCTTTACGTATATATATAGACGTGTTGATGGGAATGATCAACGATATTATATAAATAATGCTACTCAGGTTGCTTCTGGTGCAGGGGCATATAGAAAGTTAAATACTGGAGGATGGTTTAGTAGAGATTATTATGAATATGTAGGACCGACTGAAGATGATACTTATATGTATGCATATATTGAAAGCCCATTATTTGATGAATCAGAAGGCTTTAGAATAAATTATGAAGATGAATCAAGTTATGAATTAGCGTATAAAGCATCGTTTAAGTATGATAATTTAGTATATCCAAACAATATAGATGCAACAATTCTACAAACTTATGGACCATATGATAGCAATGGTGATTTATATTTGAATTCTACTTTAATTGATTCATACGCTGAGCATTATGGTTACTTTAGGGTATATTCTGAATCTTATGGACAGTATAGTCCTCCAAGTTCGGATCCTGATTATGCTATTACATATAGAGATTATAAAGTTTTAATTAAGCGTGTTCAACCGCAGTCAATTACTAGTATTTCGGAGGTAATAGTTGATGGAGTTAATAGTAGTGTAAATTATACTAATATTAAAGATGTTAGTGTTACAAATACAGCATTTTATAAATCAGGAGAGTCTCCATCTTTAGAGTTTATTTATGCAACTAATAATGTTCCAAATGGTACTGATTTAAAATATAGTATTAAGTTGTTTGATACCCTTGACAATATTGTTGATTCGTCATTATATTCTATTGAAGAAGGAATTGTTGAAACAATTGGTGAATTTGATGAAGATTATGCAACTTATGGAGAAGGCAGTGTAAAAATTGTTTTAAGATTTAATGATCAATTAGAAAGTGGAACTTATAGATTAGAAACAAGTCTTGCTTCTAATGATTCATATAATGTAAATATAACAAAAAGAATGAGTAATGAAGCAGAATTTAGAGAATTTAAGTTTAATGATGTAGTTTATGATAGTTTTGGGAAAAGTGAATTAATTAATTATATACCATATGGTATATTTTATAATAGTAATGATATAAATACAAAATTTGTTAATTTTAATGATGTTGAATCTACTATATTACCTAGTTATTTAGATAGTTATATATTATCTATAAAGGCATTATTAACAAATGTTGATTTTAGTGTTTATATTTATAATGCAATAACACTTCAACATGAATATAGAATTGTATACACAATTGAAGCCGAAGATGGAACGGAAAAAACATTTACTCATCGATTGATTGAAGAAGAACCAAATTCATCTATCATAAAATCATTTAAAGATGGTAATGAATTGACTATGCCTATTAATGAATCTAGTTTGCTCAGAGAAGAAACTTCTTTCTTTAGAATTGAATATGATTTAGCTAATGTTTATTTATATGATAATAGTTTTACAATTGATAGTAATTATATAGGAGATGATCCAAATAATGCAAATTTAAATCAAGCTTACTTTATTAATTATTTTAATAACGGATTTGAAGTTGATTATGATTATTCATCAGCAATTGGAGAATATTTGTTTATTCCTAAGTTTCAACAAGAAAAATTAATTTATGGACAAGTAGTTAATTGGGAATTTAATTTTGAAACTATGAGTATTACTAAATTAGCTAGTGATGTTAGTAATTTAACAAATATTACTTTTGTATCAGATACTGTTTATGCAGGCTTAAATATTATTATAGATAATGTTATAATTAATGAAGCATCTTATCTTTCTTATCTAGATGCACCAGCTTCAAGAAAAATTACAGCTCTTCCTTCATCAGGAATAAGTTATAATGAGTATGAGGAAGAACAAAGTTTCTATATAATCGGCCAAGTATATAAAAGTGACTTAAATTATTATTCACCATCATTTTATTTGCCGACTGGAGCAATAATAAGAAAAATTATTGATGTAAGTAATGCTGATAATCCTGAATTGCAATCAGTCGATTTATTTGATGATTTTACTTTTGACATTTCTGGTGAATTTAAATATGTTCAATATAGAGTATATGCTGAAGATTACATTATAGATGATCCAGAATATGGTACACACTATACAGATTATTTCATATCTGTTCAAGATATTACTAACAATATATATTTTAATATTATTGTTCTTGTTGACGATAGTGTAGTAAGTTTTGATTTTGAAAAAGTATATATTACTTTTAATGTTTACCAAGCAGGTCTTGTAAAAAGTTCTATGTCTTTATTTAGTTATTTTGATGGAACTAGAGTAGGTATAAATGAGCAATTTAGAAGTTCCACTAGTGGAAATTATATGATTGGTATGGATTTGTCTGAAGAATATGATTTTGAAATAGAGATTTTAACAACAAATGTAAATATTCAAGGAAAAACAGTGATTATTCCCTCAGAGATTATACCAAGACGTTATGATATGATTTTAAGAATTGTTAATAATAATCAAGAACTAGAATGGGGCCAACAAGAAATAATTGATTATATTCCTAATATATAAGAGACATTTATATGTCTCTTATTTTTTTGTTTGAAATAATATTTAGTGTATTTTTATAATTTTTATAGTATAATACACCAATAAGGGGAAAATAAGATGAAACTAAATGAAATACATTACAAAACAATAAAAGAAATAGATGAATTACCTCGTTTCGATATGAAAATGCTACCTCTAAAAGCTAAGTGGTATTTAAGACCAGTTAGTTGGCTGTTAAGTTTTCCTGAGAATGTTATTTGTAATACAAAAATACATAAGAAAAATATGCGAGAACTAAATAAAGGATATTTATTATTATGCAATCATAATAGTTTTACAGATTTTAAAGTTTTAACGAAAGCAATTTTCCCTAGACCAGCAAATTATGTTGTTGCTATAGATGGGTTTATTAATAGAGAAAAGTTATTAAGAAATGTTGGGGGAATTTGTAAGAGAAAATTTATATCGGATATAAATATTATTAGACAAATTAAACATAGTGTTATTGATAATGAATATATTTGTGCATTATACCCTGAAGCTAGATATTCTCTTGTGGGGACAAATGCTATTTTACCACCTAGTTTAGGAAAGATGATTAAATATTTAAATGTCCCTGTTGCTACTTTTATATGTCATGGAAATCATTTGCGTCAACCTGTTTGGAATCTTCACAAAAATAAAGTAAAAATCAATGCTTATTTAGAAAGGTTATTAACTTCTAAAGAAATAAAGAAATTATCTGTTGATGAAATTAATGAAAAGATAAATCAAGCATTTATTTATGATGATTTTAAATACCAAAAAGAAAAGAATATTCATAATTATTATAATAAAAGAGCCGAAGGCTTAAATAGTGTTTTATATCAGTGTCCTAGTTGTCATGTTGAACACAAAATGTATACTAAAGATAATTATATTTGGTGTGATGCTTGCGGTAAAAAGTATGAGATGGATACTCTTGGGAGACTAAAAGCTTTGGAGGGTGTCACAGAGTTTTCACATATTCCTGATTGGTATGAATGGGAAAGAAGCCAGGTAAGAGAGCAAATTGAAAGTGGAAAATACCGTTTAGAAATGAAAGTGGATATAGATTCTTTGCCTAATAGCAAAGGTTTTTATAGAATTGGTAAGGGAAGTATTGTTCATGATTATGACGGTTTTAATTTGCATTTTAAAAATGATGAAGAAGAATTAATAATACATAAATCTGTTTTAGAAAATTATAGTATACATATTGAATACAATTATGCTGGAAAAGGTGATGCTTTTAGTTTTTCAACATTTAACGATACATATTACTTATTTCCTATAGATAGAAAAGATATAATTACAAAAATACATTTTGCAGTAGAAGAATTATATAAAATTAAAGCAGAAGAAATTCATAGAAATAAAAAATAAGCATAAGCTTATTTTTTTTATTTTATAGAAAAAAATGTTATAATATATTAAAGATTATTTTATATTTGATTTATTAGTTTTACATTTTTTTGAGGTTTTTTTATGGAAAAAAAAGTTGACTCTAGAAAAGAAATGATTTTTGTGGCAATTAACTCCGTTGAGCATATTTTATGGATTCTTGACAATTATTACGCCCAGAGACAAGTTGTATTATCATTATTAAAGGAAGTATATAATTGGTACTATAATCAAATTTCTATAAAAAAGGCAAGGTCTTTTGCTTTTCTAGCTCATGATTATGCAAGAAAAGAAGATATAAAATTTATAAAGTTAATTTATAGAGGAGTTGGTCATACTCTGGCTACAGCACATGTTAAAAAACATGGTTTAATTGCTTTAGATTATTGCTTAAAAGCAGTTAGAGAATTTACGAAAGAACAAATAATTATTAATCATGAATTAGATTTTCAAAAAAGTTTACTATCTAAATTATGTTTATGATTAATTCTAAATGTAGACTTTAATAAATATATATAATATAATATTTATAAAAATATAAGTAAAAAAGGAGAAAAATATGCGTCAAACTGAAAAAATTACGTTAAATTTTAGTAATGGATATCATGGAGAAGTAATTGCACCAAGAGGAACTTTAAATATTGGTACTGAGGAGAATACATTTGCACCATATAATTTATTATATGGCGCATTAGGAAGTTGTTATTATGCAACATTTTTATCAATGGCTAAAAAAATGAAATTAGATATAATTGAGGCAAAAGTTGTAATATCTGGTGAGAAAAAAGATGATGATATTGCAACGTTAGCTCATGTTTTAGTAGATGTACAAATTAAAAGTCCATCAGATGAAAAGAAACTTATAAGAAGTGCTGAGCTTGGGGCTAAATATTGTTCTATATATAATACGATTAGTCAAATTGCTGAAATGGAATTAAAAATAGAAATATTGAGGTGATTTCTTTGAAAATTAATTATGAATTAAATGGAGGCATTTTTAGTCCTAAAAATGATATTAAAATAAAATTTTATAAAGATTTATATGATTTTATTAATAAACATTATAATCAAGTGTTAAAAAAAATAGAGTTTATTGATTTTATTCATTTGGAGCCATATTTAATTGGTAAATATGCGGGTAAATATTTTTTGGAAGAAAAGCCAGGAACAACATTAGAAGATCAAAGCGAAGATTTCTTTATTGGATATTGTTATAAAAACAATATCCATATACATTTAATTAATTTATTAATCTCTTTTTTTGAAAATTGGAGAACAATTGAGCGTTGTAATGAACTTTATGCAGATGATTTTTTTGCTAGTTCGTGGGCTTCAATGGTAGATACTGCAAAATATTTTAAGTTTGAAACAAAAGAACAATTAAAAAATAGTAAAGAAGCTCCGCAAATAAAAAATAGCGAAGTTATTTGGAATTTTATGACAACTTATCCTGGGGCAGTTATTGAAACATATGATACTAATGAATCAAAAATAGCAGTACCTATTCCTAAAAGAGATAAATATTTGTTTTTGGGGTGGTATAAGGATTCAAAATTTAGGATTTCTTTTAATGGCTTAGTAAATAAAAATTTATCTTTATATGCTAAATGGGCTACTGTAGTTAGTCTTCATTCAAATGATGGTTATAATACGTTTGATGAATTGTATAGTGATTTTCTTAATGATTTTTCTTTAGTTATTAAAGAAAAAGTTACAAAAGATAGTGTTTTAAATAAAATCCATGGAGAAGTTTGTGATTTTCTTGTAAAGAGTTATGGTGGTAAATTAAATGCTTTCTTTAGTAATAAAAAAATGTATAATAAATGGATTTGGTTAATAAATTATTTACAAAATAATGTTAATGATAATGTTGAAAAACAAAAATTTTTGTTTCAAAATAGTAAATTTAATTCTGAACCACAAGTTCGTTATGAATTAAATTCTTTATTTGTTGGTAGATTTCATTTGGCTTGGCCCAAAACAGTTGATTATAGCGGATCTGGTATTAAAGATGATTTGGTAAATTCTACTGCCTCTTTAATTACTAAAAAGTATATACAATCTGATAAAGAAATTATTTTACCAAAGAGATTTTCTAATAAAAAAATTATTGGATGGTCTCTTAATAGAGAAGGAACATCGATTATTTTAAAAGCTAATGCGAATACTCACGCTTTTAAAATATTATATGCTATTTATGAAAAGGAGTAATACTCCTTTTTTATAAAAGTAGTAAAGAATATTTATATTAAAATTACAAATTAGTGAAAAGGGTGATTAAAGTGAAAGATACGATTATTATTGGTGGTGGACCTGCGGGTATGAGCGCAGCGATTTATTTAAGAAGATTTCGTAAGGATGTAACTGTTATTATGAAAGACTGTGGAGCACTTGGTAAAACTGAAGTTGTGGAAAATTATTACGGTTTTAACACTATTGGTGGTTGTGAATTAGTAAAAAATGGGATAGAACAAGCAAAAAAACTTGGAGTCGAAATTATTGAAGATGAGGTTATTAATCTGTCATTTGATGGTAACTATGTTGTAAAAACATCTAATAATGAATATATTTCTAAAACAGTATTATTAGCAACTGGTTCAAACAGATCTAAACTACGTGTAAAAGGATTTGAAGAATATGTTGGTAGTGGAATCAGTTTTTGTGCTATTTGTGATGGATTTTTTTATAAGAATAAAAAAATTGCTATTATTGGTAATGGGAAATATATGGAAGAAGAACTGAATGTATTAAAACAATATACTAATGATATTTTAATATTCACAAATGATACAAAGATTGAAGTTGATGTGGATTTTCCAGTTATAAATTCTTTAATTGTAGAGCTACAAGGTAATGAAAAATTAGAAAAAATAATTACTAAAGATAATGAATATTTTGTTGATGGAATTTTTGTAGCAATGGGTACTGCATCAGCATCTGATTTTGCTACAAAAATGGGAGCAGAAGTTTCTGGGAATAAAATTGTTGTTAATGCTGAACACCAAACTAATATACCAGGGTTATATGCAGCTGGTGATTGTATTGGAGGATTGTTGCAAATTTCTAAAGCTGTAAGCGATGGAGCTGTTGCTGCCACATCCATTAATAAATATTTAAGAAGTTTGTCTTAAATATTAAGATATTTTAGTGTATAATGGTTTTAATTAGAAGGAGTGAAATTATGAATGAAAAATTATTAAGAAAATTTGCTAATTTAGCTGTTAAAGTTGGAGTTAATATTAAAGAGGGACAATTATTAGTTGTTAATGCTCCTGTTGAATGTTACGATTTTGTTAGATTGATTGTTGAAGAAGCATATAAGGCAAAAGCAGGAAATGTTGTCGTTAAATGGAATGATGCAGTTACTAGCAAACAATATTATTTAAATGTTAGTGATGATGTTTTAAAAGAAATCCCAGATCATATTGTTAAACAAGGACAATATTTTGTTGAAAAGAATGGTGCTTTTTTATCTATAGCATCTCCTAATCCTGGATTGATGTCGGATGTAAATCCGATGAAAATGATGATTGCTCAAAAAGCAGCTAATGAAAAGATGTCTTTTTTAAGAAAATATACGATGAGTAATGGTGGGCAATGGACAGTTATTGCTGCACCAAATTATGAATGGGCAAAGAAAGTATTTCCAGATGCTAAATTTTCTGAAGTTGTTGATAAATTATGGGATGCAATTCTTGCAGCATCAAGAGTTAGAGAAGATAATGACCCTGTTCAAGAATGGACAGAACATATGGAGCGCTTAGCTGCTCATAATAAAAAGTTAAATGAATATAATTTTCAGAAATTGAATTTTAAAAATGATTTAGGAACTGATTTGGAAGTTAAATTAGTTGAAAATCATATATGGGGTGGCGGTGGAGAAATCGCTCAAAATGGAGTATATTTTGCGCCAAACATTCCAACTGAAGAAACTTTTTCTATGCCACATAAGGATGGCGTTAATGGTAAGGTAGTTTCAACAAAACCTCTAAATTATTCAGGAAAACTTATTGAAGGTTTTTGGTTAGAATTTAAAGATGGTAAAGTAGTTAAATATCATGCTGATAAAGAAGAAGATGCTTTGAAAAGTTTGTTAGAGCTTGATGAAGGTAGTAGCAGATTAGGAGAGGTTGCTTTAATTTCGCATGATTCTCCAATATCAAATACGAATATATTATTCTATAATACTTTATTTGATGAAAATGCTTCATGTCATTTAGCTTTAGGAAATGCTTATACTATGAATATTAAAGATGGCCATAAATTATCTGAAGAAGAATTAATTAAAAAAGGTTATAATAAATCAATGACTCATGTTGATTTTATGTTTGGTAGTGCTGATATGAAAGTTATTGGAACAACCCAAGATGGAAAAGAAGTTACGGTGTTTGAAAAAGGAAATTTTGTATTTTAAAACAAATATAATTTAATAAAGGGGGAGGTGGTATATTGAAATTATACAATTTTAGGGGTGAATATATAGAAGATAATAAAGGACCATTGGATTTTTTTATAAAAACTTTAAATGGAATGGCTTATGGACTTTTTGCTACCTTAATTATAGGTACAATTATTGCTACTCTAAATCAATATATTATTAAACTCGATGCACTTGAAGAAGTGGCTAACATTGTAAAAGGACTTATGGGCGTAGGAATTGGTTTGGGAGTTGCTTGGAGCCTAAAATTTGATGGACTTAAATTAATTGTTGGCGCTGTTAGTGGTGGTATAGCTTATAGTATGGCTCCTTATATTGGTGATAATTTCACTTATGCTTTTTTAGGTGAATCTATTGCTTTAAGAGCTGATCCATTAGTTATTTATATTACTGTTGTTGGTACTTTATTGTTTATGAAAACAATATTACCTAAAAAAACTCCTCTAGATATAATTTTAATTCCTCTTGTTGGAATAATATGGGCATTTGCTATAAGCCTTGTTGCAACAATTCCTATAAGTTTAGGAATAAAAGCAATTGGCACATTTATTATTCTTGCTACAAATATAACTCCATTTTTTATGGGAATAGTAATTGCAGTAGTTATGGGTATGGCTTTAACAGCCCCAATTTCAAGCGCAGCAATTGCAGTTTCAATTCAACTTGGCACAAATGCAGTGGGTTTTAGTCAGTCTGAGTTACAAATATTGGGAATTGCAGGAGGTGCGGCTTTAACAGGATGCTGTGTCCAAATGTTAGGGTTCGCAGTTATGTCTAGAAAAGATAATAATATTGGCACAATTTTATCAGTTGGAATTGGAACTAGTATGTTACAATTTAAAAATATTTTAAAAAAACCGATTATTTGGCTACCAACAATTATAGTTAGTGCAATTTTGGGGCCTTTATCTACTGTGTTATTTAAAATGAAGACAACTAGTATTGGGGCAGGTATGGGAACTTCTGGCCTTGTTGGTCAGATTTCCACAATAGACTCAATGGGAGTAAATAGTGCATCCATTCTATCAATTATTATTTTACAAATTGTCCTACCAATTGTTTTGGTTTTAGTTGTTGATATTATATTTAGAAAATTTGGGTTAATAAAAAAAGGAGATTTAGCCATTTAAGACATGGTTAAGAAAATAGTGTATAATATATAGGAAGGAGGTATTTTTATGCCAACTAATACATTTATTAATTTGTCAAAAGATAAAAGATTAAGAATACTAAGAGCGGCTAAAAGTGAATTTTCACGAGTACCTCTCGAAAAAGCCGTTATTGCCAATATTGTTAAAAACGCAAAAATTCCTAGAGGAAGTTTTTATCAGTATTTTGATGATATTGAAGATTTATATAAATATCTTTTGGATTATTTATATGGTTTTGATAAATATAGATTTGTAAAGACATTAGAGAAAACTGATAATGATGTATATGAAGCATTAAAATTAAACTTTGCTAATAAAGTAAGTAGTTTAGAAAAAGAAAAAAACAGACAGTTTAGACTTAATGTTATGCAGACAATGATGAATTTTCAAAAATCTGAAACTAAGGCTATTGCTCTAAAATATAGTTCTGAAGATTATTTAGAAGAAGATGTTTTACCATTTGAAATGGTAAAAAAAGGAACAGCAAATAAGTTAAGAGATTTAGTTATGATTATAGGGAAAAATTGTATTTCAAATTATTTGTTAAAAATGATTGGAAAAGAAGAAACAATTAATGATTATAATCAATACATAGATTTTTTGAAAATAGAATTTACAAAATAAACCGGTAAAACGGTTTATTTTTATTAGTATATAGTTATAATATGTGATATAATAGAATTAATTAAATAGAATAGTTTTTGGTTGCATTAAATGCATTAATAGGGAATCTAGTATTAATCTAGAACAGCCCCCGCTACTGTAATTGAGGAGTAAATCTTTGAAATATCACTGAGAAATCGGGAAGATTAAGATTTATGAGGATACTTAAGTCAGGAGACCTGCCATTTACTAAATGAAGATCATTCCGGAGGGGAAATGGCTGTTATTTAAGAGAAGAGATAATGCCACCGGAAGGTGGTTTTTTTGGTGGATATATGAAAAAGTTATTTATTTTAATTTTAATAGTTGTTAGTTTACTTAGTATTAGTATTAATGCTAATTCAAAAGATACTAATGAAACCATTGATAATTATTTGTCAAATTTTTCTTCTGAGGATTTATTAGATATACAAAAAAATGCTGGAAATAATTTTGATGATTGGTTCTTCTTAAGTATTTTAAGAAGTAAAAAAGAAATTGATTATAATTTATACAAAGGTATGTTGCGTAATTATATAATTGATTCTTATAGAGAAAAAGGTAATTTAAGTAATAATTTAATTACAGAATGGCATAGATTAATTATGCTTTCAAGTTCTGTAGGTCTAGATCCTAGAGCTATTGTTTTAAATGATGAAAATTATAATTTATTAATTGATGGAATTTATAATACAAAGAATAATAATTTGCTTGAAAAACAAGGAATTAATAGTTATGTTTTTGCTTTAATTGCACTTGATTCTTTTGGATTTAAAGAAATAGATAATAATGATTATCATTCTAGAAAATCATTAATTGAAAATATTATAAGTTTTGAACTTGATGGTGGTGGATTTGCATATAGTAAAACTGAAGCAGATATTGATATGACAGCTTTAGTTATTCAAGCATTAAGTGAATATTATAACTCTTTATATGTTTATAATGTTTATAATAGAATACAAGAAAAGACAATAGAAACTAATGTTAAAGACGTAATTGATAGGGCATTAGTAATTATTTCAACATCACAAAAAAATGATGGAGATTTTGAAAGTTATGAGATTAGTAATGTTGAAAGCACTGCACAAGTGTTAATTAGTTTAACGAGTTTAGGAATTGATATTGATAATGATTCAAGATTTATAAAAAACAACAATACAGTTTATGATGGAATAATTAAATATCAAAATAGTGATGGTACTTTTAGAAGAAATGATTATTCAAATAAAATATCTGGATATCAAGCATTTATGGGTTTAGTTGCCTATGATAGATGGCTTAATAATATGAGATCAATTTATGATTTAAAACCAGAAATGAATAATAATTTAAAAGAAGAAATTAATAGTTTAATTACTGATATTGATAATAGTAATTATTTGTCAATAAGCGAGCTTAAACAATTGTTAGAAAGATATAAAATACTTCCAGGAGTTGAAAGAAACTATGTGTATAATTTCTATAAGTTATATAATTCCTTAATTATAAATAATATTGAAGTAGCAATTGAAGAAGAATATAGTAATGATTTTTTATTTGAAGATCAAGAGTCTATAGTATCTGATGATGAAATTAAGGAGATTTCTGTACTAAGTTCTTCAAAGAAAATTAATGATTATTATAAGATGATTTATTTTCAAGAGAAAATACGAAGTTCAAATGTAGAAGATGATTTAAAGGATAAGTTGAATGAAAATATAATGTTTATCAAAGAAGAAAAAAAGAATATTATTTATATAAATAATTTAATTAAAGAATACTTAATTCAAGAGAATGAAGAATTAAAGGAAGAAATTATTACCGCTTATAATAATTTATCTAAGGATTCTAAACAATATATTAATGATTATGAAGAAGTAGATTTAAATAATATCTTAAATAGTAGAAATTTAATTATCTGCGGTTTATTGATTTTAAGTATAGGTATTGCTTTTGCTTTTGTTTTTAGAATAATTAAAAGAAAGAGGAATAGTTAATGAAAAAAGATATTCTCTTGATTTTCTTTTTAATCGTTATAGTTATTATTGTTGTTGGTGGTGTAAAAATTGAGAGTGTTGAAGAACATTATTTAAATAATATTGATAATATTACTGAAGAAAGCGAAGTTATTACTTTAGAAATTGATTGTCATAAAGTATTTGAAAATTGGGATAATTTAAATCCAAGTTTACAAAATGGTGTTTTACCTTTAGATGGTTATATTTTGAAATCAGTTGATTTAGTTTTAAGGGAAGCGGATACTGTTTATGATATCTTATTAAGAGCAAGTAAATATTTTCGTTTCCACCTTGAGACTAAAGGCTATGGGACAAGCAAATATATAAGAGGTATAAATTATCTATATGAATTTGATTGTGGTGCTTTAAGTGGTTGGGTTTATTTAGTTAATGGAATTAAAGGAGATTTATCTGTTAGTGATTATAAATTAAAAAATAATGATTACATAAATATTGTCTATTCTTGTGATTTAGGCGATGACATTTTGGAGGAAAATTATGAAAACATTCGCTAATTACCATCCTTTAACAATTTTTATGTTTTTTATAACTACTATTGTTCTTACTATGATTACTTATAATCCAATTATTTTAGGACTTTCTTTTGTATCTAGTATTATTTATTCTTTATATATTAATAAAGCAAAAGTTTTTTTTGCAAATATTTCATTTTATCTGTTTACATTTATTCTAATTATAGTTGCTAATCCTTTGTTTAGTCATAATGGGAAGACAATTTTGTTTTTTTTAAATGATAATCCAATTACTAAAGAAGCAATAATTTATGGAGTTAGTATTGGCACATTGTTTATTGCAATTATGTACTGGTTTTCTGTTTTTAATCAAATAATGGAAAGTGACAAAACTATATTTTTATTTCAACGAATAATTCCTACTTTAGGTTTGATTATTTCAATGGGATTAAAGTTTGTTCCTAATTTTATTAAAAAAAGAAGAGAGATTAAAAATACTCAAAAAACTTTAGGATTATATTCTAAAAAAGGACTTGTTGAAAATATAAAAAATTCTATTAAGGTATTTTTGGCTTTGTTGACATGGGCAATTGATAGCTCTCTTGATACATCTTTATCTATGAAAGCAAGAGGATATGGGAAAGGTAAAAGAAGCAATTATTCTTTATACAAATTTAGAATTAATGATTTAATCGTTATTTTAATTAATATATTAATAATAGGCTTATTTATTTATATGTATGTTAATAAAAAATTAGATTTTTATTATTATCCGATGATTTCTAAGATTAATTTTGATGTATATCTTATTGTGTTTTCATCATTGTTATTTATTTATATGTTGTTACCAGTTTTATATGAAATAAAGGAGAAAATCAAATGGCATTACTTGAAATCAAAAATTTAAGTTTTAAATACCCTTTAGAAGATAAATATGCGTTAGAAAATATTTCATTAACAATTAGTGAAGGAGATTTTTTGCTTGTTTGTGGGAAAACTGGGTGTGGGAAAACTACTTTATTAAAATTAATGAAAAAAGAATTAATGCCAAATGGAGCAAAAACTGGGCAAGTATTATTTATGGGAAATAGTATTGATAATAATGATCAACCTCAAAGTATAGGATATGTTTTTCAAAATCCGGATAATCAAATTGTGACTGATAAAGTATGGCATGAATTAAGTTTTGGTTTAGAAAATCTAAATACTAAAGTTGAGGTAATGAATAATAGAATTGCAGAAATTGCGAATTTTTTTGGAATTGATAATTGGTTTTATGATAAAACTGCAAATTTATCTGGGGGACAAAAACAAATTCTTAATTTAGCATCTGTTTTAGTTATGAATCCTAAAGTTATTTTGCTTGATGAACCTACTTCACAACTAGATCCCATTGCAAGAAGTAACTTTTTAGCATTGCTTACAAAAATTAATCAAGAATTAGGAATTACAATTGTTTTGGTAGAGCATAATTTAGAAGATGTTTTTGGAATTGTTGATGAGGTTTTACTATTAGATTCTGGTAGATTGCTTATTAAAGGTTTGAAAGAAGAAGTAAATTATTATATTAGAAAAAACAATTTAGATATTAGGGAGGCGTTGCCAAGTGCTTTACAAATAACTAATTCACTTAATTTAAAAGTTAGTTATTTTGTAAAAGATGCAAGGCAAGCGTTAATTAATAATTACTTTAATGTTAATTGTAAGATGTCATATAAAGTGCCTATTTTGAGTGAAGATACAGTTATAGATTGTAAGAATATCTTTTACAGCTATGATAGAAAAAAGCAGGATATCTTAAATAATTTAAACATTAAGGTTTTGAAAGGAGAAATTCTTACAGTTCTTGGAAGTAATGGAAGTGGTAAAACTACTTTATTGAATGTTATTTCTGGGGTAATAAAGCCATATAGTGGAAGAATATTTATAAATGGTAAAAAAATTAAAGAGTATAAAAATAATTCTTTATATATAAATAATTTAACGGTTCTTCCTCAAAACCCTTTAAATGTATTTTTAAAGAAAAGAGTAATTGACGATTTGAATGATAGTTTACTTATTGGAGGAAGTAGTGAAGAAGATAAAAATGAAATAATTGATATATTTCAATTAAAATCATATTTGTATTCTCATCCTTTTGATTTATCTGGTGGAGAAGTTCAAAAATGTGCACTTGCAAAGATTTTATTACTAAAACCTAAAATAATGCTTTTGGATGAACCAACTAAAGGTTTAGATGCTTTTGCGAAGAAACAACTAATAAATATATTAAAAAGATTACAATTAGATGGAGTAACTATTGTTATAGTGACTCATGATATAGAATTTTCTGCAGCTATTAGTGATAGAATTGCAATGCTATTTGATGGTAGAGTTAATAACCCAACAAATATTCATGATTTTTTTAGTAATAATATTTTATATACAACTAAAGCTTCTTTAATTTCTAAAAACTTTTATCAAAATACAGTTACAAATCAAGAATTAATTGCTCTTGCTTTAGAAAATGGATTAAAAAAATGAAAAAACAATTGAAATATTTGATTATTTTTTTAATAATTCCCTTAATAATTTTTATATCATACATGCTTTTTAGAAATAAACATTATGGTTTATTATCAATGATAGTAGCTTTTATGGCGTTAATTCCTTTTATTCTTTCTTTTGAAAATAGAAAACCAAAAGCGGAAGAATTAGTTATAATTGCAGTAATTATTTCTATTAATGTTGTTAGTAGGATAATTTTTGCTTCTGTACCTCATTTTAAACCAGTAACTGCTATTATAATTATTGCGGCTTTAGCATTTGGTAAAGAAACAGGTTTTATGATTGGGATGTTGAGTGCTGTTCTTTCTAATTTTTACTTTGGTCAAGGTCCATGGACTCCGTTTCAAATGTTTTCATGGGGTATGATTGGATATATTGCAGGTATTTTTAAGGATAAACAAATTATTAAAAATATTGCTTTTATTTTATTACTTGGAATTTTGGGGGCGGTTATTTTTACTGGAGTTGTTGAAGTATGGACCGTTTTACAAATTGATCAAGGGTTTAATTTTGCTAAATATTTAACTATATTATTAGCTTCAACACCAATATTGATTGTGTATATTCTTTCTAATTGCATCTTTATTTTTATACTAGCTAAACCTTTATTAGAAATTTTCAATAGAGCTAAGAACAAATATGGAATTTTTTTGAGTTAATTATTTTAAATAATTAACTCATTTATGATATAATGTTGTTGCTAAGATGTTGTTCCTTGCCTAACCATCTTAAAGTAAAAAACAAGGAGTGTTTTATGAATACAAAAAGTATTGCTCGTAACGGGATTATTGCTGCCCTTTATATCGTATTTACAATAATTAATCCCTTTTCTTATGGAAATATTCAATTTCGAATATCTGAAATATTAGTTTTATTGGTTTTTTTTAGGAAAGATTATATGTTAGGGTTAATTGTTGGATGTATTATTGCCAACTTTTTCTCGCCTCTAGGGTGGATAGATGTTGTTTTTGGAACGCTTGCTACTGTATTAGCTTTAGTTGCTGTTATGAATAGCAAAAGATTATATATTGCTGCGGTTTTTCCTGTTGTAGTTAATGGTTTAGTTATTGGTTTTGAATTATATTTGGTAGAAAAACTACCTTTTATTCTTTCAGCAGTACAAGTTGCTTTTGGAGAACTTGTGGTAATGATTGTTGGGGTTATAATATTCACTATTTTAAAAAGAGAAAAAGACTTTTTAAAATTGATAGATGCTAATCAAAATATTTGATTAAAACTTAATGTAAGTGTTTTCATTGAAACTTTTTGTTTACATTATTCTTTTTCTATAATATAATAGCTTCAATAAAGTTGGAGGAAAGATTTATGAATTCTATTATTTGCAATCAATTTTATTATTATTATTACTTACCAAGAAGATATCAAAGTTAACTTAAATATATTCTTGGCTTTTTAGCTTGGGAAATATACTGTTATTACTAGATATCATCTAAAATTGATTAAGTAATAACAGTAATAGAATCTATAAAGATTTTAATGTGTTATTACTTATAACACATTTTTTTATTTTATAAGGAGGAAAAAATGAAAAAGTTTAAAAATTTATTTATTATGTTGTTATTGTTATTTGTTGGTTTTGTTGCTACTGGTTGTGATGGTTTAAATGGAAAAATTAAAATCGGAATTTTACAGTATTTAGAAATTGAAGCATTAAGTGATGCTAGGCAAGGATTTATTGATGGTTTAAAAGCTGAAGGATTTGTTGATGGAGATAATATTGTTATTGACTTACAAAATCCTGAAACAGATGCAGCAACTATGTCTATGCAAGCAAAAAAACTTGTTAGAGAGAGCGATTTAATATTAGCTATTGCAACACCTGCAGCTAGTGCTATTGTCAATGAAGCAAAGGACCAGGAAAAAGATACGCCAATTTTATTTACTGCTGTGACAGATCCAGTTTCATCTTCATTGATTGCTAGTAATGAAAATCCTGGTGGGAATGTTACTGGAACTAATGATATGAATCCAATAAAAGAGCAAGTTGGGCTTGTTAAACAATTAATTCCGGATGCAAAAGCCTTAGGAATAATTTATACAGCAAGTGAAACTAATTCAGAAATACAAGCAAATATTGCAAAAGAAGAAGCAGAAAAATTGGGGTTAACTGTTGTAATTAAGACTATTGATAGTATTAATAATTTAAATCAGACGGCTTCACAACTTGCTCTAGAAGTAGACGCACTTTATATTCCAACAGACAATGCTATTGCTGGAGCTATGGGTGTCATTAATGAAGTAGTTTTAGATAAAAATATTCCAGCAATTACTGGTGAGGTTAATCCAGTTTATGATGGTGGTTCAATAAGTTATGGTATTGATTATTATAAGTTAGGTCTTGAGACAGCAAAAATGGCAGTTAAAATTTTAAAAGAAGATAAAAAGCCAAGTGAAATTCCTTCAATTGGGTTAGAGCTAGAGAAGTTTAGTTTAGTTATTAATAAAAAACAATTAGATCAAATAGGAATAACTGTTCCCGCTGAATTAATAAATTTAGCTTCAGATGTAATAGAGTAAATAGCTATATTTTTATATGTTTATTTAGATTTATGAAATTAAGTAAAAAAAGCCATGTAAGTGTTTTCATGTGTTATTCATTTACTTACTGGCTTTTTTGTAATATAATTATTTCATATAATAAGGAGGAAATAATTATGAATTCTATCATAATTAATCAATTTTTTTATTATTTTTACTTTCCAAGGAGATATCTTGTAAATTAGCAATATAGTCTTGGCTTTTTAGCTAGAAATAATATTTGTTATTACAAGATATCAGTAAATCTTGATTAAGTAATAACAATAAAGAAATGAATCTTTAATGTGTTATTGCTTATAACACATTTTTTAATTTATAAGAGGAGAAATTATGAAAAATTTGAAAAGTATACTTATAGTATTATCATCAGTTTTGATTATAATAATTGTCAGTGGATGTACAAATGTTAATAAACGTATTAAAATAGGTATTTTGCAATATTTAGAAATAGAAGCATTAAGTAATGCAAGACGAGGATTTATTGATGGTTTAGAAGCATCAGGGTTTATAGATGGAATAAACATAGATATTGAATTGTTAAATCCTGAAACAGATGCTTCAACTATGTCTATTCAAGCAAAAAAACTAGTTAGAGAGAGTGATTTAATTTTAGCAATTGCAACACCTGCAGCAAGTGCTATTGTAAATGAGGCCAAGGACCAGCAAAAAGATACGCCAATTTTATTTACCGCTGTAACAGATCCAGTTTCAGCAATGTTAATTGAAAGTAATGAAAATCCTGGTGGGAATGTTACTGGCACTAATGATATGAATCCAATTAATGAACAAATTGGCTTGATTAAACAAATACTTCCTGATGCTTTAAAGTTAGGTATTGTTTATACTTCTAGTGAAACTAATTCAGAGATACAGGCAACAATTGCGAAAGAAGCGGCAGAAAATTTAGGATTGATTGTGGAAATTAAAACTATTGATACAATCAATGATTTACAACTTGTTGCATCAGCTCTCGCTCAAAATGTTGATGTTATATATATTCCTACTGATAATGCTATAGCTGGTTCGATGGGTGTTATTAATGAAATAGTATTGGAAGAAAAAATTCCAGCAATTGCTGGAGAAATTAATTCTGTCATTGATGGCGGATCGCTTACTTATGGTATTGATTATTATAATTTGGGATTTCAAACAGCACAAATGGCTATTTCGATTTTAAGAGATGATATTAAACCAAGTCAAATACCTTCTACTGGATTAGAAGAATTTAAACTGGTCATTAATAAGAAACAGTTAGATTTAATTGGTCTTGAAATACCAAGTAGTTTATTAGATCAAGCTGAATTAGTATTAGAATAGAGGTAATTAAATTGGATGTATTAATAAATATTTTAACAGATTCATTTCAAGAAGGATTAGTTTGGGCTATAATGGCACTAGGTATTTTTATTTCTTTTAGAGTTTTAAATTTTGCTGACTTAACTAGTGAGGGAACTTTGACTTTAGGTGCTGCAATTGCAGCTGCATTAATTATAAAGGGAGTTAATCCTGTTCTTGCAACACTTATTGCATTTCTTGGGGGAATGTTTGCTGGGATTATAACTGGTTTATTACATACTAAGTTAAAAATTCCTGGTATTCTTGCAGGTATTATTACAATGACAGGTTTATACTCCGTCAATTTAAGAGTAATGGGAAAGGCTTCTCTATATATAGGAGAAAATAAAACTGTTTTTTCTTATATCAATATGTTATTTGATGATAGAGCTTTATCAAAAACTGTTACAGCTTTATTAGTGGTTATAATAGTCTTTTTAATATTGTATTGGTTTTTTGGTACAGAAATTGGTATGAGTATTAGGACTACGGGTATGAATCAAAAAATGAGTAAATCTCTTGGTATTAATACTGATTTAATGATTATTTTAGGACTTGCTTTAGCAAACGGATTAGTTGCTTTGAGTGGATCATTAATTGCTCAAAAAATGAATAGTAGTAATATGGATATAGGAAAAGGAACTATTGTTATTGGACTTGCATCTATAATTATAGGAGAAGCTATTATTGGTAAAAAGACATTTAAAGTATGGTTGTTTGCTATTATTGTTGGTAGTTTTGTTTATCAATTATTAATTGCTATTGCTATTAATTTATTGGGAATGAATCCTAATGATTTAAAACTATTACAAGCAATTTTAGTTGCCATAATACTTGGTACACCTTTAATTACAAAAATGATTAAAGATAGGAAAGTAAATAAGGAGCTGAGATCATGTTAGAATTAAAAAATGTTACAAAAGTTTTTAATAAGGATCAAAATATCATTGATCGAAAAGTTGCTCTTGATAATTTGACCATTACAGTAGAAGATGGAGATTTTATAACTGTTATTGGTAGTAATGGAAGTGGGAAATCTACATTTTTAAATATTGTAACTGGAATGCATATAGCTGATATTGGTAATGTATTCTTAGATGGTATTGACATTACTAAAATGAAACAATATAAAAGAGCTAAATATATGGGGATGGTTTATCAAGATCCTATGCAAGGAACAGCTTCAAATATGTCTATTTTAGAAAATATGGAAATGGCATTAAAAAGAGGTAAAAGGAAGACTTTAAGGTGGGGGTTTTCTGCAAAAAATAGAGATTTATTTATAAGTTTACTTAAGAAATTAGATTTAGGACTAGAAAAAAGAATGAGTCAGAAAGTGGGTTTACTATCTGGAGGACAAAGACAGGCAATAACTTTATTGATGGCAACATTAAATAGTCCTAAATTATTATTGCTTGATGAACATACAGCTGCACTAGATCCTAAAACTGCAAAAACAGTTTTAGAAATTTCTGAAAAAATAATTCAAGATGAAAAGCTTACTACAATTATGATTACCCATAATATGAAAGACGCAATTAAATATGGAAATCGTTTATTAATGTTTAATGAAGGAAAAGTAATATTAGATGTAAGAGATGAAGAAAAGAAAAATCTGACAATTGAAAAGTTATTACAAAAATTTAGTTCAACAGATGTTATTTCGTCTGATCAATTAGTTTTAGCCAAGTAATTACTTGGCTTTTTTAAATTAAAAAACAAAAATGTCTGTTTCTTAATAATATAATGGTAGTTTAAAAAGAAAGGATTATTATGAAAAGAAAAGTATTTTTGTTTTTTAGTTTTATTATTTTTACAGTTTTAATTGCTTTTTCAGTTATTATACCTAAAGCAGCAACTTATGACTGGGAGTTTTATCCAAGCGGGATAAATTATTTAGATCCTAATAACTTTGTTACTACAACAAATAGTAACGATATAACAACAACTAAAACATATCGTTATATTAAAGTTAAACCATTAACAGCATATAAATTTAAAAAATATAATGAAGTTAATATAACTTGGAGTGGAATTTATTCATATGAATATAACGAAAATAAAGAGTTGACCAGAACCAATACATTTTTTGATTTCTCTGGAGGAGTAGATTTTTCCTTTACTACTCAAGAAGATACTATTTATTTAGTGATGGATATTCGCTATGAAATTAGTACGGAGAATGTTTATGCACAAAATATTGATGAATATTTTATTTTGTATGAAGCTGCAACTGATCTTAGTAATTATGAGATTGAACAATATCTTTATGAGGGTCCATTAAATACATTTGAAGAAGCTGACGTTAGTACAACAATTAGAGTTCCGTATGGTTCAAGTATTAATGTAGAAACATTAAAGTCACAAATTAAAGCTTATGATAATTATAATGGAGATATTACTAATTCAGTAATAATTGATTTGAATGAATATACGGGAAACGAAAGTATTGTAAATAAATATGATGTTATCTTTAAAGTAAGTGATACTAATAACAATAATACGGAATTTAAAGTTATTGTTGATGTTTTTGATGATGTTTCGCCTGTTTTAACAGCTCCAAATACAATTTATGTTCATCCAAGTGAAATATTATCAGATGAATACTTATTATCTAAAGTTACAGCTACTGATAATTATGATTTAGATTTAACAAATTCAATTGAATTAATTAATGATGTTTATCCAACTTCTTCAACAATAATTGGAATATATCCTGTCACTTATAGAGTAAGTGATAGCTCAAATAATATTACAGAGTTTACTATGAATATCAATGTACGAGATAATATAGCACCAGTAATTGAAGGGAATAATGTAATTGATATAGGGAATTTAGAAGAATTTACAATTGAGCAAATTAAAGAAACATTAACTGTTACTGATGATATCGATGAAAATATAATATTAGAAGTTTATCAAGACAATTACTCTCTTAACCAACATAAAGTTGGTAGTTATGATGTTGTTTTCTTTGCTAAAGATAATTCAAATAATTATGCTTATTTTACAGTAACTATAAATGTTGTAGATAGTGAAAGCCCTGTATTTGTGTTAGATAATGGTATTATTAATATTTCTTCAAGTGCTAATCCAATGAGTACTAATGATATTTTGTTACTATCAAGCAAATATTATGGATTTAATGAAGATAGCAAATATACAATTGTATTTGATGAATATAAAAAAAATAATGATCTTGGAAAACATGATGTTTTATTTGAATCATCTGGAAAGAAGTATAAACTAAATATTAATGTGGTTGAGGATAAAAAAATAGAACCAACAATAGTTGATTCTAGTAGTTCAAAAATATTAGTTTTTTTTAGAAACATCAGAAGTTTCATTAGTAACTTTTGGAGCAGTATTTTTTAGTTTTTTTTCTAATTTTGTTAAAGGAACGGGGTCATACCCGCCTTTAGAAAATGGATTACACCTTAAAATACGATAAAAAGTTAAAAAACTAGCTTTAAAAAAATTAAATTTTTCATAAACTCCAATAGCATAATTTGAGCAAGTTGGGCTATATTTACAATGAGCAGTATCATAAATTTTATGTGTTTGGTAAAAACGTATAAGTTTAATTGCTAATTTTCTCATAATTATTATACCTCTTATAATTAATTATAAACTAGATTCAATAATTTTTCAAGTTAAAGCCTTTAAGTAATCATATACATATGATTACTTTTTTTATGTTGTATTTTCTTTTATTTATAAATTGAATATTTCTTAGTTATATGTTAAAATATTTAAATAGGTGAATGTATGAATTATGTAGAAATAAATAAATTTGTTGACTTAATAGATGAAGCTTGTCTTTTAATTTATAATGTTAAACCTGAAAAATATGGTGTTATTTTAAAACGGGTTTCTCAAGAAATACTTGGAAATTTTAAAGATAATGACTTAGATGAAGCAACACGTGAAAAGTTAGGTAGTATTTATCAAAAAATTTATGAAACTGAATTAAAAGATGAAAATGAGGTATTGCTTGCTATTCAGTTGTTGCAAGCAAAGGCATTAAAACATATAAATTATAGTCTTGATTATTTAGTTCCTGATTTTATATCTTTATTAATTAATCAATTTATTGAAAGTAAAAGTTTATCTTTTCAAGATATTCTTGATGTTAATATTGGGACAGGTATGCTTTTACTAAATTTAATTATTCATTTAGATAATAAAAAAAATAATTATTATGGGATAAATAATGATGATAATTTAATTGATATTTTAGTTGCTAGTAGTAATTTAATTAATAGAGACATTAATATTTTATACGAAGATATAGATGCTAAATTGGTAAATATTTATGACATGATGATAGGTAATTTAAGTGGTGAATTATTATTTTCTAAGGATTTGCCATATAAAGTTATATTAGAGAGATTAAATAATTTAAAGAAAAATGGATATTTTGTGTTTTTAATTGATAATGATTTTTTTGCTAATCCTAATTTAGAAGAATTTAAAGAAAAATTTAATTTATTAGGTAGTTTTCTGGGGTTAATTAGTTTACCAAAACAATTAGTACAAGAAGAAAAAAGCAGAAAATCAATTTTAATAGGAAAGAAAACAATAAATATAAAACAAAATATATTAATTGTAAATATTCCAGATTTTAAAAAAGAAACTTTGGAAAAAACTATAATAGATATTAAAACATTAATTAGTAAAATATAGGAGGAAAGAATGGAAAAAATATTAGCAGTTAATGCAGGTAGTTCATCATTAAAATTTCAATTGTTATTGATGCCTTTAGAGAAGGTTATTACTGAAGGACTTATTGAAAAAATAGGTTCAGAACAAGCAATATATACTATAAAATATGAAGGTGAAAAACATAAGGAGATATTACCTGTTTGTGATCATGAGAAAGCAGTTAGTATTCTATTAGAAGATATTATTAAAAGAAATATAGTAAGTTCTTTAGAAGAGATAAAAGGGATAGGTCATAGAATTGTACAAGGAGGATGGTATTTTCAAGATTCTGCCTTAATAGATGAAGATGTTTTAAATAAAATTGAAGAGTTATCTACATTAGCTCCACTTCATAATCCTGCACATATTGTTGGAATTAAAGCTTTTCAAGCAGTTTTGCCTAACACTAAAGCAGTTGCTGTATTTGATACTTCTTTTCACCAAACAATGAAACAAGATACTTTTATGTATGCAACTCCTTATGAATGGTATACAAAACACAAAATTAGAAAATATGGTGCTCATGGTACAAGTCATAAATATGTTTCTATGTTGTGTGCAGAAGTCATGGGTAAAAAATCTGAAGATTTAAAGATTATTACTTGTCATTTAGGTAATGGAGCATCAATAGCAGCAGTTAAAGGTGGGGTTTGCATTGACACTTCTATGGGTTTAACGCCTCTAGAGGGAATTCCAATGGGTACTAGAAGTGGAAATATTGATCCAGCTGTTATCGAGTTTATTAGTGAAAAAGAAAATTTAGGAATTCAGGAAATTCTTTCTATTTTAAATCATAAATCTGGGTATTTAGGTGTTTCAGGTGTTTCAAATGATTCAAGGGAAATAGAAGATGGTGCTTTAGCTGGTAATGAAAGATGTAATTTAGCTTTAGAAATTCAATTTAAAAGAATTGCTGATTATATAGGTAGTTATTATGTTTCAATGTCAGGACTAGATGCATTAGTATTTACTGCTGGGATTGGAGAAAATAGTAGTTATGCACGAGAAAAAATTTGTGAACGCTTGTCTGTTTTAGGTGTTGAACTAGATGAAGAAGCTAACAAATCCCGTGGAGAAGTGAAGTTGATTTCAAAACCTGAGAGTAAGGTTAAAGTATATATTATTCCTACAAATGAGGAATTAATGATTGCAAGAGATGTAATTAGATTAACAAAATAAAATATAATTTAAAGCCTCGAATTTTTCGAGGCTTTTTAAATTATAAATTAATTATCGGAAATAATAATAATATAAAAATAAGGAGGAATATATGAAAAAAGGTTTATTTATTTTTATATTAATAGTTTTTTTAAATTTGCTCTCTGTAAATGCAAAAACAATTATCACTACAACAGGAGTTGATAAAACTGAGGCTATAACTGCAAAAAATGATCAAATATATCCTGGTATATATAATTGGGATAAAGAATCTGATTATTTTACTAATTATTATAATTCTAAAGATGGAAAACTAACAAGAACCTTGTTTTCAGTTAACGATAAAAGTACTTTAGAAAACGGAAAAGTATTTACAAGTTTGGTTAATGAAAAAGATGATGGAAATGATTATCAAATATCTAGAATGCTTACTATTGGAATTAATAAATATTTAGTTTTTGGCGGATTAATGATTAATGGAAATTATGTTCCGGTTATAAATTATTATGAAGATAATATTTTGATATGGCAATATTTATATAGTGTTGTTGGTAGAGGAAGATTTGTAAATGGAGTTCTAGATGATGGAGTAATCCATTGTATTGGAGAATATGAACAACCTGATTCATTTGTAACTGATATTTTAATTGCTGAAATCTCTTTAACAGGTTTTTTAAATCAAATGAAATTAATAAAAGGTAATAAAAACGCAAAAGCTCATGATATATATAAATCAAAAGATGGGGTATATTTTGTGACAGAAACAGAGTCATATACTTTGGATTATGATGGTGCTTATCAATACAGTAATGGAGTTTTTTTAAGCAAACTATCCCTTAATTATGACGATTTGAATATGTTTTGTGTGAAAAATTTTAGTGGTGCAGATTATTTTGCATCTATGTTTGTTGATGAAAAATTATATGTTTATTTAGCAGTAAAAGGAATGGGACCATTTCCATATAATACTCCCTCTGGATATACAGAAGGAATTGTATGTTTGGATAAATATGCAGAAGATGTTAGTTTTTGTAAAGTAGAAATAAATCATAATTTAGAAAATATTTTTTTATTAAATGATGATAATAGTTATTATATCGGTGGATATGCTAGTAGCAAAAATGAAATAATAATATATGAGTATAATAAAGAATTGATGTATGAGAGCGTTAAATATTATAATATCTTTAATAACGAAGAAATTATCTGTAGTATAGATACAGTGAAAGTTTATAATAATCATATACTTATAATTATTACAGAAAATATTTATTCGGGGAATAAAAATTATTATTATTTTTGTATTAACCAATATATGAAAAATAATGATTTTTTATCATTTACACTTGATGGCGATGATTTTAAAAATATAGTTTTTTATGATAACTATATATATTTATTAACTACAAAAAAAACAAATAATAGAGAAGTTTTAAATGTGTATAAAATTGCTATTGTAAAATTGCATGAAAGGAATTTTACAAACGGAGATAAAGAGTATTTTAGTACTTTTATGACAATTAATTATCAAGAAATTGATGGTGAAAATGTCTTGTTTGAAGATGTTTCTACTTTAAAAACTCATAATTACTATTATGTACAAAATGATGAAAATTTAATGTGCATAAACGAGGCAATTGTAAAGATGTTACCAATTACAAATATTGAAGATGGTATCATATATGATGTAGGTAAAATTATAACTTTTAATGGAATAGGATACTTGAATAATATTTTAATTAATTCAGGTCATAAAATTACAGAAGAAGGTTTTTATATATTAAAACAAGAGTCAGAAGAAGGAGATATTTATATTAAAGAATTTGCTGTGAAAAATTTAAAAACTATAGTTCCTGAGGAAATATTAAATAATGAAAAAAACTCTCCTTCTATTATTAATAATAATGAATACGAAGAAGAAAATATTGTTTTACAAGTAGAAGATAAGATTATTAATTTATCTAAAAGTGATTATAGAGTATATCTATTTGTTATAAGTACACTTATTTTTATAGGGATTGGCTTTCTTTTGCCTAAAAAGTTTTTAAGGAGAAACAAAAAATGATTAAATTACTATTTACATTAATTGGTATATTTTCCTCATTTACTTATGGTTATCAAGATTATAATTTATTAATGTATAGAATTGATTATAATTATACTATTGTAGGTGAAGTTGAAAATTATTTGTTAGTTGATGATAATGAATATAAAATGCTTGGTGCTAATGATTATGAATATAGATTTGGATCGTTAAATAAAGGTAAAATATATGAAGAAAATAATCAAATTTATGTTTTTGGGATTAGAAATAATCAATTTGTTGTTAATATATTTACAAAGTATGGCCTCTTTATTGAAGAAAAAGTATTGATAAACAATGATATTCTTAATTATAAAATTTTTATTAATAATAATAAGATTTATATTTTGGGAAATATTAATAATTATACAGATAATAATTTAAATATTGAGGCTAAAAATAAAAATCTTGCAAGAAGTGATATTGCTGTTTATGAATTTGATTTTGAATTTAATGAAATTAACCATAATTTGATTGGTGGGAAATTAAATGAATCAGTGATTGATGTTACTATTTGTAATGGTATTACTTATATAATTGGACAAAAAGATAAAGAAACTGGTGGTGATTTGGGATATGGTGGTATCGATACTAAAAGTATTTTTATTGCAAAACTTGATGATAATTTAAATATAAATAATTATATTGTTTTAGACAAATCAATAAATATACTAAGTTTTTTTAGTTTTAATAATAATTTGTTTTTATCAACTAGTACAAACCTTATTAGTTTTTCAACTGATTTGAAACCCCAAAAGAATCTTAAATACTTAGAAAAAGTAGGATATATTCATTTAACATGTAATAATGAATTAATCGCATTTTCTAATAATAAAGGTTATGTATATGATGTTATAATAATGGAAGTTATTGATAGTTTTTATTATCCAGATAATTTTAATTTTCAAAATATAAATTTTTTTGAAGACATTGATAAGTATATTTTATGTGAATATGATGATTATTATGTTCTAATAGATATTATAAAAACAAAAGATAGTAAAATAAGTGATGTATATATAAAAGATGAGGAAATAGTAGCTGTAAGTAGTGTTTTTGGAGAAGCTAGTTTAATTGAAAAAATAGAAGAATATTATTTTGATCCTTTAGTATATGGAGAATATCCATTTAAATATATTATGGAAACAAAAAACAGATTAGAATTTTCAATATTAAATTCAAAAAGAGTTTTATTAGAGTCCAATGTTATAGAAAATGGGCTTTACCCATGTGGATACAATTTAAAATTTACGGGAAAAGCATATTTAAATGGACAAATTATTGTAAATAATTATCCGTTAAATGTTCCTGGTAATTATAAATTACTTTTAGTTGATAATATAAATAATGAAAAATCTTTTAATTTTACTGTTTCAAAGTATCAAAGAAAAATAAATGATTTTTATCAAGATTATTTTCAATATGAAATTATTAGAGGGGATAACTTGGAAATAAAATTATATGTTGATAACATTCATGATGAGTTTATTGGCTTATATGTTAATGAAGAATTATTTGATATTTCCAAAATAAATGAGGAAGAGAATTATATTTCTGTAAATATTGATAATTTGAATGAAATTGGTTATTTTCCGTTATTAATTGAAGAACTAGTTTATAAAAAAGAAGGTAATTTATGCAAAGATATAATAAATAATTATTGTTATGTGAAAGTAAATCCTAAAAATCCTTCATTTAATTTAAGTATAAATGATGATGATAGTTTAATGTTTGAAGTTAATGATAATGATAATAGTTTAAGATCAATAAGATTATATTTGTATAATAACAATTTAGAATATTTCTTTGATTATCCTTTTTTTAATGGGGCAGTTATCATTAATAATGTAAACGTTAATGAAACATATAATTTTAGTATTATGATAGGTTATTATAGTGGAGGAGAGATTTCTTACACTAATGAAATTATAACGGGGAAAATTGCAATAGAAGATTCTGAATTAGTATTAGGAAATATATATTTATTGAATAGTAATGAATCTGATATTAGATGTTCTATAGAAGTTAATGATTTAATTCAAGGTAATGAATTAAAACAATTAAGTTATTTAAATAATGATATAATTCTAGATAGTAAATTTAGTTATTTTCCTGTAATAATTTTTTCATTAGTAGTTGGTGGTTTATTATTTGGAACAATAATAATTTTTAGAAATAAAAGAATTAATAAGTTTTAAATTGATGTAAAATGATTTGCCTTTTAATAGGCAAATTTTTTATAAGAAAAAAATGAATTTTTATTTTGGATATGATATACTAAATAGGTAAAGGTGGAAAAAGATGGAATTCGTAAATTTATACACATTATCTGAATATTCGCTTTTAGAAAGTTCTAATCATATTAATAAACTTTTAAAAAAAGCAAAAGATTATAAGTATTCAAGTCTTGCAATTACTGATGTTAATAATACTAGTGGTCTTTTTAAGTTTTATAATAAAGCAAAAGAACTAAGTATAAAACCAATATTAGGTATTAATATTAGTATTAAATCTGATTACTTTAATTCACTTTTACTATATGCTAAAAATATTCAAGGCTATCAAAATATTTTAGAAATTGCAAGTTATAAAACTAATTCACCAATTATTTCATTAGAACAATTAACGAATAAGTGTGATGATATAGTTGGTATTATCCCTTCTTGTGAAAATGAAGTTATTAAATTATTTTATGAAAACAATTTAATTGCTGCAGGATTAAAACTTAATGAATATAAAAATATTATTAAAGATTTATATTTGGGAATTGACTTACAAAGTGAAAAGAATAATAGAAATATTCAGTCTTTAATTAATTTTGCAAATAATAATGATATTAAATGTGTTGCTATAAATAAAACAATATATTTAGAAAAAGAAGATGTTGATGTTTATAAAGTTTTAAGGTGTATTGATTTAGGTATTAATGAATATGCTTTGAAAGAATCTGAAGATAAGATGTTTTTATTAAATCAAAATGAAGCGATAAACTTGTTTAAAGAGTTCCCAGATTTAATCAAAAATACTAAGGTGATTAGTGATAAATGTAATGTTACAATAGATTTTTCTGGGTATCATCTTCCTGAATTTAAAATTAATAAAGGTGAAGTAAATGATTATTTAATTAATTTATGTAAAATAGGTTTAAATAAACGTTTAAGAGGAAAAAAATGTAATTTTTCTGTTTATAAAGAACGATTATTTTTAGAACTTGATGTAATTATAAGAATGGGATTTGCAGATTATTTTTTAATTGTCTATGATTTTATAAAGTATGCAAAATCTAATGATATTCTAGTAGGACCAGGAAGGGGATCGGCCCCTGGTTCATTAGTTGCTTATGTTCTGGGTATTACGGATGTAGATCCAATAACTTATAATCTTCTTTTTGAAAGATTTTTAAATCCAGAGAGAATTAGTATGCCTGATATTGATACTGATTTTCCTGATAAAAAAAGAGATCAAGTAATAAAATATGTGGGTAAGAAATATGGTGCCGACCATGTAGCTCATATTTGTACTTTTGGCACATTTAAAATTAGGATGGCAATCAGAGATGTTTCTAGAGTTATGCAATTTAATGAAAAAATAGTAAATGAAGTGTTAAAGTTTGTAAAAAATGATAATGACAATATCAAGCAATTAGTAGATGAAAATTTGAAGTTTAAAAGAATAATTGAAGAAAATGATGATATTAAAAAATTAGTCACTTTAGTTAATAAAATTGAAGGGCTTCCTAGACATTTTTCTACTCATGCTGCAGGTATTATTATAACAAAAGAACATTTGACTAAATATACAGCCTTACAAAAAGGAGTTAATGATTTATTTCAAACTCAATATGATGCTAGTGATTTAGAAAAACTAGGTTTATTGAAAATGGATTTTTTAGGATTGAAGAATTTAAGTATTATTGAAGATGTAATTGAACATATTAATTATTATGAAAAAAAAGATTTTAATATTAATAACATAAATTTATATGATAGTAAAACTTTTAAAATATTTTCTACTGGGAATACGGATGGTATTTTCCAATTTGATTCTAGAGGAATGAAAGATTTGCTAATAAAATTAAAAACAGAATGTTTTGATGATATTGTTAATGCAAATGCTTTGTATCGTCCTGGACCAATGGAGATGATTAATACATTTGTAAATAGAAAATTTGGGTTTGAAAAAATAGAATACATCCATAATGATTTAGCAGATATTCTTAAACCAACTTATGGTATTATTGTTTTTCAAGAACAGATTATGTTGATAGCTCAAAGATTTGCTGGATATAGTTTAGGACAGGCAGATAGTTTAAGAAGAGCTGTTTCTAAGAAAAATATTGATATTATTGAAAAAGAAAGAGAAAAATTCATTAAAGGTTCAATGAATAATGGGTATCAAAATGATCTTGCAAATATAATCTATGATTATATTGCTAAGTTTGCATCATATGGGTTTAATAAAAATCATGCTGTTGCTTATTCTCGACTTGCTTATATGATGGCTTATTTAAAAGCGCATTATTATAAGTATTTTATGGTTGTTTTAATGAGTTATAATTTAGGTAATGATAATTTAATTAAAACTTATTTAAATGATTGTGAGAAAAACAATTTACATGTAAAATTACCATCTATTAATTATAGCAGTGCAAAGTTTGTATTTATAAATAACGAAACATATTTTCCTTTGCTGGGAATTAAAGGAATTGGAGAAGTTATTTTAAAAAATTTAATTGAGGAAAGAGATGTTAATGGACAGTATATTAATTATTATGATTTTATTAAAAGAACAAAGAAAATATTAAATAAAAAGAATATTGAGATGTTAGTTGATTCGGGTGCTTTAGATGAGTTTGGATTAACAAGAAAACATATGAATGAAGAGTATGAAGAAGCACTTATAATAACTGAATATTCAAAAGCTTTTGAAGGAAGATTAATAGAGAGCAAATCAAATAATGAAGAATATAGTTTTGAGGAGATTGCAAGACGTGAAAGAGAAGCGTTAGGTCTAAATTTAAAATTTAGTATTTTCAAACGATATGATTTATATAAAAATAAAAATAATTTAAAAAATTTGTCGGATTTAAGTAAGGGTAATTTCATAAGTGTTATTGTTGGTGTTAGATATATTAGAATAATAAAAACAAAAAAGGGTGAAAATATGGCTTTTTTGCAAATTTTTGATGATACTGATATAATGGATGCTGTCATTTTTCCGAATGCTTATTTAAAGTATGAAAATATTTTGGAAAGTGATAAGATTTATTATTTAACTGGGAATGTTGATGAGAGAAACGGAAAGCTTCAATTTATTATTAAAGATATAAGAAAAGAGAGATAAATATGGTAAAAAGAATAGGTGTTTTAACTGCTGGTGGAGATGCTCCAGGAATGAATGCTGCAATTAGAGCTGTTGCAAGAACAGGGATGACTTATGGTTTGGAGCTTTATGGTATTCATGATGGTTATTTAGGAATGTATGAAGGTAGAATTGAGCCAATGAATAGAAAATCAGTTTCTGAAAAAATGAGTAATGGAGGCACTTTTTTAGGAACTGCTAGATTAGCCGATTTTGCACTTGAAGAAGTTAGAAAAGTTGCAATAAGTAAATTAAAAGAGTTTGGTATTGATGCTGTTGTTGCTATAGGTGGTGATGGAACTTATAGGGGAGCTTTAGCTTTGCATGAAATGGGAATTAAGACTGTTGCTATTCCAGCAACTATTGATAATGATATTGAGGGTACTGATTTTACGATAGGTTTTGATACAGCATTGCAAACAATCGTAGAGGCAGTGGACAAATTAAGAGATACTTCAAGTTCTCATGGGAGATGTTCTATTGTAGAAGTTATGGGTAGAAATTGTGGAGATCTTGCAATTTGGACAGGCATTGCAACAGGTGCAGAATATGTTATTTGTAAAGAAGTTGGTTATAATTTAAAAGATGTATTAGCAAATATTAATAAAGCAGCATTAGTTAAAAATCATGCTATTATTATAGTTGCTGAAAATATGGTTAATCTTAATGAACTTGCAAAACAAGTAGGAGAAAACACGCCTTTTGAAGCAAGAACTACTATTTTAGGCCACGTTCAACGTGGTGGGTCACCAACACCAAGAGATAGGGTTTTAGCTTCTCAAATGGGTAGTGCTGCTATTCATGCATTGATGAAGGATGAGAGTGGCATTTCAGTTGCATTTAAAAATAACAAAATTATTACTATACCAATTAAAAATGCCATTAAGCAAGATGATACTCAAGTTTTGGATATGTGTAAGTTATTTAAAGAATTATGGTAAAAATTCTAAAGATATATGAAAATATATCTTTTTTTATAAATCTAGTGACTGTAAATGTTTTTATTGTATTTAAAAATTTATTAAAAAATGTTATAATACAATATAAACAATGAAGAGGTAAATTATGAGCAAAAATAAAAAAACTTTTTATGTCACAACTCCAATTTATTATGCAAGTGGAACAGTTCATATAGGAAATTCTTATACAACGATTGCTGCAGATACAATGGCAAGGTTTAATCGACTTATTGGTAATGAAACTTTATTTTTAACGGGTATGGATGAGCATGGCCAAAAAATTGAGGAAGCAGCAAAGAAAGCTGGAAGAAAACCCAAACCTTTTGTTGATGATTTAGCTTTAGAAATTAAAAATATTTGGAATAATTTGGACATTTCTAATGATATATTCATTAGAACCTCTGATAGTGAACATATACAGGGTGTTCAAAAAATATTTGAAAAGCTTTTAGAACAAAAAGATATATATTTAGATAAGTATTCAGGAGATTATTGTGTTGCTTGTGAATCTTTTTTTACAAAAACACAAATTATTGAAGAAGGAATATGTCCAGATTGTGGGAAAAAGACAATTAAATTAGAAGAAGAAACTTATTTTTTAAATTTGAAAAAATATTCTAATAAATTATTAAAATATATAAATGATAATCCTGATTTTATTCAACCTGAAACAAGAAAAAATGAAGTGATTTCTTTTATTGAACAAGGATTAGAAAATTTAAGTGTTAGTAGAACTAGTTTTAATTGGGGTGTACCTGTATTGTCAAACCCCAAACATGTTGTCTATGTTTGGATTGATGCTTTAAGTAATTATATAACTGCTTTAGGATATGGAAGTATTAATAAGAGTCAATTTAATAAATATTGGGTACAAGGTGATGAAGTAGTTCATATTGTTGGTAAAGATATTTTAAGATTTCATGCAATTTATTGGCCAATTATGTTAATGGCTTTAAATATACCTATTAAATTTAAACTTTATGTTCATGGATGGGTTTTAATGAAAGAGGGAAAAATGAGTAAATCTACTGGAAATTTGGTTTATCCCTTAGATGTTACAAAAAGATATGGTGTTGATGCTTTAAGATATTATTTATTACGTGAATTACCTTTAGGAAATGACTGCTATTTTAGTTATGAAAGATTTATTGAAAAATATAATGCTGATTTAGCAAATGATTTAGGTAATTTAGTAAGTAGGACAGTTTCAATGGCCAATAAATATTTAAATGGTGAAGTATTAAAAACTGAATCTAATTTAATTTATTCGAAAGATTTAAAGAAATTAGCTAATGAAGTTGTAAAAGATTATGATAATAGTATAAAAAATTTTAGAATTCAAGATTCTTTGATTTCCTTATGGACTTTAATTAGCAAAACAAATAAATATGTTGATGAAACTGAACCATGGAAATTGGCTAAAGAGGAAAAGAATAAAGAATTGATTAAAGAAGTAATTTATCATTTAATCGAATCAATAAGAGTAATTAGTATATTATTAAGTTCGATTTTGCCATCTACATCTCTTAAAATTCAAGATGTATTAAATTTAAAAAATGATGATATTAAATATCAAAATATTTATTTTGGCTTTTTAAGTAGTACAATTATAAAAGTTAAGGCTATTGTTTTATTTAAACGTCTTGATAAAGATGAAGAACTTGAATATCAAACTAATAAAAAACAAGGGATAGAAACTATGAAAGTTAAAGAAGAAATAACTATTGATGATTTTAATAAATTAGATTTTAGAATAGGAAAAATCATTAAATGCGAAAAAGCAGAAAATGCTGATAAGCTTTTAATATTACAAGTTGATATTAATGGAAATATTAAACAAATTGTTTCCAGTATAGCTGATAATTATGAAACTGAAGAATTGGTTGGTAAAAAAATAGTTGTTTTAGTAAATTTAAAAGCAACTAAATTTAGAGGGTATTTATCTGAGGGTATGCTTCTTGCAGCATCAAATAAAGATGGACAATTAGAAGTGCTAGAAGTAAATAAATTAGATAATGATGCGGTGGTGGATTAATGGTTATATTATCATCACTTCAAACATCATTTTTAATACCAATATTAATTATTTTAGGGATTTCAGCAGCTATAGAGTTATTTTTATGTAGTGTTAATGTTAAGGTTATACCAGCGTTTGTTATAGAAATATTAATCGGTATAGCAATTGCTCCTTGGTTTAATAAATATATAATTGAATTAGAAATGGTTTCTTTTATTAACGCTTTATACATCGTTGGATTATCTCTAATTATTTTCTTATCTGGATATGAAGTTGAATTAGGCTTGTTGAAAGATAATGAACGAACTGGAAGTAAACATATTAATGTTTTTCGGATTGCTTTAGGGATATTTATTGCAGTATTATCAATTTCTGTTGGTTTAGGCTTTTTAATGTTTTTTACTCAAGATATAAGCATTAGTGAAAAGTGGTTACAAACTGGATTATTACTTAGTATTGTATTTTCATCAAGTTTTGCTGGTTTAGTATCGCCATTAATTCATATTCAAAAAATGCAAAATACTATTCTAGGAAAAATATTTGATATTTTTTCTGATTTGTCTGAAATTATATCGATAATTTTATTATCAATTTTTATGATTATTACTGGTGTTACTAGTGGGCTAATTTGGATTTTATTAGTAATGATTTTGATTTTAGTATTGTGGAGTAGATTATCATCTCGAAGATCATTTTTTGAAAAAGTAACATCAATTACTGATTATAAACAGTTGCCAGTTAGAATGTTGATAATGTTAATATTAGGATTGGTATTGTTAAGTGATTTAGCGGGTGTAGAATATATTTTAGGCGCGTATGCGGCAGGGATGGTAACAAGAAGTGCTAATATCAAGAAAGAAACTTTTAAGAAGGTTGAACATATAATATATGCATTTTTTGTTCCGTTGTTTTTTGTAATTGTTGGAACAAGAATTGATATTGTTTCTTTTGTAAAAGAAGGAATTAATATTGTTCATGTACTTTATATTTTAATTGGTTTATTGGTTGCTAGAATTCCAATGTTATATTTATTGAGATGGTTTAAATTAAAAAAATTATTACCAATGATTTTATTAAGTACAACGACAATTATTGTTTGTATTGCTGCCAGTCATATTGGAGTTCATCTAGAATTATTTACAGAAGCTTTTGGTGATGCAATAGTTCTTGCTGGAATTATAACTTGTATTGTTACTCCGATAATCTTTAGAGTAGTTTTTCCACTTGGGGAGCATACTGATTCATATCGTTTACAAAATTTAGTTAATCAAGAAGAATTGTTTAAGGATCATGAAAAAAGCAAAATTTAATTTTTATTTATTAATATGTCATAAAAATATTGGCTATGCGAGATGATTTTGTTTGACTTTTTGTAGTGCTTATAGTATTATATATAAGGTACATTTTAAACCCGAAAGCCCTCTGTTTAAATATGCCCACATATTTAAATAATTTTAAAAAATTATAGGAGGAAATAATTATGAGTAAATCATTTATGGCTAATGCACAAAATGTAGAGCGTAAATGGTATGTTGTTGATGCAACAAATCTAGTGTTAGGTAGAATCTCAACTGAGGTTGCTACATTACTTCGTGGAAAACATAAGCCAACATTTACACCACATGTAGATTGTGGGGATTATGTTATTATTGTTAATAGCGAAAAAGTAGCTCTTACAGGAGATAAACTTAATAAAAAAATGTATTACCGTCATTCAGGATATCCTGGAGGATTGAAAAGTAGAACAGCTAAAGTTATGTTAGAAGTTCAACCACAAAAAGTATTAGAAAAATCAATTAGAGGCATGTTGCCTAAAGGATCTTTAGGTGATGACATGTATCGTAAACTTTATGTTTATGTTGGTCCTGAACATCCACATCAGGCTCAAAAACCAGAAGTTTATAACTTGAAAGGTTAGGAGGAAAGAAAATGGCAAAAGTACAATATTATGGCACAGGAAGAAGAAAAAGTTCTGTAGCTAGAGTACGTCTAGTACCAGGCTCAGGTCAAATTACTATTAATGGCCGTTCTTTTATTGATTACATTCCATCAGCAGCAATTCGCTTGGATGTATTACAACCTCTTAATTTAACTAATACAACTTCTAGTTATGATGTATTAGTAAACGTATTGGGTGGAGGTATTTCAGGACAAGCAGGTGCTATCAGACATGGTATTACTAGAGCTTTAATGGAATTAAATCCTGATTTCCGTTCAGTTTTGAAAAAAGCAGGAATGGTTACAAGGGATCCTCGTGCTAAAGAACGTAAAAAATATGGTCTTAAAAAGGCACGTCGTGCACCACAATTCTCAAAACGTTAAGTTTTACTTGCAAGCTATTAGCTTGCATTTTTTTTAGTTTGGTTTAAGAAGTTGTGATATAATATATAAGAGGTAAAAAAATATGAAAATATTAGTTGTTGAAGATGATAAAACATTGAATATGAGTATTAGTAAAATGCTTGATAAAATTGCAGATATAGATAGTGTCTATGATGGAGAAGATGCGTTGTTTCAATGTGAGCAAGATATTTATGACTTAATCATATTAGATGTTATGCTTCCACATATTGATGGATTTACCATTTTAGAAAAGTTAAGAAAATTTAGTAATTGTCCTGTTTTAATGTTAACAGCTAAAACATCAGTTAATGACCGAGTTAAAGGTTTAAATCTTGGTGCTGATGATTATCTAACAAAACCTTTTTTTCGTGATGAATTAATAGCAAGAGTAGAAGCTTTACTTAGAAGGTATAATAATAATTTTCAAGGATTAAAATTAACATTTAAAGATATGGAATTTGATGTTGTACATAAAATTGTAAGGATTAATGGGAATAGTTTAGACCTTGTTGGAAAAACTTATGATATATTAGAATATTTAGTAAGAAATAAGGAAATAATTATTCCAAAAGAACAGTTGTTTAATAGAATTTGGGGATTTGATTCAGATACTGTTTGGAGTGTTGTTGAAGTTTATGTTAGTAATTTACGAAAAACATTAAAAGATTTTGGGTATAATAATTATTTAAAAACTATAAGAAATGTAGGTTATATGTGGAGTGAAAAAATTTAAAAGCATTGAACAGAGAAATGTCAGTAAACAATTATTAAGAACAATAGCAACAAACATATCCGTTTTTTTAGTTTTTATAATAATATTAGGAGTTTTTATAAGTTTAATATTAAATTATTTATTTTTTAGTAGAACAAAAGCTGAAGTTGAAAATAGTTCTTTAAATATTGGTCGTTATATACAATCTACAGATGATAATCTCAGATCTCCTTATTCTGTACCTAAGGAAGTAAAAATAGGAGCAAGGATTTATTTTTTTGTTTATGAAGATATTAATGAAAAACCAGCTGCTATTACTGAAAACATCATTACGTTATTTAATACGAATTATAGCCATATTGGAGCGGGAATGCTAACAACAACTGATTCTAATGATTATATTCATTCATTTAATGAAACAGTTCAAGATATGATTAATATTCGTAATGATGCATTAGAAAATGAAATTTTTAATATTGATCAAAGCAATATCGGGAAACATTATATTGAGAATATTGAAATTAATGGTTCTCAAAATAGTTTTCTTTCATTTGTTGTAAAAATAGATCATTTGCTTAACAAAAATGCAGGTGATGCAGATTATGTCAAAGTTTGTATGATGATTAGTGGAGAACTACAATCACAAGCTCAAATTATTAAAACATTTATTTATTCTTCAGTCATAATGATAATTATTGCAGCTGTAGCAAGTTTTTATTTAGCACAAAGGTCCGTAAAAGGTTTTATGAAATCACTTGAGTTACAAAAACAATTTGTAAACGATGCCTCACATGAGTTAAAAACTCCGTTAACTATTGTGCAAAGTAATTTAGAAAATATATTAGCACGATCAAATGCAACGGTATATGATGTTTCTGAAGAGATAGCAAGTGCTTTGAAAGAAGTAAATAGATTAAACACATTGACAGAAGATTTATTATCGCTAGCGAGAACTGATTCAGGTAAAATTGAGTATACTTATGAACAAGCAAGTATTAAAAATATATTTGATGAAGTAACATCAGCTTTTTCCGATCTTGCGATTATTCACAATAAAGAATTTGTTGCAAATTGTGCGGATTTTGATGCAAAAATTGATAAAACTAAAATCAAACAATTGTTGATTATTATTTTAGATAATGCTTTTAAATATACGAATAAGAATGATAAAATATCATTAGATATAATTTTTGAAAACACTGAAGTAATTATTACTTTAAAAGATACTGGTATAGGTATTAGTGATTATACAAAAAAACATATTTTTGAAAGATTTTATCGCGAAGAGAAAGCAAGAAATAGAGAAACAGGTGGAAATGGGTTAGGACTTTCAATAGCTAAGACAATTGTAGACGCTCATAAAGGAAAGATTACAGTTGACCATAATGAACCAAAGGGAACTGTTGTTTCTATAAGACTACCTAAAAACTAAGGGCATTTGCCCTTTTTTTTGTATTTTGAAAAAAGTTTTTATGGCTTGATAAAAGATGGGTTTATGTATATAATATAAATAGAAGAAAAGGTGATAATAATGATTAAAATATATAATTCTTTGTCAAATAAAATAGAAGAGTTTAAACCAATAATAAAAAATAATGTTATTTTGTATGTCTGTGGACCTACAGTTTATGATTATATGCATATTGGTAATTCTCGTCCTGTAGTTTTTTTTGATACAGTTGCCAGGTTTTTTAAATATAGTGGTTTCAATGTCACTTTTGTTTCCAATTTTACTGATATTGATGATAAGATAATTAATCGTGCTAAAGAAAAAAACATTTCAGAAGAAGAGTTAAGTCAGAAATTTATTAAAGAGATTAATAAGACTTATAAAAAACTTAATTGTCTTCAACATGATGCAAATCCTACTGTAAGTGAAAATATTGATAATATTATTAATTTTATTGATTTGCTTGTAAAAAAAGATAATGCATATGTTATTAATGGAGATGTATATTTTGATGTTGCTAAAATAAAAGAATATGGAATTTTAAGTGGTCAAAGTATTGAAAAATTAATTGTTGGTTCTAGAATAGAAAAAAATTTAAATAAAAAAAATCCTGTAGATTTTACATTATGGAAAGCAACAACAGAAGGTATTAACTGGGATTCTCCTTGGGGAAAAGGTAGACCGGGTTGGCATACTGAATGTGTAGTAATGTCTAGAAATATTTCTGGAGGACTAATTGATATTCATGGTGGAGGAAGTGATTTGAAATTTCCTCACCATGATAACGAAATAGCTCAATCAATTGCTGCTTATAATAATAAAATAGCTAATTATTGGATGCATAATGGCAGAATCGATTTTTCAGGTGAAAAAATGAGTAAATCACTTGGAAATGTTATTTGGGCAAATGAGACAATTGATAAAGTTGGGTATCAAGCTTATAGATTTTTAATGCTTAATGTCCCTTATAGGCAGCCATTATCTTTTAGAGAAGATTTATTAGAACAAGCTGTTATTGATTTTGAAAAAATTAACAGAGCTTTTATTTCACTTTTTAGAAAATTAGAATTTGAATATAATGATGTAAATATAAAAGAAGTCAAGGAATTAGAATTACTAGAAATAAAAAAGGAATTTATCGCAGCGATGGAAGATGATTTTAACACTCCTAATGCTATTACTAGTGTTTTTAAACTTATAAAGATTACCAATAAATTATTAAGAAATAAAAATATTTCAAAAGATTTATTAAAAGAAATATATTGTTTATTTTCTGAGTTTTTATGGGTTTTAGGTATGGAAATTAAAATAAATAAATTAACTACAGATGAAATGAAATTAGTTCAATCTTGGAAACAAGCGAGAAGTAATAAAGATTTTACTAAAGCTGATAATTTAAGAGATGAAATAACAAAAAAAGGTATTTTTATTTAATGGATTATAAATTATTAAATGGAGCAAATCTTGCTTTTGTTGGTGATGCGTATTATGAATTGGTTATTAGGGAGCATTTGATTAATAAAAAAATAACGAATTTACATAAGCTTCATGATTTAAGTGTTAAGTATGTTAGTGCAACAGCACATAATTTAATAATGGAAAAGCTTTTGCCATTATTAAATGAAGAAGAAATAGACATTTTTCATAGAGGAAGAAATTATAGCTACTCAAGCAGAAGAAAAAATGTTAAAAGAGATGAATATATAAATAGCTCTGGGTTTGAAGCATTAATAGGCTATTTGTATTTAATTGATAATAAAAAAAGATTGGAAGAAATTATTAATTTAGCTATTAATATTGTAGAGGATTATAATGAGTGAAATTATTTATGGAAAAAATGTTTGTTTAGAAGCTATAAGTTCTGGAAGAAAAATTATAACTCTTTATACAGTTGGTAATAATTTAGAGTTTATTGAGTTAGCTAAAAAACATAATCTTAATTGTAAAATAGTAGATAAAAAATTTTTGGATAAAATGGTTAATGGGTTTCATCAAAATATTTGTTTGGAAGTTGAAGAGTATCAATATTATGATTTAAAAGATGTAGTAAAAAATATAAATAATGATTTAGGTTTTTTGCTAATATTAGATGGAATTGAAGACCCACATAATTTTGGAGCAATTTTGCGAACTTGTGAAGCGGCTCAAATTGATGGGGTAATAATTCCTAAAAATCGCTCTGTACAAATCAATAATACTGTTGCTAAAGTTTCAACTGGTGCTGTTGAATATGTAAAAGTTATAAAAGTTGCGAATATTGTACAAACAATTAAGTATTTAAAAGAAAATGGATATTGGATTGTTGGGGCTGAGGCTAGTGAAAAAAGCATTAATTATACTGATATTAAATATGATATGAAAGTTGTTTTAGTTATCGGTTCTGAAGGAAAAGGTATTTCACGTTTGGTTAAGGAATCATGCGACTTTTTAGTTAAAATTCCTATGAAAGGGCATATTACTTCCCTAAATGCTTCTGTCAGTACTGGAATTTTAATTTACGAAATTATTAAGTATAGATAAAAAATAAATAATTCATAGGAGGTATAGTTATGTATAACTATAATGATAATGAATTATTATATTTGATTAGAGAAAAACACGATGATGCACTTGATATAATGTTTTTAAAGTACTCACCACTCATTAAGACAAGAATATCAAAATTTAGAATTCAAAAAGATTATGAAGATTTTTATCAAGAAGGGCTAATTGCTTTAAATATTGCAATATCTCGTTATATTGATTTATATGATAAAACTTTTAATAAATATTTTGATTTGATTTTACAGAGAAAATTTATTCAAATTTTAAAGAAAGAAACTAATAATTTTTATAATGTAGTATATTTTGATGAGTTAAATTTTATTCACGAAGAAAAGGAGAAATATACAAGTAATAAAACATATCAAATAGGTATGTTAAGCGATTTTGAAAAGCATATTTTTAAGTTTTATTCAGAATATAATCTTAAAGCAGGAGAAATAGCTAATAAATTAAATATTGATGTAAGAAGAGTTTATAATGCACTGAATAGGATTAAGAAAAAGATTAGGGATCAACAACACTTGTAGTTATTTTATTTAATAGATTGTCTATTAAATCATCTTGACATTATTGTGTTTTTTTGGTAAAATAATAAGGTGAATTTGAAGGTAGGATTATGAGAGAAAAAGCAATTCTAATATGTGAAGAGTGTCTTTCGAGAAATTATATTGTTTCGAAAAATAAAACTAATAATCCTGATCGACTTGTTATTAAAAAGTTTTGTAAAAAATGTAATAAACATACTATTCATAAAGAAACTAAGTAGGAGGAGCATTATGTCTCAAAAAGCAGAAATTAAAGAAAAAAAGAAAAATAGCGCATTATCAATATTTTCTAAAGAATATAAATATGAAGGATTAATTTTATTAGTGCTTGCTATTATTGCTATTGTATTAGGTTCGCTTGTATTAGTTGGTGAATATAGTAGTGGTGAGTCAGGGTTAATAGTTAACGAAGATATTTGGTTAATTGGAGCTTATCCAGCTTTAGTTGCATGGATACTTGTTGGACTTGGTGTTATAGGAGTGTCATTATCAGTATGGCCTTTCTTTAAACCATCAATATTTGAATTTAAGAGAGTAACTTGGTTAACAAAAGGAAAATTATTAGCTAATTCAATTACTGTATTAATTTTTGTTTTGATTATGTCATTATTCTTTTTTGGAATTGATTTTATACTAAGATATGTTATTAGTTTAATTGAACTAATAGCTGGATTATTCTAAGAGGATATTATGACTGAAAGAGCTTGGTATGTAGTCCAAACTTATTCTGGGTGTGAAAGCGCAGCTAAGAACAATATTGAATTAAGAGCCGAGTCAATGAATATGCAAGACATTATATTTAATGTTATTGTCCCAGAAGAAGTTCACATGGAAAAAAAGAAAAATGGAGAACTAAAAGAAGTTTTCGTTAAACCTTTTCCAGGATATGTATTTATTGATATGATTGTTACTGATGAATCATGGTTTATGATAAGAAATACTCCTATGGTAACTGGTTTCTTAGGTTCTAGTGGTGGAGGAGCAAAGCCTGTTCCTGTTCAAAACGAAGAAATGGAATCAATTTTGAAAATTGCTGGTTTAACAAAGAAAAGTAGTTTTTCTGGGAAAATTGGTGATAAAGTTAAAATTATTGCTGGAAACTTTTCTGGTCAATATGGAATAATTGATTTTATTGATGAGCAGAAACGTGTAGTAAAAGTTTTAATAGATTTTTTTGGGAGACAAACACCAGCAGAACTTTCTTTTGATGAAATAGTTTTATAATAAATGTAAATGTACGAATTTAATTTCGTACATTTTTTAATATTTTTAATTTAATGAAACATATAATAAAGTTTAATTTGCTGTTTATTATGCGTGTTTTTATATTGACTTTTATTACCTGTTATAGTATAATAACTAAGCGTGCATATGTTACGTACTATTTTATATTTTATTTAAAAAGAAGTGGGAGAGGTTAAACTCTATTACCACATCACAGACAAAAAGGAGGTGTGTCTCGTGGCTACGAAAAAAGTTTCAAAAGTCGTAAAACTACAATTAGCTGCCGGAAAAGCAACGCCAGCTCCACCAGTTGGACCAAGTTTAGGTCAAACGGGAATTAACATTCAACAGTTCTGCGTTCAATTTAACGATAGAACAAAGGAAATGGCAGGGAATATTATACCAGCGGTTATTACAGTATACGAAGATCGTTCGTTTTCTTTCATCACAAAGACTCCACCAGCTTCAGATTTATTAAAAAAAGCAGCTGGAATTAAAAGCGGTTCAGGTGTTCCACAAAAAGATAAAGTGGGAAAAATCACTAAAGATCAATTAAGGGAAATTGCTAAAACTAAAATGGTAGACTTAAATGCCTATGATGAAGAAGCAGCAATGAAAATTGTTGAAGGAACTGCAAGAAATATGGGAATTGTTGTTGAAAAATAATTGCAACGTATTTTCCCAATTAAGTTGAATTATTATACAACTTAAAAAGTGGGAGGTAATCCGTTAAACCACATTTAAGGAGGAAAAGATATGGCTAAAAAAGGTCGTAAATATGCGGAAGCATTAAAATTAGTTGATAGAACTAAAAAATATAATCTTGATGAAGCAATTGAACTTGTAAAAAAGACAAGTTATGCCAAATTTGATGCCACTGTAGAATTAGCTTTTAATTTAAATTTAAATCCTAAAAAAGCTGAGCAAAATTTAAGAGGAGCAATCGTGTTACCACATGGTAGCGGTAAAACTCGTAAAGTTTTAGTTCTTGCAAAAGGAGCAAAAATAAAAGAAGCTGAAGAAGCTGGTGCTGATTTTTTTGGAGAAACAGATTATATTGAAAAAATTCAAACAGGTTGGTTAGATTTTGATGTTATTGTTGCAACACCAGATATGATGGGGCAATTAGGAAGATTAGGGAAATTACTTGGCCCTAAAGGATTAATGCCAAATGCAAAAACTGGAACAGTAACAATGGATATTGCTAAAGCAGTATCTGAAATTAAGGCGGGAAAAGTAGAGTACCGTGTTGATAAAAGTGGAAACATTCAATTTATTGTTGGTAAAACAAGTTTTGATGATATAAAATTAAATGAAAATATCAAAACAATATATGATGTTATTATAAAATCTAAGCCTTCTACTGTAAAAGGCGTATATATTGAAAACGTCTCAATATCAGCAACTATGGGACCTGGAATTAAAATTAATTCTGATTCCATGGTAGCAACAAAATCAGTTAAATAAAATAGTAATTATAAAATATGCCGTAGAATCGGGTGCTATAAAGGCTTAATAACCCGCCGAGGTAAAGAAGTATTTGTGCCTCTTTAACTACGGTTTAAAGAGGTTTTCTAAATTTTAGGAGGTGTAAGAATGAAAGAAGCAACTCTATTAAAGAAAAGTGCTGAAGTTGATCAAGTAGCTGAAAAATTTAACGAAGCTAAATCATTAGTTTTTGTTGATTACTTAGGATTAACAGTTGAGCAAGTAACAGAGCTAAGAAAGAAATTGCATGATGAAGGAATAGACTTAAAAGTTATTAAAAATAATATTTTAAGAAGAGCTGCAACAAAAGCAGGTTACTCTAAACTTGAAGAGCATTTAAAAGGGCCAAGTGCCGTTGCAATCTCAAAAGATGCTACAGCAGCATCTCGGATTATCTACAATTTTGCTAAAGAAAATAAACAACTTACTGTCAAAACAGGTGTTGTTGAAGGTGAAATTTTAAATGTAGATGAATTAAAAGTTATTTCAACATTACCAAACAGAGATGGAATGTTATCGATGCTATTGAGTGTTCTACAGGCACCAATTCGAAATTTAGGTATTGTTATTAAATCTGTAGCTGAACAAAAAGAAATATAATTATTAGGAGGATTTAACATGTCAAAATTAAATATTGAAGAATTTCTTGGTCAATTAGAAGAAATGTCAGTTTTGGAATTAAATGATTTAGTAAAAGCAATTGAAGAAAAATTTGGAGTTACAGCTGCAGCTGCAGTTGTTGCTGGACCTGCTGTTGACGCAGTTGAAGAAGGACCATCTACAGTTAATGTTATTCTTGCTTCATTTGGGCAAACAAAAATTGCTGTTATTAAAGTTGTTCGTGAGATTACTGGACTTGGATTAAAAGAAGCTAAAGATTTAGTTGATGGAGCTCCAAAACCAGTAAAAGAAGGAATTTCTGTTGAAGAAGCTAATGCTATTAAAGAAAAATTAGTTGCTGCTGGAGCAGAAGTAGAAATTAAATAATTAAACTTATTAGGTATCAGAATTCTGATACCTTTTTCAATTAATTTATAATATTTTTTATAATATATGTATGGTGATAAAATGCAATGTAAAATTAAAAGAACAATATTTGATTTGTTTACTTATTATGATTGTAACGATTGTATATATAGAAAACAAGATCAACATTTTAATTATGAAGATAGTTTTTTTCATATTTATTATCTTTATTCAACTTGTTTTATCAGTGAAGAAAGCAAAAGTTTATTCTTTTTTGATTCAAAAGTTAAGAGGTTTCTTTATGATGCTATATATTTTCAAAAGGAAATTTTATTTATTTTGGTTGAAGCAAGTGAAGAAGATACTATTTATAATTACATCAATATTATTTCTTGTTTTTCAAAAAATATTCAAATATTAATTATATAGTGCAAAATATTGTTAGTGATTTAAAAATATGTTATAATAAGATGTAATCACAGAGTAAAGGAGTAAAGATTATGAAAATAATTGTTAAAGGAAAAAACAAGTATGAACCAACAAACGAAATCCGTGATTATGCCGAAAGAAAATTGGCAAAAATGGATGTTTATTTCAAAAGACCTGAAGAGATTTCAGGAACAGTTTTGTGCAAACAATATGATGCATATAATGAGGTTGAAATAACGATTCCAACAAAAAATTTAATTTTGCGTGCAGAAGTAAAGAGTGAAACTTTTAACTCAGCTATTGATCTTGCGATTGATAAACTTGAATCTCAAATGAGAAAACATAAGTCTAAAATCTATTCAAGTTTAAAAAGAAGAGAAGGAGTTGGTGGTTATTATGCTGCTAATGATGATTTTGATTTAGAACAAATGAAAACTGAACTTATAGCTACTAATCTTGTAAAATCAAAAAAAGTTGATTTAAAACCAATGACTCCAGATGATGCTGTTGCGCAAATGGAGATGTTAGGACATAGTTTTTATATTTTTCAAAATGTTGAAAACAATAAAGTGTGCGTGGTTTACTTAAGAGAAGACCATGATTACGGAATTATTGAAACAAGTTTATAAAAGGGCGTATGCCCTTTTTTTCTCTTTGAATTTTTATGATTAGATGGTATTATATTTATTAGAAGAGGAGAAGAGATAGATGATAAAAAAAGTAGCAACAATTTTTTTTGGCTTTATAATTGTATTTTTGAGTGTGGTTGTTCTTAATGCACAAATGATTGGCATTCCTAAGTTTGATGGTTCTGGAACTATTAAATATAGGGATTCTAGTGAAGTTTTAATGAATGAAGTATATGTTCAAAAACCTACTGAACTTAGAGGAGTTTGGGTTACCCCTTTAGTTGGAGATATCCCATCTTTTACTAGTGAGACGCAATATAAAGCAGCAATGAATAGTGTTTTTGACGTTATGGAATACTATAATATGAATGCAATTATTTATCATGTCAGGATAATGAATGATGCTTTGTATCCTTCTGAGTTAAACCCTTATTCATCATATTATAATGGAAATTCGGATTGGGATGCTTTAGAGTGGATTATTAGTGAATCTCATAGAAGAGGAATTGAATTTCATGCTTGGATGAATCCATATAGAGTTAAAAATTCATATTCTGGGACTTTAGAAGATTTAGCTAGTACTTTCCCAGAAACAAATGCAGCTTCTAATCCTGAAAATTTAATTAAAAATTCAAGTCAGGTTATTTTAGACCCGGGCCAACCTGCTGTAAGACAATTTTTACTGGATACTTGTCAGGAACTAATGGATAATTATGATATCGATGCAATTCATTTTGATGATTATTTTTATATTGATAATAATGATGATTCTGCAACATTTGAAAAATATAATCCTGATAATTTACTATTGGCAGATTGGCGTAGATTACAAGTAGATACATTTATTGAAGATTTACATCATTTAATTGAAGAACATAATGTTAATAATAATAAGTATGTGCAATTAGGTATTTCTCCTTCTGGTGTATGGAGAAATGGGGATGGAATTGTTAGTTATGACTCTAATGGTAATGCAATAACAAATGGATCTAATACTTTATATGGTTTTGCTCATTATGATAATTATTTATATTCAGATACAGTTAAGTGGATAAATGAGGAGTGGATAGATTATATTGTTCCGCAAGTTTATTTTGCCTTAGAACACGCAACTACTCCATATGCAGATATTATGCAGTGGTGGGATAAAGTAGTCGAACATAAAGATGTAAGTCTATATGCCGGGATTGGATTACATATTGCTGGTTCTAGTGGAAATGTATATTCATGGCAAAATAGTCCATATGAATTATCTTATGAATTAAGATATAATGATGGTTTAAAAAATTCAAAAGGTTCAGTTTTGTTTAGTTATAGGCATATGAAAGATGGTTATAATAATAAAACATCTATGAAGGGCCAAAATATGGAAAATGCTCGAAATGATTTGTGGACCGAAAAAATATTTTTACCTCAATCTAATGTCACTAATAATGTATTTCCAGGTTATGTTAGAAATTTAAAATTAGAAAAAACAAGTGAAAATAATATTATAAGTTGGGATAAAAACCCTAATGCTAGATATTATGCTTTATATCGTAGTGAAGATGAGATAACTTATTCAACAAAGGAAATCTATGATATTTTTGGAAGTAATGATAATGAGAGATATGAATATATTGATGAAACAGGTGTGTATAATTATGCTGTAGTGCCTGTTAGTAAAACAAATACTTTGGGGAATGGTACAATTATTAATTCTGATTTTACTAAAGATACTTATACAGTAGAATTTTTTGATAAAGATAATAATTCTTTAAAGTTAGAGCAAGTTCCTCATGGAGCTACTATTTCTCCGCCACAATTACCAAGAGTAATTGGTTATACTTTTAAAGGATGGGATCAAGATTTTAGTAGTATTACTGAAGATTTAAAAATATATTCAATTTATGAAGCAAAAATTTATACAGTTGAGTTTTGTGACTTATATGGGATTGTAATAGATAGCCAAAATATAGCGCATGGTGAAGGTGCGGTAGAGGTAAATCCTATTATTTATGATAATAAATTATTTGTTAAATGGGACCAAGAATTTGACTATGTAACTTCTAATCTGAAAATTAATCCTGTTTATGAAGATGTTACTGATGAAACAAGATTAGCTGTGCAATTTTTAATGCCAGATGGTTCAATTATTAAGGAAGAGTTAGTAAAATATAAAACAGGTGCAACAGCACCAGTAGAAATTCCCAAAATTTCTGGATATCATTTTACTGGCTGGGATAAAGAATTTAATTTAATTACTACAGATTTAGTTATTACTGCTGTATTTTCTGAAGGAAATCAATTTATTGTAAAATTTATGGATAAATTTGATAATGAAGTGAAAACTGAAAGTGTAATTGAGGGAAACTCTGCAACTTCACCAACGCTTGATGAAATAAATGGTTTTATCTTTAAAGGATGGGATCAAGAATTTTCAAATATTGAAAGTGATTTAATTATTAGACCGCTTTATGAAGAATTAAAATTTTCAGTTAAATTTTATAGTTTTAATGATGAATTAATTAAAAATGAAACAGTAAAATATGGTGAAGATGCTCTTGCTCCTAAAGTTGAAGAAATTGAAGGATATTTATTCAAAGGTTGGGATACGGAATTTACTAATGTTAAAGAAGATAAAATAGTTAAACCGCTTTATGAAGAAATAGTTGAAGAAGAAAGTATCTATTCAATTACTTTTAAAGATATTGATGGTAATGTTATAGAAGTAGTTGAAGCAAAGAGTGGAGATAATTTGGAAGATTATCAAGCTCCAGAAGTAAAGGGATATACTTTTAAAGAGTGGAATCAAGATTTGTCAAATATTGATCAAGATTTAATTGTAGAATCAATTTATACGAAAACATCAAGTTGTGGAAGTGTAAATGCTGTTCAATTATTTACTATTTTTTCTATGTTTGGTGCATTTTTCTTTTTAAGAAGAAAGAAATAGAATTGTTAATTTACTTTAAAATTAGAAATATATGGTTCTAATATTTATTTAGTTATAAAGTTAAAAATATTGAAATATTACTCAATTTGTGGTATAATAATATAACATTAAAAAATGGAATGGAGAGTTTTAACAATGAATTTAAACATAAGAACAGACAATGTAAAAAAAGTAAGAAATAGCGGATTAATTCCGGGAGTAATTTATGGTAAAGAATTCAAAGCAATTTCTGTTGAAGCAGATGCTTTAGAATTTAAGAAAGTTCTTGCTGAAAATGGTAAGACAAAAGTATTTGAAATTGATTTAAAAGGAGAAAAACACAAAGTATATATTAAAGATTTTCAATCTTTTTTGCTAACTAAAAATGAAATAATGCATTTTGATTTACAAAAAGTACAAGCAAATGAAATAATGCATGTAAAAATTCCAATTAGTTTAGTTAATAAAGAGGAAATTGAAAAGAAAAGTTTATTAGTTTCAATGGTTATGACAGAATTACCTTGCGAATTTGCAGTTGAAAATGGGATATCTGAAATTGAGGTTGATTTATCTGGGTTAGAATTAAATGATGCAATTTATGTTAAAGATTTAATTGTGCCTAAAGATGTAAAAGTTAATGTTGATGAAGATGAAATGGTGTTAGTAATTAGAGATATTAAGATGGCTGAAGAAGAAGAAACTGATTCTGATCTTTTAGTTCCTGAAGAGGCTGAAGAAGAAGAAACAGAAGAAGAATAAAATTAATAATTAAAACAAAGCATTTAAGGATGCTTTGTTTTTTTATTTATAACTTTATACTTATTTTATAGGTAGAAAAAAATATAGTATTATGGTATAATATTAAACTAGAGGTGAAAAAATGTTCAAGAAGATCTATACTTTTTTTATAATTATAATTTTTATTTTAATATCTGTTATAACGGTTAATGGTGTATTAATACCATTGCAAAAGACTGGTGATGGTGGTACGCTTTATTATAAAGGAACTACAGACCCCGTTCTAATTAATAGCACATATGAATATTCTGAATCAGAATTTAGAGGTGTTTGGATTACTCCTCTTGCGGGTAATATACCTAGATATACAAGTCAATCCCAATATAAAAGTGTTATGACTCAAGTATTTGATAATATGGAACAATACAATTTAAATGTATTAATTTATCATGTGCGAATTATGAATGATGCTTTTTATGATTCTGAATTTAATAATTGGTCATCTTATTATAGTACAAATCCTGATTGGGAAGCTCTTTCATGGATTATTGATGAAGCTCATAAACGCGGAATTGAATTTCATGCTTGGATGAATCCCTATAGAATAACAAATAGTTATAGTGGTACTGTTGAAAGTTATGCTAGTTCAGTAAGTAATAAAAAAAATGCAGCCTCAAACCCAGATAATATATTAAAAAGTGGTAGTAAGCTTATTCTAAATCCTGGAGAACCAGCAGTCAGAAATTTTCTTGTTGATACTGTTGAAGAATTAGTTACAAATTACGATGTTGATGCTATTCACTTTGATGATTATTTTTATATTGATGGTGTAGACGATTCTTCAACAAGAGCCAAATATAACCCAAATAATTTGGGAGTAGCTGATTGGAGAAGAGAACAAGTTGATTTATTTATTCATGAACTAAAAGATTATTTAGATGTTTATAATCAAGAAAATAATAAACATGTTGAGTTAGGTATTTCACCATCAGGAATTTGGCAAAATGGTGATGGAATTGTCACTTATGATAGTGAGGGTAATGCTATTACAACTGGATCTAAAACTGGAGGAATGGAACATAATAATAACTATTTGTATTCAAATACTGTTAATTGGGTAAATCATGAATGGATTGATTATATTCTTCCTCAAAGTTATTGGGGATTTGAACATCCTGTTGCTGGATTTGCTGATGTTATGGGATGGTGGAATAAAGTAGTTAAATACAAAAATGTTAATTTGTATTCTGGTATAGGAATTTATATGGCAGAATCATCTAGTAATACTTATTCATGGCAGAATAATCCTGAAGAAATGAAAAACATGATGCTTTATCTTAATACATTGGAAAATGTTAAAGGCTTTAGTTTATATAGTTATGCTCATTTAGAAAAAGCAATTAATAGTAGTAAATCTAATCATATATTATTTAAAAATTTATTTAATAATGCTTATAATGTTGCTTGGACAGAAAATGTATTGCTTCCTGAAAAAATTGCCGGACCTAAAATTAATCCTGGAACTGTTACAAATGTAAACTTAATAAATGATGGAACAAGAAATATTTTAAGTTGGGACTCTAATAGTTTAGCAAAATATTATGCAATTTATAAAAATGACGGTGAAATTACTTATGATAATAGTGAACTTTTTGATGTCGTTTTAGCTTCTACTACAGAGGTTGAATCATATAGTGATGTTGAAGCAAGTAATTATCATTATGCTGTTTTGCCTCTTAGTTATTCAAATACTACTGGTCAAGGTGTTGAAGTAGTAAGTGATGGCCAAGTAACCACTTATAAAGTTGAATTTTATGATGCTTCTGGAACTGTTATAAAAACTCAATATGTTGAAGAAAATAGTAGTGCGTCAGCACCAGTTGATCCCTTAAAACAAGGTTATACATTTACAGGTTGGGATAAAGATTTTAATATAATTACAGATAATCTAAAAGTATATCCTGAGTATGAGATTAATACTTATACTGTAACTTTTAAAATTAATGGAGATATAATTAGCACACAAGATATTGTTTATAACAATAGTGCTATTTCTCCTACTCCAATTGAAATAGAGGGATATAGTTTTATTAAATGGGATAAAGATTTTACTAATGTTTCAAGTGATCTAATAATTAATGCTGTTTATGAAGTTAAATTATATTTGATTGAATATTACGATGGTACTACTTTATTAAAATCAGAATATGTTGAACATGGTAAAAATGGAAATGCCCCATTACCTCCTGAAAAAATTGGTTTAGATTTTCTGAGTTGGGATAAGGAATTTAGTAATGTTACAGAAAATTTAGAAATTTATGCTATTTATAGTGATGCAATATATGAAGTTAAGTTTTTTGTTGATGGGATACAAGAAGGACCTGTTCAATATGTTAATCATGGAAAGGATGCTATTGCTCCAGAGGTTTCAAAACCAGGATATGGTTTTGTTTCTTGGGATAAAGAATTAACTAATATAACTAAAAATACAAATATATATGCTATTTTTTCTGATGAGATATTTCAGGTGAAATTCTTTGTAAATGATAAATTAGTAAAAACTTATGTTGCACTATATGGAGAAAAAATAGAGAATCCTGATGTAAATATTGAGGGGATAATAATATTAACTTGGGATCAGGAATTTGATTATATTACTAAAAGCATGAATATAAATGCTATTTATGAAGTTAAGACTTTTACAGTTATTTATAAGGCAAATGATGTTGTTATTAAAACTGAAACTGTTGAATACGGTAAAGATGGGATTGCTCCAGAAGTGCCAATTATTGAAGGCTATGAGTTTGATAAATGGGATAGTAATTATGAAAATGTTACTGAAGATTTACTAATTAATGCTCAATATAAAAGAAGTATATATTCAGTGATTTTTAAACATAATAATAAAGTGATTTCTAGTCAAGAAGTATATTATGGAGAAAACGGGGTTGCGCCTGTTCTTGAACTACAAACTGGTTACAAATTTATAGAGTGGTCAAATTCCTTTAATAATATAAAAGAAGATTTAATAATAGAAGCTATAGTTGAACAAGAAATTTATACTGTTATTTTTTATGATTTAGATGATAATATTCTTACATCTGTTGAAGTGCTTGCTGGAGAAGAAGCAATAGCACCAAATGCAGTTGAAATAAATGGGAAAACTTTTAGTAAATGGGATAAAGATTTTGATGCAGTTTTCGAAGATTTAGAAATACGACCAATTTATACTGATGTTATAGAAATTGAAGATAATGCTAAATGTAGTTCATTTAATATTTTTCAAGTAATTTCAGTATTTATGGCATTTGGGTTAATTGTTTTATTTAGAAAAAAATATTAATTTTTAAAGAGTCTATATAGACTCTTTTTTATAGGAAATTATTGTTGATTTAATAATAGTTGAAACAGATAATATAACTTGAAAAAACGGGTTAAAAATGATATTATAATTATATGAATAATGTGAAAGAAAGGTGATATTATGTTTAGATCATTAACTGATCCTGGATATAAAGAATTAAAAAGAGTTGAGAAACTAGCTAATAAGGTTGTTGCTTTGCAAGATCAGTATAAAGAAATGACAGATGAACAATTAAAACATAATACAGTTATTTTTAGAGAAAGAATTGAAAATGGAGAATCACTATCAGATATTGCTATTGATGCTTTTGCAACTGTTAGAGAGGCTGGTACAAGAGTATTAGGTTTAACGGCTTTTAAAGTTCAAGTTATGGGTGCTTTTGCTATGCATGGTGGTAATATTGCTGAAATGAAAACTGGTGAAGGTAAAACTTTAACTTCTACATTAGTGGCATATTTAAATGCACTTTCTAAAAAAGGTGTTCATATAGTTACTGTTAATGAGTATCTTGCTGCTCGTGATGCAAGAGAAATGGGAGAATTGTTTACTTGGTTAGGTCTAACTGTAGGATTAAATTTAAGAGGATTAAGTCCAGAAGAAAAAAGAGAAGCATATAATGCTGATATTACTTATAGTACGAATAGTGAATTAGGATTCGATTATTTAAGGGATCATATGGTTATTTATAAAGAACACATGGTCCAAAAAGAATTAAATTTTTGTATTATAGATGAGGTTGACTCAATATTAATTGATGAAGCTAGAACTCCGCTTATTATTTCGGGTGGGGCTAAAAACACCGGAAATCTTTATCAACAAGCAGATTTATTTGCCAAGGGATTAAGAGAAACTGATTATGAAATCGATATTAAATCACGACATGTAACTCTTAATGAAGATGGAATGGAAAAAGCTGAAAGATTTTTTGGGCTTGATAATTTATATGATATTAAATATGTAAGCTTACTGCATCATATTCATAATGCATTAAGAGCAAATTACTCAATGGCAAAAGATATTGACTATGTTGTACAAGAAGGAAAAGTTATTATTGTTGACCCTTTTACAGGACGATTAATGCATGGTAGACAGTATTCAGAAGGGTTACATCAAGCATTAGAAGCAAAAGAAAGAGTTGAAATAAAAAAGGAAACAAAAACTGTTGCTACAATTACTTATCAAAATTTCTTTAGAATGTATAAAAAATTGGCTGGTATGACTGGAACTGCTAAAACTGAGGAAGAAGAATTTAGAAATATATATAATATGTATGTTGTTGAAATTCCAACAAATGAGCCAATTATTAGGCAAGATGAACCGGATTTAATTTTTATTACTAAAATGGCAAAGTTTAATGCTATTGCTGAAGATATTAAAGAAAGATATCAAAGGGGTCAACCTGTTTTAGTAGGTACAATTGCTATTGAAACAAGTGAATTATTGTCCGAACTTCTAAGAAAAAGAGGAGTACCACATAGTGTTTTAAATGCTAAACAACACGAAAGAGAAGCAGAAATTGTTGCTAATGCTGGTAAAATGAAATCAGTTACAATTGCTACAAATATGGCAGGACGTGGTACTGATATTAAATTAGGTCCTGGGGTTGTTGAATTAGGAGGTCTTGCGGTAATTGGTACTGAAAGACATGAGTCTAGACGTATTGATAACCAATTAAGAGGACGTTCTGGACGTCAAGGGGATCCTGGATATACTAGATTTTATTTATCAACTGATGATGATTTAATGCAAAGATTTGGTACTGAAAGGTTCAAAACTATGTTGTCTTATGTTGTAAGTGATAAAGAAGGAAATGAAGAAGCACTTGAATCCAAAATGTTTTCTAAATTTGTTGAAAATGCTCAAAAACGAATTGAAGGACAAAATTTTGATTCAAGAAAACAAGTGTTAGAATATGATGAGGTTTTAAGAGCTCAAAGAGAAATTATTTATGAACAGAGAAATCAAGTTTTATTTTATGATGATATAAGTGAAGTAGTTCTTAAAAAAATTGAAAATGTTGGGAGAAAAATTGCGCTTAATTTTTCAAAAAGTGATAAGAAAAATGCTGATGTTGATGAGAAAGCTTTTTATAATGAATTGAGTTCTGTATATTTTCCTAAAGATTATTTAAATATAGATGATTTTCAAAATTTAAATTATGAAAGTGCTGTTAATTTATTCGTTAATAAATGTAATGAATTGCTTAACGAAAAGAAAGAACAGTTTCCAGAAAATTTATTTAAAGAGTTTTTAAAAGTAATTTTTTTAAGGGTTATTGATACATATTGGATGGATCATATTGATGCAATGAGTGAATTAAGACAAGCAGTTAGTTTACAGGCTTATGCTCAAGTTAATCCGTTAAGAGAATATAAAGAAGTTGGCTTTCAAACTTTTGAGGAAATGATCAATGGTATTGAAAATGATACAATTAAATTTATGAATAGAGCTCAAATCAGAGGAAATTTAGAGAGAGAACAAGTTATAAAACCTATTGCTGCTAGTGCGGGTAAGGAAGATAGCAATAGGAAAAAAACACCAGCTAAATCACAAAAAATTGGAAGAAATGATCCTTGCCCATGTGGTTCTGGAAAAAAATATAAAAATTGTCATGGAAAATAGGAGATAAAGTATGGAGCGATATGAAATTAATAAATACTATAATGGTTTTAGAGATAAATTATTAGAACTTAATAAAGCAATTGATATTAATAATTTAAAAAAAGAAGTTAAGGATTTATTAAAACTTACTATTGCTCCAAATTTTTATAACGAAATATCTAGTGCTCAAAAAACATTAAAAAAGATTAAAGATAATAATGGAATAATAAAAATTTACGATGAAATTTATAGGTTAATTGATGAATTAGAAATTTATATTCAAATGCTTGATGAAGGTGAAAATGTATTAGAAACAATTAAAAAAGAAATTCATTTAATTTCTAGTAAATTAGATAAATTTGAAATCATGATGTTGCTAAGTAAAGAATATGATAATTATGATGCTATTGTTGAACTTCATCCTGGAGCAGGTGGTACTGAAGCTCAAGATTGGGCAGAAATGTTATTTAGAATGTACAATCGCTATGCTGAACAAAAAGGGTTTAAAGTTAGTGTAACTGATTATCAAGATGGAGAAGAAGCAGGGCTCAAAAGTGTTACTTTTGTTGTTTCTGGTGAAAAAGCTTATGGATATTTAAAAGGTGAACAAGGAGTTCATCGTTTGGTAAGAATTAGCCCTTTTGATAGTAATGCGAGAAGACATACTTCTTTTTGCGCTTGTTCAGTTACTCCTAAAATTGAGGGTGAAATTGATATTGAAATTCATTCTGATGACATTAGAATCGATACTTATCGTTCAAGTGGTGCTGGTGGTCAACATGTAAACACTACTGATTCTGCTGTTCGAATTACTCATTTAAGAACAGGAATTGTTGTTTCTTGTCAAAATGAAAGAAGCCAAATTCAAAATAAAGAAGTTGCATTAAATATTTTAAAGTCAAAACTATATCAAATGGAATTAGAGGAACAAGAAAAACTAATTAGTAAAATGAGTGATAATATTGTTAATAGTTTTGGGAGCCAAATTAGATCATATGTTTTCCATCCTTATTCTATGGTTAAAGATCATAGAACAAATTTTGAAACTGGAAATTCTGAGGCGGTAATGGATGGAGATATTGACGGATTTATAAATGCATATTTAATAAGCGAATATAATTCGAGGTAATGTATGAATAAGATACTTACAAGAAAACGTTTATTTGATTTATTTATAATGACTTTTGGGGTTATGTTAGTTGCTCTTTCATATAGTTTCTTTTTACAACCCAATAACATAGTTATTGGGGGTGTTTCTGGAGTTGGTGTAATTTATCAATATTTATCAGGAATTGATCCTGCTTTGCTTATGTTGATTACTAATTTATTATTATTAATCATTGGATTGATTTTTTTAGGAAGATCATTCTTTTTAAAGTCTATTTATGGTTCATTGATGTTTCCGGTATTTGTTAAGATATTTAATATAGTTTTTGATTATTTACCAAATAGTTTTCAAAATCAAATTACTAATATAGATCTCTTTTTAATTGTTGTTTTTTCTTCAATAATTATGGGCATTGGTCTTGGAATTGTTGTAAAAAGAGGAGGAACAACTGGGGGAACAGAAATACCTCAAAATATTTTATTTAAATATTTTCATATATCTTTTTCTGTTTCTTTGTTAATTTTAGATGGAGCAGTTATATTAACAGGATTTTTAGTTTTGAAATCTCTTAGTTTAGCTTTATATTCAATAATTTTTACATTTATCTGTGGGAAAATAATGGATGCTGTTATTTTCGGAAGTTTTAATAAAAGAGCAGTTTATATTATTTCAGAAGCAGCTGAAGAAATAAAAGACAAATTAGTTGTTGCTTTAGATAGAGGGATAACTAGTATTAAGGTAATAGGCGAATATTCTCAAAAAGAAAAAAAGATGTTAGTGTGCGTTTTAAGCAACAGAGAATATTATAAATTAAGAACAATTGTTGAAAAAATAGATAAAACAGCCTTTTATTTTGCAGTTCAAGCAAGTGAAGTGAGGGGAGAAGGTTTTACTTATGAACCAATCGATGATTAAAATTATTGATGTGACAAAAAATAGAAAAAAATTCATAGTATCAACACTAAATAAAGATTATACTTTTGAAGAAGATACTATTATTAAGTATGCGATTTATAAAAACAAAGAATTTACTGAAAAAGAATTTGAAAATATAGTTATTGATAATCAAAAGTATATTATATTAAATGTTGCTTTATATTATTTATCATTTAGAAGCAGAAGTATATATGAAGTATATTCTTATCTCAGAAAAAAAGATTATTCAGAAGATTTAGTTTTGGTAGTAATAGAAAAATTAAAAGATTTAGAATATTTAGATGATTTTTCTTTTTCTAAAGAATTACTAGATTATTATATTAGAAATAATAAAGGGCCTAAATTTATACTTGAAAAGTTAAAACAAAAAGGAATTGAAAGTTTTATTATTAATGAAATAATGCTCTTATTTGATAATGAAACAGAAACAAAAATTATACATACGATTATTGAGAAGAATATTAAGAAGAATATACATGAGCCTATAAAAAAACAAAAACAAAAATTATATAATAAACTTTTACGTGATGGTTTTTCAAGTAATAGAATATTAAGTATAATTAATCAATATAAGTTTATTGCAGATTGTGAACAAACTTTAATAAAGGAAATAGAAATAATAAAAAAACGCTATAGTAAATATGATGAAAAAATTATGAAGAATAAAATTATTACTTCTTTATTAAATAAAGGGTATGATTATGCAATAATTAAAAAATACTTATAATAGTTGTAACTAATATAAATATTTTTATATCGTATTTTGTTATAAGAGGAAAGGATTTTATAATGAAGAGATTTAAAAAGAGTATAATTTTAGTTTTACTGATCGGTCTTTCAATTGTGTTGGGTGGGTTAGTAAATGTAAAAGCTATTGATATGGAATTGGTTTATGATTTAGATGGCCAACCAGTAAAATATTATCGTACAGATACAAATGTATTAATACCAAAGGACTATATTACTCCCGAAAGAGATTTTAGAGCAGCATGGGTAACTCCTTTAACGGGAGATATTACAGGATTCAATAGTGAAGGCCAGTTTAAAGCAGAAATGACATCAGTTTTTCAAACGCTTGAATACTTCAATATGAATGCTATAGTATATCATGTGAGAATAATGAATGATGCTTTATATCCTTCTGTTTATAATCCATTTTCAAAATATTATAATGCTGATTCTGATTTTGATGCTTTAGAGTGGTTAATTGATGAATCTCATCGAAGAGGAATTGAATTTCATGCTTGGATGAACCCGTATAGAATTTCATCAACTGAAACTGGAAGAACAAAAGAGGAAATAGCTGCTAGTTATCAAGGTAATAATGCAGCATCAAACCCGGATAACTTATTAATTGGAAGTGGTGGAGAAATTTTGAATCCTGGTGAACCTGCAGTTAGACAGTTTTTACTTGATACAGCTAGAGAATTATTAAATAATTACGATATTGATGCAATACATTTTGATGATTATTTTTATATTTCTGGAATTGATGATAGTACAACAAGAGCTAAATATAACCCAAATAATCTATCGATGGAAGATTGGAGAAGAGAGCAAGTTAATATTTTTATTAAAGATTTAAATAATCTAATTGATAATTATAATTCTTTAAATAAAAAAGCAGTACAATTGGGTATTTCTCCTTCAGGAATTTGGAGAAATGGCGATGGAGTTGTTACATATGATGAGAATAATAATGCAATTACTAACGGTTCAAGCACAAGCGGATTTGCTCATTATGGAAATTATTTGTATTCTGATACTTTAAAATGGGCTAACGAAGGTTGGATTGATTATTTAGTACCTCAAAGTTATTGGTCTTTTGATCATAATACTGCTCGCTTTGCTGATGTTATGGATTGGTGGGATAAGGCTTTAAGATATAAGGATGTTAATGTTTATTCTGGAATGGGTTTATATATGTCCGATAATAAAACAGCTAATAAATCATGGTCTTATCAACCTGACGTTGAAGCAGAAAGACAAGTTAGGTATATTTCCAAATTAGATAAAATTACAGGAACTGTGGTTTTTGATTATCAGCAGTTAGCTGCTAGCAAAAGTTCTATTGGAAGAATGAATCAAGTTATGTCAAATGCATGGTATCAAAAAGCGCTACCTACTGAAGTATCTTCTTTAGGAGTTAATATGATAACTCCAGATGAAGTAACTAATTTGAATATTTCTAAGACTTTACAAGGTTTTAAAATTCAATTTAATGAAGCTAATGATGCAAATAGATATGCAATTTATAGAAGTTCTGGTGATTTAACTTATGCCCCAGAACAACTTATAGATTTAATTGGTAATTATTCACAAGATGGAGTAATTTCATATATTGATCAAGAAGTTAAAACTGGTAATTACAATTATGGTGTAAAAGCATTATCTAGATCTAATACTTTATCTAATCCGGTTGCTATTAATACATCTGGCGCCTTAGATGGAGAGTTGTTAGAATTAGAGCCAATAAAAAATATAATTATTACTGACAATTTATTTAAGGGAGAAAATATAAAGATTCGTTTTGATGCTATTTATTCAATTTATGGTGATATAGTAGAATACGAAGTATTTTATTCAACTGATTTAGTCACTTGGAATTCTATGAAAAATGAAGGTTTTCCTCTTACTCCTTCTAATGTGCAGTTAACACAAGAATTTACGATTGGTGATTATGATAAATTTTATTTAAAAATAAAAGCATATACTGATATTGCTTCAACTGAATCTGATGTAATTGAAATTAATACTACGCTTGATTATGGTAAGATAAATGGATTAACTTATTTTGAAATTCCTTTTAGAAATACAGAAATCACATTACAATGGAAAGCAAAAGATATTGAAGGTTTAACTTATAAAGTCCAATATTCATCAAATAATTATCAATGGACAGATATGGATTTATCTAATTCACCGATTTTTTATCAAAATGATTATTTAAAGAAGAAATACATTATTCCAAATGATTATTCTATAATTTATATAAGAGTTATAGGTTATGATGATTTTGGTATTGCTTTTAGTGATGTGTTAGAAATTGAAACAAAAGAATATATACAGTTTCCGGAAGAGTTTTTTATCAATAACCTTCCTAGTAATCAAAATATTATGGTTTTTGAGGGCGATGAAATTATTATTTCTTGGGAGTCTATGCCAGAAGGGACTAGTTATCTAGTTTCTTGGTCTAGTGATGGTCTTAATTATAATTCATTAAGAAATTATGACTCAACATATCAGTCTGAAATTGGAATTGATACTACTTCATTTAAAATTACTGCAAGTTATTTGTATTATAAAGTTTATTTTAAGATACATGCTTTATATGGTAATAGTAATATTGAATTAGGAACATTTGAAGTGTATACAACACCATATTTTCATTATTTACCTTCGTTTATTTCATATATGTTTAATCAAAATTTAAACATGTTAAGAAAAATAAATAAATAAATATAAAAAAGAAGCAATTTTTATAATTGCTTCTCTTTTTTTAATTTTTTTAATACTTTATATACACCGTGATTATCTACTGTGTCTGTTAAAATATTAGCTTTAGCAAGTAATTCTGAGTGTGAATTCCCCATAGCTATACCTGTATTTACATATTCAATCATTTCTATATCATTGTGTCCATCGCCAATTGCAATTGTGTTTTTAATTTTTATATCATAGTATTCAGCAATATGTTTTAAGCCCACTGCCTTTGATGTATTGTGACTATAAATTTCTGAAATCACAAAACTATCACTTTTCCAAAATCGTATTTTAAATTCATTTGTAAATTTATTAGAAATATAGTTAGCTAATTTACTTTCAGAACCATTTTTTGAAAATACTATTGCACCATTTGGGTTTTCGTGTAATATTTCTTCAAATTCTCCAATATGTAAATTTCCTCCATCTTTATGAAGATAATGTTTGATACTATCATCTTGTTTCCATAAATAGATATCATCTTCAACTTCGCTGAATATATTTAAAATGATATCTTTATTATCTCTTATTATTGTAAAAATATGCTGACGATTAATTGTTTCCATATGTTTTGGGAATAATAAATCAGATGGGTTATGAACAAGAGCACCATTATAATTTACAATTGGAGTTTTTAATTTTAATAAATCATAGTATTTCTTTGTTGAACGATAAGGACGACCTGTTGCTAAAACAACATAGTGTTTTTTGGCAATTTTTTTTAGGTATTTAAAACTTTTTTTATCAATTTGATCAAAATGTTGAATTAAAGTTCCGTCTAAATCTATTGCAATTAAAAATTTTTGTTTTTTCATATTATCACCATTATATTTTCATATAATATCATAAAAATAAATAAATTTCAATTTTTAAAGAAAAACACTCATTTTAAATATAATATACATTAAAGTAAAAATTTTATCTAAGTTATAATTGATTGCAAAAAAGTGACAAATGTAGTAAAATAAAAACAATAAGAATAGGGGGTGGCTTGATTGTTTTTAAGTATAAGTGATATTCTTCGAGAAGTGTATGATAATTTCTTTGTTGAATTTTCTTGGTCAAGTTTACTGACTTTATTCTTTGGAATACTTATAGGTATTCTTTTTTGTCTGATGACATATTTGGTATTTATTACAGTAAGGTTTAAAAATGATAAATCTTTAAGTTACATTAAAGAAGTTGATATTAGTAATGATGATTTAAAAAGAAGTGTAACAAACGCTAGAAATCAATATATTGAAGAATGTTCTTACTTGAAATCAGGAGAGAAAATTGTAAAATTAAAAGATATTTCTTTATCGTTAATAGATGATATTGCTTTGTTTTATTATCCCGATTCTAAACATCCCAAGTATGAATTGTCCATTTCTGAGGCTTTGTTATTAACACATTATATAGCAGATAGAATTGATACCATATTTAAAGGACCAATATTGAAAAGACTAAAAGAAATTAAAATATCAAGTATTTTAAATGTTCTTGATGCAAAAAAAATAGCAGAAGAAAATAAAATTGTTAAAACTGTTACAAATACTAAAGTAAGAAGTTTCTTTAGAACTGTCGGTGGAGTTTTAAATTATGTAAATCCAGTTTATTGGATAAAAAAGTTAATGATTGATGCTACTTTTACGGCTGCATTAAATAAAATTTCATTAACTATTATTGATATAATAGCTGAAGAAACAAATAGAGTTTATAGCAAAAGCTTATTTGTGGATAAATTGAATTTAGATATTGACAATTCAGCTGAAGAAATTCAAAGAATAATTGAAGAAGATGAGGAAAATAAAAATGAAACAAAATAGAAAGAATTTCTTTATTCCTAAAATTAAAGAAGATAATATTGAAGAAATAAAAAAAGAAGAAGATAATAAAAAGAATTTTGTGGCACCTATTTCAGGGAGAAAAGTAAAAGATAAACCTTATTTTCCCTATGTTAAGTATGGAAATAAGGGGTTACAATATGAAGCTTTTAGAGATAATAAAACTGAAAATAGTGAAGAAATTGATAAGCGATTTAGAGAATCTTATTCTCAAAAATCACAGCTAATTGAAAGTGAAAATAAAAATAAAGAATCTGTGAATAGAATTCCGGATTATTTAAGAAAAGAAGATAGTAGTGTAAAACAATCTGTAAAAGATGATTCTCTTGTTTCTAAAAATGTTATTGCTTCTAAAAAAGAAAATTCCGATTTTGTTTTTTTAGATAAGGATTTTGATGAAAAAGAATTAATTGATAATAGTTTTAATAATGATGTAAGTGATGTTATAGAAGATCAACTTGTTGAAAATAAACATGTAAATAGGAATTTACCTGCTTCAGCAAGTGAAGAAAGTGCTTGGAATGGTAGAAAAATACCTAAGCCTCAAAAAACTATAAAAACATCTGGAAAGAAATATACTGCTCCTCCTCTAGACTTACTTAAAAAAGGAAGAAGTTATTCTGGGAGCGATTCAGCATATGTAAATAATCAAAGAGAAATTATAGATAATACTTTATCAGAATTTCATATTGCTGGTCATGTTACTCATTTTACAAAAGGTCCCGCTGTTACTCAGTTTGAAATTAAACTTGATGGAGGAGTGAAGGTTGAAAAAATTAAAAATATAGCAAGCAATCTACAAATGGACTTAAAATGCAAATCTTTACGTATTGAGGCACCAATTCCTGGTAAATCTACTGTTGGTATTGAAGTTCCCAATGTAAAGCAAGATTTTGTTATGTTGGGTGAACTATTAGCTAACCCTGAATTTTTAAATGATGGAAATCCTTTAAACGTTGTTTTGGGGTTAGATATTTCTGGTAATCCAGTATATTTAGATATTTCTGAGATGCCTCATGGTTTAATAGCAGGTACAACAGGATCAGGTAAAAGTGTTTCTATTAATTGTATGATAATTAGTATGTTGTATAAAGCTGATCCTGATGATGTTAAACTATTATTGATTGATCCTAAATTTATAGAATTTTCAAATTATGAAGATATTCCTCATTTGGCGTCCCCCGTTATTAATGATTCAAAATTAGCAGCTGCTGGTTTAAAGTGGGCGGTAGATGAGATGCATAAAAGGTATATGTTGTTTAAAGCAACTAAAAGAAGGAATATAAGTGCATATAATGAATTTGCTAAAACTGATTCAAAGATAGAAAAAATGCCTTATATAATTATAATTATTGATGAGTTAGCTGATCTTATGGGTGCAGCAACTAATGCTGTTGAAGAATATATTCAAAGACTTGCTCAAAAAGCAAGAGCAGCTGGTATTCATTTAATTATGGCAACACAAAGACCTTCAACAGATATTATTAAAGGAACTATTAAAGCAAATATTCAAACTAGAATTGCTTTTGCTGTAAATTCACAAGTAGATTCTATGGTTATCCTTGATCATACTGGTGCGGATAAGTTGCTTGGAAAAGGAGATATGTTATATAGTGATGGAGTGACAGATATGAGACTTCAGGGGGCATTTATTACTGATAATGAAATTATATCAATTACTAATTATCTAGAAGAGAAATATTCTCCAAACTATATGTTTACGCAAGAAGACTTACAAAAGAGATTAGATGATGAAGAGACGAACAAAATAGATCCTAGGGAAGATGAGTTTTTTGATATTATTGCTACTTTTGTTGTAAAAAATGATGCTGCATCTATTAATAGAATTCAAAAAGAATTTGGAATAGGTTTTAATAGAGCACAAAGTATTATGATAGGATTAGAGGAATTAGGTATTGTTTCAGAAGGGATGGGAAGCAGATCAAGAAATGTTTTGGTAACTGCTGAAGAGTTAAATGACATTCTTGGTAGTTAAGGAAAAATTATGGATAGTTTAATTTTTAAAGATGGATTAATTAAGAAAGCCAATTTAATCATCTTTCAATTATTAATATTTTTTTGTTTATTTGTTATATTTGGAAGAACAAGAAGTGGAGTTAAAAATTTCTTTATATATATTAGTTTCTTTTTGCTTTTCTTTGCAGTAATAATTAATTATTTAGATATTTTAAATTATAAAACAAAGATAAAAAATATTATTTATTTATTAAGTGATTTTGGTAGTTTGTTTTCTTCAGTTATTTTAACGGTAGAAATCATATTCTTTTTCGTTTTTTTTCCTGCAACTGTAAGTCAAAATTCAATGATGAACACATTGTATGATGGAGATTTTATTATTGTTTCCCCAAATACAAAAATCAAGAGGTTTGATATAGTAGTTGCTGAATACGATTCAACATTAAATGCTGAAATTTTAGGGCTAAATAAAAAAGAAATTATTGTGAAAAGAGTAATTGGTTTACCATTTGATAATATTGTTTTTTTTGATGGGAAATTATTTGTAAATGAAATAGAAGTAAATGCACAATATTTTATTGATAATGAAAAATCAGTGACTGCTTTTAATTATCGAGAAATAAATGGTAAAACAAATGATTTTACTTTTGATGAGTATAAGTTTAAAGAGCAACTTGATTTTATAGATGGTAAGTATTACATTCCTGAAGGATACTATTTTTTAATGGGAGATAATCGCAAATTTAGTATTGATAGTCGTGATATGGGTGTTTTCTCTAACGAGCAATTAAGAGGAGTTGTTGTTTATAAATTAGAAAGCATTCTGGAAATAAAAAAATTAAGATAGGAGAAAATTATGATTCAATGGTATCCAGGACATATGGCTAAAACCAAAAAAGAAATACAAAAAAATCTTAAATTGGTAGACATAGTATTAGAATTACTTGATGCAAGGATTCCTATATCTTCTGAGAACCCGATGATTAACGAGATTTTAAAGAACAAACCTCGTCTTATTTTATTAACCAAATCAACAATGTCAGACCCAATAGATAATGCAAAATGGGTAAGTTACTTTAAAAAATTGAAGATCCAAGTATTGCTTGTTGATTCTATTTCAAAGTATAATGTTAGTAATATTGTTAAACAATGTAAAATAATTTTAAAAGATAAACTTGAAAAAGAAAAAAATAAGGGTATGAAGGAAAGACCAATTAGAGCAATGATTGTAGGAATTCCTAATGTTGGGAAATCAACATTAATTAATTCTTTAGTAAATAAAAGAATTACTGCTGTTGCAAATAAACCAGGAGTTACAAGAATTAACCAATGGGTGAGAATTAATAAGGATTTAGAGCTTTTAGATACACCGGGAGTTTTATGGCCTAAATTTGAGAATAAAGGTATTGCCAGAAAATTACTATTAACCGGGGCTATAAAAGATACAGCTGTTAGTGATAGTGAATTGGGTTTGTATTTTTTAGATTTTCTAAAGTTATACTATCCCGCATTATTAGAACAAAGATATGATGTGAAGACATCAATGAGTAATGATTTGATATTAGAACATATAGCTAGAAATAGAGGTTATTTTACAACAGATAAAATATTTACAGATAGAGCAATTGAGACATTGATTGCAGATTTTAGAAATGAAAGACTAGGAAGAATTTCCTTAGATAAAACAGAAGATAATGAACAACTTGTATGAGTATGAAATAGAATTAAATAATAATGGATTTACTTTAATTGCTGGTTGCGATGAAGCAGGAAGAGGACCTATGGCTGGACCTTTGGTTGCTTCTGCTGTAATTTTACCTAAGGGATTGAAAATTGAATTTTTAAATGATTCAAAAAAAGTAAGTAAAAAAAATAGAGAAAAATTATTTGATATAATTATTGAAAAAGCAATAAGTTATAGTATTACTTTTATTGATGTAGAAGAAGTTGATTTTTTGAATGTTTATAAAGCTAGTCAAAAAGCAATGATTGATTCTCTAAGTAATTTAAAAATTAAACCTGAAATTGTTTTAACAGATGCTATGCCTTTAAATATTGATATTGAATGTATCCCAATTATTCATGGAGATGCATTAAGCAGTAATATTGCTGCAGCAAGTATTCTTGCAAAAGTTTCTAGAGATAGATATATGGAAGAAATATCCCTTATTTATCCTGAATATGGTTTTGATAGACATAAAGGTTATGTTACAAAACTTCATTTAAAGAATTTAAAAGAGTTTGGACCTTGCGAAATTCATCGGAAAAGTTTCGCTCCGGTTAAAAAATATTTATAAATAAATTTTAAAAAAGCATATGATTATGCTTTTTTATATTAATTAATAGATTAATATCATTGCATAGATAATATTATAATGTTATAATCTTAACCACTGGAGGTATATGATATGGCAAAATATCTGGTTATTGTGGAAAGCCCTGCAAAATCTAAAACAATTGAAAAATATTTAGGTGATGATTTTGTTGTTAAATCAAGTAAAGGTCATATCAGAGATCTTACTACAGGAGGATTTGGCGGTTACGGAGTAGATATTGAAAATAATTTTGAACCTAAATACAAAATTCAAAAAGATAAAAAAACGATTGTAAAGGAATTAAAAGCAGAAACAAAAAATGTAGAAAAAGTGTATTTGGCAACTGACCATGACAGAGAAGGAGAAGCTATTTCTTGGCATCTATATGATGAATTAGGGTTGAGCGAACAAAACTATGAAAGAATAGTATTTAATGAAATTACCAAATCTGCTGTAATTAATAGTTTAAGCAATGGAAGAAAGATTGATATGGATTTGGTTAAGTCTCAAGAAGCTAGAAGAATATTAGATAGAATAATTGGTTTTAGTTTATCTAAGCTTCTACAAAATAAAATTGGTTCTAAATCTGCTGGCCGAGTTCAATCTGTTGCTTTAAAATTGATTGTTGATAAAGAAAAAGAATATGAAGCGTTTATTCCTCAGGAATATTGGGAAATTTATGGTACATTTACTCATTCTAAAAAAGAAATTAAAGCAAAACTTGTTTCACATAATAATGAAAAAATTGAACTTAAATCAAGAGATGAAACTGATAAAGTATTATCTGATTTAAATGATAAATATATAGTTGAGTCAATAACTAGCAAGGAAAGACAAAGACAATCTCGTGCTCCGTTTATTACTTCAACTTTACAACAAGAGGCTTCTTCTAAATATAATTATACTTCTAAAAAAACAATGATTGCTGCTCAAAAGTTATACGAAGGAATTGAAGTTTTTAATGAACGAGTTGGTTTAATAACTTATATGCGAACAGATTCTATGAGATTATCTGATGAATTTATTGAAAATGGAAAGAAATATATAAGTGAGAAATTTGGGGGAAAGTATTTTAAAGGCTATAATACTCCCTCAAAAAAGGGTAAAAATATTCAGGATGCTCATGAGGCAATTAGACCTACAAATTTAGAATATAAACCCGAAGATATAAAAAAATACTTAAGTGTTGATGAATATAAAATATATTCTTTGATTTATTATCGTGCTCTTGCAGCATTAATGGTTAATGCTATTTATGAAGATGGCAAAATTATAGTTTCAAATAATGGTTACAAGTTTGAAGCTACTGGAAGTAAAGTCATATTTGATGGTTATTTAAAAGTATATAAAAAGTTTGAATATGGTACGGATAATGAATTACCTTCGTTTAAGGAAAATGATGAGATTGTAGATTATACTATTGAAGAAGAACAAAAATTTACTAATCCTCCTGCTAGATATTCTGAAGCTAAATTAATAAAAAAGATGGAAGAACTAGGAATTGGACGACCTTCTACATATTCAACTGTTATTGATACACTTAAAAAAAGAATATATATTGAAACAGTACAAAAGAGTTTCGTACCTACTGAACAAGGTGTTTTAACAAGTAACAAGCTAGATAAATATTTTAGTAAGATTATTAATATTCAATATACTGCCGAAATGGAAAAAACATTAGATGAAATTTCAAATGGTGAAAAGGTTTCTTATGAAGAGCTTGCTTCATTTTATAATTATTACAAACCATTATTAGAGGAGGCTCAAGAGAAAATGGAAAAAATATATCCAAAATTTCTTGATGAGCTTTGCCCACTATGCTCTAAACCTTTGGTTGTTAGGCGAAGTAGATATGGAGAATTTATTGCGTGTTCTGGGTTTCCAAAATGTCGTTATATAAAAAAAGAAGAACAAGATGAGCCGGTTGATACTAAAGTTATTTGTCCAGAATGTAATGAGGGGACACTTGTTGAGAGAATTGGAAAAAGAGGAAGAGCTAAAGGAAAGAAGTTTTATGGGTGTTCTAGATATCCAAAATGTAAAGCGACTTTTAGCGAATTACCAGAAAAAAAATAACCGTATGGTTATTTTTTTTAAAAAATTGAATTTTTTAGACTATAAAAAAAAGGGATATTATGTTATAATATATTATATATAAATAAATAAAAATGGAGATTTTATGGGATTATTTGATATTTTTAAAAGTAAGAAAAAAAGAAAAGAAGCTGAAAAATATAAAAACACTATGGAAAAAACTCGAAAAAGTCCTTCTTTTTTGCGCCTAAAAAAATTATTCGATAATTTTAGTGAGGTTAATGATGATTTCTTTGATGAGTTAGAGGAAATTTTTATTATGGCAGATATTGGTGTTGATACGGTTGTCAAGTTTGTTGATGAATTAAGAGATGATAAGACAGTACAAAACCTTGATTCGCCAAAAGAATTACAAGCAATAATTATCGATAAAATGTTTGATATTTATTTAAAAGGACAAATAGTTAATTCTAATTTAGTAGAAGATAAAGATAATTTAAATGTTTATTTATTTGTTGGTGTTAATGGCGTTGGTAAGACAACTACAATTGCAAAAGTTGCCTATAAACTTAAAAAAGAGGGTAAAAAAGTATGTTTAGCTGCTGGAGATACATTTAGAGCTGGAGCAATACAACAATTACAAATTTGGGGCGATAGAGCAGGGTGTCCTGTAATTTCTAAACCTGAGGGATCAGATCCATCTAGTGTTATATATGATGCAATTTCTTATGCAAAAGAGAATGATTATGATTGCTTGTTATGTGATACAGCAGGAAGATTACAAACTAAAGTTAATTTAATGAAAGAATTAGAAAAAATCAAAAAAGTAATTTCTCGTGAAGTTCCAAGTGCTCCTCAAGATACTTTGCTAGTTATTGATGCCACAACTGGACAAAATGGTTTAAATCAAGCAAAAGCTTTTATTGAAGCGACAAATGTTAGTGGTGTTGTTTTAACAAAACTTGATGGCACAGCAAAAGGTGGAATAGTTCTTGCAATTAGAGATATTTATGATATTCCAATTAAATTTGTTGGTACTGGTGAAAAAATAAGTGATATTGAATACTTTGATTTGGAACAGTATATATATGGGTTATTTGCTGAACTAATTGAAGAAGAGGATTAATATGAATCCATTAGAAAAACAACAGCATTATATTATATTATATGACTTTTATGGTGATTTATTAACTGAAAAACAACAAATTTATTTTAAAGATTATTATTTTGATGATTTATCTTTGGCTGAGATTGCTCAAAATCATGAAGTTAGTAGAAATGCTGTTTATGATAGCATTAATAAAGTCTATTTATTATTAGAAAATTATGAAGAAAAATTAGGACTTTTAGATAAATTTATAAAAAGAGAGAAGTTATTTAAAGAATTTAAAAAATTTAATCAAGACAAAGTAAATGAAATTATACAAAAATTACAAGATATAGAGTAGGTGAAATTATGCCGTTTGAAAGTTTATCTGAAAGAATTCAGATGTCATTGCGTCGTGTTACGGGACGCGGAAAATTAAGTGAAAAAGATATTGATGAAATGATGAGAGAAATACGTTTGTCTTTACTTGAGGCGGACGTAAATTATAAAGTTGTAAAAAAGTTTACAGCAGAAGTTAAAGAAAAAGCTCTTGGTGAGAAGATTATGAAATCTTTATCTCCTGGAGATATGGTTGTAAAAGTTGTTCATGATGAATTAAAATCATTAATGGGAGAAGAGGCAACACCAGTTGTTTATAAAGCTGGGGGCTTAACTACATTTATGCTTGTTGGGCTTCAAGGTGCAGGAAAAACTACTCATTGTGGGAAAATAGCTACTTTTTTAAGAAAAAAAGACCAACGTAAACCAATTATGATTGCAGCAGACATTTATCGACCTGCAGCTATTGATCAATTAGTAACAGTTGGGAAACAATTAAATATTCCGGTTTTTAGTATGGGTACTGAGCATAAGGTTGTAGATATTGTTAGAGAAGGATTAAAATATGCTAAGGACAACGGTTTTGATCTAGCAATTATTGATACTGCTGGGCGACTTCATATTGATAATTTATTAATGAATGAATTAGATGAAATTGTAAAAATATCCGAACCTGAAGAAATATTATTAACTATAGATGCTATGATGGGTCAAGATGCAATAAACGTTATAACCACATTTAATGAAAAATTATCCTTAACAGGATGCATTCTTACAAAACTTGATGGTGATACAAGAGGAGGAGCAGCTTTATCTATTCGCTATTTAACAAATGTTCCAATAAAATATATTGGTGTTGGTGAAAAATTAGATCAACTTGAAATCTTTCATCCTGATAGAATGGCTGGTAGAATTTTGGGAATGGGCGATGTTGTTAGTCTTGTTGAAAAAGCATCAGATGCAGTTAGTGAAGAAGAAGCTACAAAACTTGCTGAAAAAATGCAAAAAGGAAAATTTGATTATGATGATTTTCTTAAACAAATAAAATGGATTAGAAAAATGGGTTCTATTAAGGGATTGTTGGGGATGATTCCTGGAGTAGGAAAACAGATTAAAGGGTTAGACATAGATGAAAAACAGTTTGCTTATATTGAAGCAATAATTAAGTCTATGACAGTTAATGAAAGAAAAAACCCACAATTGCTTGCAAAAAGCTCTAGTAGAAGAGAAAGAATATCTAAAGGTTCTGGAAGACCTTATCCAGAAGTAAATGCTTTAACAAAAAGATTTGAAGATATGAAAAGGCAAATGCAGATGGTTTCAAATATGGGTGAGGATGATATTAAGAAACAAACATTGAAAAAGAATAATTTTAACGCTTCTCAAACAAAACCTAAAAAAGGAAAGGGAAAGGGAAGAGGAAATTTTAGATTTTAAATAGTAAGTTTTATTGTTTAATACTATTTAATTAAATAAAACAATTACTTTATTAAAATTGAATAAAATGAAAAAGAATATTATTAATAAAAAAGGTTTTAAAAAAAGTGTTCTTATGAACACTTTTATAATAAATTTTTTAGAGCAATTTTTATTATTTCTCCAATTGGTTTATCGTTATTTTCTTCAATTAGAGGGGTTATTTTCTTGATTTCAGAATTTTTATAACCAAGAGAAAGTAAAGCCTCGATTGCTTTATCAGTATTTGGATTTGGTTTCTCATTTTTAAAGTCAATTTTGCCATGAAGGTCTAGAATAATTTGCTGGGAACTTTTTGGTCCAACACCTGGAAATTTCTGTAAATATTTATTATCGCCTTTTTCAATTGCTGAAATAACATTTTCGATATTTCCTGAACCTAGTATTGCTAAGCCTCCTTTAGGGCCAAGACCTTTAACTGAAATTAATTTTACAAAGAAATCTCTTTCAATAATGGTTTTAAAACCGTACAGGTCTAATGCATTTTCTTTAACATTTAAATAAGTATGAATAATTATTTCTTCATTTATTATAAAATCAAAAGGATTTGGAGTTTTAATTATAAAGCCCAAATTGTCTTTCTCAATAACTATATAATTTGTTGTTATTGATGTAATAATACCTTTAATATAACTAATCATTTTAATCACCTGTAAGAATTATAGCATATAAATATAAAATTGTAAATTGGAAAAGGAGCCTCAGTAATGGAAAATAGAGATTTAATTGAAAAAGTTACGGAATATGATATTAATTTAAGACCAAAGAAATTAGAAGAATTTGTTGGTCAAAAAGATATAAAAGAAATGATGAATATTTTTATTCAAACTGCATTACAAAGAGAAGAAACTCTTGACCATGTTTTACTTTTTGGACCTCCCGGATTAGGGAAAACGACACTTGCAAATATTATTGCAAATGAAATGCATTCAAATTGGCATAGTGTTTCTGCTCCTAGTTTAGAAAGAGTAGGAGATCTTGCTGCAATTCTTTCCAATTTGGAACCTGGTGATGTATTATTTATTGATGAGATTCATCGTCTGCCTAGGGTTATTGAAGAAGTTCTTTATTCAGCAATGGAAGATTTTGTAATAGATATTATTGTTGGAAAAGATTCTACAGCAAGTACAGTTAGAATTGATTTACCTCCATTTACATTAATTGGAGCAACGACAAGATTTGGGGATATTTCTGCCCCTTTAAGAGATAGATTTGGAATAGTTAATCATTTAAACTATTATAACGTTTTAGATCTTAAATATATAGTAGAAAGAACTTCTAGAGTTTTTAATTTTGAAATTGATGAAGAATCAGCATTTGAAATTGCCAGAAGATCGAGAGGTACTCCAAGAATTGCAAATAGATTATTTAGAAGAGTAAGAGATTTTGCTCAATTTCATGAGCATGATTGTAAACTTATTAATCTCATTGCAACACAAATCGCTTTAGAAAAATTAAGTATTGATAACTGTGGTTTAAATATTACGGATCATTTATATTTAAATACTTTGATATTACGTTTTAATGGTGGTCCAGCAGGATTAAATGCTATTGCAGCATCTATTTCTGAAGATACAACTACTTTAGAAGATGTATGTGAACCTTATTTATTAAAAGAAGGTTTTATAATAAGAACTCCTCGTGGAAGAGTTGCAACAGAAAAAGCATATAAACAATTAGGTGTAAAAAATGCGCGTTAATGAATTTGATTATTATTTACCTAAGGAGTTGATAGCTCAAGAGCCACTTATAAGTAGAAGTGCCAGTAAAATGTTGGTACTTAACAAAAAAACAGGAAGTATAGAGCATAAGCATTTCTATGACATAATAGACATGCTTAATAAAGAAGACGTATTAGTAATAAATAATACTAAAGTTTTACCATCAAGGATATATGGAAAAAAGATTGATACTGATGCTAAAATTGAAGTATTACTTTTAAAAGAATTAAGTGGGTTTTGGGAATGTTTAATAAAACCAGCGCGAAGAGTAAAAGTAGGAACGAGAATTAATTTTAGTAATTTATTTATGGGTACAATTATTCAAAAACTTGAAGATGGAATGTGTCATATAAGTTTCAAGTATGATGGGATTTTTTTAGAATTACTTGAAAAACTTGGAGAAATGCCACTTCCGCCCTATATTCATAAAAAATTAGCAGATCAAGATAGATATCAAACAGTATATGCTAAAGAATTAGGTTCAGCTGCAGCTCCGACTGCAGGACTTCATTTTACTGAAGAAATATTAAGTAAAATTAAAGAAAAAGGTATAACAATTTGTAATGTTACTTTAAATATTGGTTTGGGTACATTTAAAGGAGTAAGTGAAGAAAATATTGAAGATCATAAAATGCATACTGAATATTTTCGTATGTCCAAAGAAACTGCTGAAATATTAAATAATGCAAAAAAAGAAAATAAAAGAATTATAGCTGTTGGAACAACTTCAGTGAGAACAATAGAATCAATTTATGGTAAATATAAGAAATTTGTAGAATGTGCTGAAGATACTAATATTTTTATTTATCCGGGATATGAATTTTTAGTAACTGATGCTTTAATTACTAACTTTCATTTGCCTAAATCGACATTAGTAATGTTGGTAAGTGCTTTTTCTTCAAAAGATATAATACTAAACGCTTATAAGGAAGCAATTAATAATAAATATCGTTTTTTTTCATTTGGAGATGCAATGTTTATTAGATAAATGGAGAATATTATGGTAATAAAATATAAATTAATTAAAGAAAGTAATGAATGTATGGCAAGACTTGGTGTTGTTACAACTCCTCATGGAAGTTTTGAAACTCCTATTTTTATGCCTGTTGGGACACAGGGAACAGTTAAAACAATGACAAGAGAAGAGCTTGAAGAAATAGGGTCAAACATTATTTTAGGAAATACATATCATTTATGGAATCAACCTGGAAATGACATTATTAAGAAAGCTGGCGGACTTCATAAGTTTATGAATTGGCCTCATTCTATTTTAACAGATTCAGGTGGATTTCAAGTTTTTTCACTTGCTGAATTAAGAAATATAAAAGAAGAAGGGGTTACTTTTAAGCATCATAAAAGTGGAGCACCTTTATTTTTGACTCCTGAAAAATCAATCAAAATTCAAAACGATTTAGGATCTGATATTATGATGGCTTTTGATGAATGCCCTCCTTATCCATCATCTTATGATTATATGAAAAAATCTGTTGAGAGAACTACACGTTGGGCTAAAAGATGTTTAGATGCTAACAAAAACATTGATACTCAAGGAATGTTTGGAATTGTCCAAGGGGGAGAATATAGAGATTTAAGAGAATTAAGCGCTAAAGCTTTAGTGAAAATGGATTTTGATGGATATTCTATTGGTGGTTTATCAGTTGGTGAACCTAAGCACATACAAAATGAAGTTCTATCATATACAACTTTAATGCTTCCAAAAGATAAACCAAGGTATTTGATGGGTGTTGGTTCCCCTGGGGCAATACTTGATGCTGTTGAGCGAGGGGTTGATATGTTTGATTGTGTCTTACCAACTAGGATAGCTAGACATGGTACTGCGATGACAAGTGTTGGAAGAATTATTATTAAAAATAAAATTTTTTCAGAAGATTTTTCTCCACTTGATCCAAAATGTGATTGTTATTGTTGTAAAAACTATACAAAATCTTATTTAAGGCATTTAATTCAAGCAAATGAAATCTTAGGTTATAGATTATTAAGTATTCATAATATAGCTTTTCTTACTAATCTTATGTCTGAAATTAGAGAAGCAATAAAAGAAGACAGATTTTTGGATTATAAAGAAAAAGTTTATAAGAATTACGGTTTAGACAGCAACGAAAAGGATTTTTAAATGAAAAAAATATATCTATTTTTATTGATAATTTTATTAGTTTCTTTATCTGGGTGTGGCCTTACAGGGAAATCAGTTCCAAATGAAGGGACAATCACTTTGGAAATGCCAGATGATTATTTGGCTTATTTAGATTATAAAGCAAGTGAAATACCTAATTTTACATTATATTTTGATGGAATAGTTAATACTAGTGATGCAGTAAAAAGTAATAACCAAGTTATATTTACTAATAATGATGATTTTCTTATTAGTGATATAATTTCTAATTTAATAAATAAATATCAAGATAATGAATATCTTTTTACTAGTATTACTGTGTCTGAAGAAATACAGGCAGAAACATTAATGAATTCCAAAAAAATTATTAACGATAAAGAAAAATATGAAAAACATTATCTAGAAGTGTTTAATAAAAAAATATACAATGAAATTTGTTATATAACATTAGAAAATGGATTACAACTAAGTATAGATTATAGAAGATTTCAGTCTTTAGACGAAAATAATAATTTAATTACTTATTATGCTTGGCAGTATAGGCAAAGTATTAGGATGATTTTACATTATCCTTTAATGTTATTTGAAAAGGATAATAAAAAAAGATTTGTAATAGTTCCTTTATTAAATAATACGACATTCACTTTAGGAACACAGCTAGATATTAAAAAAGTAATTGATAATGATCAATATTTAATTAATGATGGTTTTAGAACTTATTTTTATCCAGATTATGATGAAAATGTAGGAATGACTAGTGAAGAATTACTTGAAAAACAACAAGTTGTGAAGAGTTTTTATATAGAAAATTTTGATGGTATTCAAGAAGATATTTTCTTATTTACATATTTAGAAAGATTATATTCTATTGATTTTAATGATACAAATTATATTATTAATTATATAGGATAATTTTATTAATTTTTGTTGTTTGTTTTCAAATATAATTGTTTTATTTTTGTAAAAACAGTTATGATTTATTAGAGTTAATAAAAACTATTTATTTTTATTATTCTTTATGTTATAATACTTTTAAGATTAATACTATTATTTGATTTAGTAATTATGATGATACCAATATGGGAGGATTAATATGTACGGACAAGATTCTTTTAATGAAAAGCCAGTTTTAAAAGTTGTAGGAGTCGGCGGTGGCGGTGGAAATGCCGTCAATAGAATGATTGAAAATGATGTTAAAGGTGTGGATTTTATTGTTATTAATACAGATGCACAAGTTTTAAGATTATCAAAAGCTGATACAAGATTACAAATTGGCAAACAATTAACAAAAGGTTTAGGGGCTGGCGCAGATTCTGAAGTTGGAAGACTTGCTGCTGAAGAAAGTGAAGATGATATTCGTGAAATTCTTGCTGGATCTGATATGGTGTTTATTACTGCTGGTATGGGTGGCGGAACAGGCACAGGTGCAAGTGCAGTAGTTGCAAGAATAGCCAATGAACTTGGGTGCCTAACAGTTGGTATTGTTACAAAACCATTTTCTTTTGAAGGCCGAAAAAGACAAGAACAAGCAAAAAAAGGTCTCCAACAATTAAAACCATATGTTGATACTTTAATTGTTGTTCCTAATGATAAAATATTTATGATGATTGAAAAAACAACTACGATGTTAGAAGCATTTAGAGAAGTAGATAATGTTTTACGTCGTGGTGTGCAAGGCATTGCTGAAATTGTTGCTATTCCTGGATTAATAAATGTCGATTTTGCTGATGTCAGAAATGTTATGCGTAATAAAGGTACTGCTTTAATGGGTGTTGGAATTGCAGATGGTCCAAATCGCGCAATTGAAGCTTCTAGAAAAGCTATTAGAAGTCCTTTATTAGAAATTGATATTAATGGTGCTACAGACGCTATTGTTTTTATAACTAGTGATGTTGATATTACTATGCATGAAATATCAGAAGTTATGGAAGAAATTAGAAATGCTTCGACTTCAGAAATAGATGTAGTTGTTGGTACTGGTTTTAATATGGATTTACAAGGTGAATTAATTGTTACAGTAATTGCAACTGGCTTTGATCATAATGATATGACTAAGGATAATGAATATAATTATGATTATAATCCTAAAAAAGAATTTGAACAAAAAGATCAAAGAAAAGTTGTGTTAGATAAACTTGATAATCCTGCTGAAAATATTAGTATTACTAAAAGTCCAGAAGCAAAGACAAAAGTTAAAGAGAGAGCTAAAGGAGAAACAGAAATACCTTCTTGGTTAAAAAGAAGATTTAAGTAATTAATAATGACTCCATCAATATTGATGGAGTTTTTATATACATATATATTGACACTAGTTTAATAAAAGTCTATAATTATAAATACAGAGTAGTTAGAAAGCGTGAAGTGCTATATTATGGGAGTATAATATAGACGAACGGGCAACCGGCGGTTTTCTAGCGCATCCGCTGTATTTATTGCGGGTCTCTTAGGAGGTCTTTTTTTATGAACAAAAATAATTATTTATCACGTTTTTCGCCCTTGTTTTGGAAAACAGCTTTTAATGAAATAAAGAATTTAAAAAGTATTGTTATGATATCAATATTAACTTCTTTAAGAATCATTGTTTCGTTATTTTTTATTCCTATTACCGATAACAATAGAATATATTTTACATTTGTTTTTGTGGTTTTAATTGGATTTTTATATGGGCCAATATCAGGTATTGTTTCCGGAATTATTGCAGATTTAATTAGTTTTATCCTATTCCCAACAGGTCCTTTTTTTATTGGTTATATGATTTCATCAGCATTATCAGGTTTCATTTTTGGCTTATTCTTATATAAAACTAGAATAACTATTCTTAAAATATTATTTTCTAAATTTATAATAAATATATTCATAAATGCTTTTTTAGGAAGTTTATGGTGGATTATATTAGTTAAGAATTTTTCATATGATTTTTTCATATTTATATTTGTACCTAAATTTTTTAAAAATATTATTTTATTGCCAATTGAGATTATAATAATATATTTATTGTTTAATTTTATTATTCCTATTGTACGTGATGATAATATGATGTATTTTGGGAAAGAAGAAAAAATGAAATTGTTTTAATTATTTGTGTAACCGCTTTTAAGTATGCAGAGTTATTGCTTAAAGACTACATAAGTGTTATAATTATATATGTATATTGGAGGCAAAAATGAGTAAAAATTTAGTAATGCTTACTATATTAGATGGTTTCGGATTATCTGATACTATTGAAGGTAATGCAATAAATGCTGCAAAAAAGCCAACATATGATTTTCTTGTTAAAAATTATCCTCATACAACTTTAGAGGCCAGTGGCGAAGCCGTTGGGCTTCCTGAAGGTCAAATGGGTAATAGTGAAGTAGGACATATGAATTTAGGGGCTGGTAGAGTTGTTTATCAATCATTGACTAAAGTTAATTTATCAGTAAAAAATGATACATTAATTAAGAAACCAGCTATACAAAAAGCAATTAATAATGCAATTTTAAATAATTCAAAATTGCATATTATGGGTTTATTATCCGATGGTGGAGTACATTCTCATACAAAACATATTTTGTATTTATTAGAAAAAGCTGTAAAATCTGGTGTTAAAGAAGTAATTGTACATGCATTCTTAGATGGTAGAGATGTACCACCACAATCTGCAATTAAATATTTAACACAATTACAAAATAAAATTAATGAAGTTGGACATTCTAAAATAGGTGTTGTAAGTGGAAGATATTATGCAATGGATAGAGATAAAAATTGGAATCGAGTTCAATCTGCATATGATGCCATTGTTTACAATAAAGGTGCATTTAAGGAAGTAATTCAAGGGATAAATGAATCATATGCTGAAGGTATTAATGATGAGTTCGTATTTCCATTTATTGTAAATAAAGATTCTAATTTAAATGATAATGATTCTGTAATTTTTGCTAATTTTAGACCGGATAGAGCAATTGAAATGTCAACAGCATTAACGAATTTAGAAAAAACAGGAATTATCAATGGTAAAGTTTTTAATAATTTAACTTATGTCTGTATGATGTTATATTCTGAAAATGTTCTTGGTGATATAGTTTTTTCACTAGATGAGTTAACTAATTTATATGGTGATGTAATTTCACAAAATGGATTAACACAACTTAGAATTGCTGAAACAGAAAAATATGCTCATGTTACTTATTTTTTTGATGGTGGTGAAGATAAAGAGATTATTGGTGCAACTAGAATTCTTGTTAATTCTCCTAAAGTAGCTACCTATGATTTAAAGCCAGAAATGAGTGCATATGAAGTAAGAGATAAAGTTGTTGAAGCGATTAAATCAGAAAAATTTGATACTATCATTTTGAATTTTGCAAATTGTGATATGGTTGGTCATACTACAGATTATAATGCTACTATTAAGGCAGTAGAAACTGTTGATGAATGCTTGGGAGATGTTTATAAGGCAGTAGATTCTGTTGGTGGTCGAATGTTAGTACTTGCTGATCATGGTAATGCTGAGAAATTGCTTGACGAAGAGGGAAGACCTTTTTCTGCTCATACCAATAATCCAGTACCATGTATAGTTACTGATAAGAATTTAGAATTGCGCGACGGCGGTAATCTTGGAGATGTTGCTCCAACATTACTTGAAATGTTGAATATTAAACAACCAGTTGAAATGACTGGAAAATCTTTAATAAAATAATAAATACATAAAGGAGAGAAAAAAATGCCATTTATTAATGAAATTTATGCACGTGAAGTATTAGATTCACGAGGTAATCCAACTGTTGAAGTAGAAGTATATACTGAAAGTGGTGGATTTGGAAGAGCGATAGTTCCAAGTGGAGCTTCTACAGGAGCACATGAAGCAGTTGAGCTTCGTGATGGAAATAAGAACCGTTTTTTAGGCAAAGGGGTATTAAAAGCAGTAGCTAATGTAAACGAGATACTTGCACCAGAACTTATAGGTATGAATGTTTTTGATCAAGTTGGAATTGATAATACAATGATTGATTTAGATGGAACTGTAAATAAAGCTAAACTTGGTGCAAATGCTATTTTAGGTGTTTCTATTGCTGTAGCTAAAGCTGCTGCAGAACTTGCTGGATTATCACTATATAATTATTTAGGTGGATTTAATGCAAGAACTTTACCTACACCAATGATGAATATACTAAATGGAGGAAGTCATGCTGATAATAATGTAGATTTCCAAGAATTTATGGTTATGCCAGTCGGAGCACCTTCTTTTAAAGAAGCAATTAGAATGGGAGCAGAGATTTTTCACAATTTAAAATTGGTTTTAAAAGGAAAAGGGCTTAATACTTCTGTTGGTGATGAAGGAGGATTTGCTCCAAATCTTTCAAGTAACGAAGAAGCAATTCAAGTTATTTTAGAAGCAATTAAAAAAGCGGGATATGAGGCAGGAAAAGATGTATTTTTAGCAATGGATATTGCTGCAAGTGAATTCTATAATAAAGAAACAAAAAAATATGTTTTATCTGGAGAAGGTGGAAAACAACTTACAGCAAAAGAGTTAGTTGCTTTTTATGAAGAATTAGTTAATAAGTATCCTATTATTTCAATTGAAGATGGTTTGGATGAAGATGATTGGTCTGGTTGGAAATTATTAACTGAAAAATTAAGTAAAAAAATTCAAATAGTTGGTGATGATCTATTTGTTACTAATACAGAAAAGCTTGCAAGAGGCATTAAAAATCAAACAGCTAATTCTATTTTAATTAAAGTTAATCAAATAGGTACTTTAACTGAAACTTTTAATGCAATTGAAATGGCAAAGATTAACAATTATACTTGCGTTGTATCACATAGATCAGGTGAAACTGAAGATACAACTATTGCTGATATTGCAGTTGCTTTAAATACTGGCCAAATTAAAACTGGTTCAGCAAGCAGAACTGACAGAATTGCTAAGTATAATCAATTAATGAGAATTGAAGATGAGCTTGGAGATACTGCTATTTATAGTGGTATGAATGCATTTTATAATTTAAAAAAGTAAATTAAAATAAATTGCGGGTATATCCCGCTTTTTTATATGTTGTTTTATTTAATTAATAGCGTAAAATATGATATAATAATATAAATAATTGAGTATAAATGGGAATAAAATGAAAAAAAACAATAAAGAAAAAATAAACTTAATAATTACAGAGCCAGCACAAAAAGAGCCTGAAAGTTTTAATCCAAGTTCTTACTATCAAGAAATAATGGATATTGATGAAAAGAATGAAGACGATATTATTTCTTATGATGAGAAAAAAGATTATATCAATTTATTTCTTGAGTCTTTTGTAAATAAGATTGAAGAAGTTTTACGAAGTTTTTATTTTATGGAATTATTTTATATATCCATAAATAAAGATAATAAGTCTTCATTAATTAGAGATGATTTAAAGCAAAGGGTAAAAAAAATAGCTTTGTTTATTGAAGATATCCAATCAAAATTTTTTGATAATATTTCAATAAATGAATTAAATCAATTATATCTTTTAACAAATGAATATATTGATTACTTTAGAGAAACAAAAGAAATGGTTATTTTTTTAAAGGAAAATTATTTTAAGAATATTAAAACTATTTCTTATGCAGCTTTTGCAAATAAGAAGTCTTTTGAATTAGAATCGTTGTGTAAAGAAACTGAACAAAAAATTAAAGAATTTAAAAGTATTTATGAAATATATGATTATTGCTCTTATTATAGTGGAGATTTGATTGTGGAAACTGTTAATGCATTAGTTGAATGTTTTAAAAAAAGTAATAATAGAGAATATATTAAAACGTATAATTTTAATTATTTTTTGGAATCTGATGTTATTATGCAGTTTGATTTTTTAAAATGGGTTAACTTATTTAATAAGATTAAATATGTTATGAAAACTACATCAAATGTAGAAATGTTTGATTATTTAAAGTTTGATACTTTATTTAGAAAATTAGAGAAAAGGTATTTACTTGTTTTAATTTATAATGAGACGGAAAATAATAGGAAAGGAAATAACTAAATGAGAGGCGATTTTCATATGCATAGTACTCATTCTGATGGGAAACTAACAGTTGAGGAAGTTATACAAGAAGTAAAAAACAAAGGCTTATCTTGGTTTAGCATAACTGATCATGATAATTTAGATGGATCTTTAAATGCTATAGAATTAGCTAATAAAAATGGACTTAATTTAATAGTTGGTCTTGAATTATCAACTTTTTACAATAATGAATCTATACATGTTTTAGGATATTTCCCTACGTTAGATAAAATTCATTTTATCAATAGTTTCTTACATGATATGAGAGCTAAAAGGAAAAAAAGAGCATTTGATATAAAAGATAAGTTATTTCAGCATTTTAATATTGACTTAAATATGGAGCGACTTGAAAAAATGCCAACTATTACTAGAGCAAGTATTAGTAGTGAAATTATAAGACAAGGATATCCATATACAAAAAAAGAAATATTTGAAAGATTTATTGGTGCTGATTGTCCAGCTTATATTCCTAGTACCAACATTTCTACACAAATAGGTATAGATATAATTAAAAAAGCAGGAGGATATCCAGTAATAGCTCATCCAGTTTTGTATAAGAAAACTAAAATTACAGAATTAATTAAAATGGGAATTACGGGCATTGAGGCGATATATCCAGCAAATTCTTCTTCAGAAACTTTATATTATAAAAAAATTGCAAAAGATGAGAATTTATTTATTACTGCTGGAAGTGATTTTCATGATTTTGATGATTACAAACATGGGAATATAGGTGATTGTTATTTAGAAGGAGAAGATTTAAAAGTGTTTTTAGAGAAATTAGGTAAATCATGAATGTAAGAAGATTAGCTCTTGAGGCCATTAGTAAAATAATGGATAATAAAGCTTTTGCAAATAAAGTAGTTAGTAATTATTTAAATAAATTTGAAATGTCTAAAGAAGATAAAGCTTTATTTACTAATATTGTTTATGGAACTATCCAATATTATTTGACATTAAAGTTTTATATTGAACCTTTTTTAAGCAAAAAAAAGACTAAGAATTGGGTTCAACATTTAATTTATATGAGTATATATCAGCTTGTATATTTAGATATTCCTGAATATGCTGCAGTTAATGAAGCAGTTGAAATCGCAAATTTAAGGGATCGGTCTATTGGTAAGTTTGTTAATGCAGTTTTAAGGAATTTTTTAAGAAATCCGAAACGAGATTTTGAAAATTTAGATGATATATTAAGATTAAGTATTAAATATTCTCATCCTTCATGGTTGGTAGCATTTTTTCTTAAAGACTATGAGTATGATGTAGTTACTAAAATTTTGGAAGAAAATATTAGAGTTAAAAACGATGGCTATCGTGTAAATACTTTACTTATTAAAAAAGAAGAAATTTTGAGTTTGTTTAATGAAGAAAAAATTAAATATTTTGAAAGTAAATTAGTTGAAAATGGTATTTCTTTTAAAGATCCTATGATAAATAGCAAATTTTTTAAAAAGGGATATATTACAGTACAAGATTTTTCCAGTCAGTTAGTTAGCGAAGTTTTAAATCCAAAACCAGGAAGTGTAGTAATTGATTTATGTGCAGCACCAGGTGGTAAAACCGCTCATATGGCGGCATTAATGAACAATGAAGGTATTATTCATTCTTGTGATATTTCTACAAAAAAAAGCAATATTATGAATACCAATTTTAAAAGACTGGGAGTAAAAATTGCAAAAATTCAATTAATTGATGCCAGGATAATTTCAGAGTATGTAAAAGAAGAGTCTGTTGATTACATTCTTGCTGATGTTCCTTGTTCTGGACTTGGTGTTTTAAGTCATAAGGTAGATTTAAAGTACCATATAAATTTAAAATCAATTAGTGAGATTATTAAATTACAAGAAGAAATTCTTGAAAGCAGCTCTAAATTATTAAAAGTTGGTGGATATTATTTATATAGCACTTGTACTCTTAATAAAGATGAAAATGAAAAACAAATAAATAAATTTTTATTAAAAAATAAAAATTTTAGTAAAGAGTTTGAAAAAACAATTTTACCATATGAATATAATTGTGATGGCTTTTATATTTGTAAATTGAGGAGAATAAATTAATGAAAAGTATATATTCTGTATCTAGAGAATCGTTAGAGCAGTATTTTATAAGTAAAAAAATGCCTAAATTTAGAGCAACACAAGTATTTGAAGGACTTTATAAACAAAATGTTAATAATCTTTTTGATATAAAAGGATTAAAAAAAGAAGTAATGGTTATGCTTAATGAAGATTTCTTTTTTAATAAATTGGATATTATTGATAAAAATGAAGCAGAAGATGGAACTATTAAGTATTTATATCGTTTAGCTGATGGTTCACTAATTGAAACTGTATTAATGGTACATAATTATGGATATAGTGTTTGTGTATCTACGCAAGTAGGATGCAATATGGGATGTGCATTTTGTGCAAGTGGAGAAGTTAAGAAAATTAGAGATTTGACTCCTGATGAAATGTTATTACAAGTAAAGATAATTAATGATGATTTAAAGAAACAGGATTTAAGAGTAACTAATGTTGTTATTATGGGGATTGGAGAACCATTTGATAATTATGAACATGTTATGGAATTCATTAAAATTATTAATGATGATAGAGCATTAGAAATTGGTGCTAGACATATTACTGTTAGTACTTGTGGAATTTCATCTAAAATATATGACTTTGCTAGTTTCCCATATCAAGTAAATCTTGCAATTTCATTACATTTCGCAACAAATATTAAAAGAAGTAAATATATGAGGATTAATAATACTTATTCGTTAGAAAGTATTGCTGATGCTTTAAAATTTTATTATCAAAAAACTAATCGAAGAATTACTTTTGAATATATTATGTTAAATGGTATAAATGATTCTTTAGAGGATGCTGAGGAATTAGCAAAATTTGCAAGTAAATTTAATTGTTATATAAATTTAATACCTTATAATGAAACAGATAATGGATTAAAAAGAAGTAGTAATGAGCAAGTGCGAAAATTTTTTGATTATTTAAAAAAGAAAAATTTAAATGTAACTAGAAGAAGAGAACAAGGGTCAGATATTGCAGCAGCTTGTGGTCAATTGAGGGTAAATAAACTTAAGGAAGAATTATGAGAGGATTAGTAATTAAATTAATTAGTGGTGATTATACCGTAAGAACTAGCAATAAAGATTTTATTTGCAAAGGTAGAGGGGTTTTTAGACATATAGATCAAGAGATCATTGTTGGGGATTTGGTTGAAATTGACATTAATACTAATACTATCATTAATGTTTTACCAAGAAAAAATAGATTGGCTAGACCTTCTGTAAGTAATGTTGATAAGGTATTTTTAGTTTTTTCAGTTCAGGAACCTGATTTGAATTTAAATTTATTAGATAGATTAATTTCATATTATGAATATTTAGGTTTAGAAATTATAATAATTTTTACAAAGCTTGATTTGCTTAGTAGTAATAAATATGAGAATATTATTAATTACTATCAATCGTTAGGATATAAGATTTTTAAAACTAGTATATATGAGTCAAATAAAATTGAAATATTGAAAGAGTTTGATAATTCTATTTCTGTATTATCAGGACAAAGTGGTGTTGGTAAGTCAAGTTTGCTAAATGCAATTGGTCAAGATTTAAATATTAAAACAGATAAAATTAGTTATGCTTTAAATAGGGGAAAACACACAACACGACATGTGGAATTACTTGATATTAGTAAAGGTCTTGTTGCTGATACTCCAGGCTTCGGTACTATTGATTTTGAAGATATTGATGAGGTTACTTTATCTCATACATTTGTTGAATTTTTTAAGTTAAGTGCAAAATGTAAATTTAATGGTTGTCTTCATATTAATGAGCCAGGATGTGCAGTAATTAAGGCTTATAATGAAAAAAACATTTTACAATCTAGGTATAGTAATTATCTTGGTTTTATTAAAGAAATAAAAGAGTTAAAAAAAAATAAATATTAGGAGGAATTATATGCATATTTCACCATCTATATTAGCTGCAAATTTTAATGATTTATATAATGATGTAAAAGATTTAAAGAAAATGGGTTGCAATTATTTACATATTGATGTCATGGATGGTCATTTTGTTCCCAATATAAGTTTTGGGCCAGTTGTATATAAAGGTTTAAAAAAACAACTTGATATGATTTTTGATGTTCATTTGATGATTGATAATCCTAGGTTTTATGCTGCAAAATTTGTTGAAGCTGGAGCAGATATTATTACTTTTCATTTAGAAGCAGTTAAAGACTCCTATGAAATGATTAATTATTTAAAACAACTTGGAGTAAAAGTTGGCATATCCATTAAACCTAAAACTAATGTTGAATCTATTGAAAAATATTTGCCTTTTCTTGATATTATATTAGTTATGAGTGTTGAACCTGGATTTGGTGGTCAAACATTTATGGAATCAGCAATAGAAAAAATACAAGTATTAAATGATTTAAGAATTGCAAATAAATATACTTATTTAATTGAAGTAGATGGTGGTATTAATCAAGAAAATGCTTCTTTATGTAAAAATGCTGGTTGTGATATTGTTGTTGCGGGTACATATATTTTTAAAGCAATTGATAGAGAAAAAACTATTAAAGGTTTATTAAAATTATGATTGTAAAGATAGTTGCCGGTAGCAACGATTCATTTTCGGAACTTTATGAAAAAGACCAAAATGAATATATTATTGGTGTCGATTATGGTTGCAAAATATTAAATGATTTGGATATTAATATAGATTTAGCAATTGGAGATTTTGATTCTTTTCCTGTTTCAGAAGTTACGGCTAATTTATATCATTTACATCCTTTTATAAAGGATTATGGAGATTTAGAAATTGCTATAATTGAAGCTCTTAAATTAGATTTTAAAAAAATTGTAATATATAATGCAACAGGGGGAAGAATTGATCATTTTATTGCTGCTTTAAATATATTAAAAAAATATCATCATAAAAATATTGTTTTAATTGATGATATAAATAGAATATACGTTATGAATGGGATAAAAAAACTAAATAAAGATGGTTACAAGTATATATCTTTTTTTGCTATCGAGGATAAGACTACAATTTCCTTAAAGGGATTTAAGTTTGATTTAAATAATTATATTTTAAATGTTAATGATAATCTCTGCTTGAGTAATAAAATAATTTGTGATGCTACGGTTTCAACAAATAAACCAGTTCTTGTAATTTTTTCAAAATAAAAAAAGGCTTATTATTCATAGCCTTTTTATTTTGATTAGACTCTTTCAACTAATCCTGATTTTAAAGCGCGTGTAGAAACATATACGCGTTTCACTTTTCCATCAACATCTCTAATTCTTACTTTTTGTAAATTTGCTTTCCATTTTCTACGGGTAGCTTTTAAAGAGTGAGGACGGTTGTTTCCACTAACTGTACCAATGCCAGTTACATAACATTTTCGAGCCATAATGACTACCTCCTTGAATATTAGATATAATCTAACTTGTAATATATTATCATATTTATGAATAAATTGCAAGTAAAAAAAATTTGTATATTTTATATATAAGCTAATAAATTAACTTTGATTGTCAAAATAAAAATGAGTTTTAAGGTTAATATTTCTTGATAAATTTATTGCGTTATGATATAATATATAAAACTTAACTATTATATAGATTGTGAAATGAATAAATAATAAAAAAAATTAATAAAAGGAGCATTAAAAATGCAAATAGATAAATTAGGTGGTGCTTTATTTAAGGCTATTGTTATAAATGGTGCAGAAAATTTAAGAATTCATTATCAACAAGTTGATGCTTTAAATGTTTTCCCTGTTCCTGATGGGGATACTGGAACAAATATGAGAATGACTATTGAAGGTGGAGTTAGTGAAATATCAGAACTAAGTGAAGAGTCAATTTCAGAAATGTCAAAAAAGCTTTCTAGAGGAATGTTAATGGGAGCAAGAGGTAATTCTGGTGTTATATTGTCTCAAATATTTAGAGGAATTTCTAGAGTTTTTGAAGAACATGAAACAGCAGATGCAATGCTTTTAGCAAAAGCTTTTTCTGGCGGAGTATCTCAAGCGTATAAAGCTGTTATGAAACCTGTTGAGGGAACTATATTAACTGTTGCTAGAAAAGCAAGCGAAAAATTAATGCAAATATCCTCTTCAAGAATGACAGTTAATGAATTTTTTAAAGAATTTATAGAAGAAGCTAAAATTACTTTAGCAGATACTCCTAATTTATTACCTGTTTTAAAAGAAGCTGGAGTTGTAGATAGTGGCGGAGCTGGATTAGTATATATTTTAGAAGGTATGATGATGGCTCTTGAAGGGAATTATATTAGTTCAAGCGCTAAATTTGAAGGAGTTCATGTTCGTGGTAAAGCAGCTGCTAAAGCTGCGGAAGATCATTTTGGATATTGTACAGAATTTATCATTCAACTTTCTGATGATAAAATTAATTTATATAATGAAACACAAGTAGTTGATTCCCTAAAAGAATTAGGCAGTAGCATTGTTGCTGTTAAAGATGAGGATTTAATTAAAGTACATATTCATTCGCTTACTCCTGGAGAAGTTTTAAATAAAGCTCAAAAATTTGGTGAATTTATTAAATTAAAAATAGAAAATATGTCTATTCAACATAATGAATCTCCAGATATTCCTCATCCTCCTCATGATGAAAATGAGAATGAAGAAGTTATAACTAAAAAAGAAAAACGTAAAAAATATGCTATTGTTGCTGTTGCTAGTGGAGCAGGTCTTACTAAAACTTTTGAAGAATTGGGTGTTGATTACGTTGTTAGCGGTGGTCAAAGCATGAATCCCTCTACAGAAGATTTTATTAAAGGTTTTGATAAATTAAATGCTGATAACATTATAGTTTTTCCTAACAATGGGAATATTATTTTAGCAGCTAAACAATCTGCTAAAATATATGATGAGAGTAAAGTATGGATTGTTGAAACTAAATCACTTGCTCAAGGCTTTTCAGCATTGACAATGTTGGATTTAAATGGAGAACCTCAAGAAATAATTGATGATTTAGCAAATGTAATTGATAATGTTACAACAGGATTGATTACATATTCTATTAGAGAAACCAATAATAATGGTTTACATATTAAAAAAGATGATTTCATTGCTATTAGCGATGGTAATATTGTCGCTGCTCATCATAATAGATATGAAGCGTTAAAAAAATTATTAGAAACTAGTATAACAGAAGATAAAGAAATTGTTACCATTATTTATGGAAAAGATGCAAATAAACGTGAAATAAATAATATTGTTAGACATATTGAGAGAAATTACAGTGAAATCGAAGTCGATGTTATATGTGGAGATCAAGAAGTCTATAGTTATATTCTAGCAGTAGAATAACAATAAGGGCTTTGCCCTTTTTTGTTTATTATTTAATTTATTTTTTATTTATAGTATTAAGGATACATTATATAGAAAGGAATGTATGATTATATTAATTAAGCTATTTTTGTTAATCATACTAGCATTATGAAAGAGATATTATTAAGTGATTTAGATTATGTTACACAAAAAAATGTAGCAATTTTAAAGAAAAATAAAATATTTACTGCTTGGGACCTTTTAACTAGTTATCCTTCTAAGTTTGATGATTATACATTAGTATCTGTAAAAAATGCAAAACTAGAGGAGAATATTACAATTGCGGGTGTAGTTCAAGGAAAATCAACAGTGTATAATGCAAGAAGTAAGCTTTCAATATTGAATTTTTATATTGAAAGTGAGGGTCATAAAATAAGAGTTACTATTTTTAATAGACAATATTTAAGAAACAAATTAAATTATGGTGTTTATGTAAGATTAACGGGAAAGTTTAAGAATAATTTTACTAATTTTACAGCTTCAGAAATTCATATGGATGAAATTTGTAATGATATTAGCCCTGTTTTTAATATAAAAGGAATTAAAGATGAAGTTATTTTTGAAATTAAACAAAAATTATTAGAAGAAAATAAAGATAAAATTAATGATTATTTACCTAAAGAGCTAAAAGATAAATATAAGCTTATTGACTTATATGATGCTATTAGTTATATTAATACTCCTGATAATATTCATGAAACAAGTGAAGCTGAAAAAAGAATAAAATTTGATGAATTATTTTTATACCAGTTAAAAATAAAATATTTATTATATATGAGAAAAAACTTTCCTGAAGGCCAAAAAATAGTTTATAATAAAGAGAAAGTGGAAAGTTTTATTTCAAGACTTCCTTATTTATTAACTAGTGATCAAAATAAAGTTATTGAAGAAATACTTGCAGATCTTTCTTCAAATTATAAAATGAATAGATTACTACAAGGAGAAGTAGGTTCAGGTAAAACAGTTGTTGCTGCTATTAGCTTATATGCTGCATATACTGCTGGATTTCAAGGTGTAATAATGGCTCCTACAGAAGTTTTAGCTATACAGCATTATAAGACTTTTACAAATATTTTTAAGGATATAAATTTAAATATTATATTATTAACTTCTACAAATTCTTCTAAAGAAAAAGAGGAAATATTAACAGGCCTTTGTGATGGCTCAATTGATATTGCAATAGGAACACACTCATTATTTCAAAAGGATGTATTCTTTCATAATTTAGGATTGGTTGTTACTGATGAAGAACATCGATTTGGGGTAAAGCAAAGGGTAGAAATGGTTTCAAAAGGTAAATTAATTGATCATTTGAAGATGAGTGCAACTCCTATTCCAAGATCATTAGCAATTTCTGTATTAGGTGAATCTGATATATCTATTATTAAAACTATGCCAGGTAATAAAAAAGATGTTATTACTAAATTTGTTAATTATAAAGATAATAAAATGGTAATAGAACATATGAAAGCTCAAATTGCTCGTGGGAAACAAATATTTGTAATTTGCCCAATGATTAATGAATCTGATGTTATGGATTTAAATAATGCTACAAAAATTTATGATAATATGCAAAAATATTTTTTGGGAATTTGCAACGTTGGATTAATTCATAGTAAATTGAAACCAATTGAAAAAGAAACTGTGATGAATAAGTTTACTGAAAATGAAATTCAAATATTAGTTTCAACAAGTGTTATTGAAGTTGGAGTAAATATTATTAATGCTACAACAATTGTAATTCTTGATGCAGATAGATTTGGAATTGCACAATTACATCAAATGCGCGGTCGGGTTAGAAGAAGTGATGATCAAGCATATTGTTTTTTAGTTTCTGACACGGAAACAGACTCTGCTATTAATAGATTAAAGTTAATAGAAAGTAGTTCTGATGGATTTGAACTTGCTGAAGCAGATTTACTAATTAGAGGACCTGGTGATTTTTTTGGTGAGAAACAGACAGGGTTAGTAACCTTTAAATTATCTGATATTATTGCTGATAAAGAATTACTTGAGTTATGCAATAATGCTGCAGAAGAAGTAATTGAAAAAGAGTTGTTATTTAATGAGAAATATAAAGAAATTTATGAAATTGTTCATAAGAATTATTTAGAAAATAAAGAGATGTTAGACTAAGGAGATATCTATGATTAAATTAGCTATTGATGCAATGGGTGGAGATTTTGCTCCAGAAGAAATTATTAAAGGAATAAATTTGGCCATTGAAGAATATGATGATATTCAACTTACAGTATATGGTGATGAGGGTAAAATTGCTAAATTTTTGATTCCAAACGAAAGAGTAATGGTCATTCATGCTCCAGATGCTATTGATATGGGAGAAAAAGATCCAATAAGAGAAATTAGAAGAAATAAAGAAACCTCACTTGTAAGGGCTTTTCAAGCAGTTAAAGATAATGAAGTTCAGGGAGCAGTTACTGCTGGTCCTACGCAGGCAACAATTATTGCTGCACATTTAATTATTAGACGGTTAAAAGGAATGAAAAGAGCAGCTTTATGTCCGACTTTACCAAATCTTGGTGGCAAAAACCGATTGCTTCTTGATGTTGGGGCTAATATTGAATTAAGAGCTGAACATATTTTACAGTTATCTCAATTTGCATCAATTTATATGAGAGAAGTAATGCAAGTTCATAATCCACTTGTTGGACTTTTAAATATTGGTTCCGAACCAGGAAAAGGGAGAGAAGTAGATAAAGAATCTTTTCATTTATTATCTGCTGATCCTAACGTGAATTTTTATGGTAATGTAGAACCAAAAGAAATGTTTACAACAAATTGTGATATATTAATTACTGATGGTTATACTGGTAATATGATAATGAAAACATCAGAAGGTGTCGCAAAAGCTGTTGGTACTTACTTAAAAGAATCAATTAGTGAATCATTTAAAGCTAAAATTGGTTATTTATTTATGAAAGATGTTTTTAAAGATTTTAAAAAAATTATGAGTGCCGATGAAATTGGTGGAGCTACTCTTTTTGGCGTTAATGGTATTGTTGTAAAAGCTCATGGTTCTAGTACAGCATTTGCTTTTAAAAATGCTATTGGTAAAGCGAGATTAGCTGTAAAAGGACGTGTAATTGAGAAAATGGAAGCAATTTTAAGCGAAATGGTGGAAGAAAATGAATAGTAATTGGGATGAGCAACTGTTGGAGCTTGCCAATAAGTATAATTTTACAATTAAAAATAAAGATTTATACATTAAAGCATTTACCCATACATCTTATGCTAATGAACATAAATCAGATAGTAATGAAAGATTAGAATTTTTAGGTGATGCAATTTTAGATTTTCTTGTGGGAGAATATTTATTTATTAAATATCCAAATATGCCAGAAGGAGAAATGTCAAAAGCTCGATCAACATATGTTTGTGAAAAAGCTAATGCAGAATATTCACTGATTTTAAATTTGGATAAATGTTTATTGCTTGGTAAAGGTGAAGAAGAACAAGGCGGAAGAAGTAAAACATCTGTTTTAGGTGATTTGTTTGAAGCATTTTTGGGGGCAGTTTATTTGGAACATGGAATGAATAAAATTAGAGAAATAATAAGTGATGTGATTTTTTCTGTAATTGTGTTTATTGATGAAGATGGTTTTTTTGAAGATTATAAATCGACTTTGCAAGAATATATTCAAGCCGAAAGTAGGAAAGGTGTTTTATATAAATTAGATCACGAAGAAGGACCTAGTCATGATAAAACCTTTACAACATCTGTTTATCATGATAATATCAGATTAGGCCAAGGAATAGGTAAAAGTAAAAAAGAATCTGAGCAAATGGCTGCTAGAAATGCGTTGGAAAAATTAGTTAAAAGTTGAGGGATTATAGATGGAAAAATATTATGAATTAATTAAAAATAATGTAATTGATTTTAATGAATTATTGTTAGAACAATATTATTTGCTTGGATTGACAGAAGTAGATGTTGTTTTACTTATCAAGCTACATAATTTAATTGATAAAGATGTTAATACTATTTTTATTTCTAAACTTTTTAACAAAATGAGTATAAGTGAAGAAGAATTATCTAATTGTTTAGTAAGATTAATTGATATGGATTTTATTAATATAAGCCTTGATCAAAACAAAAAAGAACAATATAGTCTTAATGGAATATATAAAAAATTAAGTTTTTTATTATCAACAAATGAAAATGATAAAAAAGATTATTTAGTTCAAGAGAGAGTTAAAACAACTATAAAAAAATTGGAGAGTTCATTAAATAAAATTTTGTCGCCTTTAGAATTACAAATGATTAATAGATGGTTTTATGAGTATAATTATAAATATGATGATATTGATAAGACTATTAATAAAGCATTAATTAATAAGAATTGTGGAGTTAAATATATAGACAGAAGTCTACATAATTTGCTTAATAATAATGAACATAATGAGGATTTAAATGATTTAAAAAAATTATTTAATACTGTATATGGAAAAAATAGATAGAATAATAAATAAATTAAATGAAATGTACCCTGATAATAAGGGAGATTTGCATTATAGCAGTATATTTCAATTAATTGTTGCTGTTACATTATCTGCTCAAACTACTGATATTGCAGTTAATAAGGCTACTATAGAGTTGTTTAAGAAATATCCTACAGAAAAAGAATTGGCAGTTGCTAATATTAATGATGTAAAGGAAATGATTAAAACAATAGGATTATATAATAATAAAGCTAAAAATATTATTGAAATGGCAAGAATTTTAGTCAATAATGAAGGTATTATTGAACCTAATTTAGAGTTTCTTACTAATCTTCCAGGGGTTGGAAGAAAGACAGCTAATGTTGTTTTAAGTGAAGGGTTTAAAATTCCTAGAATTGCTGTTGATACTCATGTTTTTAGAGTATCGCGTAGGTTAGGGTTATCAAATTCTAATAATGTATTAAAAGTCGAAGAAGATTTAATGAATTTAATTGATGAAAAAATGTGGGGAAAAGCTCATTTGCGATTATTACGTTTTGGCAGATATTTTTGCAAGTCGGTTAAACCAAATTGTAGCGAATGTCCTTTTCAAGATATTTGTGTTTATGATAATAAGAACATTTAAAAAAAGTAGCGATTTTGCTACTTTTTTATTGCTTTATTAATTTTATCTATATTTGGAGTAACTGATAATGTTTTTTGGTTTTTATAAGTAACATAAGATCCGTAAGTTTTTGGTATTTTTTTTACATATTTAACTAAAGTATAGTCAACTTGAATATTTTCACTATTTTTTGCTTTCGAGTATAATGCCGCAATTTCAGCTGCAAATATTAAATCATCGTTAGTTATAGATTTTCCGCGTAAGATTGTATGAGAACCTGGTATTCCTTTCACATGAAAAAAATAATCATTTTTATTTGCAAAAGAATGTGTTAAATAATTATTTTGGATGTTATTTTTTCCAACATATATTTTTACGTTATTATATTCATAAGTATCAAAATTAGGTTTTTTAGTTTTAGTAGTTTTTTTAGTGGGTTTTCCAATATTTAACTCAAAGATTATTTCCTTTAAATCTTCAAATTTTGCTAATTCAATTTGGGTTAATAAATCTTCAAAATAGGCAATTGAGGATTTAGTTTCTTTAATTTGTATTTCTAAATAATTAATAGTTCTTTTCGCTTTTTTATATTTATTAAATATTTTATCTAAATTTTCTGATGGAGATATTAAAGGATTTAAATCAATTTTTATATCTTTATTTTTATCATAGTAATCTTTAACAGTTATAGAACTAAATCCCTTTTTTACAAGATGTAAATTTGATTTTAGTAATAATCCTATTTTTTCTAAAACAAGATTATTATTTGCTTCTTTTTTTTCTTCAATTTGTTTATTAAGTTTTTTTGTTGCTTTGATTATTTCTTTATTAACATGATTTAGTAATAGTTTTTGTTCATGGTTTAAAATATTTTCTTGATTAGTTTGATAGAAGTATTGTTCTAATAAAACAGATAAATTTTCATAAACTACTCTTTCACCCGGAAGATGTTCTAAATTAAAACAGTAAAATTTATTTTTATTTTTTGTTTTAAATAAAGTTGGAATTGTTTTGTTATTAATTAAATCAATATTATTCTGTAAAACTATTTCTGAAAATAATTGATTGGAAACTCCTTCATATTCATTGGTTTGGTATATTATTTTAGTTTTAAAAGGATTTATTTTATTTGTGATTGGATACTGATATTTATTTTTGTTTATTAATAATCTATTAGATTCTAAAGTTGATGGTTTTAAAACTTCTTGTATTATAAAATTTTCATCAACAATAATTAAATTATACATTTTTCCAAATGCTTCAAATATAAGTGTGTATTGGGCACTATACCCTAAATCATCATATTTTTCGATTTCTAGAAGGATAATTCTATCGTTGTTGTGCTGTTTAATATTTCTTATGATACTATTATCAAATAATCTTTTTAGAGAGACATAAAATCGCTGATTATTTGTTGAATTAATAATATCCATTTGCGTAAAATGAAGATTTGGATTAGAACTAATATTAAATAAAAGCTTTTTTTTATTTGATAACAACATGACAAAATCATGATTGTTTAAAACCACTAGTTTATTGATTCTTTGGTTAATGATAAAAGGAGATAATTCTTTTAATAAATGATTAATAAATACGCCATCAAAACTCATATTTTATACTTCCTAACTTTATTATTTTATCAAAAAATATCTAAAATATCAATATAAACAACTAGCTCTCGCTTTTAGTTCATTTACTTATACTTATTAATAAATATATTTGTATTATAGTTGTTCAAGTTTGACTTTTTTTAATAAATGAAGTATAATGATTAAAATATTCTTTAGAGGTGATTTGTGAAATTAGATGAAAAAGGTTTATTGATAGTTATATCTGGACCATCAGGTGTTGGAAAAGGGACTGTTCGCAGTGCTTTGTTTGATATGACAGGTCATGATCTTGTTTACTCAATTTCTATGACTACAAGAAAACCAAGGGCAAATGAAGTAGATGGTGAAGATTATTTTTTTGTCAGTAAAGAAGAGTTTGAAAAAAGAATATCAGAAGGTAAAATGCTGGAATATGCAGAGTTCATAAATAATTACTATGGAACGCCATTAGATGAAGTTGAGAGAAATCTTAATTTAGGGAAAGAAGTTGTTTTAGAAATTGAGGTAAATGGAGCAACTCAAGTTCGTGAAAAAATGAAGGATGCTATTTTTATTTTTATTGCTCCTCCAAGTTTCAAATCTCTAAAAGATAGATTAATGAGTAGAGGAACAGAACCTGTTGAACTTATTGAGGAACGATGTAATAAAGCTGAAAGAGAATTACATTTAGCGTATATGTACGATTATATTGTTGTAAATGATTCCGTAGAAAATGCTGCAGATAAAATTATGGCAATTATTAGAGCTGAACATGCAAAGACTGAAAGAACAATTCAGAAATATAAACAAATATTGGAGGAAGAAAATGAATATTGATCATTCTAAAGATGGTATGCGATATCCATCTATTGATGTTTTATTAGATAAAACGGAATCAAAATATGTTTTAGTTGTTGGAGCTGCTAAAAGAGCAAAAGCTATTAAAAAAGAGGGAACATGTTTAGTTGAAAATCCTTATAATAAAAAGACGATTGGTATTGCTTTAGAAGAAATTTATACAGGGAAAATTTTAATTAAAAAAATTAATGATTAATAAAAGCAGACATCCTGCTTTTTTTATTTTTTTAGATTAATTAGTTAATATATAGAATACAATATAAGTAAATGTTTATTTTATCATGGTGCTATGTTAAAATATATAATATAGGAGGAAGATTATATGTTAATTGGTGCTCTTGAAGCAGGGGGAACTAAATTTAAATGTGCTGTAGCAATTTCTTCAGGGGAAATTATGAAATCTGTTGTTATTAAAACTACAACAATTGAAGAAACTATGCAAAAGGTTGTTAATTTTTTTCTTCCATATCATATTGAAGATTTAGGAGTTGGTTGTTTTGGACCAATTTCACTTGATAAGAAAAGCAAATTCTATGGACAAATTTTAGATACGCCTAAAGAAAAATGGAAATATTATGACATTTATAATTATTTAAAAGATAAATTAAATTGTAATGTTTATATTAATACTGATGTTGTTACGTCAGCTTATGGTGAATATTATTTTGGTTTTAATAGCTTATATAAAAATATTTTGTATTTTACGGTTGGAACTGGTATTGGAGTAGGGGTTATTTATAATGGAAATGTATTACAAGGAAATCACCATACAGAAATGGGCCATATTACTATTAATAGAGAAAAAAATGATGATTATTTAAGTACTTGTGAATTCCATGATAATTGTTTGGAAGGATTAGCTAGTGGTAATAGTCTCGATAATAGATATAATTTAACTTATGAACAACTTGAAAATAGAGAAGATATTTTAAAACAAGAGGCATTTTATCTTGCTCAAGGAATATATGCATATGTTTTGGCTTTTGCTCCAGATAAAGTAATTATAGGAGGTGGGGTTAGCCATCAGAAAAAGTTAATTCCTTTTATTAGAGAAGAATTTAAAAAAATTAATAATGGATATTTTCATTATCCATTATTAGATGATATTAATAATTTTATTGTTGAACCTAAATTGAAGGATGATTCTGGATTATATGGGGCTATTGCTTTAGCAGTTAAAAAACTATAAAGGAGATGATTTTTAATGTTTGCAAAAGTTGTTGTAGATGTAAGATCTAGCAATGTTGATATTATGTATACTTACTTTATACCAGATAAATTTATTGATTATATATTTATTGGTAGTAGAGTTTTAGTAAATTTTAATTTGCGAGATATTTTAGGTTATGTTATTGAAATTTCCGAAGAAACTGAATATTCTGGAAAAATTAAAGAAATAATTGATGTTTTAGATTTTGATAAACAATTAACTCAAGAGCAGATTGAACTAGCATTAAAAATTAGTCATGAAACAAGAAGTTTACTTGTTAGTAGTTTAGATTTGATGTATCCTTCGTTTTTAAAAACAAAATACAGAAAATTTTTAAAAGTAATAAATTATGAGTCTCTTGATGCAAATATAGCATTATTATTTAAAGAAAAAGATAGGATTGTTTTAGATAGTAATTTATTAGATAATATACCTAATATTAATAAAGAAGTTAAAAAAGGTAATTTGGAAATTATTTATGATAATTATCATTATGGTAAAAATAAATATACCAATAAATATAGTATTAAAAAGGAAAATATTAACTTTGACTTATTAACAAAAAAAAGAAAAAGAATTATTAATTTTCTTAGGGAAAATGATAATAAAGATATTAATCAAATTAGTACAGCGTGTGATTGTAGTTATTTTTTAATTAAAGATTTAGCAAATAAAGGTTATTTGACTATAAATAAAGAGATAGTTATTGAATCAGAAGAAAAAACTTTTTACAGGCCAATTATTAATTATAGTTTTGATGAAAAAGAAGTCAAAGATAAATATTTGTTGAATACTAAGAAACCTTACCTTTTTGTTACAAATGATTTAGAGTTTCGTGATAAATTTATTTTAGATATAATATCAGAAGTGTTGTTAAATAATAAACAGGTTTTAGTTGTTACAAAATCTATTTTACAGTCATTTGAAGTTTCAAATTTTTTAGAAAGTCATTTATTTAATGCAGTGATTTACAATTTTAATTCTGCAATTCCAACCTCTGAATATTTTGACAATTATATACAAGTAAAGTACCAAAATGTTGATATTGTTGTAACGACAATGTCAGGAATATTTTTACCTTTAGAAAAAATAGGTTTGGTAATAATGTATGAAGAGAATGATATTAACTACATTAACGAAAAAAGTCCTAAGTATAGTAGTTTAGAAGTAATAAAATTTCGTGCTGATTATAACAATGCAAAACTTGTGTTTGTTAATGAAGCAATATGTGTTGAAAATTATTACCAATATTACATCAACAAATATACTTTTTTATCATATATTAAAAAATATGATAATGAAAAGTTTCTTATTAATATGCGAAATGAAGTTGCGAAACCTAGTTATTTAATGTCTAGTTTATTAGTTAAGAAAATTAATCAAACGTTAAATAATAATAAGATTTCATTTCTTATTTTAAATCAAAAAAATTATAGTGAAACAATAATTTGTAAGAGTTGTTCAACAGTTTTGAAATGTCCAAATTGTTTAGTTTCTTTAAGTTTTAATAAAGAACAAAATGAGGCTAAATGCCATTATTGTGGTTATAGTGTAAAAAAAGAAGAGATTACATGTAAGAAATGTGGATCGCATGATTTTGCTTTGTTTGATTTAGGTTTAGAAAAATTAAGTGAAGAAATTAATGAATTGTTTCCTAATGTTAAAATAATTCAAATTGATAGTGATACAGTAAATAATCAAATTGAGTATGACCAAACAGTTATATCAATAGAAGAAAATCAAGAACAGATTGTTATTGGAACAAATATTTTACTCGATTTACTTGATTATGAAAATATTGGCTTAGTAGCATTAATAAATGCTGATAATATATTAAATAACAGTGATTATAAAAGTTCTCAAATACTATATCAAAATATTTCTAAAGTTATGAATCGTAAAGATGTAATAGGCGTATTTCAAGGATATAATATAGGACATTATAGTGTTACTTATGCAATTGAAGGAGATTATTTTAATTTTTATACAAAGGAAATCGAATTTAGAAATAATTTAAAATATCCACCAAAATATGAAATTATGAGATTAATTATTTTAGGTCCATATAAAGATATGTATCATGCTGCGAATTATTTTAGGAAAGTATACAAAAATATTTTAGATGATGAGAGTGATATTTTAGGTCCTGTATATTTAAGAAGATATAAGGGAGTTCAATTAGTTTTAAAAACTAACGAATTTGATAGAATTTCTAGATTAATAAATGAAGTAGAAAAAAAATTCATTGCAAAAAATGTTACTTTTAAATTCGAAAGATATCCTAAATTATTTTATTAAGGAGTTGATAATTTGAAAATCATATTTATGGGAACACCACAATTTGCAGTACCAATTTTAGAAAAAATTAATAAAAAACACGACATTATTTTAGTTGTTACTCAGCCAGATAATTTAAATAGGAAGAAAATTATTTTTTCTCCAGTTAAGCAATTTGCAATTAATAATAATTTACAAGTATTTCAACCTCAAAATATAAATATTGAAAATGAAATTTTATTTAAAGAGTCTGCTGATTTAATTGTAACTGCAGCTTATGGACAGTTTATTGGTCATAAAATACTTAATTTTCCTAAGTATGGTTGTATTAATGTTCATGGATCAATTCTTCCAAAATATAGAGGAGGGGCTCCTATTCAAAGATCAATCATTAATGGTGATAAAAAGTCTGGAATTACAATTTTATATATGGATAAAAAAATGGATGCAGGCGATATTATTACTCAAAAAGAGATTGAAATTAATGATCTTGATACTCAAGATTCATTGTTTAATAAACTTTCAATACTCGGTAGTGAATTAATTCTAGATGTTATTAGCAATATAGAACATGGTAATATCATAAGAGTAAAACAAGATGAATCAAAAGTTTCTTTTGCATATAACTTAACTAGTAAAGATTTAATAATTGACTTTAATAGAAGTGCATTAGATATTTATAATCAAATAAGAGGTTTGAATAGTAATCCAGGAGCATATTTTGTTCACAAAGGTAAGATATATAAAATTTATGCTTCTAAATTAAGTGATTTGAAACATAATAGAAAAAGTGGTACAATATTAAATGCAGATAAAAATAATTTAATTATTGCTTGTGACAATGGAAGTAGTATTTCTATTTTAGAAATACAACCAGAATCTAAAAGGAAAATGAATATCAAAAGCTTCCTTAATGGTAATGGTAGAAATTTTTTTATTAAAAATGAAATAATAGGAGAATAATATGGTTAATAAATTAATTTTTTCAAGAGAAGAAATGTTCAAATTAAATCGTGATAAATTAAGATCACGAGGTGTGGAAATTGAAGATATTGCAAAGATCGCTTTCTTTCAACAATCCAAGTACAATAAAGATATTTCAATGAGTACTTGTATAGAAAGTGTTGAAAAAATTTTAACTTATAGAGATATTTTTCATATTGTGCAATTAAGTATTGATATAGATATATTGACCGAAAAAAAGATGTTTTCTGCTCCAATACAAAATATTATGGAAGCTGATTTAGGCATGTTTGGAATTGATGAAATATTAGGATTAAATATTGCAGCAAATTATGGCGTTATTGGACAGACAAATTTTGGAGATATTGATGTAAATAAACCAGGAATTGTAAAAGATTTAAATGATCACGGGAAATTAGGGTCAAAAAATTGTCACACTTTTCTAGATGATGTTGTGGGGGCAATTGCGGCTGCTGCTAGCACTAGGGTTGCTCAAATTCAAAGCGAAGAACAAGCAGAAAAAAATCCTAATGTAACTTATATAAAATTAGATATATAAATTAAAAATGTCAGTTTAACTGACATTTTTTAATTAATTATTTATTAATTTTTGAAAAGCATCAAATATAATTTTACTTACTTTATCATCTATATGTATTTCAGGATGCCACTGAATTCCAATAATTGGTAATGATTCATGAATTATGGCTTCATTAGTTCCATCTAAGTGTTTAGCAATTTCTATAAATCCTGGAGCAATTTGTTTAACTGCTTGATGATGATAACTATTTGTTTCAATAACCTTCTCAAATTTCAACAATCTATTTTTTACTGTTACAACTTCATGATTTTTTGCGATACTTTTGTGTGAATCACCTATATCTTGTATTAAAGAACCACCTAAAAAAACATTGATTGCTTGATGTCCTCGACATATTCCTAAAAGTGGTTTCTTATTTTCAAATGCATGTTCAACAATTTGTTTATCTAATAAATCAAGAGATGAATTAACATTTTTGGACTTCCCATTATTTTCTTCTCCGAAATATTCTGGGTTAATATCAGAACCACCTGTTATAAGAAAAGCATCACATAGTTTTAAAAGATCTTCTACATCTTCATTATCTAAAGTGATCATTAATACTTGGAAACCTCTATCTACAAGAGGGTTAACATATCTACGATTTACAAATTCTTTTTCCACATTTTCAACTGTTACTAAACGTGGAGTAATTCCTATAATTTTTTTCATAAAACTCTCCATTTCTTTGTTATTTTAATATAAAAGAAAGAAAAACTCAAGTAAAACAATATCTATATTATTTGTAGAAATTATATGATATAATTGTTGAAGGTGATAATGAATGGAATCTTTAAAAGAATTATACAAGATTGGGAGAGGACCTTCTAGTTCTCATACAATGGGTCCAGTTAAGGCGGCTGAAAATTTTCTTAAAAAAAATATGAATGCTGATAAATTTAAAGTTGAATTATACGGTTCTCTTGCCTTTACTGGAAAAGGACATTTAACTGATGTTGCTTTGAGACAAATTTTAGGCGAAGAGACAATAATTGAATTTCATTATGAAATAATTTATACATATCACACTAACGGTATGAAATTTTTTGCATACCTTAAAGATGAAATAATTGATGAATGGCTTGTTTTTTCTATTGGAGGAGGATCTTTAAAAGAACTTGATGAGCCTAGAAATTTTAATAAAGATAATCTTTATAAAGAGACTTCTATGCAAGAAATATTAGATTATTGTAGTATAAATAAACTTAATTTATTAGAATATATTCTTAAAAATGAGGACAACACCTTTATAACTTATATGGAAAAGATTGTTAAGCAAATGTTTGCTACGGTTGAAGAAGGTTTATCTAAAGAGGAAGTGTTACCTGGAAAATTGCAAGTTAAGCGAAAAGCAAAAAAATATTATGAAAATTATTTAATACACAAATTGTTTTCATCACTAGTTTTTGCAAATGCCCTAGCGGCTTCTGAAGAAAATGCAAGTGGAGGAATAATTGTTATTGCTCCTACGTGTGGTTCAAGTGGGGTTATGCCTGGAGTTATGAAGTCATTTTATGATGAAAAAAAATATTCTTTTAAACAAATAGTTGATGCGGTTATTGTGGGTGGTCTAATTGGCAATTTGGTCAAAAGTAATGCATCTATTTCTGGTGCTGAAGTTGGATGTCAAGGTGAAGTAGGCACAGCTTGTGCTATGACAGCTGCAGCACTTGCTTTTTTAAAAGGGGGAACAAATTCTCAAATAGAGTATGCTGCAGAAATCGCACTAGAACATCATTTAGGAATGACGTGTGATCCAATTTTAGGTTATGTACAAATTCCATGTATTGAAAGGAATGCTATTTCTGCAATGAGAGCAATTGATTCCGCTAATTATTCTTTATTAGGAGATGGAAAGCATTTAATTACTTTGGATATGGTAATTGCTTCATTAAAAGAAACTGGTGCTGATATGCATGTTAATTACAGAGAGACAAGTTTAGGTGGACTTGCTAAACATATTAAATAAAAAAAGCTAACTTTATGTTAGCTTTTATTTTCTTTCTTTAATTATTTTAACTGCAAATTCTAGAATTTTTTTTGGTAAGTATTCTGATACATCAGCATCAAAAATAATTAATTCTTTAATTGCTGAACTAGATAAGAATAAATTGTTCATTGTTGGAAACAAAAAGAATGTATCAATATTTTCATTAATTGTTCTATTAAATTGAAATCTTGTCATTTCATCATCGTAATCAGAAATATTTCTTAAACCCCTAATAATTATCTTTGCATTTTTTTCTTTCGCATAATTAATCATTAATTTTTCACTTAATTCACAATGAACATTTTTAAGATGTGAAGTTACTTTTTTCATCATATATAAACGTTCTTCATCAGTAAAAGTATATTTTTTATTTGGGTTTAAAGATATCAAAACATAAACTTCATCAAATGATTGTGCTATTCTTTCAATAATATTTAAATGTCCATTTGAAACTGGATCAAAAGATCCTGGATATACACATATTTTCATAAATAATACCTCTAGTAAATTATATTATAAATTATCATCTTTTGCAAGTGATAGAAGTAATAATACATTTATATAAATATTTTTAGATTGTTATTATTTTGACATTTATATAATTTTAGTGTAGTATAATAATTATATAGGTGGAAAAATGAGAACAAAAGATATTATTTTTAATACATTAAAAAACAGTAAAACTTTAATTGCTACACTTGTAATTTATATGATATTATCAACTGTTTTTCTAATTGGGTTTCCATTGATTGGTTGGAAGTTGCTTGAAGTTGCTGATACTTTAGAAGTTAATAGTATATGGCTTATATTATTTGCTTTATCTGCTTTATTGTTTTTTATATTTGATAATTTAAGAGTGAAAACTAATGTAATTTTATGTACTAAAGTAAATAATAATTTACAAAATGTGTTATATAAAACTGCTCTAAATGGCGATTTTCGAGATTTAGAAAAACTTGATGATGCTTATCTAACAAAAAATATTATTATAAACACTAAAAAAATTACTTTAGATTATATGGAAAACAACATTATAGTTTTTATTAATGAAATTTTAGTGATTATTGCAATTTTTATTGCTGCTTTTAGTGTCCATGCAATTTTTGCTGCAATATTGCTGGCATCTTTACCAATTATTTATATAATATTAAAAGCATTTGTAAAATTTTCTGATAAATTTTATGATAAAAAAATGCATACTGAAAAAGAAAGAATTTCTGAAATATCAAATAAAATTAAAAATATTAAAAACATTAAAATAAGAAATGGAATTCAAAAAGAAGAAAGTATTTTTAGTGAAGAACTAAAGAAATATTCAAAAAGTCATAAGAAAAATGAAATTTTAAATTTTATGAGTAATAAGAGTATGAGAACATTATTAAGTGCAGTGTTAATGGTTACTTTTATTTCTCTTGGAATTATTTTGATGAAGAATCAACATAATTGGGATTTGGGAATTAGACCTACTGGAGTTAGAGATATTTTACTTTTTGTGTTACTGACACCTATTGCGTATGCTTCTTTCAATAAAATTACTAGTTGTCATTTATCACCTTCACAAATTAGTGATGAATTAGACGAGATTGATCAATTTTTATTAATTAGAAGTGAAACAAAAGAAGGTCAAGTTGATCATTTTGATGATGTAAGGATATTGTCATTTGAAAATGTTTCATATTCTTCTGATAAAGCTAATTTTTCTAATATTAGTTTTGAAGTTAAAAAAAATCAAAAAATTGCGCTATTTATAGAATCAAATAATATTAATGAAGTTTTAACTAATTTAGTTAATAAACTTGAAAAACCTCAATATGGCTCAATTAGTATTAATGATTGTGATTTTAATCGAATAGATACAAATTATTTAAGAGGATTAATTAGTGAAATTATTCCGGAAAGTAAATTAACAAAAAACAGCATAAGAGATAATATTATTTACCCATTTGAATTTGATGAGTATCAATATAATGATGTATTAAATAAATGTTTATTGAAAGAAACCATTAATCGTTTTGAGAAAAAAGATAATACAATTATAGATAAAGAAACTGATCTTTCCGAAGATGAAAAATTACGATTAATTTGGGCTGGTGCATTATATCGTGATGGTAAAGTTATTTTAATTGATGATACTAATATATCTATTAGTGAAACTAAATATAGTTTGATTAAAGAAACATTAAAACTTAAAAATAGAATTTTTATTTTTATTACTAAAGATATTGATGTTATAAAAAATTGTGACAAAGTAGTAATTTTTAAAGATAATATAATTGTTGAATCAGGAGATACACAAGATTTGTTGAATGATAAAAAATCAATAATTTCGAGTATGATAAAAAAGAAGAATAGATAATTATAGTATTTGAAGGTATTATTCATAAAAATAATACCTTTTTTTATTTAAAAATATGTAAATATATTTAATTCCAAAAAAAATAATGTTATAATAAAGCAGAAAGGGACGGGATTTATTATGGATATACCTAATGTAGAATCATTATTTTTATATTTTAATATAGCGATGGTCGTTTTTTTGGTATTGGGAGCATTATTTGGTTTTTTAAAAGGATTTTTTAAGTCAACATATAATTTGGCTGTTTTTGTGGGGTTATTGATAATAGGAATTATTATTAGTCCAATTTTTGTAAAAATAATTTTAAATTTTGATATTTCAAGTGTAGTTGACGTTGATTATGATGGTGTTATAATTACTAGCCTCAGTGCATCAATTACTCCAATTGCTGAAAAAATTATGCCTGAGTTAGCAGGAAAAGTTGTACCGGGGACAGAAATGTATGAATTGGTTTATCAATTAATGGTAACTATTTCAAGATTGATTTTTATTATAGTTTGGTATTTTTTAACAATTTCAATTTTTAAATTTATAAGTTGGATTGTTTACTTAATAATTCGCCCCCGAAAGAAAAATAGAAAAAAGAAAACATTAAATTCTCGTTTGCTTGGTATGGGTATTGGATTTGTACATGTAGTTGTAGTTATGTTTATTATTAGTATTCCAATGGGTGGAATTACATCTCTTGCTGCAAGTGCACAAAACTTGATTCCATCAAATGACGAAGGGGACCTAGCTTTTTTTGAAGAAGAAACACCTTTAATAGATCTTGCATCTGGTGATTCAGATGAATTAATGACATTAATGATTGATTTCTCTAAAAAACTATCTAAGGATTATCGAAAAACAGTAATTGGTGGAATTAGTGGTTTTATCAAGATTGATGGAGAAGGTTTGGACGAAAGATTTTTCTCATCATTGTTCTCAGTAAAATATAATAAACAAAATATAAGATTAACTTCAGAGTTAAAAAAAGGTTTGTCAATTTATAGCTTAATTGAGGAAAAAATTGATGAAGAAATTTCTATTCAAGAAGTCTTGTCTTTAGATGAAGAAACACTTAATTATATTATTGATACAATTAAAGAGTTAAAAATTATAAATATTATACCTCCTGTTGGGTTAGAGTTTGCATATTTAACAGGTGAACTAGATATGATAACTCAAGAAGATTACCAGGCAATTCTTACTGAAATAAAAGCTGTTAATTTTTCTAATGATATATCAAGTATTGCTGATGTGGGCGTTAAAGCTGGTAAATTAGGTCTTTTAGAAAAACAAGAAACTGATTACTATTTAAATTTAGATGTAGATAAAGTTAAAGAATTATTCATAGGTATCGGTTCTCTTGAATTACTAGATGCTATTGATTCATTTGCATTTGATTTACTTTTAAATATGCCAGAAGTTAATGATGCATTAATTAATGCAAATATTGATCCAGAAGAAATTAATTTATCAAATGTTTCACTAGGAGATGAAGTTACAAATTTAGGTAACATTTATGAAGCTTTTGTTGAAATGAAAATTGCCTATAATGATGAAACCCAAACTGTTAATTTAGAGTTAGTTTCAGATGATAGTATTAATTTGTTTTCTACAGCAATTTATGAGTCATTATTATTTTCTCAAAATATTAATGTATTAACTAATATTTTAATTGAACAACTACCAGCTGAATATAGAGATGTTTTAACAATAGATATAATTGAGCAAAATGATTTTGTTTCAATTTTATCTTTGGGAGTTATCCTTATTAAAACCAATATTTTATCAGAGGAATTTGATTTTACTGATTTGTTTGGTGAAGAGACTATGGATAAAATTGCAACACATATTTCTAATTCACATTTGTTAGCAGATAATATCAACGGAGTATTAGATATTATTTTAACTGAAGCCGATTTACCATTTAAAATAGATATACCGGAAGATTTAACTTGGTATGGTGATACAGGTAAAACAGAATTAAAGGCTTTATTGGGCTCTGCTCGTCAATTATTTGAACTTGGTATTGCTGAAGAAAATTTTGTTGAAAATTTAAATTCAACAAATATTGAGGAACTTTCAGATGTTATGGATGATTCTGTAATATTAATGCATAATATGAATAATTTACTTGATTTTGTAATTGGAGAATCTGGTATTAATGATACCGTTACAATTACAATTAGAGATATAGACTGGGAAAGCACAGAAGGAAAAGAAGAGTTTAGAAATATTTTAGGTTCTGTTGCACTAATATTTGAAGCTAAATTATTAGACAATCCTAATCTTGCTGAATTGTCTGATGGTACTATTGATACAAATGAAGATGGAATTATTAATGAAGATGATGATAATATTATTAATGACCTTGCAAAAAAATTATCTTCATCTATAATAATAAAAGATAATTTAAGTAGTATTATTGATCAATTAGTAACTACTGAAATTCCTGATTTAGAATTTGAAACATTTACTGATCCAGATGATTGGACAGAAACAGAATTAGATTCAATTTTTAGATCAGTTAAAATTATTATCACAAAAGAGAATATTCCGGAAGATTTGTTTGCTTTATCTGAAAATGAAATAGATACTGTTTTGTCCTCAAGACTTATTGGTCAAATTTTTGTTAAAACTATTGAAAAAGAAGCAGAAATTGGTGGTAGTTTACATGGGTTATTAATAGTCCAACGGGCTGAAGGTAATTGGTATGATCAGTATCTTGGTGAAGTTAGAGTAGACGGGGAATTAAGAAAGTTAGTTAAATCAGCAAAAATATTATTAGGAGACAATCCGAATTTTGATGATCCTGATAATATTCTTGACATAAATGCTATTTTAGATTTGACAGATGCGAAATTAGATGAATTAACAAATTCAATAGTGTTAAAAGATTCAATTTCTAATCAAATCATTGATTTAGGAAATGAAGAAATTATTGTTGTAAGTATTCCTCAATTTGATAATAGGTGGAACGATGAAATCCCTAATTTTATAAAAGGAATTAAAACTATTGTTGGAGAAGAAGTTGATTTAGATAATTTAAATATTGATGTTAATAATATTAAAAATTTAACTGATGGTACGGTTGATCCAAGTGATGATGAAATAGGAACAATGTTATCTTCATTAATTATTAGTGACACTATTATTGATAAAATAATTGGATTAGGTGATACTGGCGGCAGTTTAGTTGTAAATTTAACAGCAACAGATGCAAGATGGTATGACACTGAAACAGAAGATGGTGAAATAAGAAAGCTTATTAAGGCAATAAAAATTTTTATTGATGAAGAGGCTGACTTAAATGATTCTAATTCTTTTGACATTAATAAAATTAGAACTTTAACTGATGGTTCAGTTGAT